>TARA_B100000749_G_scaffold280898_1_pt1 | contig 124196 bp, 117 predicted proteins | sample TARA_B100000749 | Tara Oceans TARA_B100000749 (sample SAMEA2621232) | marine metagenome | biome: marine biome (ENVO:00000447); feature: mesopelagic zone (ENVO:00000213); material: "saline water (ENVO:00002010), including plankton (ENVO:xxxxxxxx)" | depth 800 m
CCACTCGATCTAGTTCAAATCCAGTCGGTCCGACCATTTTTCCTAACGCCTCCACTCCGACGACACCTAATTTCTTAAAGCGTGTCGTTCAAAGTCCAATCATAATCCGAAAACTCAATATCAAACTTTCCAGATTGCAAAAGCGCTCTTTGTTCCGGTGAATCACTCAAAGCATCACCATTTATTTGTATAAACTTCTTTAAATCAGTGTAGTCGAGCAATCCGCGCTCAAAATCCTTTTCATACCAATCAAAGATCTTAGATATAGTGACGGTCTTGTTCTTCACGTCGACCTTATTCCGGTTACGGTCTTTTAGAAATAGATCCAAAGTACTTTCAAACTGGCTTTCTATTTCGTTCGGTCGAAAGGCCACTGGAGACAATGCCGGGCATCCCTTAGAGGCACAATTCACGGCCACATGAATTCTTGGGTCTTTAAACTCTTTTTGACTTTGCTCAAATCCAGGAAGCTCTCCCCGAATATAACCATGCTCAATTTCGTCTAAACTGTGAGGTCGACCAAACAGAGTAAAGAACTTCTTTTTCCATGGACTTGAAAAAAGACCACCTAGCTCTTTAATAGAATTGGAGTTTTCCTTAATCTCGGAGTAATTCTCTACAATCAACTGTATGGTCAGAATATTATATAAATTAACAAAATAAGCCAATCGCTCCTTGGGAGTGAAGGAAACCATCACTTGGGAATGACTAGGCTGAAGCATTTCCTTCACGATAAGATCTAACTTGGATTTGTCTATCCCAGTGTAGTTAACATAGGTTTTCGTTTTGTCATTAGACGTCTGAACATACTTTCCGAGAAAGTCATTCACATCAGCATAGCTGTGATCAAAATTGACGTAAGGCTTCTGGTTGTTTGCTTTGGTGATCGCCTTTTGCCGTAGCCTTTCTCGCATTGACTCTCTCGCCTCATCGACTCGATTCGGGCTAGACTCCGAAGCTCTAGAACCAGATCCCGAAACCGCTGTAGCTCCCCCGGAACCGCCGGAAGAACTAGATGCATAAAGTACTGGACTGACTCCTAGTAAAAAAAAGATAAACAAACTGTTTTGGATAAGACTCACGACTCCCCTCCCCTTTATTGAATTAAATAGTTAAATTGAATGGATTGATTTTGGTAATCTTCGCCACCAACATAGTTGGTTTCATACTTTTTTTCCGAATACTGCATACTCAAGGTATCAAGAAACTTAAGCTCTAGACTCACGCCACTCTCTTGATCCTTACGCAACCCACTGGTCTCAGGATTATCAAATGGGTCCTGTACAAAATTGGCGTAATCTTTCTGACTTCTGTTTGCATTCAGACTCACTTTCAACTGAGGCAATGCCTGCAGGCTCAAACCCACTTGAGTACTTATGTTCTGGGCATCCAGCGCATTATAGACCTCATCCTCCTCAACGGTAAAATCGGCTCCGGCCTTCAATTCTAAGCCACCAAGATCAATTTTTGCCTTGGCCCCCAAGAATCTATGCAATTCCGAAAGAGTAGGATTGGTTAGATCTATGGATCCTTCAGTATTTCTTGCAGTCTCCGCACTATAAACCCTTCTAGAAATCCCGCTCACCAGTTCAATTTCAGCGGTAGATGTTGGATGTAAATTCAACAGCAGTTGGCCCGCAAGTTCCTCGTAACTCTTTTTCTGCTCATTCAATAGCTCATCGAATTGCCCCTTATTGAATTGCTTCCTTTTGCTAATTACTTTTGCAAAAACAGAATATTGGGATTCATTAAATCCATAGTAAGTGTCCAAATAGAGGTTGTCGTAAGCCACCGTGCGACCGTCGAGATCCACTCCCTCTGCGGTATAGGCAATTTCGTTATTTTGCCCCACAAGTGCGGAAACTGTAGCTCCGACTTCATGGTGAGCATTGAAAAACTGCGTAACACCTAAATCCGCCTGAGCTTGTCGGCTATCCCCCGCATTGGAAACAATTTCTTTTTGAAAACTCTTAACGGCCCCCTGAACATTTAAAATCAAAAAAGTGTCACCGATTTCACTCTCAAACTTCACCCGTGGGCTGACCTGAACAAAGCTGGAACCCACTGCATCAGCCACAGATAGGGGGTTGCTTTCATTTCCACCTGCAATTTGCAGTGAATATTTGGTATCAAAGGAGGTCTTCTCACCCAAAGAGTTTAGAGGTTCAGTGATTGTCTGCGAGTGACCTACATTCTGAGAAATAATACTAAATATGATAATTAAAATACTTTTCTTCATGTCACTCTCCTACAACAAATCTTTTTCGTTTAAGGTCCAGTCATAATTATAGAAAAAGATTTCCCATTTATTGGGATCCAAAATCTCCCGCTTATCAAATTCAATGGCTTCTTGATCTAGATAGTGAACAATAAAAGACCGTACACTATTGAACTGTCCACCTTGGTGATTTTCAAAATCCTCACTGTACCATTCGAAGATTTGCGAGATTTCCATTTCTCCAAACTGCTCTTCCTCGATGTAGTCATAAAGTGAGTAAAATTCATTATTCACAAAAAAAGCTGACATCTCATCCAGTTGGCTATCCAATTCTCCCGCAGTGAAAGCTTCACTCCTTAGCGGAGGACACCCTTTAGATGCGCAATTTACAGCAAAATGAATCCGCGCATCGCCCATGGGGACCAAAATATCTTTTTCAATTTGATTGAGTGTTAAGAACTGACCATTAATTTCCCAAGAAAACGTATCCCATACGGCCGCATCCAGAGGAAGCCCCTCGTCATTAGGTATGTTTCTGATACTTTTTTCAAAACTCCCATTGGACTGCTGCACTTCCGTCTCAATATATTTTTCGATGATAAGACTCACTGTAAATACATTATAGGCATTAATATAGAATGCCATTTGCTCAGAGCGATTCATCGTTTCAGGATTTGAAGCCCCTATGCTTTGAATGATCTTACAGAGACTTTCTTTGTCGGCTTTACTCACAAACAGAGGTAAATATTTAAATTGGCCCGAAAGGCTTCCTAAATCCAATTCGGTGACATATTTTTGAAACAATCTGGTGATTTGAGTCTCGGTGACAACACCATAGGGCTCCACCTCCAAGCTGTCACCCGCGGCGCAAGATGATATTTGCACCTTTTCAACCGGAACATTAGTGATATCAAATCCATATTTATTTCCCTGTTGTTCGGCTTGGCACCCAATGAGAGATAAACTCATCGCCAGGATCAATACCACCACCCTTTTCTTTTTATACACCGAGACACTCCCCCTTAAAATCCGTTGTATTTAGACCCCAAACTCCGTTAAAAAACGTCATGATAGGTTTCGCTAAAGACTACGTATTGACTTTCATTTGGTTACTGACAAATTTGATCTATTTTGTAAATCCGAGTCACCCAGGGGGCCAGTTTGGTCTGTTATTGGGTTTATATGTAACTCAGTTTGGATTGCTCTACTTTATTTATAAAAACAAAAAGCAAAGCCTATTGTTACTTTTTGTGGTCGGTATCATTGCACGCCTGATTCTCATTCCAACCTCTCCCATTTTCGAAGACGATTTCTATCGATATCAATGGGATGGTCGCGTCATTGTTAACAGTGTTAACCCCTACGAATATCCACCCAATTCCCCCGAATTAGATTCTATTCATACCGACTATCGCGAGAAAATCGGTTTTCTGCACCTTAGAACTATCTACCCGCCCTTGGCCGAACACATTTTTGCATTCAACGCATTAGTATTTAATGAATCTCTTGCCGGATTAAAATTTATATTTCTCATCTTTGACTTACTGATCGCATTTATTCTCTATAGATGGCTACAAATGCGGGCCAAAGATCCAAAAATTTTGGTTTTCTATCTACTCAACCCCATGGTCCTAAAGGAAATCGCCAACTCCGCCCACCTAGACCCCATCATGGTGTTCTTTTTTGTAGCTTCAGCTTTTTACTTAGATAAATCTCTATTTAAAAAGCTTCCCTCTATCGAATGGAAATCTTGGACACTGCTGGCCCTTTCCATACTTTCAAAACTCATTCCTATTATTTTTCTTCCTTATTTTTTGAAATTAGGACGACGTCGATGGGTGGGACTGGTCCTATTCAGCCTGGTTCTTTTGGGAGTGTCTCTACCTTACATTAACACACCTTATTTTATGAATGGCTTACAACCTTTTTCAAAATATTGGGTGTTTAACGAGTTTTTATTTTTTCCACTTTCCTGGCTCTCAAATGGTTTACTATCTTTACTGGAACTCGATGCTACGCCCACAATGAAATCAGCAATGATCAATGAAATTCCCGGTAAATTTTTGGGTGCTTTGGTGTTGGGAATCGTCTACCTGTACCGATGGATAAAAATACAGTCGACGGATAGTCTCGCTCGAGATTTTATGTGGATCACTTTTCTCTTGTTGAGTGTATCTCCAGTATTTAACACATGGTATGGACTTTGGTTTCTACCCTTTGCCATCATCACCCATCAATGGGCACTGATCGCTCTCACTGGATTATCTGCTTTATCCTACTCATGGTACTGGGACAAATCCCTTTATCCCTATCTACAATTATTGGAATACAGCTTGTTCCTGGTGCTTTGGTTCTGGATGTACAAGAAATCTATATTTAAAAAGAGTGGTTAGGATTTTATAACCCGCACACAGCGTACCCTTTAGAGTGCCACTAATTTTTGAAACACCAATCCGTTTTCGATATCTCACCGACACTTCAGTGGCTTCAATTTTAGCGAGAGCCGCCTTCACCTGCATCTCCATGGTCCACCCGTAATTGGTGTCCACCATATTGAGTGCCAAATACGCTCTTCGAGTGATGAGTCTAAATGGACCCAAATCGGAAAAACGCACCCCGGTGAGTAAACGCATAAGAAACGTGGCTAAACCATTTCCGAAGACCTGCTGGGGAGTTAAAGATCCCGCTTCGGCTTCACCCAAGTTTCTGGATCCAATCACCAATTCCGCACCAGTGGTCTTATGCCGCTCAATCAATCGATAAATATCTTCTTGATGATCACTAAAATCGGCGTCCATATAGACAATAGTATCAAAATCAAAATGGGCTTCCGCATACTCAAAACCTGAAAGGCAAGCCTGACCATACCCTTGACGAGGCTCAAAAACAGAATGAACACCTAAATCATCGAGAACCTGTTGAGTGTGGTCGGTGCTATTATTATTAACTACAACGGTTTGACTACGAAATTCTTTTGGGAGGTGACCCATCACCAATGGCAATGAGTCCCCTTCGTTATAAGCTGGTATTATGATTGCTATCTTCATGGCACACTACTCTCTTGGAGCTTCGCCGCTAATTCGATTCCAGTTTCGATCTGCACGACGTTCCAAACGACGAATATTTTCAATAAAAGCCGTTCTTGCATCTGCACTTACAAAATAGTGAGCCCGACGCCCATTGATATAGTAAAGATCATTTTGTATATCGATCTTTTGACCCGACGCCATAGCAGTAGCACACCAGCCACCATACGTAGGTTCGTATTTGTCAGGGTCCTCTAGAAAAACATTAAGATTTTCCATGTTGGCGAAGTAGTAAACCACACCTTTGAAATCTAGAAACAGTTCCGGATCCCCTTCTAATGCAACTCCACCACCTTCTGGAAAAATAGACACTGGATCAAACCCTTTCAGTCCGACAGTGTTATCCACCAAATTGTACTGAGCTACGTTTCTCGTTTGCCCATCGTCGGAAGCCCAAGTATTCCATCCGAATATAGACAAGACTATTAACATTGCAGACGCTACTGCTTTCATTTTTCCCCCTCTGGAAAAAGATTGATTGGTTGTTGACCTCAATTACCGGTAGAGAAATTAAAAGTTACAAATTTTTTTATACCGAATTGCGTTAATGAAGTGCCATTTCCCCAGTCCCTTTTTTGTAGGCCATTCATTTTTCAAAATTATTTAAGTTTAAATGAAACTTTTTAATCTTTAGACTATATATCTAATGAAGCTTTCGATGATAGCCGAGTGACAAAAACTATAAGGAGAACTTAGTGCTTAAATTATTAGCCCTCGTAGGTTTTACCCTATCTCTATCTCAATTTTCTTTCTCAGCAGAAAAACTAGTTCTAACGGGTTCAAGCACCGTGGCTCCCTTGCTGGGTGAAATTGCCAAACGTTTTGAAAAATCCCACAACGACGTCCGAGTGGACGTACAAACTGGGGGATCGTCCCGAGGAATTGCTGACACTCGCCAAGGTGTTGCCGATATAGGTATGGTGTCCAGAGCCCTAAAACCTTCAGAAAAAGATTTAACAGCCTTCACCGTGGCCATGGACGGAATTGGAATGATTGTTCATTCCTCAAATCCCATCGAAAAATTAACACAAGAGCAAATCCTAAACATTTATAAAGGAAAAGTGAAATCTTGGAAAAATGTGGGTGGTCCCGACAAATCCGTTACTGTCGTCAACAAGGCTGAAGGGCGATCCACACTGGAACTTTTTTTAAAGCACTTTCAATTGAAACCTTATGAAATAAAGGCCAGCGTGATTATTGGAGACAATGAACAGGGTATAAAAACGGTTGCTGGCAATCCGAACGCTATTGGCTATGTTTCCATTGGTGCCGCTGAATTTAGTATTTCCCAAGGAGTGAATATCAAACTTCTACCGTTAAATGGAATCGTCTCTTCCACCGAAAATGTCCGAAATGGTCGTTTTCCTCTTTCTCGACCTCTTAATTTAGTCGCCAAGGGAGAAGTGAGTGGGCTTAAAAAGCAATTCATAGAATTTGCAAAATCCAGTGAAGTTAGCGATTTAGTACGGGATCAATATTTTGTTTCCGTTGAGCAGTGAAAACCTTTTAGTTGCAAGCTTAAAGTTTTGTGCCGGAGTGTGTTCGGGAATCGTTTTTCTCATCATACTCTTTGTAGCTAATGAAGCTATCCCCAGCTTTACCTCCCCCGGATTCACAGCCTTTTTCACCGATGAGGCCTGGTATCCCACTTATAATCAATTTAATTTAGTACCCATGATCATTGGCACTCTTTGCTTGGCTTCCGGAGCCGTTCTTTTGAGCGCTCCCTTAGGGATTCTATCGGCGCTGTTTTGTCATTTCTATGGAAAAGGTCTCACTTTAAAAATCTACCGACGTATCATTGAGCTTTTGGCTGGAGTTCCTTCGGTGGTTTTTGGTTTTTGGGGCCTCATGGTTTTAGTTCCAATGATAGCAAAAATCGCCCAGCCCGGCGCAAGCCTACTCGCGGGTGTACTGATACTTTTTATAATGATATTGCCTACGATGGCATTAACGGCTGATGTTGCATTGGAGCAAGTGCCGAAATCATTGATACAAGGCTCCTATGCCTTGGGCTACACCAAAACAAGAACTCTACTTTCCGTGGTACTACCCAGCGCAAAGTCAGGACTAGCAGTGGGTTTCATTCTGCAAGTGGGTCGTGCTTTAGGTGAAACTATGGCCGTTCTTATGGTCACAGGAAACGTTGTCCAAATCCCTGAAAGTGTTTTCAACCCCATAAGAGCCCTTACCTCTAATATTGCATTAGAGATGGCCTATGCCGTGGACCATCATCGATCGGCTCTGTTTTTTACAGGTCTTATTTTAATTTTAGTAGTCCTAGCTCTTGTCCTTCTCTCTCACTCATTGCAAAGGACTGCCGATGGGAGATAAATTGTTCTCAATATTGGTTCATCTCTCAGTGCTTGTTATAGCACTTGTGTTTTTTGCTATTGTTGGCGATGTGGCAATAAAAGGATTTACTGCCATCCAATGGGATTTTATTTTTACAGAACCTTCGCGGTCTGGGCGTGAAGGAGGCGTAGGTCCCATTCTTGTGTCTACGTTTTTGTTATTGGGAATCTGTCTTTCCATTGTAATAAGTCTTGGCCTAGGAACAGCTATCTATCTGAATGAATTCACATTCCATAAAAGTAAGTTTTCAAAAATTATTGAACTAAGCTTGGATATTCTTGCGGGTGTTCCTTCCATCGTATTTGGACTCTTTGGAAATGTTCTATTCTGCAAAATCCTTGGATTAGGTTTCTCCATTTTGTCCGGAGGACTGACTTTAGCTTGCATGGCACTGCCATTATTTATCCGAACAGCCCAATCCAGTTTGAGAGGAATACCTTCCGAATATCGCTCTGGCTCTAAAGCTTTAGGTTTCTCGAAGGCCACCACTTTGATCAAAGTCACACTTCCCGTAGCCATTCCGGGAATCATTGCTGGACTTATTTTAAGTATCGGTCGTGCCATGGCTGAAACCGCTGCGCTCATTTTTACCAGCGGCTATGTGGATAGAATGCCTAGCTCATTGTTGGATTCTGGACGTGCGCTATCCGTGCATATATATGACCTATCCATGAACATTTCTGGTGGGGACTTAAATGCCTATCGATCTGCTTTTTTGCTTATTATAGGTCTTTTATTTATAAATTTTAGTGCTTCAACTATCATTAAAAAAACTTTGCGAGTGGAGAATTAATTTTATGCTAACCTCGAAAGAGACCACCTACCCATGGGAAAAATTACCTCCAAAAGAAGATTGCTGTGTCGATAAAAAACTAATTATATCGGTTCGAAACCTAACTGTTCAATACGATAAAAAAGTAGCCCTGGATGGAATCAATCTTGATATCAATCAAGGTTGTATCACTGCTCTAGTGGGCCCTTCGGGATGTGGAAAATCGACATTGCTTCTCACCTTAAATCGTCTCGTCGAAGAGATACCTTCGGCAACAATGCAAGGAGATATTCAGTTTGATGGGAAGTCAGTACTATCTCCAAGTACAAATATTCGTTCCCTACGCAGCGATATTGGACTTATATTTCAAAAGCCCAATCCTTTTCCGTTCTCAATCAAAAAGAATCTAACACTCACCCTGTCCGAACATGGAGTTAAAGATCGCGCGGAACAGGACATCATCGTCGAACAATCCCTACGGAGTGTAGGACTATGGGATGAAGTAAAAGACCGCCTAGAATCTTCCGCATTAAAACTATCCGGGGGCCAGCAGCAAAGACTTTGTATCGCTCGAGCAATAATACTTAAACCAAAAATCTTACTTATGGATGAACCCTGTAGCGCCTTGGATCCCGTGTCTAGCGGCATTGTGGAAGACTTGGTATCTAACATGCGTGGACAATATACCATTATTATAATCACTCATAATCTAGCCCAAGCCCGACGTATCTCTGATGATATGGGTGTATTTTGGGTTAAAAATGATAGAGGCGTGCTTATTGAAAAAGGCTCCACTCAAGACATTTTCAACAACCCTAAATCGGAGATCACCAAAGCTTATATTGGCGGAATTCGAGGTTAAAAAAATACATATACTGCTAAAAATGATTTCAACTGTGAGAACTACTGGATCACTACAAAAAATTTAGTACCCTTGCCCAAGTCGGATACCAAACCTATTTTCCATTCGTGTAAATCGGTAATTTTTTTACAAATAGATAAACCTATCCCACTTCCTTCGAATTCGGCGCTGGAATGAAGGCGTCTGAGTGGCTTGAATATATCATCATAAAATACACCATCTATACCAATTCCATTATCCTCAACCCAAACGGTTAAAACGCCATTTTCTCGAGTAGAATAAATCTTCACTTTTTTGTGCCCATCGGGATGATGATATTTCATAGCATTTTCTATGAGATTCTGAAAAAGCTGGCCGACTAAGGCAATATCTCCCCTTATATCAGGGAGTTCACCGATACGTACCTGTATCGACTTCTGCCTGATTTCAATGTCATGTAAATCAACAATATCTTCGATGACCGATGCTAGAGGGAAAGTTTGCCACTTCAAGTCTCTGGTTCCTGCTTTTGCAAAATTGAGTAGACCTTGAATGAGTTCTCTGATTTTTTGAGCGGACTTCTCAATCTGATTAAAAGTTTTCAATATGGCGTCGTTTTTCACCCCTTTCCTTCCGGCCTGAAGATGGCCAAAAATGTGTCGTACTGGAGCTTGAATATCGTGGGCGACAATATTCACCAGCTGTTCGATTTCTTCACTTTTTGACTCGATCTCTCGGGTGCGTTTTACGCGCTCTGTGATATCTATAACTGTGGCTTGAACTATTTTTTCAGTTCCCTCTCCAAAACTCGCCAGTCCAATTTCTAAAGGGAACTCTCTGCCGGACTGACTGACTCCAAATAACTCTCTCCCTGCACCCATCTCTCGATTTTCTGGGTCAACCATGTATTTATCCCGTAAAGCTTTATGGTGACCCGCGAATCGCTTTGGAATAAGATCCTCAATAGTCATAGAAGAAAACTCAAGAGCTGAATACTCAAACTTTTCTTCGGCTTGATGATTGGCGTAGATAATATTCCCAGCACTGTTCACTAAAAATATTCCATTGGGAGATGTGTCCATGGCCGTTGCCAATTGCCTCTGAATTTTCTTAGATTCCTTTTGAGATCTAGAAAAAGCAATTCCAAAAAACGAAACAACTATCACTAAAAACACACTGACTAATCGATTTATGAAACTTATCCAATCTTCTGAAAAGCTATACCCTTTTAACTGCCACCCTAAATAAATACACACCACCGCAAGTCCAATAATAGGAACAATCTTTTTTGATTCTTTCACCAGAAAAGTCCCTAACAATAGAGGTAAAATATAAACCCCACTGATCACCACATTATGAGGCAAAAGGTAGTCCACAAGGAGAGTGATTCCAAATAACAAAAAAACAATAACTAAATAGAGATTCTCAGCTAAATGTCTGTCTTTCGTCACTCTTCTCTGCTTTCTGTAACACGGCTATGATCTTTGGAAGCAATGGAACCATTAACGCCGCTGTTGTCATCGATGCCACCGCTGTAATCACTTTTATTATTCCCGCTAAATAGTATCTTGCTTGCCAAATATTAACAATCTCCATGAGATGAGTTGTTCCACAAGCTAAAATAAAAATGGCAAAACTTAGAAATACCCAATTAAAAGGGAGCTGGCCCTTTGTCTTGTGTACGACGTAAACGAGTAAAAAGGGAATTGAAAAGTAAGATAAGACTATAATTACGTCTGGTATTACATTGAGCCAAACGATTTCAGGCTTCCACAAATAACAATGGCCATGCGGCATAAAGGTTTCGTTTGACATAAAAAGTCCTTGAGGGAAAATAATCCTAATCACTTTAATTAGAGAAGAATAACTTTTGAAAGTCTAGCGGTAAATTTGTGTCAAAACCTGAAGCAGCAGTAAAAATTTTAGTCGTAGAAGATGAATCTATGGTGAGAGAACTTACTATAGAAATATTGGAAGATCCAAATTTTCAATTTTATGAAGCTGAAAATGGATTAGAGGCTATCCAATGCTTGAATAGTAATGATATTGATCTCATCTTAACAGATATGACCATGCCTAAGATGTCAGGCCAGCAATTAATTGAACATTTGCATAGAGAAAATTTTAAAATTCCAGTTATTGTGATTACCGCCTATAGCTCCTTTGTTGAGGACGAGGCCTTTAAATACGAATTCGTAAAAGGATATTATGGAAAACCTATAAACTTTGAGCTGCTAAAACGGCGTATTCAAGATGTCACTGATCACACAGAGGCCACACAAGAATTTGGAAATGTGGACGGCTTAAAAAACAAGAGAGCCAAACTTGGGTATCTGGAAGATGACGATAACGATTTTAATTTCTTTTATAACTCATTGACTAAGCAAAACTTAGATCAATTCGTCGAAGTTATACGATTTAATACGGGTGAAGAACTCTTGAAGGCCGTCGATGATGGGCAGCAAATGGACATATTTTTATTAGACTACCACCTACCAAAACTTACGGGACTGGAAGTGTTAAAGTCCCTTAAGGAAAATCAAATGGCACAGAATGTACCTAAAATTATGCTTACAGCCTTACATGGTGAAGAAGAGATGCGTCAGTGTTATGCTGCAGGAGCCTCCTCATTTGTTGTAAAGCCTTGGGATCTGGAAGATTGGGATAATATAAACACTTCTCTAAAGAACTTTTGGCTTCCACAAATCGCTGGTTCTATAATGGATTGATGTCGAACCCATCACTCAAAACACTTCAAAAAACACAAATACTTGTATTCGCAATGGCCCTGATTCTCCTTGAGCTCTCAATGATCAGGCTCTTGGACATATACTATAGTGCTTATACATCCTTCATCGCTATTGCTCTTTCCCTCTTCTTAATTGGGATTGGCGGTTTCCTTGGTACAATTCTTTGCCACAGAAGGAAATTTAAGTGGATCCCTCTTCTCTATCCTATTTTGACCCCTCTCTCTTACAACTTTCTCTATTATCAATCAGGCATAAATTTCCTAAGCTTGTTTACTCTGGGCATCCCGATCCTTTTGGGATCCTTTGGTATCGCACAAATTCTTTGGGATAACAGGCAGCAAACAGCCAACTTCTACTTTTTCGACCTCATTGGCGTGGCCTTCGGAGGCCTGATCGTTTTTCTCTTTTTGCCTCTAATGGGTCCGGAAGGCCTTATACTTCTATCCACTTTTGCAGTTCTATTCATCCAAACTATGACCACCTTACAAGCAAAGAGGATGAAAATCCGCATCTTAGCATTAAACTTTTTTGGACTATTGATCTTTCTAGTAGCTTTTATGCAATATGATTCACTCAGGGTCTTACGACCAAAAATTTCAAAATACATGCGCACCGATATTGCAGAAAAACATATTGAGTATCGCTCGTGGAGCCCCATAGTGAGAATCGATGTGGCTGATTTTCAAAGACAATCGAAGGAAGAACCTCTTCGAACCACTTCACAAATTAAGTATCTATTGTTCGACGGCGGAACCATTGGCTCAAATATTTATAATTTTGACGGTGATTATGAAAAGCTTCGAAGAGAATATATAAACAATCCCGAGTCTCATTTTTTAAGATTAGCCAGTGTTGCGAGCCATCACCTTAAAAGAGATACCGGCCACTCCGCATTTCTAATCGGCGTGGGCGCTGGGCAAGAGCTCAAGGCGGCCCTAATGTATAATGCTAAAAAGGTGATTGCTAACGAGCTCATTGGTGATGTCATTGAACTCAGTTTAAACGAATATTCCCAATTTAATGGCAATATCTTCAATGACCCTCGAGTGGAATTATCAGTAGGCGACGGACGAATAGCTTTGGAGAATTCAACTTCAAAGTTCGATGTGATTCAAATTTTTTCTAACTATCTAAGCTCCACCATTGCCCAAGGCAAAGGACTGTTTAATGTGACCTATCTATTCACTAAAGAAGCCTTTGAATTGTATTTTCAAAAGCTAAACACAGATGGCATCTTACAGATTAATCAATACGGATCCGATCAGATTTACGGCATGGCCAAAGCCGCATGGAGTAAAACGGAAAATTCACGGTTTTCAGACCATGCCGTTGTGATCAAAAACCAGGATCCCAATGATATTTTAGACACCTTTCTGATAAAAAAATCTCCTTGGACGGAGAATGAGTTAAATGAATTGGACCAACTCTTTGCCCAACATCCTACTGATAATTTTTTAATTTCCAGATACCCGGGCAAAATATTACCTGAGTTCGCCACAGACTCTCGCCCCTTCTACACTCAATTTTTAAAACCCAATATTCAGACTCGAGTCCTAGGCTTTTCATTTAGAAATTTACTGCTGGCACTAATTACAATCCTATTGTTCTCTTTCATTTTTTTCGTGGTTTATATTCTTAGAAAAGAAAATTTGCAGAGTAAAAGTCATGAAATGCTCTGGCAAGCCACAAGCTTTTTTATCGGAGTTGCATTTGTCTTTTTACAGCTCTCTGTCGAAAAATTTCTTTTGCGATCCATCGATTATCCCAATTGGTCGCAAATCATAGGAATTGTCTGGGTGACACTCTCCTTCGCTGTTGGTTCTCTTATGTTTTCTAAATCGCCCGGTTTCTCAAAAAGAATCTGGATTGTAGGCCCTGTGATTTTATTTCTGGCTTCAGCCATGTTGACGATTATCAATCAATCGCTGGCAACATATCCCCTTTTCTATAGAGTCCTCTGGATACTATTTCCTCTTTTCACCTTAGGACTATCAATGGGTTCATTTTTTCCACAGTCGTTAAAAAATTCCAAATACCCCCATTGGATTTGGCTTTTCAATGGCCTCGGTGCCGGCTCCGGAGCGCTATTCTCCCAGTTTGTGCAAATGAATTGGGGCATCACATTTGGAGTCATCATAGCTGCAGCCATTTACCTTGTCGTTGTCGTGATCCTGATGAAATTAAGTCAGCCCCATCACTCAAGACCATAGGCCAGTTAGACCCAAAGATTTGCCTTTCCTATTTTCACTTCATAAATAGGCTTCCTATAATCCCAGCATGACTTATATAAAATATATTTTGCCTTTATTAACCGTCTTTCTTTCCTTTTACACCTCCGCCTATGAAGCACGTACGGACAGAACCTATGAAGAGGTTCAAAGTTTTTTACAGAGTTTAGAAGAGAGATTTCCAGAGAATGTAGAGCTCTTTGAATTGACTGAGTCCAACTCCGGCACCTCAATCCAAGGGATTATTGTTGGTAGTGGCAGCACCACTCATCTTTTGGTGAGCAATCATCATGGAAACGAATATGGAGCCGCCGAGGTCGCTTTAGGTTTTGCCGAGCAAATTGCAGAATACCCCATTGCTGATGTTCAAGTGGTCATTGTTCCGGTTTTAAATACATGGGGGTACGACAGAAGAAGCCGACGGGAAAAAGGAGCCCTATACACACACGACCCGAATCGAGATTACCCGGGTCCCTGCAAGTCCAATGAGTACTTCCAACTCAATTCCACCAAAGCCCTAGCAGACCTTCTAAGCTCCGAAGGCATTGTTTCAGCCGTAACTCTACATACCTATTGGCCGGCCGTGGTTTACCCTTGGGGCCACTCCACACAAGATAAAGAAACTGGCTACGAGGATATTTTCATCCAACTCGGCGAGTGGAGCACCATCAAAAGTAACTACCAAGTGGGCAATGCTGGAGAAGTGATCTATCCCGCCGACGGCACCTTTGAGGACTATGCTTTTTGGCAGCACGGCACCTGGTCACTGTTATTTGAACTGGGATTTTCACACAGTCCATCATTGGCTGATATTGAAGTCATGGTCCAACATAACACTTATGGCCTGAGAGAGTTCTTTGAAAAGGCACCTCGAGAAGTGGCCGAAAACCATGCCTTTACTGGGGAATGTGATTTTCGCTTGCGAGCCTTAGATTTGGAAATCGAGTAGAACCTGTAAGAGTTTCAAAGATTGTCAAAAGGATCTTCACGATTCGCATATCAGAACTGTACCCTTTGGTTCTATAATCAGAAATTATTATAAAACCCCGTCGAATTAGCTCCCTGCCCTATGGGATTTGCTCATATTGATATAAATTAGTCCCATTGAAAAATTGACCCCAACCCACCCCCTGGAGTTCGTATGAAATCCTTACTGAAAACAGTGAGCACAGCAGCCCTACTAGCTGGTTTTGCTGCCCCTGCTTACGCCGTAGATTTCCTCAACTGTGACTCTCTCAAAACAGCTGGCCATTCCCAGTTTGAATTGGAAGAAGTGACTTTTGCGATCAGTGAAATCGAAGGCGACGAAAACGTATACCTCAACATTCTACCGATTTTTAAAATCGATAGCGACGGCGATGGCAAACTAGAACAGTCCACTGAAAAGTTCACCCATTACCTTCCTGCCAAAGAGGCACAGAAAGTTTTAGCCGGCAAAAAGAAACTCAAATTCGATGTTCAAGGTGTTGATTTAAACACCAATGGCTATGCCATAGAAGTGGACCTTAGTAAGTTAGATACAACTCCAGGAAAAAACCTTCCTTTCATAGGTGGCTTTTTCCCGCATTCTAGAAAACCCACTGTGACAATTTCCAGATATATCACTGACAGTGAAGGCCGATTAGTTAAGGATATGCCATTAAGAGAGACTCTTTCTTGTGAAAAGAAAAACTTTTTTGGCCATGCAAAGTGTGAGATCAATGAAAAAAGCTATGCCTTCGACACATTTGTTTTAGCTGCCTATGAAGAAGATACTAAAGGTGATAGCGACGTACAGGTTAAAGGTTATGTAATGAACCGAAATAGCCAGGTCGTATCCATTTTCGCGGGCCAAACAGATAAGAAAAGTTTAAAATCATTTGGTGATGGTAATTCTGAATCTATCTCGGCTCAAAGAGATTTTGCCGTCGCTGATCTTATTCGGTCCGAAGGTGAATCTGCGGAGCAGAAACCATTCGCGATTCCAGAATCAGTAGAAGTAAAATTTGGTGAGAAAAGAAAAGAGCTTAAAGAAGGTGACCCAGATGTTCGCGACGTGACCATCCAATGGGGTTCCGAAGCCGGACAATCCATATCCGCAACTTGCGCGATTCAACCGGAGGGGAAGTAAAATGAATAAATTCAGTATTAAATCTATAGTTTCTAAAGCGTTAGTTCTTCCATTTGTAATGCAGACGCCAGCCATGGCGATCACTTACGACGGAAGTGAGAAAAAAGATGCTAACCAATATATCGAGCAAAACCTACTCGATGGACTTCCGTTCACTTTCACCATACCGAAAGCGGCTCAGCTGGATCTATCATCTAGCCAAATGAATCGCATTGAAAGTGATAGAGATGCGGCTCTGTTTGAGTTCCGCCATAGCGCTTCTGATAAAACGGGAATGCGTCTCTATATTACAAACAACAAACCCCGAGAAAGATCAGGTATTATCAAATCTCTACAAGAAAAAGGTTTGATCCAATCCGGTGACGTTGTGTTGAAGTTCCATCCGGAATGGGGCTTCACAGGTGGATACCCAACAGTTATGGCCGGTATTTCACACGCGGGTTTCCTCTATGAAGACGGTGGCAAGATCTACAATGCGGATATGCCACTCAACAATAGCTTCAACAGAGACATGTTAAACAGCCGGCGTCCGTCGCAAATGAGTTCATCCGTTTGGATGCAAGAAGCTCATTTCGTACATGTACTTCGCCCTCGCGCTAACAAAATGTCTGAAAGTGAAAGAAGGAATTCTGCCAGATGGGCCACAGAGCTTGTAAACAATATGGGCAACTACTACCCAAGCAAAATTTGCTTTAATAGCAACTATATGGTTCCTGGATATGTATTAAACCCTAATTTTGAAACTCAATTACGCCAAACTAACCCTAACGATCCATATGCGATGGCGTCTCTTGTGACTCCCCATTCAAAAGAATTGGCTTACATCGCAAAAAGTGATCGTAATATTCGCACTTGGGTGAACCCAAAAACCATGAACTCTACAACTTCTAAAGTTTGTATGTTCTGTTCAGATTTTGCATGGTCCATTTCCTCTCTAAGAAAATGTGACTTCAATGGACGTTTAGGCGAGTGTAATCCCGAGCCTATGTTTGCTCCGATTCCCATACTTGGAAACGGTCCGATCGCTTCAGGATCTTACAAGCCAGGCGTGGCTGACCTTTCTTACATCGTACTCAGTCAGATGGGTTTGGATGCTAGAACTGCCGGTCAATTGGTTCAACAAGCGTTTTCTCCATTAAAGCCCATCACTAACATGTCTTCTGGACACAGAACGGCTTCGGCGGGAATCCCATCAAGTCTTTACGGCGGTGTGGTTCAGTACACTCAAGCCTTGTTGGCTGGAAATGTAGATGGCGCCAACCAAGTGCGAGCTGGAATCATGCAAGAAATGGCTAACAATGGTTTAAAAATTCCTGATAACTACTCTCCAAATGCATTCCTTGTGAACTCAGTTTTACCTAAAAACAACCCCCACAAGGCTTATGACTACGTGACTACTATTGCTTTCTTAGATCAACGTAAAGTGGACAAAATTAAACACTTAGCTGAGAGACAAGGATCCAATACATCTTCTTCTGTAGTTGATAGTACTCCTGCGGCCAGCATTGGCTCAGCACGTCAGGTACCTGCGGACTTCCCTGCTCGCTTTGGAAGGAAGTTAAGACGATGCATTGGTACTGTGAACTGGGGTAATGGATATGTAGCTGCTATGGGTCGTTTAGGCTATGGTGACTGCCAAGACGTACGCCAGGCTTTGGGTTCCGACTGGGAACAGTATGTGGACCACAACATCCAAAACAACTAATCTTCAAAAAATTCACTTCTGGAAGATCATCTATTCTTCCGGAAGTGGTATTCTTTCCTCTTCATTAACTACATCTGGAAACTCATTGGAACGCCACATTTGCTTAGCCTGATTCATTGTCTGTGAATCATAAGCGACAAAATTCCACCAAACACTAGGCTTTTTTTCAAAAATTTCGCCACCAAGTAGCATTATCCTTGAATTGGCAGCACCATTGATTTGAATGGATTCACCCGGCTTCATAACTATCATACTTTTAGACCCATAGCTTTGATCCTCAACTTCGATTGTTCCCTCGATGACATAGATGGCGGCTTCAGAATCAGCCGGTACGTCCAATGACAATGGTCCACCGGGTTCAGAATGAGCTTCCATATAAAACAACGAAGAATAAACCGGTAATGGAGAGACCTCCCCAAGTGCACTGCCCGCGATCAGCCTGAGTTGCCAATCCCCTTGTTCAATTAAAGGAAGATCTTGTTCCTTCTGATGCACAAAGCTGGGCTCGACGTTTACACTTCCGGGAGGTAAAGCTACCCATAGCTGAATGCCTTCTAGGGTATGCTTAGCGTCTGGGGCACTTCTTTCAGAGTGAACGATACCTCTTCCTGCCGTCATCCAGTTCACTTCACCGGGCAAAATCGCCTGTTCGTTTCCCAAACTGTCCCGATGAATGATTTCTCCGGTAAAAAGATAAGTGATTGTAGCTAAACCAATGTGTGGATGGGCTCTTACACTCATAAGACGATCTTTATCAATATCGACTGGTCCCATGTGATCCCAAAATACAAACGGACCTACCATTTTCCTACCCACAATGGGCAATGCTCTTTGGACAAAAAATTGATTTCCAATATCTTTAGGTTTCGGCTGAATCACCTGATCAATGGAAGACATACTCACCTCTTAAAGATTTAAGGCCTAGCAATACATTAACAGTTCTTTACCCCTGGTCAAATGAAGGCTAGTATTCTGCTATGTTTGGAGAGATTGGGAAGCGAAGTACTTTTATGGGTGCATTTATCTATATAGCGGCCTCCCTATCACTATTTATTTTTTTTAAAGATCACCTCAGTCCCGACACCACATCTTATATCGAAATTGCAAAACACTATCACGGAGGACTTTGGCAAGAGGCCATCAATGCCTATTGGGGACCGTTATATTCATGGCTTCTTAGCTTACTTTTGCACCTACCTGTAGATCCGCTCTACAGTACAAAAATTTTAAGCCTTTGTATTGGATTGGCCCTCTACATAACCAGTATTTCTTTTGCGAGTCTATTCTCTATACCAAAACATTTTTTTAAATGGGTACACATTGGAGCATTTATTTTTTCGCTCAATATTGGCTTCCTACTCAACACCCCCGATGGGCTTCTGGCACTTTTAGCAATGTGGTTTTACTTCTTTTTATTCGCTCCAAAAGGACGACTGGTCAGTCGATCCCTCGCACTGGGCAGCTTGACGGCACTGCTCTATTATACCAAAGCTTATGGCTTACCTCTCGGAATATTTAGTTTGTGCCTTTGGACCTTATATAGGTATTTAACTCAACAAAGTGCAGGCTTGTGGGTGAGGATCACTTTGTTAAGTACACTTGTAGCTTTAGTTCTAATTGCTCCTTGGGTTACCGCCTTGTCTCAAAAATACGGCAAAGTGTTTCTTACTTCTACCCCCTACTACAGTCGATACATTGTTCACCCTTCTATCAATAGAAACGATCCCATGTTTACCGATGGACTCTTTGAACTGCCTCACCCACAAGCTTTGAGCATCTGGGAGGACCCTACCTATTTCAACCTGAAAGACTGGTCACCTTTTCAAAGTGTCGAATTGTTCAGACATCAATGGGTATTAATATTCAAAAACCTCAATAAAGTATTTCAGACTTATCAATATTTTAGTGCATTCTCTATTTTCATTTTTTTAGCACTGGCCTATCACTCCTATAAAAGACAAAATTCAAACCTGAGCGAAGAGTCGATACGTGCGCTTATTATTTTGATAGCCACTAGTGCCGGATATCTACTAATACTGGTAGTTCGAAGATATATTTTTGTTCACCAGTTCGTACTTTTTTATGCCGGCATTAGCTTACTATCCCACTGGTTCTCCCAAAGCTCTAAGACACCCAAGTTTCAAAGAAATGTCTTAATTCTTTTCTTGGTGAGCTTTCTTTGGAATCCTATACATAAAATGTATAAACAGTCCGGTGGTGGCGCCGAAGTCAGGCGATTGAGTCACTGGTTCGAAGACCAGAATATCAAAGGGGTTTTTGCATCCGATAGCCAATGGCGAAAAACACTTTTTATTAGCTCTCGGACGGGAAACCAATACCTGGGCCAAATAGAACCCGGCAGGACTATCGATACACAATTCGAATTAGAAGCAAAGTCCATCGGAGCCGATTTTCTTCTCATCTGGAATCCTGAAAGCTCCGTTGACAACCTAACCTTAGATTTGGTGGCCGAGGAGCCCATATCCGGCCTAAAAGTTTACCAATTTTACTAGTTCTGCAATGCACAAGAGAGGCCTTTTTAGCTGGGGTTTTGCTAATATCTGAGTCTATTTTGCCGAAAGGATACACATTGAAAGTTCTGCTATTAGCCGGAGGCTTCGGCACTCGATTAAGTGAGGAAACGGAACTCAAGCCAAAACCAATGGTTCAAGTGGGTGGTCGCCCCATCCTTTGGCATATCATGAAACTTTATTCCCATTTTGGTTTTAATGATTTCGTAATCCTGTTGGGCTATAAGGGCTATGTCATCAAAGAGTATTTTGCGAACTATTTTTTACATCAAAGTAATGTCACCATAGATCTTAAAAACAACACCACCGAAATTCACAAAAATACTGCGGAGCCTTGGCGTATCACCCTATTGGATACGGGCAAAGACACCATGACAGGTGGCCGAGTAAAGCGGGCAGCTGATTTTATTGATGAGAATCCATTCATGCTGACCTACGGAGATGGAGTGAGTGACTTAAATATTCAACACTTACTCGACTTCCATAAAAAGCATGGCAAGTTGATGACTATGACATCGGCGCAACCTGAAGGTCGATTTGGGGCTTTACAAATAGGTTCAGATGGTACTGTTGAAAAGTTTCTTGAAAAGCCTAAGGGAGATGGTGGTTGGATTAATGCCGGATTTTTCGTTTGCCAACCCGAAGTCATTCAATACATCAATGATGATTCGACCATACTCGAAAGAACCCCTATGGAGACTCTTGCAAAAGAAGGTCAAATGATGACTTATAAACACACTGGTTTCTGGAAACCTATGGACACTTTAAGGGATAAAAATCAATTAGAGGATCTATGGCAAACCGGCCATGCTCCTTGGAAGATCTGGAGTTAAGATTTGTTTTTAGAAAGCTATCGCGGCAAGCGCATATTTGTTACAGGTCACACCGGATTTAAAGGTTCATGGTTGTGTCTTTGGCTAAAGCATTTAGGTGCCGAGGTGGAGGGCTATGCTCTGAAGCCACGCACTAAAAAAGACAATTACATTGTCTCTGGTTTGCGTCTAGAGATGGGTGATAGTTATCAAGACATTAGAGACTATTCCTCGTTGAAAGAAAGTCTGATTGCATTTTCTCCGGAGCTAATTTTTCACCTTGCTGCCCAACCACTTGTTAGAGAATCCTATGCCTACCCTAGGGAAACTTTTGACGTCAACGTGATGGGAACCATTAATGTTTTAGATATTGCTCGGAATCTCCCTGAACTTAGAGGCATAGTGAACATCACTTCTGACAAATGTTACGAAAACAATGAATCTGGTCATCCATTTAAGGAATCAGATCCCATGGGAGGACATGATCCTTATTCCGCTTCGAAAGGTGCTGCTGAGCTAGCGAGCGCGTCCTATCGTTCCAGTTTTTTTAAAGAAAAAAACATCATGGTGAGCAACGTACGGGCTGGAAATGTTATTGGTGGTGGAGACTGGTGCAAAGACCGTATAGTTACCGATACTATATTGGCCTGTGAAGAAAAACGTCCCGTAGAATTGAGGAACCCCAATGCCATTCGGCCCTGGCAACATGTCTTAGAGCCATTGAGTGGCTATTTGCAAATTGGATCAAAAGCTTTTACACCGGGTGGACTCAATTTTTCGGGAGGATGGAATTTTGGACCCTCTGAGGAAAGCCATGTCAGCGTCCGAACCTTGGTAACAGCATTGCAAAACCACCTGTCATTTGGAGAAATTAGAGACATCTCTGATAAATTCAAAGTGCACGAGGCGCAAACCCTACGACTGGACATTTCCAAAGCTAAAACTGAACTCGGATGGTCTCCCCAACTGGATCTCAATACCTCTGCCCAGTGGACGGCCCAGTGGTATCAGAAACTTATCGATCAACCTGGTACTTTGATGAAGGACTTCACACTACAGCAAATTGAACAGTATCAAGAAAAATTAGAGAACTGAAAATAAGGACAAATTATGGCTAATGCCGAACAATTGAGAAAAGAAATTCTAGAGAAAACTAGAGAATACTATAAAGTCGCCTTCCCAGAAAAAACCTTTTCCCCTGGAGAAACCTACGTTAATTACGGAGGCCGATTTTTTGATCACGAGGAACTTGAGTATCTGGTGGATTCTTCATTGGATTTCTGGCTCACTGCCGGTCGGTATTGTGAATCATTAGAAGAACAACTGCAAAAGTTCTTGAAAACTAAAGCCTGCCTTCTCACCACATCTGGCTCATCCGCTAACCTACTGGCCTTTATGACTTTGACCGCCGAATCTTTGGGCGAAAGAAGAGTTAAGCCTGGTGATGAGGTTATAACGGTTGCCGCAGGATTTCCCACCACCGTAAGCCCAAGCATTCAATATGGAGCGGTGCCCGTATTTGTGGATGTTGAGATTCCCAGTTACAACATCGATATTTCCCAACTGGAAGCCGCTCTCAGTGAAAAGACGAAAGCTGTAATGGTGGCCCATACATTGGGAAATCCTTTTAACTTAAAAGAGGTTCATGCCTTTTGTAAAAAACATAAATTATGGCTTATTGAAGACAATTGCGACGCCCTTGGATCTACATATGATGGTAAGTATACGGGGACTTATGGGGATTTAGCGACTTGTTCTTTTTACCCCGCACACCATATGACCACAGGCGAAGGAGGGGCTGTTTTTGTAAACAACCCCTACCTTAAAAAGATAACACTTTCCCTGAGGGATTGGGGAAGAGATTGTTGGTGTCCCAGCGGAAAAGACAACACTTGCGGAAAGCGTTTTGAATGGGATTTTTCTCAACTACCAAAAGGTTATGATCATAAATATGTTTACAGCCACTTTGGGTACAATCTTAAGATGACAGAAATGCAAGCAGCTGTGGGTTGCGCCCAGATGAAAAAGCTTCCAACGATCATTGAAAGACGTAAACAAAATCATAAATTTATCAAGGAACAGCTACTCAACTATCAGGACGTGCTCACTTTGCCCGAAGCGGAGCCTCTATCTGACCCCAGCTGGTTTGGCTTCCTAATTACAGTTAAAGATAATGCGTCGTTTTCAAAAGCCGATATCGTGAAACACTTAGAGAGAAACTTAATTCAAACCCGTAACCTGTTCGCTGGAAACCTGATCAAACACCCCTGCTTCGATGGACTCAGAAATCGTGGCGAGGGATACCGTGTAGTGGGAGACTTAAAAAACACTGATTCCATTATGAACAATACCTTTTGGATTGGTGTGTATCCCGGACTGGACGAGAGCCGATTAAAATATATGACTGATAAAATTAGTGAGTATATTGAAAATGAAAGTCAGTGAATGCCAAAAGATACCGGGAATTTTTAAGGTGGAAATGTTTCACCATACGGATCTTCGTGGTGAATTCACAAAGAACTGGCATTCTCCTTCTATGAATGAGCTGCCCTTCTCCTTTGACATCAAAGAAGGATTCTACACTTCTTCCAAAAAGGATGTTATCCGAGGCATGCATTTTCAGGTGGGACCTTACGCTCACCATAAAATGGTTATGGTGACTCATGGTCAAATACAAGATGTGGTTTTGGACCTAAGAAAAAACTCTCCCACTTTTGGTCAGAGTCAAAGCTATACTTTGTCCAGCGATGACCCATTGGCTTTGATTATACCCATCGGATTCGCTCATGGATTTGCCTCCCAATCTGATAACTCTATAGTACAATATTTTGTTTCCAAAGAACATAACTCTGAGTTTGACAGAGGCATACTATGGTCTTCATTGGATTTCGATTGGAACATAGATAGCCCCATCGTCAGCGAGCGAGATCAAGGCCACCCACTTCTGAGCGACTTTGACTCGCCTTTTGAATTGAGTTCTCTATGAAGATTTTAGTTACCGGAGCCACTGGATTTATTGGCCAGAAGTGGGTTCAGAGTTTTCCCGACAAAGAAAATTTGGTTTTATTGGTGCGCGATGCTCAAAAACTCAATCTAGATTTTATTAAGACCTGCCAGATTGTTGAAATGGATTCCAGCGATCAATGGCTTGCTGAAATATTCTCTTTAGAGATAAAGGGTTGTGTTCATTTAGCGAGTTTGTTTTTATCTAGCCATAACCGAAATCAAGCCAATGAGTTAGTTAGCTCAAATATTCAGTTTCCTACTCAGGTGATGGAGACCCTCCACTCCCAATTGGATTGGTGGCTAAACATGGGGACGTTCTGGCAACACTATCAAAACCAAAACTACTCCCCGGTAAACCTCTATGCCGCCACTAAGCAATCTTTCCAAGACATCACACAGTTTTATTCAGAGGCCAAAGGATTAAATGTAATGCATTTAAAAATTTCAGACACCTATGGCTCTGGCGATACTCGCAAAAAAATATTTGCACTTTGGAAAGATCAGCTCACTTCCAACGAGCCTTTAGCTATGAGTGCCGGCGAACAAGAAATTAATATTTTGCATGTGGATGATGTCGTGAATGGCATCCATCGATCCATCGACTGGCTCTCTCAGCTTCAAAGAGGTCAAGGCATCAACAAATCCTTTGCCCTATCGAGTAATGAGGTGTTGTCACTCAAAGACTTAGCAAGGGCATTTGAATCTGCCGCGGGGCAACCCCTTAACATTGAATGGGGAGGACGCCCCTATCGCGACAGAGAAGTGATGCAAACATGGCGAAACTTCGAACCTCTCCCCGGTTGGTCACCTACAATCCCTTTAGAAAAAGGTATTCCTCAGTTTCTTAACGAGTAGAATTTGGCACTTTTGATTTTAAAAAAGAGTTGCATTGGTCCTGTTCGACTCATCTCGTTGGTGGTGCGTATCTCGCGCCGTGGGCGACCTTTTGGTCGACAGGGTGCGGGAGACGAACCGCTGCCATAAGAGCGAGGAGAAGAGGTTCAATGAAACTCTTTTTTAAAATCAAAAGTGCGAAATAATAGGAGTTAAAGACACGTAAGGAAATATAGGGAAATACCATTTTTTAGCTTCACTATTTAGATGTAAGATCAAAAGAAGAGGACGCTCTAGATGAAGACGAGGGGGTTTTCTTTTGGGCTTTGTCCAATTCCATTTTCACCTGACCTTCACCCACTTCCGCTCGATAGCGAGTCACGGATCCTTCAAATACAAACTGATAGGCAAACAATCTTGGCCATATTTTAGCGAAAAAAGAATAAACTCCATCTAACAATTTCACAAAACGACTCTGTCCAATGGATTCGAATAGCACCTCAAAAGGAAAGTTCACCGGCTTAATATCTGTGATGGCCATCCCCGACCTTAACAGCATTTGTTTCGCCGAATCCAAAGTGTACAAGTGTACGTGCGAATGTGACAAAGGTCCCTTTGGCCCATAGTTGAGACGACCCAACATCAAAGATACGCGGTAAAACCACATGGCAATATTTGAAATACACACAATCATTCGGCCATCCGGCTTAAGAAACCGCTGAGATTTTTCCAGCAACTCTTGTGATTGCTTTATTTGTTCCAGATTTTCAGCCAACAACACATAGTCATAATCCCGTTCCAAAGGCAACGTATCCATCTGCTGAGGCTGGTCCAAGGGTACTAAAAAATGTTCCTCCACAAATTCCGGATACTTTGGTGACTTCGATCCCACATGGGTGATTCGAACACCCTTTTCACTCAGAGATTTATGAAGCAACCCATGATTAGAACTAAAATCCAACACTCGATCACCGGAGTGAATTCTATTGAGAATCTGTCCATGACTACTATAGGGACTGAGTTTTCGCGTGAAGACCACATCGTAATCCACAAAATATCGAGAGCGACGTAAAACGTGCAATTGGTGCAGTCTGTACTCTAAAACCGCAGCACAAACAGCTAAAGCGTAGCTCACTCCGTTTACGTTACATTCCTCATCTCCATAAAAAGTGTCGATCGGGATTTCATGAATTTTGAGATTGAGAGCTCGACACTGAATGATAATCTGCGTATCAAAGTGCCAATCATTTGTATTCTCATTAAAGGGTATTTTACGAAGAATATCAGAGCCGTACATACGATAGCCCGAATGAAATTCGGTCATACGCGTGCCCAAAATAATATTCTCAAAGGTGGTGAGAACAGTGTTTCCAATCCATTTATAGAGGGGCATGCCCCCTTCAAGAGCCCGGCGTTTATTCAGCATCCTAGAACCATAGACCACATGTTTCTTATCAGTGAAAATAGGCAAAAACATGTCCGGCAAATACTCGGGGGCATATTGCCCATCACCATGAAGCATGACGGTATAATCGATGCCTCTCTTTAAAGCATAATTATATCCCGCTTTCTGATTCCCTCCATATCCCATGTTTTTTGGATTCTGGAATACCTTTACTTTATCTTTCCAGATAGACCCTTCTAAAAACGAAGACACTTTCTCTAAAGTGTTATCTTGGCTGCAATTATCAAAAAGAAAGATCTCTTCAACAAGATCATGCAACTGTTCAGGAATTCTAGAAAGCGTGGATTGGATCTGGTTCTCTGTATTATAGGTGAGAACCAAAATACCGAGTTTAGGAAAAGCCTCTCCCTGCTCAGTTTTAAATGAATTTAATTGGTGAATTTTTTCCTGATCCACAGGAAAGTCCACTTTTTGACCCAATCTATTTTTCATAGGAGGAACTTACACTTTTATACGATAAGAGTGAAACACTGAGTGGCCACATTGGCGCTGATATGCAGCGCAGCTTAACTAGATGCACCGCCAATAAAAAGGGAGCTGGTACGGTTTGCCTGGACCCGTTAATATGGATTTATGTCAGAAAACGCAGAAGCTTTTAAGCATTGGCTCATCTTTACCGATGGAGCTTGTTCAGGAAATCCTGGTCCCGGCGGTTATGGAACCGTCATCGTAGATCCTTCCGGCCACGTGAAGGAACTCGGTGGAAAACGCTCCAACACCACCAACAATCAGATGGAGCTACAAGCCGTCATCGAAGGACTTAAAGAAATCCAAGGCACTCCTGGTGACCTATGGATTTTAACCGATTCCACCTATGTGATTCATGGAATCACCAAGTGGATTTGGGGTTGGAAACGTAAAGGCTGGACAACAGCCGATGGAAAGCCCGTAAATAATCAACCGGAATGGAAAGAGTTGGATCGACTGGTCGCTAACCGTAAGGGCTTAGGAGCCCTCGATTGGAAGTATGTGCGTGGCCATTCGGGAACACCTGGAAACGAAAGATGTGACGGCATTGCGGTGGACTTTACTAAAGGCAAATGGGTGGATCTTTACGATGGCCCTTTACTCAATTATGGATATGCCATTCACGACCTTCCTGAGGACATGTCCGTTCCAGAAATGAAATCTCGAAATGAAAAAAAGAAATCCGCCTATAGCTATCTCAGTTATGCCGGCGGCGAGCTAAAGCGGCACAAGACTTGGAAAGAATGCGAAGCCCAGGTTAAAGGCCGTTCTGGAGCTAAGTTTAAAAAGGCGACTTCAGCTACTGACGAAAAGTCCATTGTGGAAAGCTGGGGACTGTCTCCTGAAAAGCTAGAAAAAGCCTAAAGGTTGTAAAAAACGCGGAGACCCCTATGATCTCCGCGCGCTCTCTTTTTAATTCTCAGACAGTACTACTGCATGTTGTAGCGAAAGGTGATGGCCCCTACGACATCATCCAATTGTTCGTCATCTTTAACTTCGAAACCAACATCGAACTTTTCACCAAATGATCGCCTCACACCCACAGCATGATTTTTAAACTGGCCTTCTTCTGATCCACCAGAAACTTCCACATCTTCCATTTCATAGTAGGCGCTGTATTTTCCATACCCTTTAGTGGCAGCAAAACGAGTGATTTTCTCCGTTTCAGCTCCATAGTTCATTTCCGCAACAGCTGCTGAAATTGTCGCTCTATTGAGAAGAGGAGACCTGGAGATTGCATCCAGATTCAAAGTGGCTTCCACTTCATTTCCATCCAGGTCCATTTCGCTATCTTCCATATAGGAAACCGAAGTGTCGACAAACTCTCCAATCTGACCATTGATTCGAATGGAATGCCCCTTTTCCAATCCGTCTTCTTCATCATCCCAGTAAGAGATCTCAGCGGAAGTCACAAGGTTGTTAAGAAGTGCAGTGATACTTCGACCTTCCATAGAATCTCGAGCAATCATAATTTTCACTGATTCCCTTTCACGAAGGTTTTCCTGCATCGCATCTCTTTCACTGGTTGTCCGATTGATCGACTCCGTTGTCTTTCCACCAAAAGCCAGTTCCTGTTTACCGACACGTAACTCGATTTGTCCTAAATACTTGAGCGAACCCACGTTAACATAAACATAGGCTTGCCGAGTGGTTAGACTGTCTCCGTCTAAATCATCTAAAGCGTTTTGTACCACACCACCTTCATAGACAATTCCAATTCTTTCAGCCACTTTGGCATCCAACTTTAGGAACATATCTCGACCGGTCCAGTCTCCGTCCTCAACATAGTCAACAGCACCGGAAATATCCGCACTGAAATCAACGGACCCTATAGATCCTTCCATCTCTGCATTTGCTGAAAAAGCCGCTAGCAATAAACTCGCTAGAATCATCTTCTGTGCTTTCATATTAATAACTCCTTGGTTAGTTATTCATTTCACCTGGGGTTTGCCGGCACAATCACCAGGTGTGGGTTTATTCATTCCAACATTCATAGAAACTCGTCCCCCAAAACTCGTATCTATTTCTGTCATTCCTGATGGATCCCTATGAGCAGTCTTCATGCCAGCGAAAAGCCGCCTTGCGTCAAGTGCTGGTAATAAGGTTCCATTTTGAAACCAGTTGGCTCAATGTAATTTTTCAGTGATTTCCAGGGTTGACGAGAAAAATAGTTCTATTTCATGCCTTTGCGGTAAAAAAATACATTCCCCCAAAACAGAGCCTTTGCCATTTTCTTTGGGAATCTCAGCGACTTAATATTTTATGAACCTAGGATTTAATCTTCGTGATTGTCCGGATTAAGTGGGTTACCACACACTAAATGGAACAGGTCCCCCCTCTAGATATAGGTTATTTTTTCCGGAAAGGAAGAATTTAATACAGACTGCTTAAGAGAGAGTAATCGCTAGAAACCATTGGGGATTTCCGAACCGCATCACAAATTGCATTGATTGGACCTGAAATTCCTATCCACTGGTGCGTTTTAAATAGTTGTTTGACCTGGTAGTTCTTGTCTCGCTTTTTGGTAAAAAGAGTCTTACTCATTACCTAAATGTTCTAGACGAAGAGTAATGGGGCCGCCAATCCATTCTGCCTTGTCAGTGTGAGCTTCCAACTCATCTTCCTGAACAGGGTGAATCAGTATCGCAATTTCTTTTCTCACTTCATTAAAGTAATCTCTAACTGCATCTAAGTTCTCATCAGTAAAGTGAGTTTCCATATTTGGACAAGGGTGAGGACCTAAGGCAAAAGTTTTAATTTCACCAACATATTCAAACAAAGGATGCTTCAGTAAGTTCTGTCGAAGCTCATCCACTTCATCGATACCAAACAATTCAAAATACACATGAGCGTGATACACATTTCCCCCGCTGTTTCATCCACTTCTACTTTAAATGTGCTTCAATATTTTCTATTCTCTGAACCATTAACTGCAATTTACAAAGAATGCCCTGAACATCTTTTTGGGTATCTACTATGATTTTTGCTTTCATGCCCTGCTTTTTAAGCTTCTTAATGGCCCCTCTTGCTCCTTCGATGGAATATTTATCTCTATAAAGCAGCTTTTTTATAACCAAGACATATTCCACATCTCTACGGGTGAACATACGCTGATTGTTTCGGGACTTCTTAGGCTTAAGGACATCAAACTCGCCTTCCCAATATCGCAAAACATAAGGCTTCACACCGGCCATCTCGGCGACTTCACCGATTTTAAAGGCCATTTTATCGGGAATGGATTCGATTTTCAGTTTTAACTCTTCGTCAATAAGACGCTCTTCACCGATAGGTACGGCTACGAATTCCTTTTTAGTTTCAAGAAGTAGCTCTTGTTGCATGGCCCCCTCCCTGGTGGCTGGTACGGTTCAACAATAACTCGCCTGGCCACAAAAAAAAAGCCCTTTTTAAAAAAGGGCTTTAAAATCGCAATGTTAGCTTAAAACAGTATCAATCTTCTTTGACCTGAGTGGGATCTTCTCCATTGAGCATCGCCTTTAAAACTTGGCTGGGTCGAAAAGTTAAAACTCTACGAGCACTAATAGTGATCTGATCACCAGTCTGTGGATTCCGACCGACTCGAGACTTTTTCTCTCTGACCACAAAGTTTCCAAATCCAGAAATCTTCACTTTATCGCCGTTACAAAGAACATCTTTAAGCTGGGAAAAAACCAATTCCACAAGCTCCGAAGCTTCCTTTTTTGAGAAGCCAATCTTCTCATAAACCTTTTCGACAATATCCGCTTTCGTCATTGTTGATCTTTCCATAGATGGATCAGACATGTGGTTCTCCAAAATAGGTTGTGTTTAGAACTAGGTTTAGGCTACCAAGTCCTTGAAAACTTTCAAGTTTTTTTAGTTTTTGCCCTAATTGCACTGAGCCAAAGGGCCAGAAGTGAAGCCCTCGGCACAATTATGTGCGCCGAGGACTATAAAAATTTAATTTTTTGAAGCACTCAACAGGAATTTTTGTGTGTTTCCGACCCATTCCTCCAAATGATTGCCCGAAACACTCTGGAAACACTGGGCATCAGAATTAGTAGAATCCATAGCACTGGTGATTACCACTTCAATGATGGCCGACGTCGCGCTTTCTTGCTTCATGGTCACACGCACATTTTCAGTGACATAACAGGTTCTATCCGTACAACCAGAACCATCGCCATTATCCTGACAGAAATGTTCGGTAAAAGTATTTGTATCCATAACCGTTCCTGTGTCGCCCTCTATTTGTAGTTCCCCTAGAACATGGCGCCCGTCTGGCTTGTCGGTATCTCTAACTAAAAAGTCACTTGCGGTTTTAGTACCATCAAAACTTGCCACTTCTGTTGCAATGTCGCCAGGACTGGCTCCACTCACAACCGAGTGATTTTGTGTGTAACGAGCCATACAAGAATCGTTGGCTTCACGGACCATATCCGCCTGACACAAAGCTTGGCAATCGGCGTCTGTTAGCGTACCACCACCAAAGTCCCAACTATCCACATTTGTAATATCCGAACATTTAGTCGTCCCTTCCGAAATTGTTGTGCCACAATGACCTTTACTACCATCCCATGCCGGAGCATCTAGAGAACTGGCAGCAGGCAAACTACCACTAAAACTAAAGTCATTGTTCATGTTGCTATCAACAGCCGTCCATCCAGCAGGTAAAACATCATCTAAATTCTCAGTGCTTCCACAAGAACTAAAAGTGGACTGATCCCTCCAAATAGCAAGTCCCCGATGAGTTTCAGAGGCCCCATCTAAGGCTTCGACTTGGTTTAAGTAGATCGGAAACTGGTTGCTACTATTGGCCTCTTCAGGGCAGGTATAGGTGGAATCTGATAAAATACAGGTCATCGTCCAATCACCTGTTGGATCCGCCCAATCACCTGAATTCGTATCACTGGTATTCCCCCCTCGAGAAATGTTGTCGTTATCAACTACAGCAGTCCCTTTATCGGCATCAAAATTTATACTACCAAAATCAATGGTTTCACCACGGCCACCATTGACGGACCCGCTCTGAGCATTGCCGCTACCAGACCCAATCCCTGACTCTCCTGAATCAAAAGAAAAAGTAGCAGCAACAGAGCTATCTGACGCCAAAACAATAAAACAGCCAATGGGAACGGACTCATCATCAGAAACAGAAATGTCTAACGAAAAGGATCCATCAGAACTCACATCCCCTTCACCCGCTTGTGGATCACTGCTTAATGTGACACATCTCACCTTATAGTCTGTCACCGCAAATCCACTAAAATTCATCATTGAAACTTTTGAACTGGCACCACTGGCACCCCCCAATGAACCTGAAATGGTCATTGACGAATCCGAGCTACTACTGGAGCTGCTATCTTCACAGCCCCACATAAACACAGCCAAGCTCATTAATAGGAAAGGTTTAATTATCGTCTGGAATTTCATTATTACCCCCGCATTTTACGTACCTATTGAAGTATGGGGAGCTTATCGGGAAGATTTTGAGAGAAGAACACTTCCAAAACGAGACGATAAAAATAATTAATTTGCCTGCCCCTCAATGAAACAGTCTTTTAAAACCTATTTCAATAGAGGTTGAAGCATTCAATTTGAAACGCAGATTTGCACAAAATTTATGGCCATTTTTTATGAAAAAAGAACCATAAACTCAACTACAAAGAGGCAACATTTAAACATCTGATTAGAGCTCATTCGATGAATCAGTCCTCGAATCATCGTTTGATAGGAATCAATGTCGAATCTGAATACCTAAATCAGATTTTGCACCCGTGATTATTTTATCTTGGAGAGCTTGCAGTTCATTTTCCTCCAATGTCTTTTCACTAGGCTTGAATGTCATCCTGTAAGCCACTGACCGATGTCCCTTTTCTAATTTATCACCCTGATAAACATCAGTAATAATAATGTTAGATAACAAAGGTCCCGCATGTTTACGAATCACTTTTTCCACCTGTTGCGAGGACACCGTTTCAGGGATTACAAATGCCAAATCTCTATCAACGCGTTGTAATCGTGAGAGAGATTTGAATTTTCTATACCGTGGCTGACGCGCCATTAATTTTTCAAAATTAAACTCACCCATGGCTACAGAGGTTCGGATCTTGTTTTTACTCACAAGTTCAGGATGCAATGAACCGAAAACCCCGATGGTCTTTCCTTCCACTTGCAATGCAATACTTTGACTAGGATGCAAATACTTTGGAACTTCATCGGACTTTAACTCCAACCAGCTCCATTGATTGATCTTAAGAGCTTCTAGCATATTGGTTACAGACTGTCGCAATTGATAGACCACTGGCACTTTTTCACCTTGGGACCAATAGTCCACGGGTTGACCCCAAAAACAAAAAGCAAGATGAAAGAGCTCTGCGGCTCCCGAGGAATTCACACGATCACTCTTTACCTTAGCGGACCCTTTCGGATTGAAAACGGAGCCAATTTCAAACAGCCGCCCCCATTCATTTCCATGACGATAATTCTGAGTTAAATTCCTTACCAACCCCGGAATCAGTGAAGTACGCATACAGTTCACGTCTTCATTCAACGGATTCTTAACAGCTACGGGTTGATCCGTGACAGACAACTGAAAAGCTTCGTAAACAGAGCTATTTCCAAGTACCTCTAATTGCTCATTACCATTAATGAAATGGTAATTCATAGATTGCATTAAGCCTTCTGCAAGAAGGATTTTTTCTAATTGTCTTTCCTTTAAATACTGATCGTCATGCTCCGTTGGACGCTCAATTAAAGGCGGCAATATCTCATCGATATTTTCATAACCATGCAACCGCCCATATTCCTCCACCAGATCCACATCTTGAATGAGGTCCCAACGCCATGCCGGAGGCATAACTTTAAAAGTGTCCTCTTTTTTATCCACCTTACAACCTAATCGCTTCATCCAACGACTAAACTCCGCGGATTTCACTTTGTAACCCAATTTACTTTCCACAAAATCCAATTTAATTTTTATGGGTTTGTGCTTTACAGGTGAAGGATAGGCATCCCAGTGATCTTTACTGCACTCTCCCCCGGCCACCATCTGAATCAATTCACACACTCGATCCATAGCAGTAGGAACATTTTCGGGATCAGTCCCTCTCGAGAATCGATAGCAGGAGTCGGTTTCAATCCCAAACCTACGAGATGATTGTCGAACGATCTTTTGAGTAAAATAGGCCGTTTCTATAAAAACATCCGTTGTGGAATCTGAAACTCCAGAGTTAAGACCTCCCACAATACCAGCCAATGCCACTGGACGGTCCCCGTCTCGAATCATCAGCTCTTCCCCGGTCAGGGTAAGTTCAGTTCCATCAAGGGTTGTGAATTTTTCTTTCTTATTAGAGAGGTCAATTCGAATCTCTCCGCCTTGCAGCTCTTTCAAATCAAAGGCATGGATAGGTTGTCCCCATTCCATCATTACATAGTTCGTGGCATCAACGATATTGTTAATGGAGTTCATATCCATAGATTCAATGCGCGATTTTAACCAAGCTGGGGATTCCGCAACTTTCACTCCGCGAATGAGTCTACCGGCATATCGAGGACACTCTTTAGGACGCTTCAGGCTCACCTTCACCGTATCTTTAACTTTATCTTTACCAAATGTAAGTTTTGGCTTTGCAAGTGTTAGTTTTCGATCCAACAAACAGGATAGCTCTCTTGCGAGACCGATATGACTCAAGCAATCGGCCCTATTCGGAGTGACAGAGATTTCAAAAATAACATCATTAAGCTTAAACAATTTAGCTATGGGTTTGCCCGGCTTTAACCCTTTAGATTCGAGAATCATAATCCCTTGAGATTCATCCGACAGCCCTAGTTCCTTTTGGGAACAAAGCATACCTAAACTCACCTCACCTCTAATTTTTGATTTCTTGATGGCAAAATCGCCCGGCAACACAGCTCCCGGCAAAGCCGCGACCACCCAGTCACCCGCTTTATGGTTCTTAGCCCCACATACTATTTGATGTAATTCGTCAGCGCCCACATCCACCTGACAAACAGTCAACTTGTCCGCATTGGAATGCTTCTCTAGTTTTTCAATTTTTCCAACAACAATATTCTTAAATTGCTCAGACTGATTGACGATACCTTCAAGCTCAAGTCCTGCACGAGTTAATATTCGACCTAACTCTTCAGGCTTTTTATAAAAATCTTTGACTTCAATGTAATCGCTTAACCAATTCAATGAAATTTTCATCTATCGTTTCCTATATTCTATTTTCTAAATAAACTGACTCAAAAAGTCTGTGTTGTTTTCATTAAACAATCGTATGTCATCGATACCGTACTTGATCATCGCCATTCTTTCGATACCAAAACCAAAGGCAAACCCTTGCCATTTTTTAGAATCCAATTTGGCATACTCAATAACTTTAGGATGAACCAATCCACTTCCACCAATCTCAATCCATCCGGTATGTGAACACAATCTACAGCCTTCGCCTTTACACTTCGGACATGAACAATCCACTTCGGCCGAAGGTTCAGTAAAAGGGAAAAAACTAGGACGGAAACGGGTTTCGATCTCCGGACCAAAAAAAGATTTCACAAAGTAACTGATAGTGCCTTTAAGATGAGCCATCGAAACTTCTTTATCGATCAACAAACCCTCAATTTGATAAAAGTTCGGTGAATGAGTGACATCAGAATCGCATCGAAAAACTGACCCCGGAGCCAAAATCCGAATGGGAGGTTCTTCTTTCTCCATAGTACGAATCTGGATAGGACTGGTATGTGTTCTGAGCACATGAGTCTCATCAATATAAAAGGTGTCCTGCATATCACGGGCAGGATGATCTTTGGGAATATTTAGGGCCTCAAAATTATACCAATCGGATTCGATTAAAGGACCTGTTCGAACACTAAAACCAATATTTGCCAAAATATCGACAATCTCTTCCATCACCAAAGACAGAGGATGTCGTGAACCCCTCACACGAGTGGGTCCAGATAGAGTGAGGTCCAATCTATCTTTTTCTAGTTTTTCCGCCATCTCTGAACTCTGAAGAGCCTGCTGTTTATCATCCAACATTTCAGTGAGTTGTCTTTTAAGAACATTAATCTCTTTTCCCACAATGGGTCGGTCTTCTTTAGACAATTGACCCAGGTCACGCATAAGAAGGGAAAACTCTCCACTCTTACCGAGGTATTTGACCTTGAGTTCATAGAGGTCTTTAGTTGTGGAAACAGAACCAATTTCTTCACTGGCCCGATCAAAAATTTCTTTCGCTTTTTCTTGAATCATGATCTCTCTGAGCATTAAGCTTAATTATAGGTTTGCTGTGGCAAAACTATAACTTGGGAAGGCATCCGAGTCACTTTTAGCCCTCCCTAATGAAGGACTTGTTCATCAATTTATGCGGCGCAGCTCCAAAGGGTGCCTGGCACCTTTTGCTCATCGAGGAGAATATGAAACATATTTCAAGCGACAAGAACAGCGACTATAAAGATCTCTTAAATCTCCTCGAAGGCTCTCAGGTAAAAAAGCAAAAGCGGACCTTGATATTTGGAGAAAAGATTCTCAATGAGTGGCTTGCCGACCCCAAATACCATTGCCAAATGCTGGTTCACTGGAGTGAGGAAAAGTTAGCCCCTTACTTAAAAACCAATTCAACCATGGCGCTCATCCTAACAAAGGATCTCTATTATGAGTTAGATGCATTCGGCACAGGAACCGCCATTGGCGTATTTAACATCCCAGAAATTCAGTTTAACTCCTTCGAATCTCCACCAAAAGGTTTGGAAGTTATTGCTGCCTGCGGAGACCCAAATAATTTAGGTGCTTTGATTCGAACGGCAACTGGCCTTGGCGTTCGACAGATCATACTTACCGAAGAAGCCTGTCATCCCTTTCACCCCAAGACGATCAGATCTTCAGCTGGCAGCGTTCGGGTGGCACCCCTGCAAAAGGGGCCATCCATTCGATCTCTAAATGCAGAGATTGGTTTTGCATTGGACATGCATGGACAAAATATACACCAGATGAATTGGCCTAACGATGTTCGAATTATCATTGGGGAAGAAGGGCCAGGCGTTCCAGAAGCCCTTAAGAGCAATAGCCTAAGCATTCCTCTTCACCCAGAGGTAGAGTCACTCAATGCGGCCACAGCGGGAGCTCTGGCCATAATGAGCTATATGACAGCTCACAAAAACGGTTAGAGCTAATACTTTTCAATTCTGGTGCACTTTAGATCAAAAATACCTGCTTCAGCGTCTTCATCACCCAAACTCAAGTCCAAACTAAAACTACATATGTCACCACGAACATTAACAAATGAAACTTCGCAAACGGCTTCAACAGAAGAGCCACCTGGAAAAGTTTCCTCCAGCTCCTCAACTGTTTTAACTTCCGCATAGCGAGCATCGAATTTTTTCACATTCCAAAAAGAAACTTCAGAAGATCGATTCCCACAAGGCACACCTGCCTCATCATAGGTTGTCGCCAGCTGACCAAGCTCATAACACTGAACCGCCTTCAGCCCGTAGGTCTTGCAGGTCGTTTCTGCACTAAGTGGTAAGGTAAAACCAAATACAATTAATAAGCCCAATAAACGCATAATTTATCTCCCATTTTAGAGATAAACTAGTGTTGAAGAATGGGCCTATCAACGCAAGAAACAAACCTTGCAAATATTGCACTCACCATTCGAAAATTCACGAGGGAACCTAAATTAATTTTAAAATACAGGAACCAGTTGGAACGCATCCCTCAGCTCTTCAGATGGCTCTGATTCCCATAGACTTACAATAAAACCGCCGTTGCCAGAACCAGTAGGCTTGGCTGCCGCCGCCCCACGCTCAATAAGATCTTCAATGTGTTTGTGAACCGAACCCTTAGTTAAATCCCACTGCTCAAAACAACTTAAACCTAATTCAAATCCCTCTTGTAGAGTTTTAAATCGATGACTGGATTCACTTTCTAGCGCTTCTACCACCTTTGAGACAGCTAAACCCATTTGCTCATCCAGCTTTTGTGCTTTTATGGAATCCCGTTCAAATAATGCCTTCACCTGTTGAACACATTCGGAAGTGGCACCCACCTGGCCGCTATAAGAAATATACAACTCCGGTTGCCAACGCTGTTTTACCTTCACCCAATCTCCACCTCGAGTGAATTGAATGCCCTGCCCTTCAACAGCCGCGGCAATATCTACTCCACTACTTTCACCGTGAAACAAATCTTCAAGATCTCTGCAAAACTCATACAGATCGTTTTTTAAAACAAAACCCAAATGATTCAAAAGAGAACCCACATTGACACACAATGCAGCGGAAGCGCCTAAACCCGTCCCCACTGGAAGATTACCTTCAATAATACAATGGCCCTTTAACTGATCCGGCTGGATCTCCAATCGCTTCACAGCCTGGTCCATCACCCCAGAAAATAGAAGTCGAAAAGAAGAACCTGTTTCGCCTTCATACTGAGATGTCAGCGGTTGATCATTTTTAAAATAATTTAATTTCAAGTGCTTTGAAAACACAGGATAGACCACAGCCGGAACGCCACGCAATACAGCATGCTCTCCTGCCAATATACATTTGCCATAGGTGGTACTTTGAAAATCAGACATATCAAAAACTATTATAAGTAGAATACTCTTGCGAAAATTTTTGATTCAAATCTTTAGCAAGCTCCAATTGATCGGCTCGATAGATCAAATGAACATTGGCTCCCGCATCCATTGTAACGATGGGACCATCATTAAACTCTTCCCATTGTTCCCTTACCTGGTTGAGAACCTGTAAACTCTGAGGAGTCATATAACCAAATGGAGGGGCTGATGTTTCAAACAATCCATGCATGTCCCAAAATTCAGCCCAACAAATTTCAAACGACTCTTTCCAATTTTTTGTTCGCAAAGACTGTTTGAGATCACTTAGGCGTTTTTCAGCTCGCTCGACACGTCCTTCAAAAACCGCACTCGTTAAAACTCTAAGATGGGCCTCTGAACTCGAAACTTTTTTACGGCCATTATGAACTACCACTACTGAATGTAAGAGATTGTTAGGTAAAGCTTCAATAGCCTCTACACTGTCTTCTCGCCACTGACACCATGGAGAAAATAAAGAACGACAAGAGGATCCAGAACCTTTTCTACTTAAATTGGCCAACTCAGAGAGCATATAGTCAGCACTCGCTTTGCTTTTAGCCAATTCATAGCTAGCTAAAGTCAAAGCCGCAAAACTCGAGGCAGAACTCGCTAACCCACAATCCGAGGGAAAGTTATTTCCCGATTCAATAAGGTAAGTGCCTTCGATTCCAAATTCCTTCTTTAAAAAAGAAAAATGATCTAAAAACCTGCGCTTACCTTTTTCAGAAAGCTCAACAGCCTGAATACCCTCTCCAGTTAGGGCACTCCATTGATCTTCGGATCCTTGAAGCTCAGATATTTTAACAGTGGTTAATAAATGACCTAGAGTCAGGGACAAGGAACCATTCGTGGGCAAATTCACCTTAGAATTGGTTTTCCCCATATATTTTATAAGGGCAATATTAGATGGAGCCTTTGCTATCCAAGATTCACTCACCGGATATCCAATCTTTGTTCGTCATTAATAAATTTGGTTTGGATGGCCTGCTGTTGCCGATTAAAAGCATAATCAAATTCCACTTTTAATCCACCACCTAGATCCTGATCACTAGCTACATACTTTAAACCGACAACTGGTGCCATTGACTGCACTCGGTCTACATTTCCTTTTTCACAAAGGACAAGTAAAGTATCAGCACCTAGCGCGCCACAACCCTTAACGCCAATTATATTATCTGAACCCTTCAGATTATTAACCAGACTAACGGTTTCTCGACAAACAAGCTTTTGCTCTTGCAAAAGAGATTGATACTGTTCAATGGACTTAACGAACAACAACTGATCGGAATCGTTCATGGCATTCACAGCCTGTTTGGCTATAGCTTTAAAATTGTCTGTATCCAACTCACCCAAATCCCGTAGATGTTCGTGAGTTTTCACTTTATTTTCAGTTTTTAAAATGACGAAGCTTATATTCTCAAAGTTCCATGTATGCTTCTTAATCCGAAAGGGATCGGGCTCAAATTCTGTAATACCACCCACCATTTGTCCTATTATATCAGCACCGCTTGGAAGCCACTCCTGTTGCGACGTTTCGAACAAAGACCTATAGTCTATCCACATTTTTTGTGGATTAAGTTGCTTAATTCCTTCACCCAATTTTTGTCGAACAAGCTCCGCAAAGACATAGACCATTACAAACTCAGCACTGGATCCGCCCAAACCACCTGCCCCCGCATAGGGATCCTTAAAATCAATGTCCACATCTTCAAAAACATCTAAATTGTGTTGGATCCACTGGCCAGCAGGACTATCGGGATGAATTCGCCCCCATTTACCGCGACCCTTAAGATTAAAATCTGCGGAAAAACGCGGACCGGTGTTGGCCACTAAACTCGGACCGCCAAAAAGGGCCAAGTATTCACCAATTAAAAATGTTTTACTCGGGACAGATAAGGTGAGTTTCATTCAATACCTAGTTCTTCTCTTTAATTAACTTTCAGCGTGCTGACTTATTCCACCGTTGACCTTATTGCCATTCCGATCTCTAAGTTCGCGTAATATATCCACTGCGTTGGAAAGAGTAATACGATTCGTCATAGCGAGCAACTCCTCCAACTTTTTTTGAAGCGCAGGCATTTCTCTTTCGTGCGCACCCGCACTCAAACTCAAATTTTTAATATGCAATCGCATGTGTCCCTCAATGATGCCCACTGTTTTCAGAGCACGAATGGCACCCAAGTTTTGCACCAAACCAACGGCTGCGCATATTCTGGACAACTCCCCAGAGGACTCCACACCCATCATTCTTAAACTCATACGAGACATGGGGTGCAATCTTGTCACTCCCCCAACAACACCCACGATGATCGGAGCTTCAAACACTCCTACAAGCTCATCGCCCTCACGACGCCACTTTGTAATGGATCGATATTGTCCATCTTTTGCTGCATAGGCATGGACACCCGCCTCAACAGCTCTCCAGTCATTTCCGGTTGCCAACAAAATAGGATCAATCCCGTTTAACACACCTTTATTATTGGTGGCCGCGCGATAGGGATCCTCTTCAGCAAATATAGACCCCTCTTGAATTTTATCCATTAACGACGGCTCCACACCGCGTAATCTCACCGTTGCCCGGGTAATTTTTGTATCCACCAAGTTTGAAAGTATGCACATGGTCACTTCTTCATCCGTGAGCTCCTCCACTTCGGGACGCAAGAACTCAACCACCTGATTCACGATATTGGCACCCATGGCATCACAAGGATCCACATAGACATGAATCACAGCCATCACCCCTCCATCAGGACGACTTAATTTACGCAGACTCAATCGGGTGACTCCACCACCACGACGAACTAAGCCTGAAGCCACTTCTGCATTGGCTCTTTCAACCAAAAGAGCTTCATTTTTATTTAATACTTCTTCAAGGTGGTTAAAATCTTTAACCTTTTCAATTTGCATCTGACCGATAACTTCGTTTCCAATAACCTCAGTGGTAATTTCGCCAGCTTCCCTGACCCACTTCGCGGTTTTAGAGGCTGCGGCAATAATAGAGGTTTCCTCAACAGCCATGGGTATTGCATAGGATTTCCCATCAATGACAAAATTAGCCGCCACTCCTATGGGCATTTGGTAATAACCGATCACATTTTCAATGAACTTTTCTGCCAACTGAACATCTTCTTTGGTTTGCGTTTGCAACAATCGAATATCTTCAGGGGTTAGAGCGCCCATCTCTTTCAAGCGCTCAAAACGCTCTTCTCTATTCAGCTTGGAAAAACCTTTAAAAAGTTCTTTATTCTTCTCAAAAACTCTATCTTCGTTTGTCATTCCTCTAAACCCTTAGCTTCTTTAAATCATTGACACTACGACTGCCTGTACAAAATAAGGCCACTTTTAACTCAAACTCTAATGCTTCCATTGTTTTTTCTAAGGCATCCTGAGATTGCACAGCGCTATCTAATAACGGCTTTGCAAAGCCAACACATTCTGCCCCCAAGCTAATACATTTGGCGGCATCGAGGCCCGAACGGATACCTCCTGATGCCCATACTGCGAAATTCTTCTTGTCTAGGCCTCTAGCATTCAAAAGAGATTGATAGGTACTAACACCCCAATTGGCAAATGTTTTAGCGGCCTGATTTTTTAAGGCATCAGCTCCATTCCGCCCACCTTCTATTCTCCCCCAATGAGTGCCACCGAATCCAGCTACATCCACTGCATATATACCCAATTCATTGGCTTGTTGTAATGTGGATGCAGAGAAACCACATCCCGTTTCTTTTAAAATCACTGGCACAGACAAAATTTGGCTAAGCCGAGCCACTGACTCAAAACCACCTTTAAAATACGGAGTTCCCTCAACTTGCAATGCTTCTTGCAGTGGGTTGGTATGAACAAAGAGAGCGATGGCCTTTAGTGAGTCCACCAAATCTTGAATTTTTTCTGGAGGAGTTTGGATCACCTGAGACAAACCAATATTACCCACCATCAAAAGCTCAGAGCCTATGGTTTTACGCAGCTCAACCCACTCTTGATGAGCTTCCTCATCAAACAGCTCCTTACGCTGACTTCCAACCCCCATGATCCAACCTCTGCGAGAAGCCGCCAAGGCCAATCTTTCATTGAGATTTACACTACCATGGTGACCAGCTGTCATTGATGAAATTAAAAACGGAGTTTTTCTAACTGCACCGAGTATTGATGACTCAATACTGATTTCATTCCAGTCTATTTCAGGCATAGCACAATGAGGAAGATGGTACTCATCCAACCCAGAACGTCCGGTGGCTTGATTGTCGGGAAGAAGTGAAAGCTCTATATGCTCTCTTTTTCGAGACTCGAATTGGCCATTTTCTTCAGTCACAATGTCTTTCGACGGTCCGCTGGCCACGAGTTCTCCTTAGAAAAAGCCCTCAACATAAAATCAAGGGCTCGAAATTATAACTTTATTTTAGGCATTCAATTTATCAACGATAGCTTTAAATGCTTGCATGTCATTAACAGCCAAATCAGCCAAGATCTTACGATCGATTTCCATTTCTGACTTGTTAATGGCACCCATTAAACGAGAATATGTAGTTCCACACAATCGGGCTCCAGCATTGATTCTCTGAGTCCATAGCTTTCGAAACTCACGCTTCTTAACTTTACGATCACGGTAGGCGTAAGCCAATGCGCGATCACTCTTCTCAGCAGCTACTGAATAAACTCGGCTATTACCACCTCTAAATCCACTGGCTCTCTTTAAAACTTTATTACGACGACGTCGGGCCTTTGTACCTCTAGCGACTCTCATTTCCGATCTCCTTTACAGTACCAACTGGCGTTTTACTTGATATTCGTTGGCATCATCCACGTAAGTCATCTTGCCAAGCTGTCTCTTTCTCTTAGAAGAGTGCTTAGAAAGAATGTGTCGCATACCTTGCTTTTTTCTTTTGATTTTTCCGCCGGGTTTTACACGGAATCGCTTCTTTGCACCACTATGGGTCTTCTGCTTCATCATATGCCTCTCTCTGACAGGGCGGTTAAGGACAATTCCTTAGCACTTTCGGGCCTTTGCCAGCGTTTATTGAAGGGGTAGTTGTACTGAAAAAGACAAAGGATGGCAAGCGTCATTTGCCATCCTTTTGAACTGCCTAAGTTATTAAAATAACTGGTTTTTAGCTTTCGGCAGAGGCCTCAGCGGGAGAATCCTCTTTTTTTGACTTCTGAGCCTTCTCATAATCTTTAATTTTGACCGGATCTGGCGCCAATAGAATAAAAAGCTGTCGCCCTTCCTTTTTTGGTGGGGCTTCGAGAATAGAGATATGCTCCAGCATCTTTGTGACTTTTTCTAAAAGCTCTACACCCAGTTCCTGGTGGGCCATCTCCCGACCGTGAAAACGTAGGTTTACTTTTACTTTGTCACCTTCAAGCAAAAACTTAGTGGCATGTTTTAGCTTTGTCTGCAAATCATGCTCTTCTGTTCTTGGTCGGATCTGAATCTCTTTTATAGTGATCAGAGTCTGCTTCTTCTTTGCCGCCATGGCTTTCTTTTTATTTTCGTACTTCCATTTACCGTAATCCATTATTTTACAAGTCGGCGGTTTCGCTTGGGGGGCAATTTCTATGAGGTCAAGTCCCCGATCTTCAGCTAAGCGAAGAGCTTCACTAGAAGACATTTCTCCCAGCATCTTTCCATCTTCACCAATGAGTCTAACAACTGGCGCTCTTACGTCAGCATTGACGTTATAGCCATCATTTTTTTTGACAGGGCCTCGGCCCCCTCGTCGTCCTCTTCCTCTGATCTTCTATCTCCTAGTTATTGTTCTAACCATGGGCTGTGAAGCTTACGCATCTGATTTTCTTCACTGGCCTTCTTTAAAAATTCACTAATATCAACGCCATATTTTGTGTCCCCATTTCGAAGACGAACAGAAACGGTATTCGCCTCCACCTCTTTGTCTCCGATGGTTAACATGTAAGGTGTTTTCTCCAATTGAGCCTCTCGAATTTTATAACCCAATTTCTCACTTCTATCATCAAACTCAGCTCTCAAGCCATGCTCTTTGCACTTTTTGAGTAGCTCCAGACAAAACTCATTTTGCCGATCCGTCACATTGAGTATTTTAACTTGAACTGGAGACAGCCAAAACGGCAAGTGTCCCGCCGTATGCTCAAGATACACTCCCATAAATCGCTCCAGCGATCCCAATATAGCTCTATGTAACATCACAGGACGATGCTCACTGTTGTCATCACCCACATATTTCAAATCAAAATTCTCAGGCATATTAAAGTCAGCCTGTAAGGTACCTAACTGCCATGGCCGTTTGATGGCATCCACAAACATAATATCTAGTTTAGGACCATAAAAAGCACCATCCCCCTCATTCACCTCATATGGTAGATCTAAGGCCTGCAAAGCATCTTTTAAAGAGGACTCCGCTTTATCCCAAATCTCATCACTACCCATTCTTTTCTCAGGTCGAGTGGAAAGATAAATCTTATATTCAGGCATTCCTAAGGTACTGTAAACCTCACCTAAAAATTTCATAAACGCCTGAATCTCATTTTGCATTTGCTCGAGCGTACAAAAAATATGTGCATCATCTTGAACAAAAGACCTCACTCGAGTGAGCCCGTGCATAACTCCACTGCGCTCATATCTATGCAGCCGTCCAAAATCGGCAATACGATAAGGAAGTTGCCGGTAGGACTTTCGCTCCGAAGCGTAAATCAAACAGTGCCCCGGACAATTCATCGGTTTTACGGAAAAATCTCGATCATCGATCTTGGTAAAATACATATTTTCACGATAGTTTTCGTAATGCCCGGACTGATGATAAAGATCCACATCGAAGATTTGAGGAGTTATGACTTCTTCATAGCCATACTCTTCATATTTTTCCCGCATCAAATTCTGCAGCTGATTGTATACCAATGCACCCTTAGGTGTGAAAAAAGGCGCTCCTGGTGTCAGGGGATTCATAAAAAATAATTTTAAATCCTTACCCAGTTTTCGGTGATCCCGTTTTTTAGCTTCTTCTAAATTATGTAAATACTCTTGCAGCTCTTTTTTATCGTTAAACGCTGTCGCATAGATGCGCTGAAGCTGCTCTTTAGTTTCGTCACCACGCCAATAAGCACCGGCAACACTCAATAGCTTTACGGCTTTAATTTGACCCGTGTGCTGGATATGCGGTCCCCGACAGAGATCAAACCAATCCCCTTGGGTGTACACTCCGACCACTTCTTCATTAAGGTCTTCAATGATTTCTACTTTAAAATTTTCATTAATGCCCTTAAAGGTTTCTATAGCCTTCTGCTTTGGCCACTCTTCTCGAAGTATAGGAAGTTTTCGTTTAATCACTTCCTTCATTTTCTTTTCAATGACTTTTAAGTCATCCTCATGAAAAGGCTTATCAGAATGAAAATCATAATAGAAACCATTATCGATGACGGGGCCAATAGTGACTTGAATATCGGGCCAAATCTCTTGTACGGCTTGAGCCATAACATGAGCTGCAGAGTGACGAATCACCTCCAAACCCTCTTCTGAATTCTGAGTCACTATACTCAGTTGAGTTCCATCATCCAATGGAGTTCTCAAATCAATGATCTCCTTTGAGCCATTGATCTGACCACCCACTGTATTTTTAGCTAACCCTTCGCCTATACTCTGTGCCACTTCGAGTACTGTAGGCCTATGGTCAAATTCTTTAACTGAATTGTCGGGAAGAACTATTTTAATTTCGGACATGGAGTTATGAAGCCCGAAACCCGGTGGTTGTCGAGGTGGTTGTGATATTTGCTGTGGCACGTGAATCACTCATATCTCAGTTATCCCTGAGATCCCGCACAGGGTCAACCTCTTCGCTAAGAAATGAGGTATTTCCGCTGATTTTGGCCTTTTAGACAAGTTCTCCAGCCCCGTTACAGACGGCGAATCGCATCAAAGCCAATAGTAGAGATAATCCTCTCTGCCTGTGCGGCCCTAACTTTCAATTTATAAATACAGTATCGAAAATTTTACCCACACTCTGACCCGTACCCAGCTTAATGGTCAACCAAATGGTGGATCCTGAGAACTCTATATCATCCGACAAGTGAGTCACGCTACTCGGATATTGGTTAGTGGATTGCGTATAAGTGATCCCCACATCCAGTTTTTTTGACAGAGTCCACTCCATACCGGCGTAAAGGGTTCCTCCGTTATATTCAAACTCTGTATAGTCATTGGTGAAATCGCCCACCCAATATATTCTCGTCTTCCTGATATTATAATTGTAGCCAAAAAAGAACCGACTCAATTTTACGTGAACTCCAATAAATGGCCCGAGATGATTGGACTTCTCAACCTGTTCCGCATTATTGGCGGTATTATTGAGGTCATAATAATCTAATCCCAACCCAAATCCCAAATATCCGGTTTTTTGAAACTTCCAAGCGGGAATATATGCAGCCCCCTGGACAGAGATTCCATCATAAAATGCCTTTGAACCATCCGTATTGGTTAAACTGAAATTGGGATACCCAATAGCCGCCTCAAAACTCACGCCAAAGGCCTGTGCCTCAAATGGTAGTGCATATATCGCTGCAATAAAAAGAAAACTGTGAAGAAGGAGCATGTTCTTCAGCGATTTCATTCATCACCCCCAAAGTTGGCGGGGTAGGTTTTTATATCAGTAATATTTAACACTAGTGGATCTAAAATTAGTGGCGAAGTATTCGCCAAAGTACCAGAGGTATCCATTTCCCAAACTTGGTCATTAGCCGAACTGGCAATTGCCAAATTACCATTAGCCAGTTCTATAATTCCAGTTGGGTTGTTTATTATAGATGTATCTGTCGACCAAATGGACGTAGCATTGGAACCATCTGAATCCGTTCTATAAACTTGATCATCTCCCTGAGTAACCACATAGAGATTCCCATCTGAATGCTCTATAACACCATAGGGATTGTTACCAATGTTGTTCGCGGAAAGACAAGTAACGCTAAACGGATCTGACACATCATAAATTAGGAGCTGATCCGAGCCACCATGATTGGTAACAATCAAACGGTCATCGGAGGTAAGAAAAATCCCTCTCGGGCTACTAAGCACGCAAGATCCTTCAGTGGTACCAATGTAAGGCGTGCCTACTCGCGCTCCGGTCGAATCATATCTCTCGATGTAATTAGATTCTACAACGAACACATCTCCGGCTTCACTGGTGGTCAATTGGTAAATCGCACCACCCAATCCCGAGTTAGCGAACAACTCTTCTGAACCGGCATTCTCTCCCTTCCAATAAACTCGGGAAACTCTATCTGTGTTGTCTAAGGAAACAACCACACTTTCACTATCGAAAGGAGCAATACCCCGAGGCAAACCCAGGTCAGTTCGATAGTCGTAAAGGATTCGATTAAAGGATCCATCTTGGTTGTAAAGTAGGACGCTACGAGTATTACTGTCTCCAGAGGAAATAAGAATTAAATCATTTGAAGAGCCAGAAGTAGATTCAAAAAATGCACCCTCCTTGGAGGAGCACCCCAATACTAAAACAAAAGATAGTGTAAGAAATGAAACTACCAAATCCCGCAAGCTCTTCGCCTCCTTGAGCTATTTATTAGGTTTATACAAAACTATTCGGTTGTTTAAATTTTGTCCCTTAATGAAACACGCGATTACTAGACTAAGATATTCGAATTTTATCCGTCGGAATCAAGCCCTGATAGCGGAGAGCTCGACCTTTGAATTGATAACAAATTGACCTACTTTAGGTATCCTGGACCAAACCTTTTGACAGTTGATGAACCGAGCGATTTTTTGACCTCGGTATAGACCCAAAATTTATTTTTATCCTCCAGGATTTTAAAACGCTTTCCCCAACCATCTCTGATAACAGAAAGAAACACCTGTGAAGGTTCCTTTTCGTCCTTCAGTCGATTCGACCGAGCTTTGTAAAAATCAAATAAGATTTGCCACCGATCCCCTTTTTCGGGAAGCTTTTTATGTCTATCCACGTACAATTGCAGCAGCGCTAACATCTTTTCTCCATAGTATTCCGTCTGGTGTTCTCGCAGCAGCTCATAATAGCTAGATTCTGGGTAAGCCGATAGGCAATGACGATGAGATCTGTATTGGTCAAAGACAAAGCCTTTCGAAGACTTGGCAATCTTAGTTAATTGGGATTCTAATTTATCAACCCTACGCTGAATGCGTTCTCCATTATCTCTCACCGGTAGAACCAACACAGACTCTAAAAATGAGCGCATTTCTTCTCTATGAGGGATAGAATAGAACTTCTTTCTATCTGAAATGATCTGTTGAAAATTCTTATAGTAAGATTCGCCCATAAGAAATTCATAATCATAGACCAAAGTTTTTAGATCCCGTCCATATTCTATAAGAAATTCCGGATGAAAACTCTCCGCCAGCTTTTTAAAATTACTGAGTGTACACGTGCTATTTTCGGGAATGGGGTAAAAAGCTTCATTTAAACGATGAATCGAAAGGTCATTGTTTTTTGTTATATAATGAACATTAAAGAAATCGAGCCTCGCCAAATATTTATTCGTAGCACCCTTTATCCATAAGAACTGTCGACGCGCTTGATTGAGGATTTCCAGTTGGCTCTTTGTCAGCCGCTTTTTCATATCCGGTTTTGATTTAAGTAAGGACTCTTCGGCACGAAATAACAAAACCGCTGGCTCTACCTTTTCTGCTCTAGTTTTTGCATTTTTATAGGCATTGAGAGCCCTAATGAATTGAACATCATCAATCTTCCACCGCTCCACCCAAGAATCCAGCTCCTGGCCCGCAAACAACGGCTCCACTATAAGAATCATAATGAGCAACAATAATTGTTTCAACATACCCAGATTCTAGCACCAATACGTCCTATCGTTGACCGTAAAGATGCAATAAAACGGTAAATGGCCGCCGAGTCCAAGACATACAAAAAAAAGCTAGGACAAAGCCTAGCTTTTTAAATTTCTAAATTTCTTAACTTTAACTAGTAAACCACATGATGGTGATTAGATTCGTGAATTCTTGGATCCTTAATCGGTACAAGCTTATGCTTGCTCAAAAAGCGAGTGGTCGTAAATAGAAATGCTCCAAGAAACCCACCAAAAATAAGAATCTCAGAAATTCCAAATACCAAATGCTCTTCATTAAGACCTGGATAAACCATCCAGTAAATATCTACGAACTGCATAATTAAAATCAAATAACAGATAGGTGTTAAGTAGGCAGGAGTTCTCTTTGCCCAACGTGGAAGTAATGCAAAAAATGGTACGATGAACTTGAACACGATCAATGCCAAAGACACATAGACCCAAGGTTGCTGTGAACGAGTCACGTAGTAAAAACTTTCCTCAGGTAAGTTGGCATACCAAATCAACATATACTGTGAAAAGGCAATGTAAGCCCAAAAAACGGTAAACCCAAAAAGAAACTTACCTAAATCATGAACGTGATCCATGGTCACATATTCCTTTAGATACCCTTTCTTGTGTAAAGCGAAGATAGTTAAGATCATAAAAGCCATAGTCGACTGGAACAATCCGGCGAATGTATACACTCCAAAAATAGTTGAAAACCAATGAGCCTCAATACTCATAAGCGCATCAACACTAAAAAGTGAGTAACTAAGTGCAAAAAATACGAGAGCTCCCACCGCAAGCGAAGCATTTTTGTGGGTTAAGCTTTCATCGCCGGACTCATCTTGCTGCAATGATCTTTTGATCATCTTTCCACCAATTAAAATCCAGCCCACAAAAAACACTACAGTCCGGATGGTATAGAAAAATTGGTTAAGATACCCTTCTTTGTGTTGCAACAGATAATCTTGAGCCACTTCTTCCGCATGCAACCATTCGTATACATAAGGGGCACCGATCATCAATATACCAGCAAAAACGGCGGCCCATGGAAGAAAGGCGATGAATGACTCCATAATTCGTCGAACATTAACGCTCCAACCAGCCTTTGTCGCATGCTGAATGGAGGTGAAAAAGAACCCGCCCATAGCTAAGCTGACAAAGTAGAAGAAACCCACCAAGTAGGCATGCCAAGCCCGCTCAGGGCTATTGTAAACGGTAAACACAAACGTCAAAAAGCCCACAAACATCAAAATCGAATATAAGATTTTAGTCTTTTGCGAAACGACCAATTGACCTGGGTCAGAGAGTTGATGATTTCCTGCCATGTTCGACTCCTAATTGGCTTTCTTCTGTAGATTTTTTATATAATTGATGACCGCCCATCGGTCTTCCTCTTTACGGATCTGCCGAGAGTAACTTCCCATAACTCCCCATCCCAATGTAATGGCATGAAATATTCTACCTTCGGTGTAACCCAAAACCTTACCTTCAATTAGAGAAGGAGGGGGCACTGCCATTTTACTAGCAACAGGTCCTTTGCCCGCACCGTCGGCTCCGTGGCAAACAGCACAATTGATTTCAAAATGTTTTTTCCCTCGAGCCAATACTTCAGCACCAAATTGTCCACTGAGTGGATTGCGCAATTCACGAGAAGCCTTTTCCACTTCACCTAGAGTGTAGGGATAGGGCTTGAATCCGCGAGGAACAGTGTTTTCCGGGGGAACTCTCATAGCTTGAAAATCAGGATCTACATTTGGATTCCAATCCTGTGCTTTCACACTGATTTGATCCATCATATCTTGAATGAGTTCTACATTGGTTCGGTTTTCACCAGCTCCACACCCAAAGGTATAGATCACTGTCAAAAATAAGAGTCCACGAACGACTTTCATACTAAAACTCCGCTTTCTTAACTTCTGAGGCGCCCCACTCTTTAAAGAGTTGCTCCAATTTAGCTTCGTCATAACTGTTTGAATCTTCAGGAACAAAGAGTGCAAACTTTGAACATGTTAAATCTGGATCAATAATAGGAGGATCTACTTTAGGTAAACCTCCGGCAACGATCATTGCTCCCACTGAAGACAAAGCTGCAAACAAAATTGTACATTCAAACATAATAGGAACAAAAGCTGGTAATGACCACATGGGCTTACCACCGATGATAAGTGGGTAATCCACCACCGAAGTCCACCAGGTCAACCAGGTTCCGAATGCCAATCCTGTCAAACCCATTACAAAAGCCACATAGGGTATAAAAGATCTTGGAATCCCTAAAGCATCGTCTATGTCGTGCATTGGATAAGGACTAATGGCTTCCACCTTATCCAAACCCTGAGCCCTTGCTTTACGGGCAGCTTCCACCAATGTTTTTTCGTCCGTCCAAATTCCAGCGACCACTTTTTTAGTCGGACTTCTCAATAAATCATTAATTATTTCCATAGGATTAGCCATGATGATCTCCCTCTTTCCCAACACCTAAAACAGGCTTCACTTCTGCGATGGATACCGCTGGAAGGACCCGAGTGTAGAGAAGGAATAAAAAGAAAAACATTCCAAAGGAACCGAAAATGGCCCCTAAATCGTAGAAGGTGAGATTAAACATCCCCCATGAACTTGGGAGGAAATCTCTATGGAGCGAGGTCACAGTAATCACAAATCTCTCAAACCACATTCCAATGTTCACAAAAATAGAAACCACAAACATCACTGGAATACTTCGACGAAAACGTTTGAACCAAAACACCTGCGGAATGACCACGTTACAAGTCACCATGATCCAATAAGACCACCAATAAGGTCCAAAAGCTCTGTTTATAAAAACGTACTGCTCGTACTTGCTCCCCGAATACCAAGCGATAAAGAATTCAGAGGCGTAGGCATATCCAACCAACATCCCAGTGGTCATGATAATTTTATTCATGTTCTCCATGTGATTCATGGTGATGTAATCCTTAAAAACCGGCATCACTTCTCTTAAAATCACCATGAGAGTTACCACCATCCCAAATCCTGAGAAGATCGCTCCAGCGACAAAATAAGGTGGGAAAATCGTGGTATGCCATCCCGGCAAATTAGCTACAGCAAAGTCAAAAGATACAATGGAGTGAACCGAAAGTACCAGCGGTGTCGCAAGACCCGCCAACAACATGTAAACCATTTCAAAGTGGTTCCACTGTTTCGCAGTTCCACGCCAACCCAAAGAAAGCGCACCGTAAATCGCTTTACGCACTTTATTCTTGGCACGATCTCTTAACGTAGCTAAATCCGGCACCATACCGATATACCAGAAAACCATTGATACAGTGGCGTAGGTAGATACAGCAAAAACATCCCACAAAAGAGGTGATCTAAAATTCACCCAAAGTGGGCCGCGCTGGTTAGGATATGGCAACAACCAGTAAGCATGCCAAGGGCGCCCCGTATGTAATACTGGAAAAAGCCCCGCAGTCATAACTGCAAAAACCGTCATAGCTTCCGCAGTACGTGCAATCGAGGTTCGCCATTTCTGCCTGAACAAAAACAGAACCGCTGAAATCAACGTACCGGCGTGACCAATACCAATCCAAAATACAAAAGTGATGATATCTGTACCCCAACCCACTGGTGAATTTACACCCATGAGTCCCATACCTGTGGCGACGATCATCCCCATCACACTGAGGTAGAACAGAAATAATATTTTTGCGGAGGCAAAACAGGCCATCCAGGATTTACCTGGAGGACGTTCAACTAAGGCGCAAATATCATCCGTCACCTGCTTCAGTGATTTATTACCTTCAACTAGAGGCTCTCTACGTATCATCAGTGACCCCCTCCATGTCCATTGTCATCCAACTTCAACTCACTCGTATTACGAATTTTAGTTGTGTATTTAACCATTGGCACAGCGTTCAACTCCTCAAGTAAGGAATAGCCATTTTGTTTATTAAAGTGTTGAGACACTTTCGAGTTTGGATCATTGATATCACCAAAAATCAAAGCTCCCGCTCCACAGCTTGCAGCACAAGCGGCCTGCACGTCGCCTTCAGCCAACGGTCTATTTTCCGTTTTGGCTTTCATCTTGGCTTCTTTCACTCGATGGTTACAAAAAGTACATTTTTCCATCACACCACGAGCTCGAACAGTCACTTCTGGATTCATAGCTAAGTGTTGAGGCTCTTTGACCTGCTTCACATAGTTGAACCAGTTAAATCGACGAACCTTATAAGGGCAGTTGTTGGCACAATATCTGGTTCCAACACACCGGTTGTAAATCATGTCGTTGGTTCCTTCGTCACCGTGAACTGTTGCATTCACAGGGCAAACCGTCTCACAAGGAGCGTTTTCGCAATGCTGACACATGACCGGCATATTCACTATTGCCGGATTACTTGGATCACCTGAGTAGTAACGGTCGATTCGAATCCAATGCATGATTCGACCTTCCATTACATATTTCTTACCCACAGTAGGAACGTTGTTTTCAGATTGGCAAGCCACGACACAATCGCCACATCCATTACAAGCATTGAGATCCACTCCCAACGCCCATCTGTGACCTTTGTACTCATGCTTACCCCAAAGGCTGAAAACCTTATGCTTATGGATATTCGCTGCTGGATCTTTTTTGTATTGATCCTGAGTGGCTTGCACAACAATCTGTCGACCTTCCATACGATGGTGACCTTGTGGCGAAGCCAGTGGAATATTTTTCTTTGTCTTTTTCAATTCAACAGAAAGACCTGATGTTTGAAGCTGGCCTTCGAAGTAACTTGCTAGGTGAATACTTCGTTTTCCAATTCCTTCTGCGACCTTACCGCCACCCATACGGCCATACCCAATGGCAATAGCGGCTACGGCATCATGCATTCCCGGTTGAATATGTGCAGGTAGCGCAATGGTCTTTTCTCCCACTTTTGCATCTAGCACATCACCTTCATGAATACCCTTTTCGTGTGCATAGGCCGGAGAGATTGAAATATAGTTATCCCAAACAATTTTAGATACAGGATCAGGTAGTTCTTGTAACCAAGGGATATTAGCTAAGCTTCCATCGCCGAGAGCTACGGAAGGATAAAGCACTAACTCCATCTCTGAAGAAGGCTGAGGAATTATTGTATTCAGTGAAGAACTTCTAAAACTTCTTGAGGAACTGACAGAATCTCTTCGGCGTCCTTCAGAGGTTCGAACCACCCCTGTTTGAAGAACTTCATACCAAAAGTCTTCAAAGGATTTTCCACCACCCACTGCTGGCTGAACTTTTCGACGCCAATAGCTTCTAAGGTAATCGTAATAAGAATCCGCTTTTAATAGACCGGAAGCTCGCCCCGAGGTCTGTACCCATGTGAGTAAGGTGTCTTGGAAAGCTCTTGTCTTATATAAAGGCCGGATCGTAGGCTGCAGAATTCCAATGGTTCCGGTCTGTCCATCCACATCACCCCAGTTCTCCAACTGGTTATGATCGGGAACTAAATATCTACAAATTTGCCCAGTCTCATCGTTGTAGGCTCCGGTATAAGCAGCTAACTTTAATGATTTAATAGCTTTTACTAATCCAGAATCATTAGGCTGAGAGTAAGCCGGATTCACACCATGTATTAACACAGATTCAATACGGCCCGCTTCCACATCACTCACGAAGCGCTCAATATCATTAGTTCCAGCATAGGAGTTGTGTGCAGATCTTTCGTAATCGATGGTTTTCCCATCGTTACCTAATATTGAGTTTAAATAGTTAGTGGCCACTTGCAGATCCAAGCCCAATCCAGTTTGAGTGGGAAGTCCGCCAACCGCTACCACTGATTTTCCTCTATTGGCCCATAGCTCATCTGCCACACGACCAAGAAGACCCGCTTCAAAGGGTTGGAAGCCTTTAAAGCTATTTTTAAATCGATTTACAAGATCACGTGCTGCAGAGTCGCTCACTCGACCTTTATTGATCAATTCGGAAATAATCCCCACGACCACTTTAATCTGCTCTGAAGGTCGAATTCTAAATCGCTCGTCAGCATTTGACCCTGTCATTGAATACAACGATTCGAAAGATACGAGCTTACTCATATCTCCTTCAGGATTACGCGTTTTACTGAACATTTTTTTATGTTCTACAGGAGTTAAGTAAGAACCCAAAAGATCTGTATCGATGGTTAAAACATATTGTGCTTTATCCAAACGATATCTAGGCAGTACTTCTTGCCCATAGGACTTCTTCTGTCCCTCTCTCACTACAGAGTAGTCTAAATCATCAATAACATAATGTTTCGCCCCAGTGACTCGAACAAACTCACTGATCAGCTCACGCGTGGAAGGAGACATAATAGATCTAGTTACTAAACCCAATTTTCCTGCAGCAGTGCTTTGCTTGAAAGCTTTATCTATTTCTTCAAAAGTAGAAGAAACAGTGTCTCTGTTGGATTTCTCTTTATTCAAAAGATTCTGTTTTGGCCCCGTTAACCGATCAGGATCATAAAGCGCTAAAATATAAGCATTCCCTCTGGCAGAAAGACTACCTTCGTTAAATGGGTGATCCGGATTTCCCTCTAATTTAATAGGACGACCTTCTCTGGTTTTAACAACAAGACCGAAGGCTTCGCCTCCCTCGACAAGAGAAGAGGAGTAATAGTTGGCACGGCCAGGTAGAATTTCAGGAGGACGGTTAGCATAGGGAACGATTCTCTGCTCGGGTCTTCGCAAACAACCCGCAGAAGTCATAGCCATGCTAGCACCCATCAATTTAAGAAAGTCTCTACGAGCAAAACCCGATTGACTGTCTTCCGGAGCAAAAGGACTGGATTGAAACTCTTTATCAACCATTTCCTTGAACTCATCGGACTGACGCCATTCTTCGAGGTCTTGCCAATACTGAGGACGGTTTTGGTCTTGTTCATTCATATTTTCATTTCCCATTTCACGCCCTCCTAATAATGACACACGCCACAGTTCACTGAGGCATTGTTTTCAGGTTGACGATGACAGTTCACACACCAGCCCATGGACAAATCAGAATGTTGGTAAACCGTTTCCATGTTTTCCACGGGTCCATGACATTCTTGACATTGTTTGCCAGCAAGTACGTGCGCTTGGTGGTTAAATTTCACGTGATCAGGTAGAAGATGAACCTTTTTCCAGGGCACAGACTTCCCGCTCGTGTAGTACTCTGTGAGCTTTTGAATATGCGGACTACCTGCCTTAACGACCAAGTGACAGTTCATACAGATATTCACACTCGGAACACCTGCGTGCCGCACCTCTTCCGTTCCCACGTGACAATATTGACATGCAATCTTGTTCTCACCAGCGTGCAGCTGATGCGAGAAAGGAATAGGTTGATCGGGCATATACCCTTTGTTGTAACCAATGCTGAGTTTGTTATTTGTCAGACCTTTTATAAAAAGAGGCAGACCAATAAACAAAACCAACCCGACAATCAGACCAACAACTTTTTTAGCCATAAATGCTTACCTACATGATTGGAGGTTGAATCTACAATTTGTGTTTCTTGTAAGTTGTAAATGTTGGTCCGAATCTAGGCAACGAAGATTTTGTCTTTTTTGAAAACGTAAAGAAATTCAAAGTAATACATAGGGTATAAAATGATTTTCTTAACTCTCGACCATCTAAAAAGTAGGAAAGGGAAACTGTTTTCCCGCAGACACCCCTTTCAACTTTTCAATGCCTGCCCGGAAAAGAAGCTGTTTTTGAAGGATTTGCTATAAAGTTAGAAATCCAAAGGCCCTTGGGAAGTAGTTAAGAACTCATCTCAACTGGTAACTGATATTAATTCTCTTTTGCTTCTTGTAATCGGCTCTGACGCACCTTTGCAACAAAAGCCACATAAAGCAACTGTGCCACCACCACACTGGCTACATACTCCACACCTCCAGCACCGAAGCCATAAGAATGCAAACCGGCACCTAAAACGTAGTTCACACCATACCAAGCCATGACCACCAGTGAAAAGGCCGCAACAGAAGCTGCTGCATTACCAAAATCTCGAATCCAGTTGGTTAAACGGGCATGAAGGACGGCTACATATCCAAGAAAGGCAATCAATGCCCAAGTCTCTTTTGGATCCCAACCCCAAAAACGCCCCCATGAATAGTCCGCCCAAACACCACCCAAAATAATTCCTGCAAACAATAGTACTGTACCGATTTGATTGGATCGGTAAATAGCCAGAGCACCATCTTTAATTTGAGTTTTATATTTTTCTTCATCTATGAAGGCTGCAGTTATAACAAAATTGCCGATGGCCCATGATAAAAAGTAGGCCCCATAACTAATGACAATGACCAGCACATGAGTCAGCAACCAAAATGTGGATCTTAAAACCGGCTCCAAAGGCTGCAATGAAGGATCCAATACAGTAGGCGCAAGACTTGCCAATATTAAGCAGAGAATGGCCGCTATGTTTGCTGCAAGTAAAACGATACGTTTGCGATAAACATACTCCAGTATCATCGCAAACAACACTGTTCCCCAAGGTGCCCAGACCACAGTCTCGTACATATTCGATACTGGTGGTCGCTTTACAATATAGACCCGAACTAGAAAACCTATAGTGTGAATCACGAGCGCAACCAGGGCAAAACCCCAACCCGCCAAATACAGCTTTTTATTTTCGTTCAACCAGGAGACGAGTAGGAGCAATGCGGACAGGAGATACAATACCCATGCCCACAAAAACGGTTGAAAATTATGTAGCCATAACTCAGCCTTGATTTCGCTGAAAGGGGCATAGGACTCACCCCTTTGAGCTTTGGTATAGTCAATAAATTCCTTAACCGCGGCCCCAACAGCCTTTTGACCTTCCTTCGAAAAAGACTCCCCTCTCTTTTTAGGAGTGTTTTTGGCCGCAACCAAAAAAATCTGACTGAATTTTTCTTTTGCTTCCCCTTGAAGTTCAGCGGCAGACAACCAACGATCAGTTTTGGCATCACTTGGTGGAGGCAAAACCGCAATAGCACGTTGTGACATAATGGCATTCATTAATGTGAGCTGATTATTCAAACTTTGAACAGCTTTGCTAAATGTATCTAAATTTTCCTTACGACTGACACGACCTTCAAGTTCTCTTACGAGCAATCCAACCCGGGGATTCCTAACCAACTCTGAAAAAGTAAAGTATTTTTGCTCGGGGTCTACTTTGAGAGACTGTTTTAATGCACGATTATCAATGACCAAAACATTTTGCTCAGTCCATACTTCCGGCAGAAACATCATTGTGAAAATCACTTCAGTGGCACTGCGTTTGCCCGTGATTTCTTTTCCCGCTTCATCTTTTTGAATCAGCTTAAAAGTTTGCCTTCCGTAAAGGAGCTGCAAACTCTCCCGCGCAAAGGACTCAAAGGGCTTCACACGCCCCAAATCTTGAACCGGCAAAGATCCGATAGACTTAAAAGCAAAGGACCAGGATGGAAACAACAGTATTAGAAACAACCAACCAAATTTTTTCATTGTGGATTTCTCCTTTGCTTTATTATGCGGTAAGGGTTTTCTTTCTTGTACCCCATTTTTTTAGATAAAATAGCCAAATCGAACCTATAGTAATCAGCAAACTTCCTAAGTACTTGAGAAATCGCCCAGGGTCGTTGTTCACGGAAAGAATAGAGGTTGTGGGCTGTCCTTTTTCATCTTCTTGAAAACTGGCCTGGTAAAAAGTAAAGTTTGCGTATTTTAAGGGTTCATTCATTGAAATGTTCACTTTACTAATATTGGAAAACTCAGGTGGCCCCTCAACATAGCGTGGCTGAATATAATTCACAGCCACATCACTTTCATAAGTGGCCGCTCTATTTGTTCCTTGATACCGACCCACACGAAAATCAAGCATGCGAATTTCCACGTCAATGGGCATATAGGTGTTCCCATAAGTTAAAACAAACATTCGGTCTTCGTCAAAAAAGCGCAGTAGCGAATTACTCCCCGTCCACTGCTCTTTACCATTGTAACGCACTTTTATAGCTTCGTTTGTAAGATCTGATTTATGCTTCATTTCACGATAGGTGACTTTTTCCATAGAGTTTTGAAAATAGTTAATCACCCGAACTTTAAAATCCATAAAGCCGATTTCAAACAAATCCCCCACCTGGGCGGTACCTTCTTTTATCACTCGTTTTAATCTATCAGAATAGACTTTGTAGCCGAGCTTTTTGCTATCTACTGGAAAAAACATCAGTTCGTTTCCCCCACTGAATTTCTCATGCGGGGACTCGGTGAGCGTGATGGTCATGGGCCCAAAAGGCTGCCTAGTAACGGGCATTCGGCGAGTGAGCTGAATCCATTTGGAAACATTTGCTCGCGTACTTTCCAATTGATAGCGAATCGCCGCTCGATCATTGGAGTCACTGGATTCCACCAATTTGGACTCACGAATGGCGTAAGGCAGAAAATCAATCACCTCCATTGTTTTGTCCGAAAACTTCACCTCGTAAGGTGACTTTTCTGTAGGCTTACTGGAGTAAAAATCCACACGATCATAATAGAGTTGTGAGTAGCGTTCGCCATCAAAGGTAGACAACACTTTGATATCTGTACTAGGCATAATTAAGTGACGACTTTTCTCCCCAATTGGAATGGCCATGCTTGCATCAATTCCAAAATACCGGGTAAGAATTGAGCCGTAAATAGTCGCAAGTATACCTAAGTGAGCCAGTATAAACCCTGTATGTCGCATCTTCCATGGCCATCGATCCACCATCACAGCTATAAGCTGCACACTTAACACAAGCAGAACTCCATACATCCACCAACTATGGTAGACCAGCTTTCCCGCAGCCGAAGCATCTGCGTATTTAGACTCGATAAAAGTTCCGATGGCAGACAACAATGCAATAGCTAAAACAATGACCACAGCCAATTTTAACGACTTGAGCACGTTAAATACTTTTTTTCGAGCCACTTTATTGGTTTTAAAAAAGTAGAAGCCTGCACCAAAAATTACACCTGCCAACAAAATATAAATAAGAAGGGGAGATAAAATGACCTCCCAAAATTTAATGATGAGGTCACCCAATGACAGACGACCTCTTTTCCAAGTGAAATAGTGATCATTCATTTCACGTATAGGATGAGCCCAAGACACTAGATCATATCGAATCCCCAAAGCCACAGCCTCAAGGGTCCAATAGACCATTATCATGCCTAATATATAAATCCAGAAAAACGGATTTCTCATCCACGCTATCATCGTATTTTTTAAAGCTTCCAAAACTACTTCCTATATAATTCCAAAGGACTTTTCCCTACCATGGCATACAATTGTGCGGCGGCCAGCTGATACGCTCTCTCAGCTTCAATAAATCCAATGGCTGCGCGCTCGCGCTGCACCTGTAAGGTTAAAATCTGCAAGTTTCCGATAACACCATTTTTAAAATTTCTATCTCCGCCCTTGAAAGCTTTATCAGCAGAACGCTTCCATCTCTGAGCCTGCCCATACAGCTTTTGGGTTGTCTTGAACTGATTGAGAGCATTTCCGACGTCGGTGTAAACCTGACGGCGCACTTTCTCTAAATTCAATTCGGCGGCAAGAATAGCTTTATTATTTGCACGCAGATTATTAACACCAGAAAACCCGGAAAATAATGGTATAGAAATCCCAAGGATCACGGAAGAACTATCGGTTCCACTCTCCCCTAACTGGTCCAACTCTTCCGCTTTATAGCCATAAGTAGCGGAAAGGCTCACGGAGGGTAAATGATCTCCTCCTTCCAATCTACGATTGGCCTGGGCCGCCTCCACAGTTTTTTCGGCTTGAATCAGATCAGGACGATTTTCCAAAGCCATTGTTAACAACTGAGCTTCATTGAGTGGTAATTCTGTACGGATGGTCGGCAAATTCACAGTGGCAATATCTTTTTCTTCCCATTGCAAAACTTCTGAAAGATCTTTTCTGAGCTGATCACGCCGCAATTGAATCTGCGTCAATCGAGTTTCATAACTGTAGAGGTCCGAGAGATTTTGATCGAGTTCGTATCGCTTGGCCGTTCCCCGCTTCACTTTTCTACGAGTCAAATTAACGTAACTTTTTTGTGTTTCGAAAGACTGATTTACGGCTTCATATTCTCGCTGCAACAGAGACCAATTCACAACTTTCTCAACGAAGCTCACTGCCCCCAGATGCAAAGCTAAATTGTATTCCGCCTTGGCAGAGTCTCTTCGCGCCTGACTCAAATGAAGTCCAGCCCAAAGCTTTCCACCTATAAAAATTGGCTGGGTCAAAGCCAATTCAGCCGAATATAAAGTATCTACGAAAAATGAGGAGAAACTCCCACCAAAGCCTCCGCCCGTTGTCACGTCAGCTGAGTTATTTTCCAACTTGCTCAAATTAGCCACAACCGAAGGAAAAAAGGAACCCGAGGCTTCATTCACTCGAAACTCACTTTCCTCCATCCTTGCTTTTGCCGCGCCAATAGCCGGGTCAACTTCGACATAGCGATCCACCCAATCACCAAAAGTCTTAGTTTCCGCCCGGCTCCCAACACTTCCACCGATCAACATCAAAATTAAAAGAGTTTTAATCATCGCTCATCACCTGGCTCAAGCCCGCGTGTACAGCTTCAACAGCTCGGCAAATTCTATTTTGAACTTCGTCAAACTTTTCCGACAGGGGCTGCTTTGTCTCTTCGCTCATATAGATCTTTCGATTGATCTCAATCTGCAAAGTGTGTTGCCCTAATTCAGGGTGACCATACATTTCAGTGATCCTCCCCCCCACATAGGGCCAATTATAAGCCACCTGAAAACCTTGCTTTTTAAATTGTTCAATCACCAAATCCTTAAATTCAGAACTGCAACTGGCCCCGTTGCAGTCACTGATTACAATCTCAGCTCGCTGCTCTCCCGGATCGGGATGTTTTTCAGTTCCGAGAGAGGGCATCGAATGGGCGTCAATATGATAAACGACCCCATCACCAAGCTCTTTTAACTCCGCCAATTGAGCCTTAACCTGTTCATGAAACGGACGATAATACCTATCGACCAGTAACAGATGATTCTCCATGGACATGGGCCCGTCCATTAGAACTTCGCCATGAGTGGTTTGCTCCCAATGCAATCCTGAGGCAAACTTTTTATCCACCGAGCCCTCCGGTGCTCCTTGCACCAATCCAGGATGGATGTCCTTCGGTGTTCTGTTGAGGTCCACTGCATATCTATGCCACTGAGTTACAACATGAGAAAGCTCCAACTTTTCCACAATGGGATGATAAAGTCGGTCCACATACCGATCTACATCTCGCATCAATGTGATTTCGTCGAGCTTATCTAACCAAGGGGCCTCGGCGGGAACCGACTCTCCAGAATGAGGAAATGTGATCAACAAGGGAATCAAAAGCCACTCCAATGTACATTCGCTTTCACTCTAAAGATTTTATGGACAATATGTTCATTACCGTTAAAAATGAGTAAAAAGCGAGTCTGCATGCGAATCTATACTAAAACTGGTGACACGGGTACCTCTTCGCTGTTTAGCGGCAAGAAAGTTTCAAAATCCCACCCTCGACTGAATGCTTACGGCACTTTTGATGAACTGAATGCACATATTGGTGTTTTTTTAAGCAACCTGCAGGCAACGGACCTACCTCGAGCTCAAAGCGATCTTGTTTTACAGCAAGTGGTTCCTATGCAATCCTGGCTTTTTACTATGGGGAGTCATTTGGCCTGCGACAGCGAAAAAACTCGAGAAAAACTACAGGCCGTTGATGCTCAGTGGATCACCAATTTGGAAGAATGGATTGATGAGTTAGAAAAAGATCTTCCTCCATTAAAAAGTTTCATTCTTCCCGGCGGAGGCCTGGCAGGAAGTCAACTACATGTGTGTAGGACCGTTTGTCGACGAGCAGAAAGATATGTGGTCGAACTCATAAATCAAAGTGATGATATACAGCCTGAAATTTTAAAATGTGTGAATCGTATGAGTGATTATTTTTTCGTACTCTCTCGGTGGATAAATAAAATGACGGGTCACGAAGAGACTTTATGGGAAAGTTAGTAGACGATCGACCCGCCCAATTAAGAGTGGCTACAGAAGCGGATTCAGAGGCGCTAAAAAAGTTTTTTGCGAGCCAATCATTACCCGGCTTGCTTCGCTATTCCACAGAGAGACAACATAGTTTTTTTAACAAATACCGATTGTGGTCGAACGATAGCACCACCTATGTTTTGGATGATGGCCAAGAAATATTGGGATGCGCCACTCTAGCTTTTACCTCCGCGATAGTAGATGGCAAAGAAGAAGTCATTGGTTATGCCACCGATTTACGGCTGAAGCGTAAACGAAAAGCACTCGTAAAGTGGTCTGAAAATTTCTTACCGGTAATTGTAGAAGAAAGAAAAAAAAGGAAATGTAGGTATATTTTTTCTTGCGTAGGGAAATCTCATATCCAAGCCTACAATGCATTCATTCGCCCTCGGACCATGCGTGAGAACTTTCCGAGGTATCACCAATACAGAAACTTTGATATTATAAGCATACATGGCAAATACCCGTTTGCAGATGGACCCCTTAACACCATTGAAGTCGTGCCTGCCACCAACAATGATTTAGAGGCCTTGCAAAAGTATATGGCTTCTAGCCAGCAAAAGCGCACTATTTATATGCCTAATAAAAGCGAAAACCTAGTGGATCTGATTGAGCAATGGCCTGGCCTCAGCCTAGATCAATTCTTACTTGCCAAAGACAAAGATAAAAACATCATAGGCTGCGTTGCGCTTTGGGACCCGTCTTCCGTGGAGAGACTCAAACCCATCAAAAAATCCAAACGGGTGATCACATTTGAAAGCACACTTTACTTTCTCTCCTTTCTGAGGATCACTCGCCAACTCATGTTACGCAAAAATCCTTATCTTAATTATTATCAGCTCAATTTTATTAATGCTAACAATCCAGATATTTTTCATGCCCTGGTTCACAAGGCCTATAAGTTAACACCCAGAAGCCATTTCCTCAGTTACATACATTTTGAACATCAGCTGAACTACTTTCCTCCGACGGATTTCATTGCGACAAAAATCCCCTACGGTCTGTATTGCCTACTCAGCCCTGAAGATAAAATTCCAAAATTTCTAACTCCGGCCTTCACAGAGGATCCGCCTGAATTTGAGATGGGATATATATAAAAAAACGGGCTTCAGAAGCCCGTTTTTTTTTCATTTATTTAGTCTTTGATATCCAGCTACCGCACATTGGAGAATTCCCCTAGATCCCTCAATGCCGATCATCATCCTTTCATTGAGCCATTTGAAGATCCGTTTGCCACATGGCTTCGTAAAACCAGCTCAACATAGGATCATCATCGATCGACTCGCAAAATCTCAACTCTTCCATCGCCATCTGACATCGCAGACCCTCAAAATTTGAACCAGGACCCACATTAACAAATTCATGGATTTTGTATTCATCGATAAGGTGTCGAACTATAGCGTTTAAACTCTTATCTTTTACTTCTAACTCCACAAAAGCCGCCGAGCCTTCTTCTAACTCTTTAAAAACGAAGGCCTTTAAGTTTTCAGCCTTCACACCCAATGAGAGTGACGGCTGTAATGAAGTTACATTTCCCACTTGCGCAGCTCTCGAATTGTAAATCATATCAGCAAAAGAAATTTTGCCGGTAGCCACTAGAAGCGCCGAATCTCTAGCCACATCTCCAACCATTGCTTTTGGCTTTTCATTGTTCATTAAATAACGATCCAACAACCCCACTTGAACAATGGCCGCCGCAAGACTTTTAAATTTTATATTCGATAAAAATCGAGCATCATCTGACGACAGAAAATTGATAAAATCAAAATCCGGCAAATCCCCCTTATCCCAAAGTTCTTGAGCTTGGCGAATTCGCGTTATGACTTGCGGTACGCGAATCGCATTTCTTCTTAACTCTTCGAAATCCAGTGCATTGATACCGTGAAACGATATGGCTTTAGACATATTTCCCCCTAATAATTTATTAATTCCCTAAAAATAACGCCCCCCAATATCGGCGTTCTTACCTCTCTATTTAGCAACGGCCATACCAACGTGTACTTGGCCCATATCAAAATTATGAGGGTTACAGGCCGGGTGGTTCAATAATGGGGCTACCCGTTTGTAATCTTTTCTAAAACACCCTGTAATTGACATCCCATCACACAGACCAAATAGTTGCGATTTCCCCTTTAATTTTAATACCTTACACTGACAACTTAAGGGCAATGTGTCCAAACGATTGTTTGAATTTCAATTTTTCCCAATCCCGGACCCATTTTAGCACTGAATTGGGGTTTTCCTCAGCTCTGGGCGGCCAAGGTCCAGTTTTATTTACTATAACTATTGGTAATCATTAATATTTTAACAATTCAACAGGACCCGAGTACACTACCGACTATGGCATTGAAGTTAAAGATTCCTAGCCCCTCTAAAGATATAGGTAGCATCGCTCAAAAACTGGAACCTTTTCACGTTCCTCTCTTGGTGTTCTTGCTCGCCTATACGACGGCTGACTTAGCCATGCTTTCTTTGCGGACAGATATGCTTCCCAAGCAAAGCCCTCCAACAAAAAGTTCTTCCTCCAGGAAGACAAATCAAAAATTTGCTCGAGATTACTTTGTGGTTGAAGATCGCAACATCTTTAATGCTGATGGAAAAATCCCTCCAGCCCTATCCGAAGGCGAAGGACAAAGCGACGAAGATGGTCCTGCTGTGCCTTCCAATTTGCCACTCAAACTTTTAGGTACCATAGTCCATGTAAACACAGACCGATCTGTAGCCAGTGTTGAAAGCCGACGTAGCAATAAAGCGGCGGCCTATTCCAAAGGAGATGACATTGAAGGATTGGCAGAAGTGGTTCGGGTGGAGAGAAGAAAGCTTGTTTTTAGAAACCTTTCCAATCGGCGTCTTGAGTATATTGAGATTCCGAAAGACTTTAAAATTAACTTAGGCATCTCCACCGCTGGCAACTCAGGCAATACTGGCTTTCAAGAAAATGATTTAGTTAAAGAACTCGGACAAAACCGATTTGAGGTGAGACGAGACGATGTTAACCGACTCACTAAAGATATCTCAGGGCTGTTGCGAGAAGCTCGAATGACACAAAATATTGTACCTAACTCCGGAGGGCGCATTGAAGGTTTCCGGTTCACTTGGATAAAGCCCAATAGTGTTTTTGAGAAATTAGGAATGAAAGTGGGCGATGTCATTAAAGGGGTCGAAGGCGAGCCCATCAACGACCCAAGAAAAGCGATGGAGGCTTACAATGCCTTACGATCCGCTGATAATATACGTTTAACGGTTATTCGAAATGGAAGAGAAGAAGAACTCAACTATTCCATTTCCGAGTGATTGCAATAAATAAATAGTTCATTACGAGAAGGATGTTTAAAATGAATTCACTAAAACAAGTCTTAATTGTTTTTGTCGGGGCCTTTATGTTGCACCCCTCGAATTCCAGCGCCCAACTTGGGGCCCCTAGCAATAGCCGACCGGGCAATGCTACTAATCAGGAAGAATCCACTCCTGCCGAATCTGCCAAAGGTCAAAGTGAAGCTTCCGTAAAAGAGCGATTTGCCCAGGCCCAGCCCGAAGACATTACCAATGAAAATTTCCCTGAGATCATTGAGAGCTTTGATTTTCCTAACGCCGACATCAATGATGTGATTAAAGCGATCAGTGAGCTCACCGGACGAAACTTCATTATCGACAGCAACGTTAAAGGGAAGATTACAATTGTAGCTCCCTCTAAAATCACAGTGGCCGAAGCTTATAAAGCCTTCCTTTCAGCACTCGCCTCTTTAGGTAAAACCGTAGTACCTTCAGGGAAATTTTGGAAAATCAAAGATTCCCGAACAGCTCAAAGGGACAGCATCGAAACCTATGCTGGTGATTACTTCCCTAATGCCGATCAGATGATCACTCGAATCGTAAAATTGAGATACATTAATGCCAAAAAAATCGAAACAGACCTGAGAACTCTCCCTTCAAAAGATGGGGAAATGCGCGCCTACGAGGATACCAATTCGCTTATTATTACCGACTATGGCTCTAATATTACCCGAATCATGAACATCATAAATGAACTGGATGTGCCTGGTTTTGAAGAAAAGATGGCCGTGATCTCTATCCGATACGCGAAAGCCAAAGAGATCGCTAATCTTGTGAAACAAATCATTGATGACAAAGGTGGTTCGAGCGGAAGGTTTAGCCGTTCTTCTCGTTTTAACAGAAACAAAAAGAGTGCTGAAGGTGGTGCTGGGGCAGAAAGTTTTGAAACCGTAATTGCCGATGATCGCACCAATTCTATCATTGTTGTGGGTAACGCAGCTGGGATTCAAAAGATTCGTAGCCTTGTGAGAAAACTGGATTTCCGCCTCTCTCCTGACGAAGCCGGCGGCGTGTTCGTTTACTATGTGAGACATGGTGATGCAGAAGCCATTGAGAAAACCATAAATGGAATTGCTAAAGAATCTAAAGCCAATGCGCGAAAGGCCGAATCACAAACAACCACTTCGCGAAGAAGCTCAAGTAGCAGGAACGAAGCCGAGACAGCTCTAGCTCCTCCTGAGCCGGTATTTGGCGGAGATGTTGTGATCACTTCCGACGCCACTACAAATTCACTTATCATCACTGCAGGCAAACAAGACTATGAGGTGGTGAAAAAGCTTTTAGATAAAATCGACATCCCTAGAGATCAAGTCTTCGTAAAAGTTGTCATTATGGAAATGAATGCGGATGACACCTTTGACTATAAGGTGGATTTTGTTCAGCTGGATGAAAACTCCCAAGGAGTTGGGAGAGCCGGTTTCAGATCGGGCCAAGCTCTTACTTCAATCTTAAATCCTGCCAACGATGAAGGAGCTGTACTTGCCTTCGGTGGAGGCAACACCATTAAACTCAGTGATGCCGCTGATGGGTTAGAAGTGGTGGATCTCATTGGCTTCATCAATTTCTTACAACGTAATGTGGGAGCCAATATATTATCGACGCCCCAACTTCTCGCTCTGAACAATGAAGAGGCAGAGATTGAAGTGGGAGCTGATGTCCCCATCGGGCGATCCACCAACACGGCAGCCAACGGTACGCAGACGGATTCAATTGAGCGAACCAATGCAACTATACTTCTAAAAATGACTCCTTTTATCAGTCCTGATTCCGATTTGGTACGATTGCAAATTGAACAACAAATTAAGCGACCCATTGCCTCTATTGTGACGGCTACTGAACTGGCGGAAACGGCCATCTCCATCTCCACACGATCGATCAAAACAATGATCACAGCAGAAAACGGAGACACAGTGGTTCTTGGTGGACTTATGGAAGATCAACACAGTGAAAGAGTCACTAAGGTTCCTCTACTTGGTGATATTCCGATTCTAGGGTGGTTATTCCGCGCCAAAAACACCCAGAAAGTGAAAAACAACCTAGTAATGTTTATCACTCCTAAAATCCTCAGAAGTCAGCAAGATAGCGCTGACCTACTGACTCAGAAAATTAATGAGCGAATTGATTTCATTCAGAGATATATGCGCGGTAATGATCCGCACGGCGCATTTGTAGACTCCCTTCCACGAAAAGCAAGCATGGATAGTGGAATTAACTCTGCTCCAGAAGAACCTGCCGTTGAAACGTTTTAAAAGTATTAGATCTAAATTTTGATTGCTTGATGAGCCTGGAGAGATCCAGGCTTTTTTATATTTAAAAATCGATTTTACCCTAGGAACCGCCTTAGTTTTGGGCTATCCTTTTAAGGTATGGCTGCGACGTTTGAAAAACTTATTGTTAAGGGAACTGGCATCACTCGCGAGCAGTTCGATCGCCTCATGGAAACTCCCAATGCAAAGGGAGAATTGATAGGTGAGCTTGTAGATTCACACAGCCACTCCACCCCCGAAGAAGCCCTCGCCTTTATTTGTAAAAATTTGGACATGCGATTCATCAAAGATATCCCCAGTAATGACATAGCTGTGGATTTAGTGCGCGATATCCCGAGAAAGTACGCCCAGGCTAATGAAGTTTTACCCTTTCAAGAAGAGCAAAATGTTCTTCATGTTCTTGTGTCCAACCCTTTGAATACAAAGAACCTAGAAGATATGAAGGTTTTATTCAGAAAAGAAGTCACTCCCGTAGTGGCTACAAGCTCAAAAATTCAAGACGCCATCAACCGCGTCTATGAAAAGTCCACGTCCGCGTTGGAAGGACTCGATGAAATTGAGGAAGAAGAGTACGACTTAGACGATCCGGTGATTGATCTTTTAGACACAGCTGAAGATGATGCGCCTGTGATTAAACTTGTAAACACATTACTGTTTCGCGCAGTGAAAGAAAAGGCGTCTGATATTCATATCGAACCCTATGAAAAGGATATGGTGGTTCGATTTCGAGTGGATGGCGTACTGTTTGATATATTCAAACCACCTAAAAAATTTCAGAATGCTATCACTTCAAGAATTAAAGTTATGGCGAACTTGAACATTGCGGAAAAACGCTTGCCTCAGGATGGTCGGATCCCCCTTAAATTGGCAGGTAAAGACATCGATGTGCGGGTCAATACAGTCCCCACTTCCCATGGCGAACGCTTGGTTATGCGTCTACAGGATAGAAGTAGCGTTATCCTAGATTTAGAACAGTTGGGGATTAATGATCAAGATCTGGAGCAAATGGATAAAATCATCCACAAACCCTATGGCATTCTCCTGGTTACAGGCCCTACGGGTAGCGGTAAGTCCACCACACTCTATTCTTGCGTTAGCCGAATTAATACTATCGATAAAAATATCATTACGGTTGAGCATCCGGTGGAACAACGGATTCATGGGGTGGGTCAAATACAAGTGAACCATAAAATTGGACTTACTTTTGGATCCGCGCTCCGCGCCATTCTTCGTCAAGACCCCAACGTCATTATGATTGGGGAGATTCGAGACTTGGAAACGGCAGAAATTGCTATCAACGCCTCACTCACGGGTCACTTAGTGCTTTCCACCATTCACACCAACGATTCGGCTGGGGTTTTCCCAAGGCTTATCGATATGGGGTGTGAACCGTTTCTTATCGCCACTTCGCTTCTTGGAGTTTTAGCGCAAAGACTTGTAAGAGTGCTTTGTCCCCACTGCAAGGAGCAATACACTCCGACAGATACAGAATTACAAAGTGTTGATATGAATCGTGAGCAACTTATGGGCGCGACGGTTTATAAGCCTGTTGGATGCAGTGAGTGTAACCAAAAAGGTTATATTGGCCGAACGGTCATTGAAGAATTACTTATGGTCACTGAAGACATTCGAAGTTTAATCATGCAGCAACAAGATGGTGGAACGATTCGCAAGCTGGCCACTCAAAAGGGAATGAAAACCGTGCGTGATCACGGGGTGCAAAAAGTTTTACAAGGCATTACCAGCATTGAAGAAGTTCTAGCCAATACCCAGGTGGAGTAACCCCTAGATGGCCGTTTATCTCTACAAAGGTATCAGACGAGACGGGAAATCTATTTCCGGCACAATAGATGCCGAAACTATGGGTGTTGCTAAGACCCGCCTTAAAAAACAAGGTGTTTACGTCACCACCATTAAAGATAAATCTCGAACTAAAAAATCCGTAAGTAAAGCTGCCAACGCCAAGAAAAAGGCCAGTGTGGACGATCTATCTATGATGACTCGACAGCTGGCGGTACTACTTAAAGCAAATGTCCCATTGGTGGATGCTTTAGGCGCTGTTCAAGAACAGGTCGAAAACGAAACCCTATCTGATATTATTCGGGATGCAAAAAACTTTGTAAACGAAGGGGGTTCATTTAACAAAGCCCTCGCGAAGTACCCCAAGGCGTTTAATAAGATTTACATTTCAATGGTAGAGGCCGGCGAAATTTCGGGAACACTGGATATCATTTTAATAAGGTTGGCTGAATTCACGGAAGCGCAATCCAAATTGCGCAAAAAAATCAGTGGAGCCATGACCTACCCGGTTCTAATGTTCGTTTTTACTGGTCTACTTCTCTTAGGACTTTTTGTTTTTGTGATTCCTAAAATCACCGGAATCTTTGACGCCTTCCCGGAACTCGTACTTCCCTGGTATTCACAAGCGGTCATTTCTACCAGTGATTTCGTTATAGCTTATTGGGTGCCCTTATTGGGTTTATCTGCCGCCATGTACGCCACTTTTAAGTTTTGGAAACGTACAGAGGGCGGAGCCGTTTCATGGGATGCCTTTACATTAAAAATTCCAGTGGTTGGAAAACTGGCACGCATGCTTGCCGTTTCAAGATTCACACGAACCCTTTCTACATTATTAACCGGCGGCGTCCCCATGCTGGACGCCATGACCATTGTTCGAAACGTGGTTAACAACCATATTCTTGCTGCCGCTATCGATGATGCGAGAGATAACATTAGCGAAGGGGAATCCATAGCTGGACCATTGAAAGCGTCGGGACAGTTCCCTCCCCTAGTGATCCACATGATTAATATTGGTGAGAAAACAGGCGAATTAGAAAATATGCTGACGCAGGTCAGCGATGCCTATGACTTTCAGGTAGAAAACCAAGTGGAGTCACTCACCTCTCTATTAGAACCTATCATGCTTATCGTGATGGGTGTTATTATTGCGGTGATAGTTTTTGCCATCATGATTCCAATATTTGAAATTTCTAGTATTGGTAGTTAGTATAGCTCACCAACTGTTACGGAGGTCCCATGTTAAGAAACCAAAAAGGTATGACGCTGTTAGAAATTATGATTGTGCTTGTGATCGTTGGAGGACTTTCATCAGTTCTTGTTGTTGCTGTTCAAGATCGACTTGAAAAAGCCAACTTGCGACAAGCTAAAATTCAACTCAACCAAGTCGGCCAAGCATTAGATATGTATTACACTGACTGTGGGTATTACCCTACATCAGATGAGGGCTTAGATGCTCTAATGAATGCTCCTGGTGATGCCTGTGAAGATTGGGGTCCAGATCCTTATCTTAAGCAACTTCCAAAAGATCCTTGGAAGCGTGAACTTTATTACGAAGAAGTGGATGGCGCTTATATGCTTATTTCCAACGGACCCGACCGAAAAGATGGGACCAAAGACGATATTTGTAGCGGAAGTGCATGTACTTCTTCTGACGACCAGGCCGATAATTAATTCTCACTTACATTTTAATCAATGCAAGGCACCACTTCCATGGAAGTGGTGTTTGCATATTTGGCTATTGCTGAGGATAATGACTGGATGAGTCGTTTACCAAAGAGGAAGGTCCCTCAAGCTCATTCTGCCGGATTCACTCTTCTTGAAGTGATGATTGTTTTAGTTGTGGTCGTAGCTATGAGTGGCTTTATGATCACTAAATTGGCAGACCCCGGCCGAGATGCAAGACGGTTTGTTAACAATTTCTCTCTGGTCACTAAACAAGTTCAATATCAAGCTAAACTCTACAACACCACTTACCGTCTGGTGATTGATTTAGACATCAATAAATTAGATGGTATCGGACAACGCTATTGGGTCGAAAGAAGTGCCGTAAGTGGGATTGTGCTTGAATCTGAACCAGTAGCATCAGCAGATGGTCAAGGCGACGCCACAGTCTACGAGATGGATGATCGTATTTTTAAAGAAATTAAAACCTTTCCAGAAATTGTAAAAGTGGATGAAGTGGAACTCACACGGAGAAAAGAGCCCATTAGAGAAGGTCGTGCCTATATCTATTTCTTACCCCAGGGCATGGTGGATGAAGCAGCCATACACCTCTCCTATAAAGAAGAAAAAAAATGGACCTTGGTTACAAACCCAATGAGCGGACAATCTGACTTGGTCGGGAAAAGAATAACCCTCAAAGAAGTGAGATCCCGATGATCAGAAACCAAAGAGGATTTAGCTTATTGGAAGTGCTCGTTGCTTCTGTGATTTTAACCTTTGCTATGATCACCTTATCCATCGCTTGGTCTGGAAATTTAACTCGAGTTCGAAAGTCAAAACTCAATAACAATGTGGCTTTTTTGTTGGAAAGAAAGATGGCCGAGACCGTCCTAAAATATTCTGGCAAACGAGCGCAACAGCTCCCCGAAGAGGATTCTGGTGATTTCGGTGATGAGTATCCTAACTATAAATGGATATTGGAAAGCAAAGAATTTGTGATGCCTGACTTGAGATCAGCATTTGTAGCTGGAGAGGATGAAGCATCTGTACCAGAAATAGTGCTGACCGTAATCAGTCAAATGCAGGAGTTTTTTAACAAATCCGTAACTGAGGTTAAAGTTACGGTGGTGGTTCAACTACCTAATAAGAAGGAAGTTAAATACTCGGCAGCCACTTATATTGTAGATTACGAACAACAACTCACCCTAACAGGCGGTGGCAGTTGAGCTTACGAAACTCTACAGGCATGACTCTCCTTGAGCTGATGATCTCTATTGCTATTTTGGCCGTTTTGAGTACCTATACAGCCATCGCTATCCAGGAAGGGACGCGCCGTCGAGGCAAAGTGGATAAAGAAATTGCTGCTGGGGCTGTGATTCGAGATGCTTTGCGTGTGGTTGAAGCGGATATAAATCGCGCCTTTAACTACCAGGATTTCCATACGGAACTATTTAATCAGGCTCAAATCGCTCGCAGACAGGCCGCCGAAAAAAAGTTAAACAAAAATCGCAACGCCACCAATCCTACGCAGTCAGCAAACCAACAAGAAGACGCCAGCGCCGATGATCCAGCCAATCCTGATGATCCAGCCACAGCCACACAAACCACCAGCACCGCCCCGGGAACGCAAATTGACCCAAATGATGAACGATTTAAAACCCGACCATTAAGAAAAGATACGGCCTTTTTTATCGGTGAAGCCAATGAAATTCATTTCACTTCGTTAAACAACATTCAGATTAATCCCGAAGAACCCGCAAGTTCATTGGCAGAAATCAGCTACACAATAGAAACTTGCAAAGGACGCCTGAATAAAAAGGAATCCAGTAAATGTTTGCTTCGCCGTGTGTCGAACTATGTGGACGACAAACCAGAAGAAGGTGGCCAAAAAACAGTTCTCTTAGAAAACATTGAGACGTTTGAAATGCGTTTTTATGATAGTGAACGAGATGAATGGCGTGCCAACTGGAATAGTCGAGAGAGCCAAGACGAAAAGATTAAAAATCATTTTCCTGGAGCGGTGGAAGCCAAACTTATTGTCCTGAATCCAAAGGAGAAAGATCAAAAAGGAAATCCTAAGGAGTACGGATTCAACCTTGTCGCAGCCATTCGCTTTCAGAATAACCCTCAAGATAAAAAGGTAGACACTTCAGCACAAACCCAACAGCAGGGCCAATCAACAAGTGGCTCCGATGACGATGAAGAAGGTTCTGGTGATGAAAACTAAAGATCACATCAAACTTCTGTCACGAAGATTTTTGAATCGACTGAAGAGGCCCGTGAGTAACCGCCAAGGCATCGCGCTCATTATGACTCTCGCTGCGCTCAATGTGATTTTACCCTTAGCTCTAGATTTAGCCCAAGTCACCACACTTGAATACAGTGTTTCTACTCAGAGTGTGAATCGAATTCGCGCCTATTATGCGGCCCGAGCTGGGGCGGAACTAGGTTTATTAAGAATACTGCTCTACCAAAAAGCCAAAGCTCAGGTCGGTGATAAACTGGGTGAACAAGGAGAGATTCTTGATCTCATTTGGCAGTTCCCTTTTGAATGGCCTCCCACAATCCCCGATGGGTTGAATGCTGTTGAACGCTCACAGATTGAGAAGAATACCGAAGAATCATTTATGAAATCAAAATTCTTTTTGTCCATTGAAGACGAGGGGCAAAAGATTGATATCAATGCCTTAGGCTCCCCTTCAAAAAGGTTAGCCACAGCGACTCGCAATCAAATCTTACAAATATTCGAAGACAAAATTCAAAATGATGACGGTTTTGAGGAGAGATATGGTTCTACAGACTTTGAAGAGCTCATCGACAACATTACTGACTGGGTTGATGTCGATGACCAAAAAATCTCAGGTGGAGCAGAAAGCACACTCTATTCTGTGATAGAAGATGCAGGCCAAATTCCCCCGAGCGCTCCTTTTCGAACTATGGACGAAATAAAACTGGTCGCGGGCATGAACCCCGAATTCTATCGAATTCTCAAAGATCGAGTGACCATTTATGGAGTGAGTGGCATCAATGTCAATTCGGCAACTAAGGCCGTCCTTATAGCGATTGACGCCCAAATAGACGAAGAAGTTGCCGACCAAATCATAACCAGGCGTAACGACAAAGATGCTGGTGGTACCTTTAAAAATGAAGATGAGTTTCTCGAGTTTTTAGATACTGAAACAAATGTAAACACTGAAGACTTCAATGAAGCTGGTATGCCCCTATTCTTTGGAGAGAAGTACAATTTTCGAATCGTATCAACCGGGCAAGAAAAAAATACCTATCGTGAAATCCAAGCCGTCACCTATGACTTTGATTCCTTAAAAGAGAATCTCGTGACATTGCTTGATGAGCAGGCCAAAGAAGATGGCCAAAATGAAGATGAAGGCCAAGGCGACGACCAAGGTGATGGTGATGGCCAAGGCGACGACCAAGGTGACGGTGATGGCCAAGGCGATTCAGGTTCAGGCACCACAAATACTCCGCAAAAAACCATACAAGGACGTCCACAGGTCGTGCACTGGAGCGAACATTAAAAAGGACCAAGTGCCTTAAGGGATATTTTTGCGGATATGTAAGCGGTCTGAGTAGTTCCACCGAGCGTAATCAGCCTCTTCTTGCAGCCAAGGTGCAATCTCATCCATCGATGGCACATCGGTTCCACATGGCATCACCCAAACTTTCTCAGCTGGTATTTTCTGCTCAAGCAATAGTTGCTGTAATTCCTTGATATCGTCCTGAGTTTTAATCACAAACTTAAAGATCGCATCAGGATAGTCGATAAAAGACCGCAAAACATGGGCCTTGATCCTCAAGTTTTTTGGGATTTTCGAGTTGGATAGCTTTGGGGAAACATTAAAATGGACTGGTAATTTAAAAAATTCCCTAGAAGGATTTTTAGTTCCATTGGTTTCAATTTCTATTTTCAATTGCGGAACTTTAACCTGAAGCTTTTTAAGAAGCTCTAACAATAAAGCCTCTTGCAGGAGTGGTTCACCACCGGTGACCACCAATCGAGGTGTCTCGGAGACCATCTCCAATTGACTGAGTAGTTGATCATTTGTCATATCTTGCTGAAAGTTCTTCTTTTCGAACTTTTTATACCCCGGCAGTGCATCCTTCTCATGCTTAAAAAGTGTCCCCTGCCAGTTCCACGTGAAATCCGTGTCGCACCAATGACAAAACAGATTGCACCCACTCAACCGCAAAAAAACCGCAGGCTGGCCCATAGATGGCCCTTCACCCTGTTCAGTTAAAAAGATCTGTGGTTTACCTTCAAACACGCTAACTATCATAGGCTAAGTGTACCAACCTATATCAAGTGTGCAATGGTGAGTTTTTCATGGGCTCTAGTCCAGTATGGTCCAACAATCTCGAAAGTGGAAATCTGGTTTGTCGAGCGGATGATTGGTTGCCCAATAAGTCAAACCCTCTTTAAACTCAATGACCGCCGTAGGATGAATACTATGTAAATGATTAAACTTAAACTGAGGGTCAAACTCTATCGCTCCAAAGCAGCGCATATGATCACCAAAGTCAAAAAACCGCGAATGTATTTTACGGACAGGATCACTCTTCTCTGGGGCTCTCTCACGATAGCTTAAAAAATAGTAATGATTGTATTGTCCATTTGGGGATACGTTCACTTCAATATAGCTTTCATCTTCCATGCCTAGAAATAACTCGAAACAAGTTCCTTGCCATAACCCATCACTTCGGCTCGGTCCAGATACTGGTCGCGGCAAAACCACCTGCGAACCGGTCGTAATATTAAAAGTAAATTCCAACCGATTGCTTGGTCGCATTGAAACATCTGCGAGCAATCCAGAGTTGGGCCCTAAAGGCGACTGAAAACACGATAACTGAAAATGAAATTGACTCATTAAGCTCTCCCCTGCTTAAAAATCTACTCCATAATTTAAATAAAAACTATAGGACTGAGACATAGGTCCAGAGGCAAATAGGTGAATCATAGTAAACCCCTTATAAGACTGTTTTTTCTCTATCAAAATGCTAAACTTTTCTCAGCGAAAGGCCCTTAATCTATGACTTCCATTGGTATCGATATTGGTTCCCATAGCATAAAAGTGGCAGAGGTGGAGCCGAGCTCTAGCGGCGCAACTTTGGTTAACTACCAAGAGTTTCCACTGTCTGCTCAGCCCAATACTGATGATGATATTATTATCATAGATATTTTACGCAATTATCTAGCTCATATAGATTTAGAGAAGGTCACATTTAATGTGGCTATTAATCAGAACTACGTCACCCATCGTAGAACCTTCTTTCCGTTTAAGGAGCGTCACAGTATTCAAAGGGCCCTGCCCCTTGAAATTGAAGATGATGTTCCCTTTACGCCAGAGAATGCCATTTTTGATGCAAAAGTACTTTCCTATCAATCCGGCACTGGGGCCAATGTTTTGGCTTCTATTACTCCAAGGGAGCAGATTGAAGAATCACTCCAAGCCTGCAAGGACTCCGGCTTTGAACCCTCAATTTTAAGCTGTGAAACTCTCGCCTACTCCAATTTATTTGAAAATTGGAATGACCTGCCTCCCCAGAGAACGGATCTAGTGGACCGAGTCGACACCCTAGCCGAAGATGATGAGGAGGAAAATGAATCCTCTGAAATCCCGTCTCGCCTGGACGCCGGTGCCTTATTGCACATTGGACGAAGTAAAACTTTACTCATGATCTATCAAAACAAAGAGTTACTGACCTGCCGGACACTGGGCTGGGGAGCAAGAAACTTAGCCACTGAAGTTCATAAGAAATACAACATTCCTTTATCTGAGGCATTTAAAGAGCTTGAATCCAAAAGTTTTATCCTCATTTCTACAGAAGGTGCAACGGAAGCCCAAGCTGCTTTTTCTAATACGCTAGAAGAACCATTGGCTCAATTCGGTAAACGCTTAAAGTTGACCTACATGGAAATTGAAAGTGAACTCAATATTTCCATTAACAAGTGTTCGATAACCGGCGGTGGTTCGCAGGTCAAAAACTTGGGGCCATTCCTAACACAAAGAACAGAGGTTTCAACCAACCCACTGGCTCCAGAAATTCCAACGATTAGAAATCGAACCAGCAGCTACAACAGCATCACGGGCGGAGTGGCTTTAGGTTTAGCTATTGAAGGTATTAAAAAACCAAGAAATCCAGCGACTAATTTTCTCAAGGGCGAATTTGCCCGAGGCAGTCACGGATTTGGTAAATTCAAAGAACGTTGGGGAAGTACCATACGTATGGGAGTGGCCGGCTTCTGCATTCTACTGATTCATTCATGTGTAAAATCAAATATGAGTGAAACCAATTACTTTGAAGCTCAAGATAATCTGCGAACTCTTGCTAAAAAAGAAAAGTCTATAAAAAGAGCTTCATCTCGAGCCGTGCAAGAATTTATTAGAAATAAGAAACAATTAAAAACGAAAATGAAAGATTTAGAGAAGATTGAAGAAATCAATTCAGCACTAGATGTAGTGGCCTCTTTGTCGAAAGCTGTTCCCTCTGGACGGAATATTCAAATGGATATCATTCAACTCAAAATCAAAGATGAAGATGTTCAAATCGTTGGCTATCTCAACCAGAGCGATAATTTGCAGGCACTTGAAACAGGCCTAAAAAGTATCGCGCGGAAAAAAGCCATCAGAAAACTTCCCCTAAAAGTGACTCCCAAACCTGGAAAAAAATCATTCGCCTATAGCTTTAAAACTTCCAGACTATCACGAGGTCTTTAATTATGTTGGAAGACTTAAAAGACAACCTACAAACCAAGTTCACTGAATTATGGGAGACCTTGCAAGAGCAAGACTGGTTCCTCACTTTGCGAGAAAAGTTCGAAGTCCAGCCTCAGGCCACTCAAAAAGTCATTATTTTTGGCGGCATTGGCCTAGTCATTTTTTTAATGGCTATGATTCCCATCGGAAACTACATGAATGCCTCCGAGTTCCAGCTCACCTTTGAAGATGAAAGAAATCTCACCCGTGATTTTTTAAAGGCCCAAAGTGAGGGAAACCTACCCAACTTACCCCCAGCGCAAACGGAGGCTGCTATTCGCAGCAAAGTCACAATGGCTTTGAACCGATTCAATTTGAATCCGGATCAATTGGGTGAAATGACGGGAAGTAATGATAAACCTAAGTTTGCTCCCAAATCATCCAAGGTGGCGGGTGTTTCGATCTCACTAAAGACATTGAATGTAAAGCAAGTGAAAGACATCGCTTTTGAATTGCAAAATATGCGAGATGTAAAGCTTACTGGAATGGATCTCAGTGCAACGGCTGAAGACGATCATTATTTTAATGTGACTTATACATTAAAAAACATTTCCCTACCGCCATTACCTAAATCAGATGAGAAAAAGGATTCCAAATCAAATCGACGCAGAAGAACTCGACGTTCCACCAATTGATAGGGCTATTGCATGAGTAAAAAGGCTTTTTTTAAAACCATATTGAAATATTTTTTACTTTATTGTTCAGCACTTATGCTATTTGCAGCACTGCTCTTCCCATTTAGTGATTTAGGAGACCAAGTTTCTTCAAAAATAGCTCAAGCCACCAACAACAAGGTTTTTATAACTTTTGAAAATATGAGTTTAGATCTTTTACCAACCCCTGGAATAGCTGTTGAAAGCTTATCCATAGATTCTCAATCCTTTCCACGCATTGAAGCTAACTCAGCCCGGTTTTCGCCTAGCATTCTCGATTTGTTAAAACTTAAACCCGGTGGAAAAATGCAGGTGGATGGACTGTTTGGCAGTCAGCTTTCAACGAAATTCACTATCGACACGCCCGATGACGAGGGAATTACAGGTCATGAGGTCTCCTTTGAGTTGAACGGCTTAGATCTTAAAGAGATTGCACCCATGGCCCCCATCCCCATAACAGTCACGGGTCGTATCGGAGGCCAAGGAGACTTTGTTGTTGATCAAAGTTTCAAAAATCAACCGGAAGGAGCTTTTAACATTACCTCTTCCCAACCTATTAAGTTTGAGACTTTAAATATTCCTCAGGCCAGCTTAGTACTTACAGACATAGAGTTTTCTCAAGTGACTCTAAAGGGGGAGATGACCGAAGGAGAGATTAAGCTGGATGAAGTGGTTCTGGGTACCCCTAACAACGACATCTACCTTCAAGCCCGAGGCAGTGTTCAAGTGACTTTTGCTGCTGGAAGAAAACCGGGTTCTATCACTCCCCGCTTTCGGCGTATGGATCTACGCATGAAGCTGGCTCGATTGAACCGTCTTAAACAAAAAGACTCATTTATTGCCAATTCTATAGACTTTTTGTTTGATGACTCCAAAGCGAAAATCAACGAGACCGCTAATGCAAAAACCTACCAATTTCGCTTGGAAGGGGTTGGAATGCGCCAGACCCGACTCACTCCTTTGGCTCAATTTTAACTTCCACTGGGTCCGATCCGGATTATGCCCACTTATTCAGCGCGTTAACAACTCTAACCTACTGTATCTTGGTGGAAACCCTTTGTGATATTGCATCTTAGGTCGTTCTACGCAATAACAATGCAATCAAAATTGGGGAGTGAATATGTCTGGAGTGAATAAAGCGATAATTATTGGACGCCTCGGAGCAGATCCGGAAGTGCGACAAATTTCATCGGGAAATACTGTAGCCACTTTAAGTGTTGCTACTAGTGAAACATGGAATGACAAGAACGGACAACGACAAGAGCGCACAGAGTGGCATCGTGTTGTCGTCTGGGGAAAGACGGCAGAGATCTGCGGAAAGTACCTATCGAAAGGTCGCCAAGTTTATCTAGAAGGTCGTTTACAAACACGATCTTGGGAAGATCAACAAGGCCAGAAGCGCTACACCACAGAGATTGTCGCGACTACCGTGCAATTTCTAGGTGGGAACAATGCTAATTCTGGAGCTGGTAACTATAATTCTGATTCTTCTAGCAATAATGTTGAGTTTCAAGATTTTGGCCCAGAGCCTTCTTTCGATGCTGACGAAGAGATCCCTTTTTAAGGCCGACCTTCCATATAGCAGATATCTAAAAGCCACTCTCCGAGTGGCTTTTTATTTGAGATTTTTGGAACTCCATAAAACTTAACGCCAACATCATCTAGACCTACAGCTATAGACATCAAATCTACTTAGCCCTGCATGCCTAATAGGTTAGAATCTATAGTGAAATGCTTAGTAAAAGACACGCACCCTTGCATCTACTTCTCATACTCATTGCCGCATTCGTTTGCGGTTGTACTCTCTATATTTCCGAAGCCCGAGATGTCCTGGAAAAAGAAGCCTTTACCAAAGCTGGAATTTCCACTTCAATGTTCACCTCTTGCTATGTAGAGCCCACCGAAAAATCTATTTTAAAAGAAATTGGACCCCAAGGGTCTTATACCGAAAAAGATATCGTGCTCTATGGAAATGGCTCAGTAAATTATCTTTCCAGACATTTAAAAGCCACAAACGAGTTCGCCTATTGCCAACTCAACCCAAAGTTAAACTGGAACAATGATCTCTTATTTAATGAATCCCTATTAAGTTTTAATCAGCTTGTCGAGGAGCACCTACTATGAAACATCCAGCCACAGCACTCTTAGCCCTAATGGCCTTCTTTATTATTGCACTACCAAATGCACAAGCCGGAAGGATTGTAAAAGTAAAGGGCAACAAAGCATTGGTTAAACTCAGCAAGAGCGATAATTTCAAAAAAGGTCAAACCATTCCCGTCTACACCAAGAAAGGTAAACTTGTTGGAAAGGTTAAAATCGTTTCGGTAAAAAAGGGAAGAGCCGTCGCACAAATCGTTGGTAAGTCGAAACTAAAAAGAGGGTTATTTGTTAGAGCCAAATCAAAGAGCAAGCCCAACAAAGAAAGACCCACAGGCCAAGCCATAATGGTCGGCGGAATTATTGGAATGCAATCTGACACAATGACTGTAGAAAAAGAGGGTGACCCTACCAGAGATCTGGCTGGCAGTGGTTTTTCAGTAAAGGCTTTTGCAGACTTCCCCCTCACCTCTACTTGGAATTTAAGAGCTGGAGTGGGTTTACAGCAACTTTCAACAAAAGATGCCGGAGACTCCACATGTTTGGATTCAGACTCAAACCCTGCCGTCTGCGAAGTCAACATCAACTACTTTTCAGCGGATGGCTTGATTCGCTATATGTTCTCTGAGGGTAGTTTTCGCCCCTACGCCGGTGCCCACTTAGGACTACTTGTACCTACAGGTTCCGATGTTACAGCCATCGATGAAGACAGCGTTGCGAGCACTAGTTTTTATGGCGTATCCTTTGGATTCGATTGGCATTTTGGAAATGGCAACAGTATGATTCCTTTTCAAGTCGACTACGGATTATATCCTCCCTCCGAAGATGTATCAGCATCTAGCTTGATCATTAAAGTGGGCTATGGGTTTCGCTGGTAATTAATTCGACGATTTTCTAACTCGTTCACTCACGACATTTCTGATATTTTTAGAATGGGGGTGCTAGAGCGAGACATTCCTCAACCGTTGTCATAGACTTGCAACACACATCTAAAAATTTTTGCCTAACTATTTACAAACAAACTGATCAGCTAAAATGCACTGTTGAGGAGATAACCAAGGTCTTCTCAACTTGATACGTCCTTTGCCCGATTCATTCCATCTGGGATGGCACACCCACTGCAATTATTATGTAACAAATGCGTGTAGGGGCGAGGGGAGAGCTAAAATGTCGGAGTTAAATACATTCAGAAATGAAACTCGATACCAAATTTTGGATCCGAGACTGTGGTCCATCGAATGCGATGGGAAACGAGTTCCCCCACAATGGATCAATAACCTATCACCCCACGGCTTATGCATTAGCATGGGGGCAAATAGCAGTATCAACGTGGGCGATAACGTAAAGATAAAAATGGTATTTGCCGGGAGAGTCCTATTGAATGTGCGAGCTCATGTAAAATGGGTCCGTAATACTGAAACTATAAATTTAAACAACGTTGGGATTGAGTTTTTACACCCACTAGGCACCATTCCACAAAAGTGGAAAGAGCTTCATTTAGACGATCATCTGCGAAGGGTACAAATCATCTGAGCCAGCATCCAACATTAGGGTTAGCAAAAATAATATCTACGCCGGGAGCATCACCCCGGCGTTTTTTTTATTTACCAGAAGTTCGTCTCGTCGAGTTCTTAATCAAATTGAACTCAAATTATACCCTCATCACAAACCAGAAATTCAAATCTAACATTCTAATTAAGAACCAAGGATTAGGAGTCTTAGCAATGAGGTATTTTACTTTCTATCTATTACTGTTTCTATTCTCGTTCAGCGCAGCAGCAGAAAATTCGATTCAGCTAGAATGTGGAGCCATGAAAAAGAACGCTCTTCCTCACACCTACGAACCAATAGTACTCAATTCTGCCCACCCTACTTTTGTTGATCATGAGTACTTCTCCCCACAATGGGTTAGCTGGTCCATCACTGAAAGCCACTTCCAATTGGGCACAGCCATTACCCTGCAACATCAAGCATTCCCCATACGCTCTGAAATAACTCCCGAACCCCTCTCCCACATTCATATGGTTGATGAAATCACCGACTTTATGATGATTGGCTGTGAAAATAATTTGCCCGAAAACATCTCCACAGCCAGTGCTTACAAAGGGTACTGCCAGGTCACAGAAATTTCGACGAACTCAATGTCCACTTATCGGCGAGTCTTCACTCACCTCTCGCAGGAACAACCAGAAGAGTGGTCCTATGGAAACCGACCTGTAAACGAGAATTTTTTAAGATATGAACTTAAGGTCCGTGGCACTCACTCATCCACCCGAATTCCAGAACTCTTGTTAAGTTTTTCCCATAAAGGAAGATACAACGCCCTAACCATTGCCACTGGGTTTTCCAATCAAGGCACGCGCATTAAGCAACAAACTTACTATCCCTTTTTTGATTTAAGAAGCCTTATTGAGTGTGAGATTCACCCTAGGACTTTGTAAGACGACTAACGCCTAAAACACCTTTAACCTTTTGTAACTCAGCCATGGTTTCAGAAAGATGCTGCGTGTTTCGAACACTGATCTCAAAATGACAGACGACACGTCCGTCAGAACTATTTTTGGTGTTTACGCCGTTAATGTTAACACCGTTACGAGCGAACACTTCCGACATATCCTTCAAGAGCCCTGGGTTGTTATAGCACGCCACTCGCAGCCTAACCTGGCGTACAGGAGTGTTATCACTCCCCGCCCACTCCACATCGATTTGTCGATCTTGATCAAATTCATAGGCCTTGGGACAATCGGATCGGTGAATCACAATCCCTCGACCCAAAGTGATAAAGCCAAGAATCGAATCCCCTGGTATTGGGTTACAGCACTTTGCAAACCGCACCATAACATCACTCATTCCATCCACAGAAATGAGGTTATTGGACTTCTTTTTCTTACGAGCTGCTGACTGAAAAGCCTTTTGCAGAAAGCCCTGCTCTTCTTCCTGGACTCCGGTGTCTGGTATCAAAGTTTCTATTATAAACTTGGGCGTCATTTTCCCGTAGCCCACTTTAACGTACATATCATCAATTGAGGGACAACCCTGGTCCTTTAAAAACTTCTCAAACTCAGGCCCCTTTAGGAGTTTATTTACACTAGTTCCTGCTTTTCGAAGACTTTTTTCAATTAGCTCTTTACCCAACTCAAAGGACCTTTGACGTTGCTCTTGCTTCACATGATGCCTGATCTTCGATCGAGCCCGTGTGGTTACAGAATAGTTGAGCCAATCCTTTGATGGAGTTTGGTTCTTCGAGGTGATGACCTCCACATTATCACCATTTTGCAGCTCATACTTTAGTGGAACAAGTTTTCCGTTCACTCGAGCCGCAACGATCCGATTTCCAACATCCGTGTGTACAGCATAGGCAAAATCGATAGGAGTAGCTCCATCGGGAAATTCCTTCACATCACCCTTGGGGGTGAACACATAAATTTCAGTATCAAAAAGTTCAGTTTTTACGTTTTCTAAAAATTCATCCGAGCTATCGGTCTGTTGGTGCATGCTCACCAGATCACGCAACCAATTGTACTTTTCGATGGCATCTACACCTGCTGCGGACTTATTCCCTTTCGACTCTTCTTTATAAGTCCAATGGGCTGCAATCCCCTTTTCCGCAATCAGATGCATCTCTTTAGTTCGAATCTGTATTTCAATACGTTCAGCGCCAGGGCCAATCACCGTAGTATGCAGAGATTGATAATTATTGGCCTTGGGCATAGCAATAAAGTCTTTAAAACGCCCGGGAATAGGTTTCCACAAAGCATGAACCAAACCTAAAACTTCATAACATTCGGGCAATGTACCGACGATCACTCTAAACGCAAGAATGTCATAAATTTGTTCGTAATCTAAGTTTCTATGAGTGATCTTCTTGTAAATCGAATACAAATGCTTGGGGCGACCATAAATCTCAAACTTAATTTTAGATCGATCTACGATCACTTGATTAAGAATGCGCTTTACATCGTCGATGTACTTTTCACGTTCTTTCTTTTTCTTTGCGACTTTTTGAGCCAACTCGTAATACATGTCCGGATAACCATAGCGAAAGCTCAAATCCTCCAGCTCAATTTTTATAGAGTTGATACCCAGTCGACTGGCCAAAGGAGCGTAAATGTCCAAAGTCTCTTGAGCAATTCTCGCCTGCTTCTGATAGGGCATATGGTTGAGAGTTCTCATGTTATGCAAGCGATCCGCGAGCTTCACTAAAATGACTCGAACATCTTTACCCATGGCTACAATCATTTTTCGAATATTCTCACCCTGCTTTTCATGGGTGTTTCGAAATTTCATTTGAGTGATTTTCGTCACTCCATCTACGAGATGAGCCACGCTTTTACCAAAACGCTCTTCAATATCCTCAATATCTACGTCCGTATCTTCTACAGTGTCATGGAGAAGTCCGGTGCAAATCGTCGACATATCAAGACGTAATTCGGCCAAGATTCCAGCAACACTTAAAGGATGGGAAATATAAGGCTCCCCACTTCGGCGCACTTGCCCGTCGTGAGCCTTTTCACTGAACTCATAGCATTTACGAAGAGTCTCTAGATCATCTTTCGAATAATGACCCTCAAGGGATTCAACAAGCTCATCGATAGTTTGTGGTGTCTTCTCTGATAATGGGATATCAGTTGCGATTTCACTCATTGCGCATTTTCCTCACTCATTATCTATCGGAGTGTACGCTTAAAACTCTAGTCTTTTCGGTCAATTACGAGGAAAACTAACGGTCATTTATGAAGTTATTTATTCAAGTCAGCCACAATCTGCTGCTGAATCGTTTGCTCAGATTCATCAACAGTAAAATAAACCTTATTTGCAGCCACTTCACGAAGTGCAGAAACCACCTGCTTGTTGTTTCCCAAAGGGATCACAGGCTTATCACCTTTCACTAGTTGTTTCGCACGCTTAGCAACGAGTAGGACAAGAGCAAATCGGTTATCTACTTTATCCAGGCAATCTTCTACGGTAATGCGAGCCACTATTATCTCCTTGTAACAAAGCCTGGAAATTACGAGTTTTTTAGGTAATCTTCAATGATTTTCTTGAATTGAGCGTAGGAAGACTCAAATTCACTATTTATAAGCTGCGCGTCAAAGTTATCCGCTAAGCTCATTTCGTGTTTTGCATTCTCCATTCGCACTTCCAACTGCTCGGGAGTGGTGGTGGCTCCATCTCGCTTAATGACTCGCTCACGGAGCGCTTCCATATCTGGAGGCTTAATAAACAGCGTGAAGCTCTCCTCGGGAAATCGCTTCTTAAATGTATGTGCCCCTTGCACATCCACATCCATGATCACGCTCTTCCCCTGCTTCCAAATGTCCTCAATTTGAACATGGGGGGTTCCATAGAGGTTTCCATGAACCTCTGCCCATTCCACAAAATAATCTTCTTTTATAAGTGCTTCAAATTTTTCACGACTGACAAAGTGATAGGGATGACCTTCAGACTCACCAGAGCGCATCCCTCTTGTAGTGAAGGTCACGGTATCTACTAAATAATCCACCTCATCAATGATCTTGTCGACGAAGGAAGACTTTCCTGCGCCACTGGGACCAACGACGATGATCAAAGTTTTTTTCATTCTATATTCTGAACCTGTTCTCGTATGCGCTCTATAATTGATTTTGCCTCAACCACAGCTCCAGTCAATTTAGCCACTTGAGATTTGGACCCAATCGTATTGACCTCACGTAGGAGCTCTTGAGTGTAAAAATCTAACTTTTTCCCAATAGAACCAGACTTACTGGCTAAAGTCTTGAACGCTCTCATATGTTCTTGCAGTCGAGTGAGTTCCTCTTGGATATCCGCTTTATCCACCTGCACGACGATCTCTTGAGCAATGCGCTGAGGATCAGCATCTTCAGGCATTCCTAACTTTTTAAGTCTTTCTTTATAGCGAGTCTCTAAGGATTTTAATGCACTTTCCTTTTGCCGCTTCATATCTTCCACTTGGGCTTGCAACTGTACCAATAAGGCCAGTAACTCTTTTTTCAGAGCCTTGCCTTCACGCGCTCGCTCTTTATCACAGTTTGCAGCTGCACTCTTAACTGTACTCAATAGTAGCTTTTTAATTTCAGCGTTAATCACTGGCTGTTCGTCCACCTTCAAAATATCCGGGAACTGTCTCAAAGCGTGATTTAAGTCTACAGCACTATTCAACTTTAATTGTTTATCAATTTTAACAAATTCTTTTTTCCAGGCTCGGGCCAAACTCCCATTGGACTCGATGGTGATTTTTTTACCACCTTCTTTGTATCGACGATTCACGTAAACATCTACGCTTCCTCGCTGAAACAAACTTTTAATTTCACTTTTAATAGCGGATTCAAACTCTACGAAATCTCTTGGAATATGTGGTTTAAATTCTAGAAAACGACCATTCACTGTCTTAATGCTAATTTCTAAGTCTAATTTTGTATTGGCCGCTTTTGCCGAACCAAATCCAGTCATGCTTTTCAAGTGAGTGACTCCAGGTTGGTTAACCATTCCCTAATAATGGAGTCCACAAGATGCCACTTTTGCTCGGAGGGATCAAGACCATTCAACCATTGGATTTGCTTGTCTTTCTTAAACCAGGTGCGCTGTCGCTTGGCTAGGCGCATAGTATTTTTGATGATCTCTTCCTTCATTTCATCAAGACCGTACTGTCCGTTTAAGTGATCCACAACCTCTTTGTATCCAATACTTTTCATGGGCGCCCACTCAGACAAACCCTCACCCAATAGAGACTGGACTTCCTGAACAAGACCCCGATCAATCATCTTCTCCGTTCTCTGAACCACACGTTTCCGCAAGGCTTCACGCTCCACATCCACGCCCAATTTTAAAATGGGATGAGGCAACTTTGTCTTTTCTTGTTGAAGTGCAAAATCGCGATGTATTTCTGTCATAGATTTATTTAAAGTCAGCATCAAACCCAACGCACGGCGAATGCGATATTCATCTTGCTCGTAGACCCGATGCGCATGGGCACTATCCAACTCTCTCAATCGCTCAAACAGACCTTTCAACCCTTGGGCTGAATAGATAGAGTCGATTTGATGGAGCGCCTCCGAGGAAACTTCTTCGACGTCAAACATCCCCAACTCTAAAGCCTGCAAATAAAACCCGCTGCCACCCACAATCACCAATGGCCGATCCTTTGCCCCTCTCTGAATATATTCTAGCGCTCTTCTACGATACTCCCCAGCTGTACAAGCATCCCCTTTTTCAATCACACTAAAAAGATGATGCGGGACTCGATGCAAATCCTCAGGACTAGGCTTGGCTGTTCCAATATCCACACCAGCAAAAAGTTGAACAGAGTCGCCATTGATAATTTCGGTGCCATAGTGTTCAGCAATCTGTATAGCCAATTCCGACTTACCACTGCACGTAGGCCCACAAACAAAAATCAAAGGAGTATATTTGAAGCTAGAATTAGACAATTCGACCAAAATCTCTTTCTAACTTATTAAATGGATATTCCACATAAACAGGTCGACCATGTGGACAGAAACTGGAGAGTGGAAACTCATCCATTTGCTTCAACAACGAAATCATTTCTTCACGACTCATAGACTGCCCAGCTCGAATCACAGAATGACAGGCCATGGTCGCACAAACATCAGAAATGGTTTTTTCCACGGCGAAGCTTCCAGAAACCTCTATTAGCTCTCGACCTAAAACTTCTAAAGCGGCTGCTATGGATTTCTCTCGAAGCAAATTGGGAGCTGCACGAACGGCTAAGGTTTCTGGACCCGCTTGATCAATCTCGAGGCCTAACTTTTCTACTTCCGATTGGTAATTAACAATCGCCTCAACTTGTTCACTATCTAAGTCCACTGTCAATGGAATCAGAAACTGCTGAATGTCTAAATTTCCATTTTTCCAATGGGCCATTAGCTTTTCATACATAACTCGCTCGTGAGCCGCATGTTGATCGACAATTATCATCGCCTCGGAAGACTGTGCAATAATATAGGTAAGATGCGCCTGCCCCACAACATGTAAACTAGAAAAGAATCCAGTCGCAACATCACTTTCAATAACAGGTTCCTCTGACCTTACTGCTCGTTCAATGTTCATCTCACTGTGTGCTGGAATCTGAGAAATCAAATTCGAAGAACCCTCTGATGTAACTGGGTTCAACGCTTCACTTTTTTGCACCTCGCGCTGAATGGATTTCGTTTTGTAAACCACTGGCTCGTTATAGAGCATCTCCACCTGAGTGGATTCGGGAGAAACGATCGACTCTTTGACATAAGGTGAGGCTCCAGAAGTTGATGGCTTCAAATCTTTAACCCAAGGAGCCGATTCCAAAACGGAACGCACTGACCGAAGCACCACCCGAAAGGCATTGGATGCATTTTCAAATTTCACCTGAGACTTCGTGGGATGAATATTTACATCCACTTCATGCTTGGGTGCTTCAACGAAAATACAGGCCACTGGATACTCGCCATGCATTAAAAGGGAGCGATAGGCATCCATCACCGCTGCCTGCAAACTACGATCTTGAACAATTCGACTTTGTACAAAAGTAAAAATTTGTCGAGAGGTTTTAACCGTCTTGTTGGGAGCCCCCACGTAAATACTTGCTTTTAATCCACCGACCTCGGATTCGCCAAAGTACAATGGGGAAAAATCAAGCACCTGCTCACAACGCTCTTGCGCTTCACAAGAGGGCCACATAAAGAGAAGCTTTCCTTTTTGTCGGATTCTAAATCCCACCTGAGGGTTGGCGAGAGCTAGCCCCTTTAAAATATTTTTAATTTGAGTGTGCTCAGCGGTGTCTGATTTTAAAAATTTTAGCCGGGCAGGAGTATTTTCAAAGAGTCTCTGAACTATTATTCGCGTCCCTATGGACCCACCTTTGGATTGAACTGATCCCAGCTCCCCAAACTCACTATGTAAAGAATTTGCACTTTCATCTTGGGAAGTGCGCGTAGTAATATCCAAGACACTCACCGCAGCGATACTCGCCAAAGCTTCACCACGAAAACCAAAGCTGTCTAAATCCCACAGATCATCAGCCTCACTGATTTTAGAGGTCGCGTGTCTCAACAAACACCGCTCTAAATCTTCCGCAGACATTCCTGAACCGTTGTCAGAAACACTAACAAACTTTCCACCCTGATCAAACTCCACTTCTACTTCTGTAGCTCCGGCATCGATGGCATTTTCCACCAACTCCTTAACCATATGAGACGGACGTTCTACCACTTCTCCAGCGGCAATTTGATCGACAACTTGATTTGATAACTTATGAATTTTCCCCATGCACTTCTTCTATCGAAAATACTCAAAAGGTGCCAGGCACCTTTTGGAGCCGCAGCGCATCAACAAGGCTTTAGATGATCTGGTAGGTCTTCAGAGGGTGTGGTTCTGAATATTTTTTCAGTGTCATTCCATTCATTGGCCATTTCCAAGAGATTATCGAGTTCGTCGCTGGGAATGCCGTATTCTCTTGGCAAAGTATGAACCCTTAGAAAGTTCTTTTCAGTACGAACACGATCGGATCCGTAGCGTCTAAGATCTGTTAACAAGCTTAAAAGCTTTTCCCGTTGATGGGATGTTAAGTCCATTGTGGAAACCCCTGCTAACTTTTCATCCCACCGCTGTAGAAACCCCTGCATCACAATGCGTTTGTTAATATCTGAATAGTCCTGATCTGTTTTTGTCGAGTAGGCATAACCATCGAGCTGACTTAGATATTTTTCAATGTAATCAGGATCCGATTTCTTTCGCTCCAGACGTCGCCGTTCTTCTTTTATCACATGCTCGTGAGTTATGGATTCCAGAATTTTAGTGTACTCATCAGCACTAGCAAACGGTGAGCTGGGCTTACCCATACTCTCATGGGCGTTTCGCCAAGCATTGATTCCACGATTGTAAGACACCCGTGTGGCGTGCAAAATAGCCCTTTGCCGCTCTTGTTCACTAGCGAACCAACTCGCATCCATCTCTTTAGGAATCGCATTCAGGTAGCTTTTATAAACAGCCAATCCATTTATAAATGATCTCATTATTCCTTCATCCACATCTAAAAACTGACACTTCCGCACTCGACCTGAAACTGTTAAATCCGGGCCCTCCTCTGATACCAAATTTTTAAAAGCAGAACATTCCGGATTGCCCTTAACATTGTTCCATTCTTTAAGTGCTGGACGAGGCGCTCCGTTGGGACCCACCCCTAAATCTCTTGCGGCAACAGAAGTCAGTTGAGCCACTCCAACACCTCCCCTATAAAAAATATTATAATGAAAGGTGGATTCATGATTAATGATTTTAAAAAACTCCATCGGCTCCACAGCCACCCCGTCGCTGCCAATGCACTCCAGTGCTTTGGAAAACGCAAGATGAGTGTACTGCACCAATTCGGCAGTTACACATGGAACGACATTCTTACCAACAACACCTTTTTGACAATGTATCCGATTGTGCTTCCGAAGATGCTTCCCTTTTAACATACTCATATTCACACACTGGATGGGTACAGAATAGAACTCACCTTTCAACTGATTGATAGAATCCCTTAAAGAGCTTAGAGACGTATTCTCTCCACAACCTATCACATTACAAAGAGCTTGAAGGGATTCAACGACTTCCGGCTGTTCATGCAAGGCCCATTCATTACAGGACTCACCATCTTCAACCCATGGTGGTTTTTCCTGGCAAGCCACAACACTCTGCTGAAATTCAGCAAGATCATTGGAGCTCGGTATTTGTTCATTGGGAGACTGAATCGCAATGTCTATTTCCCCCTTCGGCTGGCGAGGTTCATCCGCGGTTTCTCCATCCGGTGATGAAGAACCCCCATTTGCACTTTCAGTTTCCGGACGACTGTAGGGAGTAGAAATTTGAACAACACTCTCGGGCACAAAACCAATAAAACTGGCTCTTGTGTCTTTACGGAAGACTTCCACTTGATAGAACTGTTGCACTACGCTTTCACGAACCACCTTAGGATCAGTGGTACTTAAAATTGTTACTTTATCTCCGGGCACAGCCCAACCTTTAATTTCGGGTAAAAAACCAAGAACTTCAGGAGAGTCCGCATACCGCCGCTTCAAATTTGTGAATGAGGTGTAGTCCCAACCGGGTTGGCTATAGACTGTAACTCGCTGAACGATGGATCCCTCAGTGGCGAAGCACAACTGAGTGAACAAAAACAAAACCAAACCCAACAGGAATTTCAGACCAAACTTCATGGCTATCTATCGGAAATGTTTGGATAGTTTTTAAGGAACTCGATTAGTTCGGTGACTATTTCATTCCAAATTGGTAGCTCAGACCTAGACCTAAATACTGTTGATCATCATAATGGTACTTAGTCTCTAGTCTCAATGCATGATTCCCAAGATTAAATGCGTAACCCAGGCTAAACACAACCCCAGCAGTTAATTTTTGAGAATCATAAAGCGTTTCAGCAGAATCATTTTTTAACTTAATTTTAAAAGCCGTAAAATTGTAATGTAAGCCAAAGCCATAATACATCATTCCTAATTTGGAATCACTCAACGGATTCACTAGCATAAGAGATCCAATACTGTAATAACCGCTAGCTTCACTTGCAAATTTATCTAGATAATAACTGGGTGGCTGAAATCCAATATTAATTTCCAAATCCACTGGCGGCCCATCAAATAGAACTCCAGGCCCAGTCATTTTAAAACCCAATTGGGGCTCAAAACTATTCAAAGTTTTACCTTCGAATTTTTCAGTGATGGCCGTGTAGTTTACATTGATGCCCCAATACTTTCGGTAGTACATGGGCTCAACACCTTCATTAATATCGATGACCTGATCGAACACGGGATTCGGCGCGGACTTGTCAGATTTTGGTGCTGCACCCACTGCACCGGCTTTGTTCTTCGGAATGATTTCATTGTCCGCTATGTATCCAAAAACTTTTTTGCGCACCCTCACTTTATAGAAGACTCCTAGGCCACCAGCACCTTCATAAGTTCTACGACTGATTCGATACTTTTTACCCTTAGTCAAATAGTCCACGATGGTGGCATCAAAATCGGCTTTTTTGTAAACAGTGGCCCCTTCAACAGCCACTATGCCCACCTGACTTTTTTTGGACCTTCTCTTCTTGCGAGTTTTTGCGTCGGCAATTTGTCCGATGGACAAAAACAAAGAAATACTGATTAACAAAAACAGGCGACTGACCTGAACCGCTGAAGATCCTAGATGCATAATTTTATTATGCTTTTTAAGTCAAAAAACCACAACAACTCTCAAAGAGATCTGTACCCTCAACAAAGGTCCATCTTGCACCTTAAATTCGCATATTAAGGGCTCTTTAACTCCACTCTAACCTTAGCTGGAGGCATTAATTAAAAGGAGGAATTAAATAGTGAACCGAAGAAGCCAGACTTTATAAAAAGCCTCAAGTACAATCTTGAGAGACATTTTACTTTGGCCTACCCGACGATCCTCAAAGAGAATCGGCACTTCTTTAGTGCTATATTTTTTAAGTAGTGCCCGGTATTTCAACTCAATTTGAAAACAGTAGCCATTACTTTTTACTTGGTCCAGGTGAATACCCTTCAACACTTCCGACTTCCAAGCGTTAAATCCACCGGTCCAGTCGTTCACGGGATACCCCAATATGATCCTAGAATATAAACTGCCACCCTTGGAAATGATCTTACGAAGGATTCCCCAATTTACAGTTCCGCCACCAGGAACATACCTGGAGCCAATGGTCACATCAGACACTTCCGCTTCTTTTAAAACAGTCACCAAATCTTGGGGGCGATGTGAGAAGTCGGCATCCATTTCACAAAGGATATCGTATCCCTGTTCCAATCCCCAATCGAATCCCGCCAGATACGCTTTACCTAAACCTTGCTTCTCTTTTCGAACCAGCAAATGTGTATTCGGATAGGTTTTCTGAAGCTCCTCCACTTTACCGGCCGTACCGTCAGGTGAGGAATCGTCCACCACTAATATGTGGACTTCAGGCAACAAATTGAAAACGGCAGGTACGATATGAGCAATATTTTCAATTTCATTATAGGTTGGAATGATAACCAGTTTCTTCATAACCGCTGTATAACATCTGCAAGGGTCAGTGGGAATCTGAATTCATCAGAGTCGGTTTTTGTTCCTCTGACAACTGACGGGATAACATCTCCTCAGCCACTCTAGAAGCCTCTCTGAGCTTAAGCTCTTCCTTTACACTAGGACGAGACCGAGGCGTTAAGTTTTGCATGGGGTTTTTCCCCTTCAGCCAACGAGACGCCTGGTGACGCCTCAAGTCGATAGTGGTATTCACCTTCTCACAGGCTTTTTTTGGATTGCGCATATAGAGTACAGGATCAAAACCACAGTGTGGACATGGCAGTGTCACTCTCCATCGAATGGTGATAAACATCTCTGCAACCATCAAACAAAATGCAAAAACTATAAGAACTCTCGGGTCAAATTCCTGCCAAAGAAACATCATTATTGCAAAGGCAGCCAATACGCTCAGCAACATATTAATAGGAGTGATATGTCGTTTCGTGTAGATACGACGCTGGTGTTTACAAAAAGCACAATAGCACTGCTCTGAAGACATGCTTCCTCCTAAAAATATTTTAGCCAATACCCGGCCATTACACGAGACCAGTTCTGCACCTGGACCTTTCAAAAGCCTTTTAACTAGTGGTATTCTGGGAATGTAAGCGTGAAGGAGTACGCATTATGAAATATATTTCTCTGTTAGTCGTCGTTTTAATGGCGACGAATGTCCAGGCTCAAGAAGAAGACTATTACAGCTATGATCAAATTGTAAAAGAACTCTCTGAAACCAATAAAACATCTACCACTCGTGCACCTAAGGTTCTTAAAGATCCTTTCTCAAGTGTTCTCATTCACGGCGGAGTCAGCTTTGTAAATTCCTATATTAGTTTAAGCCCGAGTAGTGCATCCGATCCACTCACCGGCTTTCATGCTGGAATCGAAGCCACCATTGGAATTGATCTTTTTAGTAGACACTGGAAAGCGGAAGGCAGTATAAGAAGCTTCGGCAGACAGGAAATCAAAGACAATGAATTAAGTTTAAGAGAATTTGATTTAAAGATTGTACATCAAGACTACATAACTAATGGCATTTTCTATCGAGCCGGTGGCGGAATGGCTGCAAGGTACTTAAAGTTCACACAGCCTAAAAAAGACGAAGTCACAACTCTCGCAGCTGGCGACCTTTTTGAAACCACTGAGCACACCACTCCCAGCTCTATCATTTTCTTGGGAATCGGTGGGAAGTTAGGACGCAAATTCTCAGTGGCAGCTGAAATCTCCTATCGTGGAGCACTTATCGATGAAACCATTGATAAAAGTGCCTTCGACGCTGCCCTCAGACTGGATGCTCACTTCTAATGTTATACTCCATTCTTATAGGCTCACCCTTGTTAGTCGTATTGACAGTGATTTACCTTAATCACTGTCGACGAAAAGACATTGAAACCATTGATCTTGAGCCCAACTGCCTTCTCACCAAACATCCCATCGTTTTTGTTCCTGGTAAAAAGTCGCTCTTTTTTTATGGCGACTATTGGGGCTTTATTCCGTTTTATTTGCGAGAACATGGCTATGAAGTGTATGAGCTTAAACTCTCTTGGCGCCAAAATGATCGTCGACAGCAGGAAATCAAACAACAACTCACAGAAATTGTTGGTCGTCGCGGTCCTGTTCACTTAGTGGCAGACGCTACCTCGAAAGAGGAAATACTATTTGCTCAAAATGAATGTTCCCACCTGCTTCAATCCCTGTGGGTGAATGAACCCGGCGAAACACTCCTAAACTCAGGTAACGCTTCACTACAGCCCACAAAAATTCCTATTCGAGGATTGAAAACCTTTGATTACAAAGAATTGGCATCAAGCCAGCCACTAGGTTGGCTTCCTCGATTGAGCCTCCTACTTCATAAGTGGCTTATGAGTGAGCATGTAAACATTCAATTGCTTCAAAAAATTCACTTTCACCCCCTACAAAATGCGGGACGCCCCTATCTGAGATGGGCCGTAAGCATGGCTGAAAAAGAACACATGGGTCATTTGTAAGTGCTAGGCATCTTTTGAGCGTGCAATGCAATACTTTGGTGTTGCTTTGCATACTCAAAAGGTACCGGACACTCAACGTGTTGCGAAGAGTTATCTAAACAGTTAGTCTAGATGCATGGCTTACGAATTTGATGTATCCCCACTCCTCGATCGGCAAAAGATTAAAGAAGTGGTGACCTACTTTAAAGGTTACTTTAAAAACCCCATCGAAAGAGTTAAATCCATTCCAGACTGGGATTGGATTATTTCTATCGCCACTTTGGGAGTATTTTCGGCTGCTGGAGGAGTGGCCAGAGGAATATTCGAAGCCAATTTCCTCACCATCATTTTAAGTTTTATATTTGTACCCATTGGATCCGTAATAGGTGTAGCTATTGTTTCAGGTTTTTTCTACTACACCTTTTTCTTTTTCTTCAATCGTGAGCTTGTCTATCGCCAGTTGTTTACAGCTGTTTTTATCTGCTCAGTACCCAGCCTATGCTTACAAGCCCTAGCATCCATTGCATCACCGTTCTTGCTTTTAGGAGTTATGGCCACATTGTTTCTTATGATTGTGTGCTTCGTTGAGAACTTTCAACTCCCACGCAAACCCATCTCTAAATTAATGGCTGGGATTTTTATTATTTATTTTGCTTCCTGGGTATTGAACGTCATTCAATTCACAAATGAAGAAGAAAAAATCCAAAAGAGAATATCGACTGAAAGTCTCGATATTCTCGAAAGAGATCTTCAAAACAAATAATTTAAGCTATTTAGTGAACGGTATCCGCTTCTTCGCCAGACTCGGCCGGTACGTCTTCTTTTTGGGAGGTTTCCTCTTCAGTAACTCCACCAGTACTTCCGAAGCCTCCGGAACCCCTAGCAGTTTCAGAAAGGTCTTCCACAAGATTAAGTTCCGCCTGAACGATAGGACATACAACCATTTGAGCGATTCTCTGTCCAGGCTGTATCTCTACTTCTTTTTGCCCTAAGTTCACTAAAATGACTTTAACCTCACCACGATAATCTGCATCGATAGTTCCAGGTGTATTCACCAAGCTAATGCCTTGTTTGATGGCCCAACCACTTCTTGGGCGCACTTGAATCTCATAACCCTCTGGGATCTCGAAGCTCAGAGCGGTAGGCACCAGAAACCTCTCACCAGGTCGTAACACTATAGGCTCCACAATCTGAGCACATACATCAAAACCTGATGCTCCGTCAGTTTGATAGGCTGGCATTTCACCTTCGAAATGCTCTAACTTCTTCACCTTAACTTCCACTGACCCCTGTGAAACTTCTGACTTAATACGTTCCGCTACAGCTTGAGCGACATAATCTTCTAAACCTTTAGCAATACTTTTCAGCTGCTGATCGATTTGTCCTTTATCTTTAAGACTACTTTCAACATAAGCCCCTAAAATATTGGCCATTCCTTCAACTCGGTTAGCAAAATCTTTAATATTTATCGCCATCGCTGTCTCCTTACCCTAAGGGGTTAAGATTAAAAATCTGTTCTGCATGGGAGGCTTGAGCATTACCTAATACTAAAATTCCAGCCTGTTCCCAATTCAAATATGTCTGCAAATACTGTTTTACGCTATCCGGAGTAACAGCGTCAATTTGTTCAATCACCTGTAGAACCGACCGGTATTCACCAAATATCATTTCGTTAACGGCAATGCTATTCATCCGATTTTCCACGTCGTCAGCACCCAATAAAATCTGGCCTTTAACTTGTCGCTTAAAGAAGCCCAACTCTTCATCCGTGACACCATTTGCAACTAACTGATTCACTTCCGAAATAAATTCTTTAGCCACATCCACACAGTACTCATCTGTAGTTCCCGCATACAAAGAAAGAGAACCTGAATCGACATAGGAACTTAAATAGGAATAGACCGAATAAACCCAACCCTTTTCTTCACGAATTTTCTGATAGAGTCGGGACGTCATCCCTCCGCCGAGCAAAGCATTCACCATATAGGCATCAAACCGAGTATCCTCTTTGTAAGCTGTGGAAGGAAAGTTTAACAGTAAATGTGTTTGTTCTGAAGGACGAGACACATAGTGCTGGAAAGACTTAACTGAAGGAGTCTCACTACCAATCGAAGATTCGACTTCCAATAGCTTCTTCCCTAATTTTTCCTCACAAAGCTTTACCACTTCGTCGTGATCCACATCTCCGGCCACTGAAACTATTATGTTTTTCCCTCGATAAAACTTATCGTAGTATTCCTTTACCATTTCGGGAGTCATGTTTTTTAATGTTTCGGGTGTACCTAAGATACTTCGACCTAAAGAATGACCCTTATAGGCCAATTCAAAACACATATCGAATATGTATTCTTCCAGTTGATCTGCAGTCATATCAATCTCGTGCAGAACAACATCTCGCTCCTTATCAAAATCAGAGCCGTCTATAGTTGCATTATTAATTATATCGGTAAGAACATCTAAACAAAGGCCAAGATCCTCTCTCAGACTCGTCGTATGGAAGCAAGTGTATTCTCTAGTGGTATAAGCATTCAGTTCCCCACCAACAGCTTCCACTTCTTTTACAATATCAAGTGCACTTCTATTTTCAGTGCCCTTGAAAACCAAATGTTCTAAGAAATGAGCCACGCCATTAAGTTCATCGGGCTCGTCACGCGTACCCATTTTAACGAAAATACTGGCGCAGGTAGCACGGGTGTAACGGTGATGTTCAGTCACCACCGTCACTCCGTTACTTAGAGTGGATTTTTTAAAATCCGGCTGATAGTCAAAAACGTGCATTTATAAATTAATGCGTTCCCTCGGCTTGAATCAATGCTTTACGACTTAATTTAATGCGTCCAGCACGATCGATATCTAAAACCTTAACATCGACAGTATCACCTTCATTTAAGAAGTCCTTAACATCTCTCACTCGCTCATGAGCAATTTCAGAAATGTGCAATAGACCTGATGTATTTGGCAACACCTCTACAAAGGCACCAAAATCTGTGATTTTAACGACCTTACCCGCGTAAGTTTTGCCCACTTCCGCTTCAGCACAAATACCCTCAATGATTTCAATGGCCTTTTGTGCAGCTTTAGGATCCGTAGACGCCACGTGGATTTTTCCATCATCTTCGATATCAATCTTAACACCGGTTTGCTCAACAATACCTTTGATTGTCTTACCACCAGAACCAATCACTTCTCTCACCTTTTCAGGCTTAATTTTAATTGTAGTTATACGAGGTGCAAACTCAGAGATCTCTCCGCGAGGAGTTTTAATCACTTCTTCCATTTTATCTAAGATATGGTTTCTACCTTCTTTAGCCTGAGCCATAGCTTCTTCTAAAACATCAAAGCTGATGGAAGTGATCTTCATATCCATTTGAATGGCAGTGATCCCTTCTCGCGAACCGGCCACTTTAAAGTCCATATCGCCTAAATGATCTTCATCACCTAAGATATCAGAAAGTACAGCATAACGATCACCATCGGTAATCAAACCCATGGCAATACCAGCCACATTGGCTTTTACAGGTACACCTGCATCAAGTAGAGCCATACAACCAGAACAAACTGTCCCCATAGAACTTGAACCATTGGACTCCAAAACTTCACTCACGATACGAATGGAGTAAGGAAATTTCTCATTATCAGGAATGATGGCTTCCAAAGCTCTCTCAGCCAAAAATCCATGCCCCACTTCACGACGACTTTGACCACCCATACGGCCAGTCTCGCCCACGCAATAAGGAGGAAAGTTATAATGCAACATGAATGACTTTTTAGAGTTTCCTAAAAGCCCATCAATAATTTGCTCATCTGAAGAAGTTCCAAGAGTTACTGTTCCTAAAACTTGCGTTTCTCCTCGGGTAAACAAACCAGAACCATGCGCTCTTGGAAGAATTCCAGCTTCACATGCAATCGGTCTTACAGTTTTAGTATCACGGCCATCAATACGTGCACCATCATCCAAAATCATAGCACGAGCGATGTCATACTTTAGATCGCCAACAACTGTACCCAACTCTTTATCCGCTTTAGCCGCTTCATCTTTATCTTCGATTGAGCTTACAAACTTTTCTTTGGCTTCAGATTTAGCCGCATCAACAGCAGCATAACGATCCAATTTCTCTTTAATCCCTAAAGCCGCTTTAATTTTTGGAGTTAAGAAATCTTCCATTTCTTTAACTAGTGATTCATTACGTTCAGCAGGAGTAAATTCTCTTTTTTCTGGAGATCCCACTTTTTTGCGTAACTCATCTTGAGCATCTAATACAGCGATCAATTGTTCATGCCCAAACTTCAAAGCGGCGAGAGCATCTGCCTCAGAAATGTATTTACACTCCCCTTCCACCATGGAGATACCTTCACGAGTTCCAGAAACGATCATAACCAAATCAGCTTTTTCAGTTTCTTCAACAGATGGGTTTCCAACAAATTTTCCGTCAATCCTCGCCAGCTGGATGCTCGCATTAGGACCACTAAAAGGGATGTCACTGATATGAAGGGCTGCAGAAGCACCTAGGCTAGATAAAATTTCTACCGGAAACTCACCGTCAGCGGAAAGTACTGTAGCGACGATTTGTGTCTCACGATTGTAACCGTCAGGAAAAAGTGGACGTAGAGGTCTATCGATTAAACGACAAGTAAGAATCTGCTGGCCAGAAGGACGACCTTCTCTTTTGAAGTATCCACCAGGAATCTTTCCAGTGGCATAAAACTTTTCTTGATACTCAACAGTGAGAGGGAAGAAGTCTAATCCCGAATCTCTTTTAGACGACACAGCCGTCACTAAAACCATGTTATTGCCACACGATACAACAACGGATCCATCCGCTTGCTTTGCCATTCGCCCTGTTTCAATAGAGATTTCTTTTCCGGCGAAAGTGGTCGTTACAGTTTGTTTCATTATTTCTCCTACAATTTTCTTCTTTATTTCTTCTTTTCTTTATTTTTTCTTTTTTGATTTAAATCTAATAGACAAAAGCCGGATCACTGTCGTGTCCGGCTTTGTTAATCCAGAATGGATTATTTTCGAATACCAAGGCTTGATAGCATTTTGGTGTATTCGCTTGGTTGAGTTCTTTTTAAGTAATCTAAAAGTTTACGGCGACGGTTAACGAGTTTAACTAGACCGCGCTGGCTATGAGCATCTTTCTTATGAACTTTAAAATGCTCTGTAAGTTGAGTGATTCTAGTCGTTAATAAAGCAATTTGTACTTGCGAGCTTCCAGTGTCTAACTCGTTGATTTTAAAATCACTTAGAATCTTTGCTTTTTCTTCTGTAGATAATGCCATGGTTCCTCCGAACGTTATGGACTCTTAAAAGTCCACACCCCATAGATAGCGTTTGGCCTTCGCCATAAGGAGTGGTTAGTAAAATTGGTCCTAAAATTACTCATTGACCCCTAGCAGCGTCAAGGTATTTAAGCTTCCAGTAAGGATTATAGCCCTCGAAAACTTAAGGCTTTATTGGGTGGCCTGGGCACCCACTTGAAAGACCCGACGAATCTTAAGCTTACTGGTGGGACGTGCTTCCAAAAGGGAGAGAAGCTGGCCTGTTTGACCATTTATAACCCTTACACCAATGGTTTCTCCAAACGCCTGGGCTCGCCTTTGCTCAGGATTCAACCGTCGAGCTAAATCGTGAGAAACCTGACCATTTCGTAGCAAATCCGCATCTTTCCCTTTGATGGTCACTGTTGGCCAATGGGACAGCGCCTGAGAGAGAGGGATGAAACAATTCAAACAATCAATACCCTCAAGGTCCACCAAAGATTCCTGAAGATTCTCTAAAGTAAGCGCTTGTTCTATGGAGTACCCACAACACTCCGTCCGCCGAAGCTCGTCCAAATAGCCCAAGGCTCCCGATTCTCTACCGACATGCTGAGCCCAAGATCGAATAAACCCACCTGACCGACAGGAAATCTCTCCCGTCAGAAACTCAGAGGTCACCTCTTCCAACTGAAGCCCATAAAAAGACATCACCTTCTCGGGAATCTCCACCGCCTCGCCCGATCGAGCATATTCACATAATTTTTTTCCATTGATTTTCTTAGCTGAAAACAAGGGGATCGGGAGACGCAAATCCCCTTGAGCCGAAAGAGCCACTGATTGCAATACTTCTGGATCCACCTGTTTAGACTCAGTCCTAACCACTTCGCCGGTTCGATCCAGTGAATCCGTTTCTGAACCCCATCGCACTTTTAGAGAGTAGGATTTATCCCCATCCCTCAAATAGTCCGATATTTTAGTGGCTTGCCCCACAAGTAAAACCATCAAACCCGAGGCAAAGGGATCCAAAGTACCAGAGTGACCTACACTCTTAGTTTTAAGAATTCTACGAACTTTCCCCACCACATCATGACTCGTCATGCCCGGAGATTTATCTATCAACAACAACCCGCTCTTCATAACACTCACTTTTATTTAAATCTGGGTGGATTCCAAAGGCTCAGATGAACTTTTACCTTCTTGTGAAATCTGGAACAGAAGTTTTTCAACTTTCAGTACCTTTTCAAAGCTCTTATCCAAGATAAACTGCACCTTAGGGCAATATTTTGAACGTACCTGTCCATGAATGTACTTTTGCAATTCAGGCGCGTAAGCCTGAAGAGTTTCCAAGTCCGCTTTAGGATCATCACCATTTTCAATGTGAACAAATACCTTTGCCCGCCGAAGATCAGCGGACACCTGGACACGAGTCACCTGAGCCCAACCCATTTCAAGTTCATTCACACGGGTGATTAAAAATTCACTTGTTATCTGTCGCACCAACTTTTCATAGCGTTGAACGCGACGAGAGCTTCCTTCAGCCATTTATTACTCCAATGATCGAGCTACTTCGTCGACTTGATAGGCTTCTATGATGTCTCCCACTTTGATGTCATTATAGTTTTCAATTCCAATACCGCACTCGTAACCAGAAGCCACTTCTTTGGCATCATCTTTAAATCTCTTAAGACTGGACATGATGCCATCGTAAACTAAACGGCCCTCACGCACCAGGCGCACTTTAGATCCACGAATCACCTTACCGTCAGTAACAAAACAACCCGCAATCACACCAATCTTAGGCACACTAAAGATGTCTCTCACCTGAGCAGATCCCAAATCTTTCTCAACAAGATCTGGTTTCAACAACCCACCCATAGCCTTTTTAATATCATCCAACAGTTCATAGATGATTTTATAGCATTTAATTTCAATACCCTTTTCTTTAGCTAACCTTTGAGCGGCAGTGTCTGGACGTACGTTAAATCCAACAATGACAGCACCAGAAGTGGAGGCAAGAAGCACGTCACTTTCAGAAATTCCACCCACAGCCGAGTGAATCACTTTTACTTCCACTTCTTCCGTCTTCAGTTTGTCGAAAGAGGCTTTAATGGCTTCAATACTTCCAGCCACATCACCTTTTAACACCACACCCAGCTCGCTAAAATCACCTCGAGTCATCTTAGAGAAAAGTTGATCTAAGGAAATATTCCCACTGGGCTGAGCGGCTTTACGAGCTTCATCTTGGCGGTGAACAATCAACTTATCTACATCCGCTTCGGACTGACAAATATCAAATTGATCTCCAGCCAAAGGAGCTTCACTTAAACCAATCACCTCAACTGGTCGTCCCGGTCCGACTTCCTTCACACGTTGACCTTTATCATCTGTCATTGCACGAATCTTACCCGTCACTTGACCGGCAACAATGAGGTCACTCATTTTCACCGTACCGTCTTTAATAAGAATGGTGGCCACGGCACCTCGACCTTTTTCCATCTTAGCTTCAACTACAATACCTGTACCTGAACGCTTTGGATTGGCTTTCAACTCTTGAACTTCTGCAAGCAAACTGATTTGCTCCAACAAATTATCGATGTTCGTACCGTTAATCGCAGACACTTCCACGAACATGGTGTCTCCACCCCATTCTTCTGGAACTAATTCAAACTCAGTAAGCTGTTGTTTAATTTTATCCGGATTTGCACCTTCTTTATCCATTTTGTTAACGGCAACAATAATAGGAACTCCGGCCGCCTTGGCATGATTGATGGCCTCTTCAGTTTGAGGCATCACACCATCATCTGCAGCAACTACAATAATAGCAATATCAGTTACATTGGCTCCGCGCGCGCGCATAGCTGTAAACGCTTCGTGGCCAGGAGTATCTAAAAACGTAATCTCACCAATGGAAGTCGATACCGAATAGGCACCAATATGCTGAGTGATACCACCAGCTTCTCCAGCGGCTACGTCGGCTTTACGTATAGAATCCAGTAAAGTGGTTTTACCATGATCAACGTGACCCATAACTGTCACAACAGGAGGTCGAGACACTAGCTCTGCATCTAAATCACCAAAAGCCACATCAGCAATGAGCTCTTGCTCAGAGCGTGCTAGCGATTCCACTTCAAAGTTAAACTCACCGGCGATCAAGGAGGCGGTATCCACATCCACCATGGTATTTATGTTGGCCGTCACTCCATTTTTAATGAGCACCTTAATCAACTGAGGTGTTTTTACCTTCAGTTCATTCGCCAAATCACTCACACTGATCTCATCGTACATTTTTACAATACGTTTAGACGCCTTTGGAGTGGTTATCTGTGTGGATTTATTATCGCTTCGAACATTGGTTTTCTTTTTCTTAGGTTGGAAAATAACCTCTCGCTTTCTAAAGTCTGTCGCCGAAAAAGCTTGTACCGGCTGATCTTTTCCAGCGCTGGCTGCTCCTGGTTTCTTTTTTGGAACTCGCTCTTCTTTTTGCTTACGTGGCTGATCCGCCATATCCGGCTCAGGCATTGATGGAGCTACAAATCCCGTTCTCAAATTTTGCCCGCCAGCAGATCTACGGCCTGAGGAAATATTCCCTCCGGTAGATGATGGTCGTTTAGGTCTAGTTGTCTCTAAATCAATTTTTCCAACAATATTTCGACCGGACACACGAGATGTTTTCTCTTTGACCGGAGCCTCTGGAGCTGCGGCTTCTTCCTTCGCTGCAGCAACCACTTGCTCGTCCGCAGAAAGGGCTTCAGGAGCTTCTACTTCAGACACTTCAGCCGGAGCGGCCGCTGCCGCCGCTGCTGCAGCTTCTTCGGCTTCCTTCTTAGCCGCTGCTTCTTGAGCCGCTTTTTCCTTATCAGCAGCCTTTCTTCGAATGACCGTACTCTTTTTACGAACCACCTTTTTTGCAGGTGCGTCCTCTGTAGTGGCCGCTGCCGTTGTGGTCGCCTTTTTAGTCACCTTTTTGGCCACAGTCTTCTTTGTAATGGCCTTTTTTACAGCCGTCTTCTTAGTCGTAGTCGTCTTCTTCTTGGCTGTTTTCTTAGTGGCCGACGTCTTTTTAGCGGCGGTTTTCTTTTTAGCCGTTTTCTTCTTAACCGTTTTTTTCTTAGAGGCTTTTTTCTCAGCTTCAGCACTATCTAATCGAGTTTTAATTTCTTCGATCATGTCTGCATCTAACGCTGCCATATGACTCTTCACAGGTAACTTCCACTCACGGATTTTATCCATAAGCGTTAAAGTCTCCATGCCGAGTTCTTTGGCAAATTCATAAACCTTTTGTGTATCTCCCACTGGGTCTCCTTAAACTTTTTCAACCAAGTATTGCTGTTAGCCTCTATTAAATACTTAAGCCTGTGTTTCTTCTGTTTCTTCAGAAGCCGCTTCCGAGGTCGCAGCCTCTTCCGTAACTACAACTTCTTCTACTGCCGATTCTTCGGCAGCGGTTTCTTCATTTGAGCTATCCAATGCCGCCAACTCTGCTTTCAACATCTCATCAGCAGCCGCTTTGGCCATTCCACCTGAAGCTGCTGGCGCTGAAGTTGGAGCTTTTGTTGGCGCCTGAGGAATCTCTTCACCAGAGTCCACATACTTCTGTAACAGATCTTGTGCTTTTTGAATTAAATCTGCAGCGACACTTTCCTCTTCATAGCCCGGAACCACCTGAACTTCACCAGGAGCTGATTCGGCTAAATCTTTAAATGAAGCAAATCCACACTGGTAAAGGTTCTGCGCCATTGTCTCTGTCATATCTGGCACCAACATTAAATTAAAGATAGCTTCTGCTGTTTTTTGCGTGATTGCCGACTCAGAAGTGATATCTAATTTGTAACCCGTAAGCTTTGCCGCCAAACGAACATTTTGTCCCTTTTTACCAATAGCTAAACTCAACTGACCATCTGGAACAACCACTTCCATTTCTTTATTTTCCTCATCTAAAAAGACTTTGGAAATTTCTGCTGGCGCAAGAGCATTACATGCAAACTGGGCCGGATCTTCATCCCAAATCACAATATCAATTTTCTCACCAGAAAGTTCTGAAACAATGTTTTGTACCCGAGAGCCTTTCATACCCACACAAGCCCCTACTGGATCTACTGCAGAATCTTTTGAATAAACGGCAATTTTAGCTCTCTGCCCCGGCTCACGTGCCGCTGCAATGATTTCTACAATCCCATCATAAATTTCAGGAACTTCCAGCTCAAACAACTTGATAAGATAGTCTTCACCTGCACGAGTCATAATGATCTGTGGACCTCTGTTGGTCTGACGAACATCAGATATAAAACCTTGAATCCGATCACCAGGCTTAAAAACCTCACCGGGAATTTGTTCACGTGGTGGAATATGTGCTTCAATACGACCCAAATCCACAACGATAGCTCTACGTTCTACTCGACGAGCGATACCACTACCGATATCTCCTTTGCGCGTTTCAAACTCATTAAAAATAATTTCTCTTTCCGCATCCCTCACTTTTTGCGTGATGATTTGTTTTGCTGTTTGAGCAGCAATACGTCCCAGATCATCCGTTTCTAATTTTGAACCAATGGAATCGTTTAACTGGGCTTCCGGATCAAGTTCTAGGGCTTCAGAGTATTTAATTTCAACTTGGTCATCGATGAAGTCTTCGTCGTTCACAACTTCTTTAAACTCATAGAGTTCAACATCACCAGTTTCTTCGTTGTACTGTGCTTCAATCTCACGATAAGTCCCGTATTTTTTACGAGCGGCCACTAACATTCCTTGGATAACAGCATCGATAACCAATTGTTTTTCGATACCTCGATCTTTACCCACTTGCTCAATGATCTTTGCCAATGATGAAAACTGTTCTGACATCATCTACCTCTTCGCTTTCTTTTTTTGTCGCTTGTTACCCTTGGGCTTATTCGCACCAGGATGTTCGAATACATATTTAATTTTTGCTTTATGGATGAGAGTTCGGGGCACTACCCAAACCACATCTTGGCTCTCTAATTCAATGGCCTCATCGTCAGCACTCTTCAATACTCCCGTAAGAGATTTTGGAGCTTTACGAACTTGAACTGATTCCGGACAAGGAATTTCAGCATTCGCACTGATCTGAACATTTTGCCCTACGGCTTTTTCAAAATGCCAGGTTTGCTTGAGGGTTCTTTCTAATCCCGGAGTAGACACTTCCAGCTCATAGGCTTCACCACCCAGAGGTTCTTCTACATCCAACATTAAGCCAAGACCACGTGATACATTGGCACAGTCATCAACACTTGCACCTGTTCCCGGATCACCGCTGTCGTTCTCGGGTGTGGAGGTGGAATCTTTATCGATGTAAACACGCAACACCCGGCCGCGTCCTTGCCCGACCAATTCAAGGTCGTACAAAAAACAGCCTTCACGATCAGCCACTTCAGTGGCCATTTCGCGTACACGTTGTAGGGTCTTCGATTCTTGCACCGATCACCTTTGCCCATAAAAAAAGAGGGCTTTTGGCCCTCTGAATTAGAAAGTTGAATTTTTTTAACAAAATTGGGGGATTAGAGCAAGCCCCTATATCTTTTTTACCAGTTGTAGAGCATCTCCACCATCTCGATAGTATCCTTGTCTTTTCCCTGTAATTTCAAAGCCTTGAAGCTCATAGAAGCGTTTGGCTGGCAGGTTCTCCGAATGGACCTCCAACCAAAGCTCTGCATAGGGCAAACTCTGCTGAAAAAACTGCCAGCAGCGAGCGGACGACCCCGTCCCCCAAGACTCTGGAGAAACAGCAAAGAACAACACCTCACCCAATCCCTCGTCGAGACCCTCAACCACCATGAGAGCTTCTGTACGTTTAGATTTCCCCTGAATTTCAAACACTTTACGCCGCCCGGAGGTATCCAGCCAGTGCCTAGGATCTCCGCCTATGGGATATTTAGAGTCTTTATAGATTCCTTCGGCCCATTCCAACTGAGCCAAATTCAAAACAGACCCTTGGGTCATTAAATAAGGTGATTGCGGACTTGATATTTGGATTGGAGCACCTCAAACCATGACTTCAGACGACTGTCTAACTGCTGCTTTTTTAAGAAAGCTTTAATATTTTCAGATAATTCCTGGAAAGGCACATCTCCGAAGCGCCTTTGATTATTGTCATAATATTCTTTTGCCTCTTCATCGGAGACTGGCACCACGGAGGAGTTCGCTTTAAATTTAATAAACTCTTTGGCGCGTAGTTTCCGCTCTATGATCTCTGTGAGCTCATCCTGCTCGGCCTGCAACTTTTGCCATTGGCTATTTCGACCCCATTTGAATTTCACTTTGTTCAATGAGGACTGAATTACCCCGGGCTTAATTTTATCCGTGTTGAACGACAAGGCTTCCTTATAGACCACCCACTCCAACAGAACGCCTGAAACCCGAGAATGATATTTAGAGGCATCAAAAGGGGGCGGCACTTTAGCACCAAAAAGTGCCGACTCAATATATAGATTTATGAGCACTTCTCTAGAGGTGAGCACATGATCTCGGACCTCACCCACGGTCTGCGATACGACGCTGCCATGGGCCGTTAGTGATAATGCAATTAGAGCCAAAACAATTAGACTTCGCGACATATATAGACGCTAGCAGGAGTTACCTGCGGCGTCTACGGCTATCACTCGAGCTTGCTGAACTTTTGCTCAATGAAAATTTCACAGGATGGTATGTCCAACCGCTTTGGCCAGGGTAAAACTGATACGTGTTGAAAGTCTGAATTGCAGCGTCATCCAAGACTTCGTAGCCTGTCGATTTCACCACACGTACGTTTCGAACTTCACCATCATCAGTCACATAGTAAAGGTATACTCCTTCACCTTGCCAATTGTTCTCGCGAGCCTCTACCGGGTAGCTGGGTACGGAATTCCCAGGCATTTGCCTTAAATCCGCCACGGACTGAGCTCCCGAAGGAAGGCTGATTCCAAATTTATTATTAGCCTGATTCAAACGCTTCTGTCGAAGCGCCAAAGCGGCTTCTTTGTTTTGTAATTCAATCTGACGAGCTCGTAATGCTTGTGCACGGGCCGCACGCTGTTGCTCGGCACGTTCTTGAATTTCAAGGGCTTTCGCTTTCGCCGCAAGACGCCCTTGCATTTCTGCCACTTCTGCCTGTCGACGAGCTTCCGCTTCCATCTCAGCCTGTTGTGCTCTTAAAGCGGCATTTTTCGCAGCCAATTCCTGAGCCCGAATGCGCTGAGCCTGAAGTTCTGCCTCGCGGGCTTTTACGGCTTCCGCTTTCTTCAAAATTTGCTCTTGCTTAGCTAAAAGAGCTGCCTGCTCAGCGGCCTTCTTTTCCGCTTCCCTTTGCTGAGCAGCAATCTGGGCTTCACGCTGCTGAATGCGACGCTCTTCTTCTTTGAGTTGACGTTCTCTTTCCGCAGCCGCCTTAGCACGAGCCATTTTGATTTTTAACTTACGTGCCTTTTCAGCCACTTTCTTTTTCTGTTCTTCAATTTTGCGCTGTCGCTCTTGTTCCTTTTTATATTGAGCAATCTTCTTTTGATACTCTTGCTCTTTCTTTTCCAATTGCTGAGCGATCTTTTCTAAGCGCTGCATTTCTGGATCTTGAATTTTAGCCACAGCTTTACGCTTGGCCACCTTTGCTTTTGAAGCACGCTTTTTTGATGGCGTTTTTACCTTTTTCGTCACTTTTGGAGCGACGGACTTTTTTCTAGAATCCGGTGCTTTTAAAACCTTCTTCTCTTTCTTAGGAACATCTGAAATTTTCTCGGGTTGACGACCTTGAGTGGGTGCAGAAGCCACCGCCCCTGATTTTAAAAGATCGGAGTTGGGGTCCCCTGGATTGCTTGTGGTAAGAGTTTTCTTAAGGTCTTCCACCTTAATATCTACCACTTCCTCATCCATTAGCTGTTGTGTTCCGGCATAAATCAAAGCACCAAACATAGCTGCATGTACCGTTGCTGATACTGCAAACGAAGTTAAACTGGTTTTATTAGAAGAAATCTCTGACCACTTCGATTTAAAAGAATCTTTCACTGTGTTCCATCGATTCATCATCATTTTTCCCTCTCAATGCCTCTACAACAGAGGCTTTTACAAGTTTCCTATGGTTCGCACCTAAGAATTTGCTGCAACATATAATAAAATTAAATGCCGAGTCAATAATCATGGCGAATCGTCCACACCCTCCCCAATGCCCTGTAATATTTACTAGATCGAGGCCAAAAAGTGCCCTTTGAATAGGATTCAGAGGGCATATGACTCGACGTGTAGAAAACATTTCACTGCCTATCATCGGGATATACACCGCATTGCATTGCACTCCCCTTTATGCCATAAAAGCTAGCACATGATTATGGACTGCGTCGTAAATAGTGGAGGAGTGGACCATGTTAAATGAAAGTTTTTTCGCCATCGGGCAATACGGACACGAAGTGACTCTATGGATCTTGATCGCGTTGAGCGTCACCAGCCTTTCGGTGATCATCGAGAGATATATCACTTATATGGGAATTCGTCGCAATTCCGAAAAAGTGGCCGAGCGTATCCGAGAGATAGTTAAAACCAATGATAAAGAAAAAGTGAATCATCTTTCTGAGGATTGGAACACTTTAGAGGGACGAGCTCTGGACTATGGCTTACGTCATATAAAGGAAAATGGAACGGAAGGACTTGAGGACTTTTTTGAACTCTATAGTAAATCCGAGCAGCCCCAGCTAGAGAAGAGTCTTAACTTCTTGGCTACTGTGGGATCCAACGCTCCTTTTATTGGTCTTCTTGGAACTGTGTTTGGAGTGATGGAATCTTTCCAAGCCCTATCGGAAGCCGGCGGTGAGCCTTCTGCTGTTATGGCCGGAATCGCTCAAGCGCTTGTGGCAACAGCCATTGGCTTGATGGTAGCTATCCCGGCTGTCATTGCTTACAACTATTTTCAAAAACAATTGAACCAAGTGAACAACAGCTTAGATAGCGTGAAAGATCTACTGATGACTTATGCCAAAACCATGAAAGGGAAAAACGCATAATTGACTTTGCGTTTGAGGTGAATCATGGCGAGCAAAATTAGAAAAAACAATGAAGCCATTGCTGAGATCAATATCATTCCTTTTGTGGATATTCTTTTAGTTATATTGATCATTTTCCTGGTGGCGGCCCCTTTGGCACAGAGAGCTTTAGATATAAAACTCTCTAAAACCAACAGTGGAGCCAATGTAAAAAAGGCCCGAGTGACTATTAGTATTACTTCTGGTGGTACAGTGGCCATTAATGGAAAAAACACTGAGGTGGAAGATCTTGAAGCAAGGATCTCCGACCTGGTTTTAAAAAATGCAGATTTAAAAGCCGTTATTGCGGCAGATGAAAGTGTTTCCCACGGCATAGTGATTAAAACCATTGATGCTATCAAATCAGGTGGCATCGAAGATTTTGCCATAAGTGTGGGGAACTAAACCTTTTGAGGAGGAGAGTCATGCGTACTCTAACATTAGTAGCCGTTGTTATAGCTACCCTAAGTGCAAATGCTCAGGATTCAGAAATAGTTGTCACCGATGTGTCGGCGAGTAGCGAAATTGCCGCTGATGCGGGAACACCCCTTGGCACCAGCGCTCCCACGGGTTTGGAAGATCTTGATCTTTCAGATATCGAAGCAGAACTGGGCCAACAAATCAACGTCAACCCATCAGATACGGAGATTTTAAATCCGAGTCTATCGGACACAGAAGTCATCCTTCCTGAAAATGAGGTTTTACCAACGGAATCGGTTACGGCTCCTACGGAATCACCTTTCGAAGACACACCAGCGTCGTTTGCATCTCCGGTCATTACACCAGCAACGAACGACTCTTTAATCCCCAATCAACCGGGACTTGAAGTTGTTGCTGAGCCCATTGCTGTGTCCTCTGAAATTCGTGAAGACTTTGAAGGCTATGAGCCTGAAAACTTTAACCATAGATTCTATGTGAATGGTATTTTTGGTGGAACTGGCTACAACGCCGACAATGTGGAAAGTGACGCTACTTTAGGATTAGCTGTAGGATACAACACTGAAGATAATACGATAGTTATCGAAGGGGCTTTAACGAGTGGTCGTTTTTTCATTGAAGATGCCAACCCCTATAATCGCTACATGGCCATAGATAGCATGCAACAATACAATTTTACGATGGCTGTTAAAGCTCCACTATTTTATGGAAAAATAATGGGTGGCCGGATTCAGCCTTATGTTGGAGCCTTAGTGGGCTACACCTACCGTGAATTCTCAGAGCAGTCTGTCAACAGCGCCTTGTTTGGAAGAGGTGATTGGGAATCGGAAGCCATGGATATGGGTGCACTCATTGAAGCAGACTTCCATGTGAACAAAACATTCTCGTTGGGACTTTCTTACAGATACATGTTCAACGTTTCTTCTAATCGTCGTGACAGTGAGTTTTACGACACCATTAATGGGGAAACGATTCGCATTAAGCCTATCGAAGAGACGGATTACTATTTAATGAGCCTTAACGGTAAATTTAAGTTCTAATCTCTTTCTCAATGTGTATTTTTATAGCTCCAGCTAAAATCTTAGCTGGAGTTTTTTTTAAATGAAATGCAACACTCCCCTATTCTCCCGGCCCTTTTGGCTGCGGCTCGTCTCTTGCGCCATATTAGCCTTTCAGGCCAACCATGTCGCAAGATACGCCCCACCAACGGGATGGTTCGAATAGTGTCTGTCACATTTAATTTAAAAAAAACTCTAGGCTAAGATTATTTAACAATCCGTATTTCTACGCGACGGTTTCGTGCCCGCCCTTGATAGTTGCCATTATCCGCGATGGGATGATCCTCACCACGTCCAATACCTTGGATTTTTTTACTCGGCAGAGGCACACCCTTTTCGATGGCCTGCTGTATTGTTTGAGCACGTCGTAAACTTAACCCTTGGTTGTACCCTCTACGCCCAACAGAGTCCGTATGCCCTTCTACAATAAGTTTTCTAAACTTTTTAGCTCGCTTGATTCGAGCCACCACCATCTCTAAATCATCCAGTGAATCTTCCACCAATTCCGCCGTTCCAAATTTAAACCTTAAGCCTAAATCCGAAAGTGTGATTTCCTCACCGGTATCCACTTCGGTGAATGAAGATCTCTTAAACACAGGGCCGAAAGCATAGTTAATTCCGCCGTAAATCCTGTAATCTGGAGTGGAAGTCCCATCACTGAGTTCCGTACCAGCCCCAAACTGAGCGGCGAGATTACTTGTCACATCGTATTTCAAACCCAATAGTGCTTCGATGGACGAACTTTGTCGGGTGGAAAGATTGGGAGTCCCCTCAGTGGGAGTACTTCCATAAATTTCGCCTATAATTTTAGTATCCAAATCCTCAAAAAGGTAACTCAGAGCCGTCGAGTAGATCCATTGATTGGGGAGGGGATCTATTCCTGAGTTTGTAACAGCATCACCACTATCACGCCACCGATGCCCTACATTAAAAGCAACATTCCATAAACCCAGTCTTCTGTCGGCAATGAACTCTAGGTTCATCGTTGGACCCGCATCCTCACCTAAGTAGGGGTTATTTTCTATTCGATTAAAATTAGCTGAAACCGAAGTTGCAAAGCCCCACGTGTCCGAGCTGTAAAACTTGTACTTCATGGAGGGACGGAACTCTGCAAAACCAGAACCTTCAAAGACTCCAATATTGTCGCTGTCATCAATGGTCTGATTAATCACATAGGGCATACTAAAGCCCACTTGGAAGTTATCCATTAGCCCTATAGCCACATTAAGATCAGCACTAGTAAAACTGTCGTTTTTATCCAACAAACTCTGAGACGGCGCACCGCCATCCCCTTCAAAGGTGGGAAAGGTATTTTGAGCATAGTTAATGTAAAAACCAAAATTAATAATACCTGGTTCCAGGGTTTCTGAGGCGTGAACGGTAACGAAATCTATACCGTCCGGGGTGGGAGCAAAGTTTTGTGCATCACTACCAATAACATTTGCAAAAGTGAACCCCGGTATGAAAAACACAATGACCGACAGGGCCGACACCCATCGAAGCTTCCCGATTACATGCATAAAACTCGCCTCCTAGCCTATCCACATTCTTGAACTGAATAGGACGGATGTCGAGCTTTAATATTATGCGACTCAACGGCCTTTATCTAAAAGTCAGCTGGCCGCACTAAAAAAGAAATCGATAGCTTCAAATAAATCATCGAGCTCCATTGGCTTTTCAAAGAACTTTGCTGTGCCCTTGGAGATAATTTGCTCTGTAGAGAGCTCAGTGAAACCACTCATTATAAAAAATGTCGGCGGATCTTGCATTTGATCCAAAGCTTTTTCGGCCATTTCAACACCAGTCATGCCTTCCATTTTTATATCCGAAACCACCAATCGATAGTTACCTTTAAGAATCTTCTCTAAACCCTCTTCACCGGAATGGGCCACATCCACAGTGAGATCTAGATGTTCAATCTCCTCTTTTACGAGATGATTAAACTCCCCTTCGTCCTCGACGACTAGTATTTGTGCACTCATGCGACCTGCTCCTTTGTTTGCAGCGCCAACACCAAATCAAACTTGGTGTTGGGATAATTTCTATCATAAGTAAGACTACCACCGTGGTCTGTGGCGATGGACTGGGAAATGCTCAATCCAAGTCCCGTCCCTTCACTGGCCGACTTTGTGGTGTAAAATGGATCCATGATTTTTTCATGATCCTTAATTCCGTGACCTGAGTCGATAACGGATAGAGTGATATAATCAGAGGTAGATTGAGTGGTAATTTTAATCCATGGCTTATCCTGGCTTTTGATGGCCTGAAAGGAATTGGATAGCAAATTGAGGATGACCTGGGAAATCTGCCCACCACGACAGAGTAGCTCCACATTCAAATCACCTTCTACATCAATTTTAACACCATCTCCCTTAAACTTTTCCCGACAAACGCTCAATGCATCTTCAACAATGGAACTGAGATGCGTCCATTCTTTATCGTCTTTTGATGAGTCTCTAGCTATGGACTTCAAACCTTGAATGATCTTATTGATTCTGTAAACCGTTTTATCGATCAAATCATGGGCCTCGTTCACCATTTCGCTTTGATAGCCCTCTCGCTGCAGGGTTTTAATAATTTTTTTATTGGCCAACTTAATAATGCCCAGTGGAGTATTGATCTCGTGCGCAATTCCTCCCGCCATCTGTCCCAGACTGGCCAGCTTGGTTTGATTGACGGCTCGTTCACGCTCCTCTTCAAGCATTTGAGATTGCTCTTTAATTTTGCTCATCGCATTCCGCATCTCTTCGTTGGAATCGATCAATGCGGCCTCAATGTTTTTCTGTTTTGTAATATCAAAACGAATGGAAATAAATCGATCAATTTCGCCACTGGCCAACTTCATTGGAAAAATGGTGGTATCCACCCAGTATTCACTACCATCTTTGGCTCTATTTTTAACTTCGCCGTGCCAGACATTTCCAGACTGAATGGTGCTCCACATACTTTTGAAAAAGGATTTAGGGTGATGACCGGAATTAAGTATCCTATGATCCTGCCCCAGCAATTCAGACTGATTGTACCCGGAAACCTCAGTGAACTTACTATTAGCCACTGTGATTTTACCCTTAAGGTCCGTTTCAGAAACCAGAGCTGCACTATTCAAAGCCGCTTGTTGAAATTCAAGTTTATTATTTTTTTCAATGATCTCAGATGAAAGGTGAATCACCGTCTTAGAAAGCCTGGCCACATCATCATCACCTTTAATCGCCTTAATAAACTCGCTATCCAGTGGCTGACCCGATTGGATCTTACCCACAAAGTCCATGAGTTTTGATATGGGCTGACTCAGCTTAAGAGAGAATACGCTGGCCATAACCAAGCTAAATATGGACAACAATAAAAGTAAAATCGCATCTTTTATGAGGTCGTTTTCCACCTTCGCCTGTAAGGCATTCTCATTAAATCGCAGGGACATCCAAAGCACCTGAGATTTATTGGAAGGGTTATAGGACAGGTAGCTGGACACTACAATTTCGCCATCGATATGTGCCACAACAAAGTCTTCATTACCCGGCTCGAAATCCAAATCAAAAATCCGCGGAGAGTTTGCTGTCAAATCTTGCGTCCGAATTTTACCTGATTTATCTGAAAGGACTAGTAGCTTTCCCTCTTCATTAGAAATCATAAGTTGTGCGTCTTTGCGAGTCTTATAATCCAATTCACTAAATAACGTTGAGTAATCCGCATTTACTATCACAAACCCAAAAATCTCCTTTGAGTTTTTATAAATCGGCACAGCCGCACGCAAGACCAATTGGTGTGGAATAGTTACTTTGCCCCACTCTCTGTTTAAAGTTAATGGGGAAAAATAAACGCTGTAGGGGTCTGTATTCAAAATATCCTTAAAATAGAACTCATCTTTTTTGGATTGAAGGTCTACATCCGGAGTCACCAACACTCGGGTGCCCTTGCGGTCCACTCGAACCAACTCACGTCCCTCTTCAGCCACACCAATATACCGGATTTGCAAATACTCCGGCTTGGTGTGCATCATCTCTTTAAAGATGGTGGCCAAACGAGAGCGCCAAAGCTTTGAAGACGACCCGTCCCTAGGATCAATACCACCATTATTTTGGGACCGAATTAAGCCTTTCACTGGCGGGGTAGCGCTGAGAAACATCACATCCCCCTCAATTTCATCCACTTTACTTTCAATGCCTTTACCTATGAGCCTCAAATCACTTTCCGCATTGGCCAATTCAGATTCAATGATATGCTCTCGGCTTTGCATCAAACTTTGAACACTAAAGGTGATCCCGGTGAACAAAACCAGGAAAAAGCTCAAAGCAATGATTTTAGCGTTTAAGGTCTTCAAATAAAGGCTCCAGCACTTAAAATGCATTTTATTTATCGGCATCGGAGCCCTTGGATTGAGTTAAGATTCGGCCAAAACGAACGGATTCTCATAATCTGGGTCTGGATTTCGCCCCGATCCCAAATACAGACTCCAGAGTGAGACAGACGCCAGTTTTCCCGGCTGATCTGCCTCATGTCTGCACACACCCCATTCAGTAATGATGCGAGGCATTTGCTTTAAACCGCCGTTTAAAACAGTTAACCCGTTCCCGAACCCATCCCCCTCAAGGATGATCTTTTTTAGTTGCTCCCTTGAAGATTTACCCTTAAGTTGTCCCACTCAAATCATGTGCTTCTAATCATAGATGGCACATCGTTAAAGTGCCCTTGTGGCGGAATTGGTAGACGCAGAGGATTCAAAATCCTCCGGTGGCAACACTGTGGGAGTTCGAGTCTCCCCGAGGGCACCAAGTCATCCGCAAAACCCGGGTTAAAACCTGGTGACCCTTACCACTGAGTATTGGCTCAACCCTTCTTATAAAATTTTTCATTGCTTAAAAATGAATCAATATTAGTGCCAAATGAGAGTATAGCTGGAGGGAAAAGCCATGGTTTAAAAATAATTAAGATAGGTAGAATTACTCATGAAACATTTAATACTTCTAATGCTCCTCCTCACACAATCCGCTTTCGCATTAGAGTGCAATAAGACGCAACAGCAGACTTTTGAGTTGTTCCATCAGCTAGGTATGGAGCTAGAGAGCCCTCACTCCCTGCAGAGTTTAAGTAGCGTAAGATTTTACCAAAAGTGTCTGAACGATGATATTTTGGACCATATTTGCAACACTCCAAATATCAAAGAGCTCCTCATCACCAATGAAAACTGCCCTAAGGCTCAGAGGATCAATGGCCGAAATTTTCACAAATTATCCCCATTGAAAAAACTTAGAACCATCGATTTTGACTACAATGATATTGATCCAAATCATCTGCCTCAGTTAAATGAGATTCCCAACCTATCCCATTTGAAAATTTTAGGAAATGATTTTGGGAGAAAGAATTTTGCTCCGTTAAGTGAGCTAGAATTCAATATAGAAATTGCTGATAACCAATGGGAATTTGCAGATCCAGATGAGTTAATCCACTTCCTTGAGCAAACCAAAAGTCCCTATATCAACTTTTCGATGGAATCTTTGGAGAGCACCCTTGATAGTACAAATCTCTACGAAGCCTTTTTGCGAGCTCACCTGTCAAAGAGGTTAAGATCGATAAAATTGTCGGGTGATATCCCATCAGAAGTATTCCTAAACCTATCGAGCTCTCGCTTAGAAAGTCTATTTTGCACGGGAATTCTTGAAGACCTCTCCGAGGTCACACTCAAAGAAAACCATACCCTACGCGAGCTCAGTTGCTCTTTAGAGTCAGCGGTGGATATTGAAAAGCTCACAGAGCAGTATAGAAAACTGAACTCCCTGGCCGTTGCTAATTTAAATGCATTGGAATCTGGGAGCATCTCCCTTTCCGGCCTTAATGTTCTCAACATTGCACCGGACAAATACAGTAACTCCATGGAGTATTTGGATCTGACACGGAATACGTTGATTGAGATTTTAAATCAGAATGAAAGCTTAAAAGTCATTTTACCTTCTAAAACCAACTTTTACACTAATGACGTGCAAATGGATCAGTTGGAGGCTCTTACAAGCTTATTAGAGCCCTGTGGAAACAATCGATGCATGTTCTATCTCTATGGCAATAAGTACTCACTGGATAAAGCCATAGAGGTGGAAAAAATTATGAGTGGTTTTTAACTTAATGATAAGAAAACCAGATGAATAGCCCTGGCCAGAGACTAAGCTGATTTTTTTTAAAGACAATCAAATGTTTAATTCAAAGGAGTTAGTGTCGCCGTGCCGAATAGGCTCTAGTTCTATATGGCTCCCCCATATATTGGGACCTGTGTAATTATAAAACAATGGATCGATCATGCCGTTAGGAATCTCATTTTTTGCCCATAATTAAAGTTATATTAAGATGTCTCTTTTGACTAAGGCCCAGCATATATTCTTAATCCCTAGACTTCAGAACCAGGCCCTTGTCTCCACCGTCTAACCTTTTAACAGCCCTGGGAGACTTTTCAGGGGGACTGGATATTTCTCCAAAGTGTGAGAAAATGGGCCCCTTAACCCAACGAGCTTGAGTCCTTTTGCTGTGAAATCTTTTATAAGAGCCAACTCTATAACATTCCTATTTAGCCTCATAGGACTGCTTGTGCACTTTGCCCCAACGGATGCCTTCGCACAAAACCAAGTGTTTATATTAGGGTCTCGACCGGGGCAAACCACAACCTACAAACGGATATTTACTCGTACGGCTTCAACGAGCACAGAAGTCAATGATAGCTCCGTTAAGGTGATCCACTACTATGACCTGATGAAAGCAAAACCTGAGTATGCTAAAAATAGCATTAATGGTTTCCCCCTCTATCCGGGAGATCTCATTTTTGTAAATCAATACACCCGACTCCTCGATGTTTTTTTAAAAGAAAAATTGAGCCTATTTGCAGAGCAAAAGGTCGTAGTACACTTTGAATTTCTTGGTGCTTATAACTTTAGGAAACGGGAGCAGATTTATAAACGTTTGGCTCCTTTGATGTATAAAGCTCGTCACCATACAAACCTACAATACTATGTCCACACGCCGGAAATCCTAGAGCTATTTGAAGACCTTTTTAGGCCGAGGCAGTGGGCGAAGATAAAACATCAATTTCGTATCGTGCCACATCCCTTAGAGCTGTCTGTGTTACATCAAGCCAACAATAATACCTCTGATGAGAAAGTATCGCGGTTTGTCCGTTTAACTACTGAAGAAAAAGTAGATCAAATCGTGCAGAATTCCGTTCTGAAGGACAGTAGGGTCTTTCAAATTTTATCGTTTTCAAATTCACGCTTCAATGTAGAACGAATACCAGTACGTATTCAGCTCCTCGGTGACGATACCAGCAATCTTAGGGCCATGAATCTTCTGGAAAATCTGGCTTGGAATTCGGATCAATTGAACAAACAATTCCATTTTGAAATCTATTTTTCAAAGCATCCTAATTTCAATTCCACAGAGCTTTACAATGAATCTCTTTACAACTCCTCTTTCCATGAAAACTTGGAAATATTGAGGGCTGAAGGCCATACAGTGACATTAATCGATGCGAGTAAAGTGGGTAGCTCGGAGCACTTCCTTCCCTATATGGATTTCTTGATTAAATCCTACTCCACTGTGGGACTCGTTGGAGAGCGTTTAGGCATTCCGGGTGTTCATAGGATCGAAAGGGAGTCTGAATTCAGAAAATTCGTTCGGTTTTTGAATAATTTTGAGCCCGCTGAAAAGGATCATTTAGGAAGAAATAAAGCGGTGATGAAGAGAGCTTTAAAGACGGCTCGTGATTTTAAAAATCGTAAAGACCTGCTCACTTATGATTTTACCAATCGACCACCAGCTAGTGGTGGGCTTTGTCGCAGCTTGTTTCAATAAATAGGACTCATCTGGAACTGAGCGCCAATGGGCTGTTCCCTTGGATGGCGCGTTCTTATTGTAATTGCATAATTTTTACAATGAGGTACAAATTTGCCCATGATGAGAAGGAAATGCGGGTGCTACTAGGTGCGATTCCCAACGTGATCGATTTTTTTTGGCAACGAGAACGAGGGGGTTCTCATCATCGATTAAAATACAAAATAGGGGGATATATGAAAAAATTAATAACAACACTAGCAGCTTTAATGATTGCTGTACCAGCTTTAGCTTTGGATCCAACTGGACACTGGCGTTTTTCCAGTGACACTTGCTCTGGCGGAGCCACACCTACAGAGTCATTTAATCCAGGCACTACTTTTCGGATGAACATCGCCGGTAGAAGTGATGCGAATCACGGCACCATGACTGTATTTGGAATCTGGTACGACGCCACTGAGAATTGTCAGTTTAATGATTCAGGAATGTGGTCTCTAGCATCTAATGGCACCACTCTTACCTTCTTATCTAATGGAACTTCGGACTCGTGCAGCGAAGAACGGTTTATTAACCCACCATTTGTATTTGAACTCGCCTCTGTCACTTCAACAGTTCTCACTATGGACTTGGGAGAATCTTCCGTTTGCCCTACTGGTCAAACCTACAGACGACTGTTTAACAAAGTGGATTTGACTCAATAGGGAAATGACTCATCTGCAGCGATTCTTTCGAGTCGCTTCAGATAGTTGCTGATCAACACTTCTGGAGTATTCCAAATGGGCTCACTGTTTTTATTAAGCGGTGAATCCATCTCTCTTCGATAGGCCTCCACATCAATGATTTTAATCGACTCCGGGCCAATGTTAAGATCCACCATAAACTGGAAATCTTCAACGTTTTTAAACCCATGTTCTAAGAGCAGGTTTTGTATTTCGCGAAGCTTTATTTCATAGGCGGGATCGGCCATGAATTCTTTGGCAAATAGATTAAGGGCCACCTGTAACGACGGGGCGGTTATTTTTAGCATATGTTCTATTTGGGATTGTGTTGTCGACGAGCGACCTTCAAGAAAAAGAACCTCTTTGATATTTATCCCCGGCAACTCTTCCATCACCAGGTATCGGGCATTCTGAATCTTAACCAAGTGCACCTTCGGACCTATACCCAGCAATTCCATAAACCGAGCATTTTGAACTTCACGCAAAACATCTAAATCATTTTTAATCGCGTTGAGTTGCTTAATTATTAAATTCTCTCCACCCAATGTCGCCTTGAAAATCGCAGCCCGAGTCTTACCAGAAGAACCTTCAATAATTTCTAGCTGACTTTTGAATTCTCGCTCACCCTTTCCAAGATAGATAGATCGACCTTCATCAAAGTATTTATCTAGTTGTGAACTTATGGCCTTGTTATGCTGCTCCAGACTACGCGCTTGTTCTAATTGGAGACTCAAACTCTCTTGTTCCCTATTTAAAGCGTCAATAGCTTCCCGATGGAGATGAATTTTAGAACTAAATAAAGCTCTACAAGATCGCGGGACTCCCCTAGCACTACTTAGATTACGCTCTATCTGCATAACACAAGAGGCTTCAATATAAGGGCGAGTTTCCCTTACCCCATTATGAGAGCATGCTCCTGAAAACACTAATAAAAGTATATATACAACAAACTTCATCCCACTCTCATATCGGCATATTCTTAACTTAATGTGAGACCCATGACTTTTTACAAGCCCAATTCTACGACCACAAAATCACTTGAGACTTCTCTTTAAATCAAGCAAGGTATCGGCTCTCTACTACGAAAGGCTAGGCTATGTCGGAGAATCGGCTTTTTACACTTATTCTTGTTCTTTTATTTTCTTTCACCGTAGGTGCTGCTGAAAACTCATCGGAAGGACCTTTTCACTTAGACACCACACCAAACATAGACAAATGGGGCTTGGACCTGGGCTTTTACAATCAGCCCTATATGGACTCCACCTCTCGAATTGGTGTCTTTTCGCCTTTTTTGTTTCAAAGTGGATATGGCGATCAATGGCGACTTAACTTTGATTTTTCTGTCAAGAATTTGCAAGAGTATAGCAACAACGGCATCGTAGAATACGGACTCTACCTAGAAGCTGACGGCAAAATCTATAAGGATGTGGTTTACTCTTCTGTTAAATTTGGCCTTGGTACAATGACTTTTGATGCTGACATTTATGAAGGCAGTGTAAATACGTTTCCGATCACCTTAGGACTTCATGTCGTTACTCGCAACACCGTTAAAGGTAGCACCTCCATCTTCCTAGACTATCGATTTTACGCGGCCACCGATTACGACAAAGACAAAAGCTTACCGGATCAATCCAGCGTTGGAATCCGAGAAGAGGCTTTATTTTCGAGTGCTCTCACTTTCGGTTTGCGACTTATATTTTAAGAACTGCCCCCAAAGATTGTTGTTTTGTGGGAGCCGGTTTTCG
>TARA_B100000749_G_scaffold28537_1_pt1 | contig 123288 bp, 116 predicted proteins | sample TARA_B100000749 | Tara Oceans TARA_B100000749 (sample SAMEA2621232) | marine metagenome | biome: marine biome (ENVO:00000447); feature: mesopelagic zone (ENVO:00000213); material: "saline water (ENVO:00002010), including plankton (ENVO:xxxxxxxx)" | depth 800 m
AGCGATTCCAACTTCATGGAGTCGAGTTGCAGACTCCAATCCGAACTTAGAGAAGCTTTTAGAGATTAGCTGAACCTCGCGGTCTCGCTACTCGCTGTACTTCCCATTGTAGCACGTGTGTAGCCCTGGCCATAAGGGCCATGAGGACTTGACGTCATCCCCACCTTCCTCCGTCTTATGGACGGCAGTCTCGTTAGAGTGCCCAACTAAATGCTGGCAACTAACAACAAGGGTTGCGCTCGTTGCGGGACTTAACCCAACATCTCACGACACGAGCTGACGACAGCCATGCAGCACCTGTGTAGGAGTCCGAAGAAAGCACCATCTCTGGTAGCCGTCCCCTACATGTCAAGGCCAGGTAAGGTTTTTCGCGTTGCATCGAATTAAACCACATGCTCCACCGCTTGTGCGGGCCCCCGTCAATTTCTTTGAGTTTTAATCTTGCGACCGTACTCCCCAGGCGGGACACTTAACGCGTTAGCTCCGGCACTGACGGGGTCAAAACCGCCAACACCAAGTGTCCATCGTTTACGGCGTGGACTACCAGGGTATCTAATCCTGTTTGCTCCCCACGCTTTCGGGTCTGAGTGTCAGTATTGGGCCAGGCAGCCGCCTTCGCCACCGGTATTCCTCCTGATATCTACGTATTTCACCACTACACCAGGAATTCTACTGCCCTCTCCCATACTCAAGTTTAGCAGTATCAAAAGCACTTCCTGGGTTGAGCCCAGGGCTTTCACTTCTGACTTGCTAAGCCACCTACACCCGCTTTACGCCCAATGATTCCGAGCAACGCTTGGACCCCTCGTATTACCGCGGCTGCTGGCACGAAGTTAGCCGGTCCTTTCTTCTCAAGTACGCTCATTTTTTTGTTCCTTGAGAACAGAGCTTTACAACCCTAAAGCCTTCATCACTCACGCGGCGTCGCTGCATCAGAGTTTCCTCCATTGTGCAATATTCCCTACTGCTGCCTCCCGTAGGAGTCTGGACCGTGTCTCAGTTCCAGTGTGGCTGATCATCCTCTCAGACCAGCTATCGATCGTAGCTATGGTAGGCCATTACCCCACCATCAAGCTAATCGAACGCGGACCGATCCCGAGGCGATAAATCTTTAACCACTGCATCCGCAGATGCTGTGGTCTTATGCGGTATTAGCTAACCTTTCGGCTAGTTGTTCCCCACCTCGGGGCACGTTATCCACGTGTTACTCACCCGTGCGCCACTGTACTCGCACCGAAGTGCTTTCTCGTTCGACTTGCATGTATTAGGCACGCCGCCAGCGTTTGCTCTGAGCCAGAATCAAACTCTTCAGTTAAATTCAAACTCTAAATAAATCACTTAAGTATAAGTGTTTTTGGTCGCAACTGAATAAATCAATTGCGGAAGCCAATTAAACAATTGTCTAGCTATTCAATTTTCAAAGAGCAAAGTATGCGTTTTTCAGAACCGTGGTTGTAGTTGTTTACCCCAACCTGGTCAAGCGTAATTCTTAAAAAAAATAAAAGAATTTTCGCTTTGCATTGTGTTGCGTTAACTATTTGTAAAAACAACACAATTTCCAATCAATTAAATTTATTGATCGGGTCCTATGGTCGCCTCAAACTTAAGCAGTTAGAGGTGGTGGAGGCAACAGGGATCGAACCTGCGACCTTCTGAATGCAAATCAGATGCTCTCCCAACTGAGCTATGCCCCCACAGGACAGGGGAAGAAAATGCCGAAAAATCCAATCGGGGTCAATGGGAAAGTCTCAGCAATTACACTTTTTTTGCCACCCAGCGCCTTACATAAACAAAAAGGCCGTAGTCAATCTACGGCCTTCGCTATCTGCATATATAGATAAAACCTTATCCTTGCTTGGCTTGCCAGGTCACACACCAGCCTTTTTCAGCAACAAGCCCTTTGGGAAGAATGGAACATTTTCCTTTTCCGTCTTTCCCTGCAGTGTACAGATTGCAGTTCTTGCAGCTCTGTCCCGCTTTTTTGCTTTCATTTACGTACTGTAAACCCATTAGCAAGCCCTTGTTAGCGGGCACATCTGTTACAAGCTTATTTGCGTCCGGATCCGCCGCGTGAGCACGGTAGGTGATTGCTGCAATTCCCACTGCGGGAACTGTAACCATAGCCTTCTTTAAAAAATCTCTTCTAGAATGACCCATAGGTATCTCCTTTTAGGTATTTAACACCTAAGAAAGATATCACATGTGTAGACTATGCCCCTAGAAATGGAGGTCTTTGACAACCGTTTTCGATAGTAAAGCTGAATCGCCTATAGATTGAGTTTGAATAAAGACGGATGACTAGGCCGTAGCCCGTCCACCGATCCTAACGATTTGATGCAGCCATAATTTTTCTGCCTGCAGATCAAAACCAATATGCTCTGCTCCTTCAATGACTGAATAAAACAAACACCGAAGAGATTCCATGTCTTCGTAAGCCACATTTGAAGATATTGAATCCTCTATAGCTTCAATCACTCCGATAAGATCGGGCGTAGTTACTACTTTAGGGATTCTTTGCATATCTAACCCTGGACGCGGCATCGGTTTAAAGCCCACCAACGTGTCCGTAAGAAGAAGCTTTTTATCATCCAATAAGTTCAGCTGAACAAATGGATTGCCCTGTGAGTCTTCTCTAGAAATAACTTTCTCGATGCAATCAAGAGGTATGTCTAAGACTTTACCGTCTGCCGACTGTTCAATTCTGAAAGTCTCGGTGGTGGACCAAGCAATGGTTAGCCCACTACATGAGTTCACGTAATTGTCGATGATCTGCTTATGTTCCGTCTCGGTGATCTGCTTGCCTTCCACTTCGTCTCCCAAAAAAATAATACAGGCTTGTTACAAAGCTTATCGTTGCCGGAATCTTGGTTCTTTAACCGGATGAGCAGTTTTAGCACTATGTCCTGCGTAAGAATGAGATCCGTCATCAAAGCCTCGATTTAGGGCCAGCATTACTGGCTAACTCATTGTCAAAAATGGAGAAATTAATACCTTTCCTTCTCAAATAAACTTTTCCATCTGAATTGAAATTAGAGAAATAAACAGGAATGGAGTTAGCACCTAAAGAAGACATTTATAACTGACACCAACTGGCTAGATGCCTTCGACGAAAATTAAAATGAAAGCTGTAAAATCATTCCACAAAGATTTAAAGCTTACCCTTAGGACCAAAACCCAACTCCACTGAGAGTAACCCTTTAAGGACAGCGTCCTTATCCATCGCTACAGTCTCAACACAAAGTTTCAGAAACTAAAAAGGGAATCCATATAGGTTCAGCTCATAAGTTTAGCCGACACCCACGGGAATAAACATCTACCTCTCAATTAATGCGATCGGATCAGAAGAGCACCTTTATCACTCAATACAAACTTCTATAAAGACCTAGAAAAGCACAAAGGAGGTGAGAACAAGGCCCTCCTCTGAACAAGATCGATGTTACCTATAAGGCCGCACATCAGCTCCCAATGGTTTGATACGTCTGGAAAAGTGATTTTAGTCTTTGATTTCACCTCATCGGGACCAAATAGAAAATCAAACAGAGAGGCCGAATCAGCACCTCATGGGGGCCTAGTGATTTCAATCTGCCCAACATCTGATCCCACAAGGAGGTATTAAATGGAAATAATGCCCCCCTGACTTGATTCCAGCCTATTTGGAACGCTTTGCCTGCATTACATATGAAAACCCCTAAAAGCCGATCCGGAGTGCTATAGGACCTCCTGATCGCGCAAAAGAGACCTTATGACTTCAGAAGAAATGGCAATCTCCCATTGGCACGAATTTAATGTAGGCAATTTAAAAAAATTTGGTTATGAACTAATGGAGGAGTCAAAATGATAATTACTAGATGGCAAGCCCCAATGGTTCCAGAAATAGAGCAGATTAAAATGATGTTTTCCGCAGAAGGACTGGAGCCTTTTCTTGAGACTATATCTAAAGACTCTGGATTACCTGACCATAGGCACCCTTTTGATGAAGTCCGAATGGTTGCTAAAGGTGAATTAATGTTAAATATTGCCGGCAACAAACTACTCTTGAGAGAAGGGGATCGAATCACAATTCCCTCTAATACCAAACACTCAATTTCCGTAGGCCCACACAATAACGAAACCACCTGTGTTTGCGCCAATCGCATTTACTGACCAGACTTAAGTTGAAAAGAGGGTTTGGACTTACCAGCCCTTACTCTAATACCTTTGATTATTCGTTAACATTCTTACTCTTTCGAACATATAATAAGTCTTAATCTGATGAATCCAACCTGCGAGGCATTGATGTTTCCATCTGAAACGAGAGTTCTAATCGTTGATGATCTAAAGACTATTCGAAATATCCTATCCGAAATTTTGAAAAAAATTGGATTAAAAAAGGTAGATCAATGTGGAGACGGAAAACAGGCTTTGGTTCAATTAAAAAAGGCCTCTCAAGAGGGAGACCCTTTTGGCTTAATAATATGTGATTGGAACATGCCAGAACTCACCGGTTTGGAATTGCTCAATGCAAAGAATAATGACAATGACTTAAAGAACACCCCATTTCTCATGGTCACTATCGAAAGTGAAAAAGACTACGTTTTGAAAGCCATAGCAATGGGTGTAGATGATTTTGTAGTTAAGCCCTTTAACGAACAAATCATAACCAAAAAACTGGAAAATGTTTGGGAACGCACTCAGGGGAAACAGGTCTAAATGTAGACGCCTGAAACTCGCTTACTTTTCCTCGTCCCGCATCCAAGCTAGATATTCCTTCATCTTTTTCTCAAAACCACGATCTCCAGCTTCGTAGAACTTTTGGTTTCGAATCTCTTTAGGTAAAAACTCTTGGGCCTGGAAACCCTTTCGCCCATCATGGGAGTATTTATATCCCTTACCAAAACCCATTTTCTCGGCAACATGATTTCGTGCCGACTTCAATGAATCTGGAATATCCAGAGATCCGGATTTTTTCACCTCCGCCAACGCCGCATCAATTCCTATGTAGGAACGATTTGATTTCGGAGCGGAAGCCAAATAAGTCACCGCCTGAGCCAAGTTAATCCTACATTCAGGCATCCCTATCACTTCTACAGCTTTAAAAACATCCACAGCCACTGAAAGGGCTCTAGGATCAGCATTGCCTATGTCTTCGGAGGCCAAAATCACTAAGCGTCGCGCAATGAACTTAGGATCTTCACCACCATGAAGCATCCTAGCTAAATAATAAATGGCTGCATTCGGGTCACTCCCACGAATCGACTTAATAAAGGCCGAAATACAATTGTAATGTTGATCTCCCGATTTATCGTAAAGAATTCCAGAGTCGGAAAGCAAATTTTCAAGCTCATCACTTGAAATGGGATTTGTATTTTCGATGAGATGATCAAAGATTGAAGTCATTAGATTTATAAATTTTCGAGCATCGCCGTCGGCCAAGTCTTTTATCAAATTCACCTGATCTTCATTGAGTAAACCCTCTAAAGTCTGCCCCCTATCGGACTGCATGGAGTGCAACACTTTATCCAGAGTCTCTTCTGAATGACGTTCCAACTGAATGATTCGGCAGCGACTGGCTAAAGCGGCATTGATTTCATAGCCTGGATTTTCTGTGGTGGCACCAATTAGGGTAAAATCACCCTTCTCTGTATGCGGCAACAGCACGTCCTGTTGGGCTCGGTTGAGTCGATGGATTTCATCTATGAAAAGCACCGTGGGTTTACCATAAACAATCTTCCGATTATGTGCCTCTTCCCCTAATGACTTTAACTGTTTAGCACCAGAACTGACGGCATTGATGGAAATCTCCGTGGCACCAGTAAGCTTGGATAATATTTGCGCCAAGGTGGTTTTACCACTGCCAGGAGGACCCCAGAGAATCAAACTGGGTATTACTCCCTTTTTTTCTATGATATTTAGAAGAGACTGTACCTGAGTCTCTACTCTTCTAGAGGTAAACAGAAAGTCCCTTAGCTCCTGCGGACGCAGCTTCTCCGCCGGTGGGAGAGAGTTCACATCAGCCTCTTTGTCGTGGTTGAATTCAAATAGATCCATTCCGATTTGATACTCGGATCTGGTGCCATTGGCAATGTTAGGCCATATCCTTCCACTTCATCTCGAAACCAGTTTGGTTTGAGGGCGAAATGTTTTTCAAAGCTCATCCAGGACCTTTGTCCTGTTGTTAATTTTCCCTTTATGGAATGCAGAAAAATTTCACTTTTTCTAATGGTTTACATATACTTATAGCTACCAGCCTAAGGAAGGTGACCTAAAATGAAACATTTCTACTTACCTTTACTTTTATGCGGAATCTTTGCGGCTACGGGATGTGGCGGTAATGACGATTCTGAAGATGAAATCGCTAAGAATGTGAGTGTACAGCTCACGCCAGAAGAACCTTATGTCTTTAATGTGGCAATAGAAGAAGACCAATTCGCTCCTGGCTATCCCGATCAAGATATTGGTGCTGCCTGGTTTCAAACCCGAATTACACTCACCAACAATAATACAGGCACCGAAAGTGCTGTGGTCATCCAAGCAATTACCATTGACTGCGATGACGTCACTTTTTCTGACTCAGGGTCACCTTCTTTGTTCATACTACAATCAGGATCTGCCTCATCTAGCTATATAGACTTAATAATGGGAGGCATACCCTTTGAAGATAATTTAAATCTACGCTGCGAAGGAGAGCTTTTAGGCTGGGTGTCCGACAATTCGACCACTAGCATTCCAACGGATAACTTTACAAAAGAATTCAATTTTACAGCTATAGCTCCATAATAAAAAAGCCCACTTTCTAAAGTGGGCTTTTATTTTCGACATCAAAGAAACCTTACTCTTCGATTCCTTCCGCCAATGTTTTTACAGATCCCTTGTTATTTAATTGGTTATCCGAGATCTCTAGAATATTTGGAGTCACAAAAAGTAATAGCTCAGTTTTAATTTTTGTCACGGCTTTAGATTTAAATAGCCAGCCTAGAACCGGAATATCTTTGAGTACAGGAATACCCTGCTCCCCTTGAGTCACATCATTTTGAAATATGCCACCCAGTACAGCCGTTTGCCCATTATCCACCATTACTTTTGTCGTCGCCGATCTGGAGTTAACCGGACGCTCTCCTGAGCTATCGTCCTGGGCTCCCGGGAACGAGCGGTTTAAATCAATTTGCATTACTACAGAACCATTTGCTGTTACTTGGGGTGTGACATTCATTGTTAAAGAGAAAGGTATCCGCCGTATGGAGTCCGTGGAAACACCATCGCTAACTACTGTTTGAGTTGAAAGCACTTCACCAGACTGAGTGATTGAACCCGCTTGATTGTTCATAGTAACGATTCTTGGCGAGGCCACCACTTTAATATTACCCTGGTTTTCCTCGATGGCTAAAGTGGCATCCAGGTCTCCAAGAAAGTCCAATTGCCCAATACTCAAGTTAAGAGTTCCAACCCCACCTCCTGTACTACCGAGTGGAGCTATTGTTAAAGCGGAATCAAATTCAATAGGCAATCCGTCTACCCCACCATCCGGAGAAATTTCGTGAGTGGCTCCACTATACGACCAGTTCACACCGAAAGAACTTGTAAATGATTCTTGGGCTTCAATTACTTTTGATTCAATCATAACTTGGCTTGGCGGAATATCTAACTCTTGGACAACCTTCACAATACGACCAATATTCTCGGCGGTGTCTTTTACTATCAATGAACTCGTGCGGTCGTCAGCTGTAGCCGTACCCCGGTCCTTGGTTAAAAAAGGAGTGAGCTGTTCAATCATCTCCCCAGCTTTGGCATAGTTGATAGGTACAACCTTAACAACCAAAGGCTCTAAATCACGATTCACCTCGATAACTTTTTTACGTTGAGCCGCTTCGGACTCTAGGGTAGCCAGTGAAGCAATACGAATTACATTTCCTTGTCGGACATACCCGAGATTTTGTGTTCTCAATACAATTACGAATGCTTGATCCCAAGGCACCTGCCGCAATTTTAGCTGAACAGTTCCATTAACCTCTTGGGAAATCACCATATTCGCTCCAGACTGCTCTGAAATAAATTTAATGATATCTCTAATATCCGCATCTTTTGTCGTTTCAATGGAGATTCTACGTCCGTAAAATTTATTATTGGTCTCCAAAAATTCAGCAAGAGATTTAGCGCCCAATACTTGGCCTCTTGCTTTACTCGCTTCTCCCGTATCGTAAGACCATTTGTCCCCTTCAGAAAACTCGTCCAACTCAACTTGCTCTTTTTGACCCATAGGAGCTTGGTTAGCTTGATTGTCACCAGTTAAAGCTATGTACTCATCTGGTGCGGACTCCTGCAGAGCCTTAACTGGCACTATAAGTATATTACTCCCTTCGGCTTGAACCATAGGAGCTGTACCAGAACCCAACTGAACAACCACGCGGGCAACACGACCACCTGGATTTTGATAGGCATTTATAGATTTAAATTCCGCTCCAAACTCAGTTGTTATAAATGGGCGCTTTAAATTATTGGGTAATGTGGCGTTTTGTATCTCTAGAATAAATTGATTCGTTTCGGGATTGACTCGAGAGGTATAAATCGCAGGCTCACTAGTTTCCACAACTACTGTCCCACCGGATTGATTCGCCTTGAAACTAATATTATTTATTAAAACAGCTGGGGGATTTGCCGCATCTCCGGCCACTGCCGACGGCGGATCCTCTAACATCAAATCATCCGATTCAGAGATCTCATCTTCTAAAGCCGATAGCTCGTCTTCAGAGGCACTTAGCCCCTCTTCATCTTCGGAAAAATCAGAATCCGCGAAGTCGGAATCATCAAAATCACCATCCTCAAAATCACTATCTTCCAACCCCTCTTCCACCTCTGAGGTTTCGCTATCAACGCCGGAACTATTGCAACTCACTAACCCCAAAGGGCCAGTTCCTACAATCAGTAAAAGTATTAACAATGTACGAATCATCCTTGACCTCGCTATTTTTGAATCCTGATTACTTTGGTGGTGTAAATCGGCTCACCGTTTTTTTCTGTTGTTTCCACCACAACTAACTCGCTTTCACGAATCACTGCGATATATCCTTGATTGCGCCCTATTCTCTGATCTTTTGTCAAAATATGAACTTGATTTGTTGGGTCCATGAACATCGCTCTGGGATTTTGAGTATCCCAAATAATACCAATCAACCGAATATCTTTTAGCTCATACCGCTCTAGTGGCAACAAAGGCCTTTGTTGTCCACCAGTCCGAATAGCCTGTGGCAGTGTTTGTAAATCTGTAATTTTTAAAAATGGATCTCTTCTGCCACTGGGATCGTAGTTATAAGGCTCAAGAAAAAGTTCAAAATCCGCATCTACCGATTCGCCACCTTCCCCAGCAACTGGCTCTCCTTCAACCCCCGGAGGCGCTGGAGGAGGAGGCGGCGGTGGTGGCGGCTCCTGAGCATAAGCCTGCCAACAAAAACTCGAAACTAGAACAGATATAACTAATTTTTGAATAAGGAAAAGGTTTGTCATTGCATGTTTCCTTCCTCATTATCATCTCGATATCTGTAGCCGATAAATGTGCCAGTAAATTTAACAGTGGCAAGAGATTCCAGATCTTGAACCTCTTGCAGGTTCACAGAAATAGCATTTAATTGCATTTCCTTAAGCACCATCACTTTATTCGTATTTGTTAGGTTAGCCAAAAATAAAACCAATTGCGAATAAGAGCCCGTCAACGCTACTTCAACTAGAATTTCCTCGTAAAATTGATAGCGATTACCCATTCCAGCATCCGTTAATGACTGTAATGAGGCACCCGCAGCTTTCGCCTCTGAGGAAATAATGTTCATTTGCTCCACTGTTTTAAAATCATTCGGAATATATTTTATAAGTCGATCAAATTTTGAACCCAAGTTGGCTTGAGTTTCTTTAAAACGCTTAAATGTTTCAATGGCCTGCTGAACTCTTTTTTTATCTTCAATATTCTTCTGAATTTGAGCATTAGCTTCTTTAATTTTCTTAGTCAGATCTGTACCATCATCATAGCACCCAGGCATAAAGAAGTAGATAGCCGCAATCACAAGGCCTATAAGCAGCGACTGTGGGACGTCTAGTCTATCTAATATGTCCTGCAACTGTTCCATTAATTTACTACTTCTTCCGTTATTCCAGGAAGGCCTTCTGTGGCCATAACCGTGGAGATTTCAAATTTTTTAATCGACCCTGTATCTGTTTTTTCAATGGTTTGCTTTAAAACTACGACCTCATCAAAATAACTACTTTCATTCAGACCAGAAACGAAAACTTCCATTTCTTTATCATTAAGAGCAGATCCTTTAAACTGGACTCCCTGCCCATCATAGCTAACATTACTTAACCAAACCCCATCTGGAATCATCGTCTGAAGAAAATCCAACGCCTTCAACTCACGCAGCCGCTTCTTAGACAGCTCCTGTAGAATATTGAGTTTTTCTTGAAGCTGGTTGATTTCTTTCTCAACTTCCTCAGCTTTTCCTGCCGTTTTTCTTAACTCATTAATCTCAGCCACGCCTTTGTCAGCTTGTGCTTTTTTAGCTTTAAATTGAGCCGTCAACTGATCAATATTATGAGATTCATAAAAATAAAGTCCTACCACAGCCGTTAACATAAGAATGACCTTGATTATATTCTCACGCTGACCTTGCTTGTCATTAGTAATGAGAATCCCCTGGCCTCCGCCAGCTTCATCCGCTGCCACTTTATTATTTATGAGGTTAATTCGAATCATGAATCACCCTCCTTGCGCAATCCCAAACCAATTGCGCAAGCAGCAAGATCACTCACCTGGTTTATATAATCTCCACCTAAACCTCGGCCCACCTTAACTTTAGCAAAAGGGTTAAGAAGCTCTACTTCTCTCTGGGTGGCCTGCCCTAACTGCTGAATCAATCCTGGTGTACGACTACCGCCACCGGTAACATAGATTTTTGAAATCTCAACACCTGGCGTGGTATTATTAAAAAAGTCTATACTTCCCTGAATTTCATCACAAACTATCTCGTGAGAAGAGCTAATCACTGAAGCTATTTCCTCAGGCATCTGCCCCATAGAAGCGCTAATTTTTAGAGATTCCGCTTCGGTCAAACTCACATTCAGCGATTTTTGAATATCAACCGTATAAAATTGTCCACCCACAGGAATATCTCTACAGAAAATAAGATCCTCACCTGAGATAACTACAAAATTGGTGTATTGAGATCCAATATTCAGTACAGCAACAGGATCTTTAGCTGGGCCATAATTAAACGTAAAGCAGTTCGCCAGTGCAAAACCATTTACATCAATAATGGACACAACCTGTCCAGCCGTTTCGATAATTTCAACGTACTTTATAATCTGCTCTTTACGGGCAGCAACAAGCAATACATCCATATTGTCGTAGCCAGCAGAACTTTCCTTCAAAAAGGCATAGTCTAAGTTCACTTCAGAAATATCGAACGGAATGTATTGTTCCGCCTCCCAGCGTATTTGTTCGGCAACAAACTTTTTTTCCATCTGAGGGATACTGATCTTTTTAACAATGACCGAAGATCCCCACATACCTGCGCAAGTGGGCTTCGTCTTAATCTTCTGGTTTTGCAATAGAGATAAAACCGCATCTCCATAGATGCCAGCATCAACAATATCACCTGCGGACACGGAGGTAGGAGGGGCCTCCAATATCCCAAACTTCTGCAAAGTTGCCGAGTTTTTAGATACGTCCAACTCCGCCACTTTCACGGAATTAGTTCCAATATCTAAACCTACGATTTTCTTAGATCCGAAAAGCATCTTCTTGATGCTCCTTTGCTGGTGAAAAGTCCTATTTCAGTTCAAAAACCATCCCTGACTTTTGAAGAGGCTACACTAACCTTCGTAAATTAAATCGAACACTTACAGCGTTGTCAAACGAGTCAGCGATTAGGAATAAACAGGTCTATATACCAGTTTGTGATCTCCTCCCCGGCAAAAATATATAAAAATGCCCCCAAAGCCAGGTAAGGGCCAAACGGGATCGATGATTTCATGTCCGAACGCCTAAAAAGCGCCATGGAAACCCCGGCAATACTCCCGATCACACTGGAGGTTAGGATAATAAACGGGACGGAAGTCCAGGAGAGAACAGCACCCAGCCACCCTAAGAGCTTTATATCTCCTCCCCCCATTCCATCTTGATTTCGGAGAGCAAAATAAAAGTAGGCAACGGCCCATAAAAATCCTCCGCCCACGAGCACACCATATAAAGAAGGAAGAAAATCTCGCTCTGGAGACAAAGTAGCCCCAACTAGACCAATCACTATTCCCGACAAGGTGAAGGAATCTGGCAATATCATGTGATCAATATCAATAAAGCTCACCGTCACTAAGCCAAATGTAAGAATAAGTAACTCCAGAGTGGTCCAACTCAATCCATATTTATACCCAACCGCCCAAAATAGAACGGCCATCAAGATCTCAACTAGTGGATATCGGAAACTAATTTTAGCGCTGCATTTCCTGCACTTCCCCCTAAGAACTAACCAAGACAAAACCGGAATATTGTCGAACCAAGCCACCGGGGTTCCACATGACCCGCAGGCACTTCGTGGCGTAACGACCGACCTACCTTGAGGCAGACGAAAAATTACAACATTTGCAAAACTTCCAAATAGCAGACCAATGAGAAATAAATAAATGGGAAACCATTCCTGAACAAGATTCAAATCAACCAAAGTCTTTCCTTCTAAAGATAAACGAAGTGAGCACAATACAAAAAGAAAACCAAGCAAAGGAATAAACTGTAGCCAAAATTAAATCATCAGGTATAAATTTCTCGACAAGCACCTGATCTCTCCAATTGAACCGTTCTAAATTTGGAAACACCGATGTGATTACTTCTGCGATGGATTTAAACCCCTCAGATTCACTTTGCTCGGAAAAATATGTCAAATTATTAAGCCAATGACCAATAAAGAAGATTCCCAAACTAAAACAAATGACCATCATCGGGCGAGAAAAACTACTGAAGAACATCGCCATACCTAACAATAGAATCGCCTCGAGAAGAATCCCCCACAAGGCCTTTAAAAAGTTTGGATACACTTCCAAGCCGAGGCCCAAAAATACAAAATACATGACCAGTGCCAAACCTAGGATAACCGTTGAAATTACAAAAGTGAGCCCAAGACACTTTCCTAAAATAAATTGTAGTCGCGACATTGGCCGAACCAATAAAGTCATTACCGTCTTTTTATCAATCTCTTTTGCAACTAAACTCGCCCCAATAAAAATCGCAAGAACCATAGAGCTAATATGAATTCCTGCAAATCCAAAATTCCCTGAAATTCTCGCCTGCTCGGTAAAGGATAGCTGACCAAGAGCTAGACTAAAACCAACTAGCAACAAAGCAAAAACAATCAGTCCATATAAAATTCTATCTCTAATGATTTCTCTAAATGTATTTTTTGCTAAGATCCAAACAACGTTCATAGGTTTTCCCTCTTCTTATCCATGGCGAAACCCACAAAAGCATCCTCTAAACTTGTAATATTTGGGGAAACACTAATGATAGTTCGGCTTGCTTTTCGCAACTCGTCTATCTTCATCTGTAGCGGCTCACCATTCTCCACTTCAACCGACTCAATCATCGAATCGCCTTGATATTTTATATGGCTCGTTCGACCCATTTGACCGAGGAAGGTTTGAGTACCTCCAGAAAATTGCACTACACCATCTCGCAAAATAACAAGGTTCTCACATAGCTTCTCGGTATCGTTAAGAAGATGAGAACTAAAAAATATAGATGTACCTTGCTTTGCAGTTTCAGAAATCAGTTCACTCAAATAGTGACGGCCATCAGGATCTAAACCGGCCATGGGTTCATCCAAAATAACAAATTCCGGGTAATGAATCAGAGCCTGCGCCAAGCCGATTTTCTGCAACATCCCCTTGGAGTACCCCTTCAGAGACCTATCTCTTGCATGCTGTAAATCCACTTTTTTTATGAGGTAGTCTATTCTTGCTTTCAAATCGAATTGAGATTTAAATTTTCCCGAAATTTCGCCATAAAACTTTAAAAATTCTTCACCCGTTAAATAATCATAAAAATAGGGTCGCTCCGGTAAAAAACCCACCTTAGCTTTCACCTCGGTAGATAACTCAGAGTCTCCAAAAAAACGAATTTCACCTTTATCAGGAAGAGCAAGGCCCAAGACACACTTCATTGTGGTGGTTTTCCCGGCCCCGTTGCCACCTAAAAATCCTGTAATTGTGCCTTTGGGGATTGTAAAAGAAACCCCTTTTAACACGTTATAGGTTTTTGGAATAAAGCCCTTTTTAAAGCTCTTGTGCAGATCTTCCACTTCAAGAATATTCATATTCTTCCCTCACCTATGAAATTGAAACAGAAAATAGGGTGAGGGTCAAAGTTTTCAATTATAGCGGAGCGACTGAATATCCTGATTTACCATTCGAATTGAGCGCGGAAATCACTTCAATAGCTGCATCACTCTCAGTAATACATGGGACAGAAAAATCAATGCAACTCCTTCGAATACTAAAGCTCGCTTCTACAGCTTCTCTTCCGGAAGTGGTATTTATCACAAACCCCACATCTCCCGAACGGATTCTGTCCACACAATTAGGACGACCTTCCGCTACCTTCTTAACAGCCTCACATTCTATACCTTTTTGAATAAGAAACTCCGCTGTTCCCAATGTCCCCATCAGAGAGTATCCCATTTTGTTTAGGAGCTCGATCTGAGGTAAAAGATTTTCCTTATCCTTGTCCCGCAAAGAAAGAAACACTCGACCTTCTGAGGGTAAATTAACTTGGCTAGAAACCAGAGCTTTAAGAAGCGCTTCACCATAGGAATCTGCACGCCCCATACTTTCTCCCGTTGACTTCATCTCTGGGCCTAATAACGAATCAGATTCTGCGAACTTCTTAAATGGAAAGACCACTCCCTTGACACAAACGGACTTCAAATCCTTCCAATTATAGGCTTCCGGCTTCACATCCTCAGCTTTAGCACCCATTATTCCCATGACTCCAAGATCCACCAATGGAACTCCTCCCGCCTTAGCAATAAAAGGAACACTTCTTGAACTCCGAGGATTCGCTTCAATCATAAAAACTTCGTCGTCTTTTACAGCTAGCTGAAGATTTAAAAACCCAAGAATATTCATTTTATCTGCCAGCCGCTTCGCCATTTCCTCAATCTTAACGCTCGTAGCGTCTTTCAGCCTTTGAGGTGGCAAAACCCCCATACTGTCTCCACTATGAACACCCGCGGCCTCGATATGCTCGATGATTCCCCCAACCACACTCCAGTTTGGACCGCGAACCAGATCGATATCGACTTCGAGTGCCCGCTCCAAAAACTGATCAATGAGACAAGGATGACTGGAGGAAATATATTCATGATGACGTTTGAAATAACTTTCTAACTCGGACTCATTTTCAACAATCTCCATTCTTCGACCTCCAAGAACATAGGATGGTCTACATAGAATGGGGAAAGGTACCGATTTTATGATCTCTTGCGCCTCGGATAGATCACTGGCCATACCTGATTTAGGAATCTTAAAATCCAACTGCCTACATATATCAATAAATTGTGCTCGATCCTCCGCTAAATCCATAGCTTCCATTGAAGAGCCCAGCATTTTAAAACCGGCCTTTATCAAAGATGGCGCAAGTAATATCGGAGTCTGCCCTCCCACTTGAGAAATAAATCCCTTAGGCTGCAAGAAGTGTAGAATTTCGCCCACATGCTCCTCGGTCAATGGCTCAAAGAACAATTCATCAGATGTGTCATAATCAGTTGATACTGTTTCTGGATTAGAGTTAACCATTACAACTCTAAAGCCTAGGTCCTTGAGTTTTCTCACCGACCTTACACAAGAATAATCGAATTCAATCCCTTGACCTATCCGATTTGGCCCACTCCCCAGCAAGATCACTGTATTAGAATCGCTCTTTAGCGGCTCAGGTAAACTCCAGTAGGTCGAATAAAAATACGGCGTATCCGATTGGAATTCCCCCGCACAGGTGTCCACTTGAAAAAATCTCGGACGCAAATCATTTTCTCGTCTAAACTCTCTAACTTCTTTTTGAAAGACACCCTGTAAAGTCGCAATCCATGCATCAGAGAATCCAGTTCGCTTCGCTTTCAAAAGCAATTCTTTGGATAAAGTACCACCTTGATTCACCAACTCACTTTCAACATTTACCATCTCCTGAAATTGGTTCAAAAACCACATATCGATAAATGTTTTACGATAGAGACTATCTAAAGAGTGGCCCTGTCTTATAGCCTGAAACAGGTGATGCATTCTTTGCGAATTGGGATATACGATTTTCGACTCATCCAACAAAACAGGCTTAAACCCCCGGGGATCCCCTTCCATAGAAAGCAAAGCTTTCATAAAGGACTCTTTAAATGTTCGGCCTATGCTCATTACTTCGCCCACAGATTTCATCTGAGTGCTCAGCAAATCTTTGGATCCTTGAAACTTCTCAAATGCGAAACGAGGAATTTTAGTCACCACATAATCCAACGCCGGCTCATAACAAGATGGTGTTGTTCCCGTGATATCATTTTTAATTTCATCTAAAGTATAACCAATCGCTAAAAGTGCTGCAATTTTAGCTATTGGGAAACCCGTGGCTTTACTTGCTAAGGCCGACGAACGACTCACCCTTGGGTTCATTTCGATTACGACACGTTCTCCATTTTTAGGATTCACAGCAAACTGAACATTCGCTCCACCCGTCTCGACACCCACCTCTTCAATGATTTGTTTAGCTTCCAAACGCATCAATTGATATTCCGGATCGCTTAGAGTCTGTTGAGGAGCTACCGTAATACTGTCCCCAGTATGTACTCCGCATGGATCTATATTCTCAATGGAGCAAATAACCACGAAGGTTCCTTCGCAGTCTCGCATAACCTCTAGCTCATATTCTTTCCAGCCGAGAATACTTTCCTCGACGAGAACCTCCGAAGTGGGGCTCTCATGCAAAGCCTGAACTAACTTCTGCTCATATTCCTCTGCTGAGTAGGCAATTCCACCACCGCCACCACCAAGTGTGTAGTTTGGCCGCAAAATAATTGGAAAACCAAATTGCTTACCAACACTAACACCTTGTTCGTAAGTTTTTACCATTTCTGAAGACGGGTATTTTGCCCCAATTTTATCTAGAATTTTTCTAAATTCTTCGCGGTCTTCCGCCTTCCGAATAGTATCTTGATTGGCGCCCAACATTTTAATGCCCAGTCGATCCAACACACCGGAGGACTCCAGCTCCAATCCTAAGTTAAGAGCTGTCTGACCACCTAATGTAGGAATTATTGCGTCTGGCTTTTCTTTCTCTAAAATCTTTTGAACGAACTCCACTTTTAGGGGCTCAATATAAACTCGACTCGCCAATTCAGGATCTGTCATTATAGTTGCAGGGTTAGAATTGACTAAGATGACCTCTAGCCCAGCATTCATCAAAGCTTTACATGCTTGTGTTCCTGAGTAATCGAACTCACAAGCTTGTCCAATTTGAATCGGACCACTCCCAAGTATCAAAACCTTATTGATTCCAGACTTTCTTGGCACGAGTCCTCCTAAAACTTTAATTGGCCTTCATTGGTATAAATCATATTTAATGGCACATGAGTGTACTGCACGTATTTACTATTCATTTTGAATAATCTAAATATCAAATCTTCCCGAGCCGTATCCTGCTGGTCGACAGGAAGTTTATTTACAACTTTCACTTCTTTTTTAATAAACTTTTTTGCTTCCGGCGGATGAAAGCAAAAAGAGCCGGCAAAATAAAAACTATCATTCTTTGGGATCACACGTGACTCAATGATATCGCCTTTGTTGAATCCTTGAATAAACTCAACTCCCAGAACTTTAATTTTGTATCCTGAAAACATATCTTTTACCAAAATGTAGTCTCCAGAAACTTTAAGCACTTCAAATAGACTGTGCCTTTGAGATCTTACATTTTTAATGTTTTCAATCACCTCTGTATCCAATCTCAAATCATTGAACTCCTCATAAGCTTCAATCGGTGTCTTATGGTATTCAATGAGCCTTCGCGAAAAAAGATACCAGTGAGAAAATTGAATCATCTTATTTTCATAATCTTGAGATTCTTCATCCAAAATACCAGCGCCTTCAAAAAAGCGCGCTTTCCCCTGCTCCACATCTTCACGAAACTTTGGCCCGGAAAAATATTGCATAAGCTGGTCAACGACCATTTCTACATCTCTCATAATACCCGCTTAATAAAATGATCAAAGAGCAACTCTGACTCTCTTGGCCCAGGATGACTTTCGGGGTGAAATTGTACAGAAAAACACTTGTTCTTATCACTATTGATTCCAGCCAAAGTATTATCATTCAAATTAAAGTGCGTTTCCTCTACATGCTCTGGAAGGGAACCCGACTCGACCGCATAGCCATGATTTTGGCTTGTAATATAAATAGTTTTTAACAGATCGTCCTTAATAGGATGATTGCTTCCGCGATGGCCAAACTTCAATCTAAAAGTTTTTCCACCCATTGAGAGGCATAGCAACTGATGTCCCATACATATTCCAAAAATCGTTCTCCAACCCAATAAATTTCGTATTGTTTCTTGCGCTTGTTTTACATCTTCTGGGTTACCAGGACCGTTTGATAATAGTATCCCCTGCGGGTCATATTCCTTAATCTGATCTGCAGTGGCCCTACTCGGGAAGACCTTTACCTCTTTGCACCTTTTTTGCAGCTCCCTCAAAATATTGGTTTTGCAACCAAAATCCATCACAGCCACTCTTGGCCCCGAATCCACTTCACCTTTTATAACGTACGCATCCGAACAAGTGGTTGCATAGGCCCAGTCTAAATCTTCCTGCTTCTTTTCAACGATCAAAGTCTTCGCTGCTTTTCTAGCGCTTTCTTCATCGCTTTCTTCTACCAGAGCACCCCAGACCGTTCCCTTTTCCCTTAAAGTTAAAACTAAACTTCGAGTATCAACTTGATCCATGGAAGGAATTTGAAATTGATCCAAACGACCTTTCCATCCGGAAAATGCATCACTCTGGATTTCTAAAGCTACAAATCCAGTAATATGCAGTTTTTTACTCTCCCAGAAAGACTCATCTACACCATAGTTGCCCAATTGTGAGGTGGTCATAACCATAATTTGATTGTGATAAGAGGGATCAGTAGCAATCTCTTCATACCCTGAATGTGACGTATTAAACACAACCTCACCGGCTTTAGGCTCGCCACCTCTCCAATTACCTTGAAACACTTCTCCCGATTCAAGAACTAAATAACCAGCCATCAACCACCTTCTCCCAACATCATTTTTAACAAAGCCGCTCTAACAAAAACCCCATTTTCAACTTGGTTTAAAATCAAACTTCTGGAATCGTTTACGACGTCATATGTGATTTCTTCATTCGGCACAAAAGGACCTGGGTGCATAATATAACTTTCGGGCCCTAACCATTTAATTGTCTCTCTATTCAGCTGATAGTAAGTTACAAATTCTGAAATGTTTTGATCTGTTTTTTCAGAGTGTCTTTCTTTTTGAACCCTCAAAGCAATACAAACATCCGCCCACTCAAGAGCCGGCTGCAGCTTTTCGAAAGATTCGGCTTTCATCCAACGCTTATCACCTTCGGGCCTAAAAAATGAAGGCGAACAAAAGCCAATATTTGCACCTAATTTCTCCAATAAAATGATATTTGAATTTGCTACCCTCGAATGACGAACATCTCCTAAAAACAAAATATTTTTACCTGAAAGGGTTCCTAATTTTTCGTTCATGGTAAATGCATCCAGTAAAGCTTGTGTAGGATGCTCATCTGAACCGCTACCAGCATTAATATACCTACAGTTTGCCTGCAGAATATGGCTTTTGACTGATTCCGTTTGTGAAGACCTTAGAACAATGAGATCTGGCCCCATAGCTTCTAAAACCTTTAGTGTATCCAAAATAGACTCACCCTTAACAAGGCTAGTGTTTTTACTATTGGAAAAAACTGAAGGCTTAGCATTCAACCGATGACAAGCAATTTCAAAACTCATCCGCGTTCTTGTACTTGGCTCAAGGAAAACTAAAAAAACTACCTTTTCCCGCAATGAAGGGGCTTCTTCAACCTTCCAACTCTGCTTAAACTGGGAAGCTTGACCAAATAAAGAGGTAAGGATCTCGCGATCAAGCTGGTCAGTGGAAAAAAGGTGAGGTCCAATGGAAGGCATTGGGCCTAACTATATTTCTGATCAAAAAGGAGGTCAATTCAACGTTCGAAACTTATCAAAGAGACAGGACGCTTAGCATTACAAGCGTAGAAACCATCGGTCCCAGCGCAAACCAGGGAACAATGGAGTTTCCTCTGGATCCAATGGCCACCTTAATGAAAACAAAACACCGACGGCCCGCGCCGATATGGCCTGATGCTTAACAACTCCCCAGTGAAAGGAACTTTGATCTGAATTTCTATAATCACTGAGTAGAAAAACTTCACCCGGCGGAACTGTCTGCTGTTGAGGCTCTAAAAGTGAACCTGTTCTTACAAAAATTCGCCGATCGCTATCAATAGCCTCTAAATCCTTCTCTACAAGCAGATCGAATTGAGAGAAATTAGGCTGAGAAAGCCACTCTTCTGTTATTTCGTCAGGAATAGAATAGTTTAATTCCACACCATTGATCGATAACCTTCCACGATGCATCAATACTTCATCACCAGGAAGTCCAACAACACGGCTTAAACATCGAGCACTTTTACGCCCAGGACAGCTAAATAATACAAGATCTCCACGCTGCAACTCACCAAGTGGGTCTGATCCAAATTTAGAAAAAGGAAATTTATAACCAACTACAACATCACCCACAAAAAGCGTAGGAGCCATATCCACTGATTTGACTCGATAGACTGAAACAACGAATGTCCGAAAAAATAGGGCTATGAGAATCGCCAAGATTAGAGCTTCAGCATATTCTCGTCCGACTTTTTTAAGGGAAGTAGAAAATTCTTCCCCTGTTGCCTTCTTGGACTCAGTCATTAAACTTAATTTCCTTAATGAATAAAATGAAGCAAGCGAGACCAGCGCACCGTCAACGGATTACAGAACACATTTATACCTGGAAATTTCTCGTCACAACTCAACCACACAAAACTCGCCCGTCCCATCAAATTGGCTCTAGGGACAAACCTTTTATCTGCGGCCCACAAACGGCTATCTTTGGAGTTATTTCTATTATCACCCATAACAAAATAGGAATCGTTAGGCACCTTAAATGGCCCATAAGGACCGTCAAAGAACTCACCTTTTCTAAGCATTACACTGAACTTGTGATCTCCTAAAGTCTCTTCCCAGTGAACATAGTTATCTTTAACCTTAGTTCCACCCTCGCTCATTTCAGCCACCCAAGCAAAATCATCCTTCTTTTCGTCTGGAACCACTTTCTCGATCAGCTCATTGTTTATATAAAGATTGCCATTTTCATAATAAACCGTATCCCCCGGAACACCGACAACTCTTTTGATATAGAACTTGCTCATATCTTCCGGATAGCGAAATACAATCACTTCTCCCCGCTCGGGTTCGCCAAATTTCACCATCCATTTTTCTGTGAACGGAAATCTCACACCATAAATCATTTTGTTTACAAAAATATGATCATTGATCAATAAAGACGGCAGCATACTTCCTGATGGGATTACATAGGCCTCTAAAAAAGCCCATCGAATGACAAAAGCAATTCCGATCGCCAGCGCAAAGGAGCCCGGCCCTTCTGTCCAAAATTTCTTTTTCATCAATGACATTTTAGTCCTCCACTTTCAGAATTGCCAGAAAAGCCTTCTGTGGAACTTCAACTGATCCCACTTGCTTCATTCTCTTCTTACCTTCTTTTTGCTTCTCTAATAATTTTCGCTTTCGCGTGATGTCTCCACCGTAACATTTAGCCGTGACATCTTTACGGAGAGCTCCAAGAGTCTCCCTTGCTATCACCTTTGATCCAATCGCTGCCTGAATTGCAATTTTAAACTGCTGCCTATGAATAAGCTCTTTTAACTTACCTACCAAAGCTCTACCTCTATGTTGCGCTTTAGTCTGATGAACTACAACAGAAAGTGCATCAACTGGATCTCCATTAAGCAAAATATCCATCTTTGCAAGATCAGATCTTTGATACTCATCCAGTTCATACTCCATTGAAGCATATCCTCGAGAGATGGACTTAAGCCTATCATAGAAATCTAAAACCATTTCATTCAGCGGTAACAAGTATTCAATAATCACTTTGTTATCACTGATATAATCCATCTTCTGCTGAACTCCACGCTTGTCTTCACAAAGTTTCAATATTCCACCGATGTACTCGGAAGGTGTATGAAGAGTCACCTTAACAAACGGTTCCTCTAGATAATCAATTCGCGCTGGATCCGGCATATCTGCAGGGTTTTCAATGCTAACCATTTCTCCACTGGTCAAATGAACGCGATAGACCACAGTAGGAGCAGTAGTAATAAGATTGAGATTAAACTCTCGCTCCAACCTTTCTTGGATAATTTCCATATGCAGCAGTCCGAGGAAACCACATCGCATTCCGAACCCAAGGGCCGCAGAACTCTCTTTTTCATATTCCAAGCTGGAGTCGTTCAAAGCCAGCTTCTCCAAGGCCTCTTGCAAATTAACAAAATCACTGGAGTCCACCGGGTATATTCCCGAGAAAACCATAGGCTTAATCTTTTTAAATCCAGACAGTGGAGTTTCCGACCCACGACTGTAAGTAGTGACGGTATCTCCCACTCGGACATCCCTAATGTCCTTCACTCCGCAGGTCATAAATCCAACTTCACCTGCGCTTAGGGATTTAAGCTCCTTCGGAAAAGGAGTAAACGCCCCTAATTTCAGAACTTCATAGTCCTGCCCAGAGTCCATAAACTTAATACGGTCCCCTTTGTTGATGGAACCATCGACCACCCTCAAAAGAATTACAATTCCTTGATAAGAATCGAACCAGGAATCGAATATTAACCCTCGAAGGGGTTGGTCTAAGTTTTCCTCTGGTGGTGGAGGAATCTTTTTAACGATAGCTTCAAGGATTTCCTTAATGCCTATATTTTCTTTAGCCGAACATTCAATGGCCTCACTGGCGTCCAACCCAATCCCATCTTCAATTTGTTGCTTAACGCCTTCAGGATCCGCAGCCGGAAGATCAATTTTATTGAGTACAGGAATAATTTCTAAATTTCCATCTAGAGCCAAGTAAACATTTGCGAGTGTCTGTGCTTCCACTCCCTGAGCCGCATCCACCACAAGAACAGCACCTTCACAGGCTGCCAAAGACCGAGACACTTCATAGTTAAAGTCCACGTGTCCGGGAGTATCGATTAAGTTCAGCTGATAAGTTTCACCATCATCGGCTTGGTAATTAATTCGAACGGTCTGAGCTTTAATGGTTATTCCACGCTCTCGTTCAATGTCCATATTATCAAGAAATTGCTGTTTAGCTTCTCTCTCAGAGAGTGAGCCCGTAACAGATAACAAACTATCGGCTAACGTGGATTTACCGTGGTCAATGTGAGCAATAATCGAAAAGTTTCTTATGTTTTTTGGCTGCATAATTTCAAAGTCGCTTTATTTAAGGAGCATCTATTTGACGGAAGAAGTATCATTACTTTTCTTACTGTCCCCTTTTTGCCCTAAGGGAAGAGGCCCTAATTCCATTTGCCCCGGGAGTATATGCTGATATTTCTCAATGACCAAATCTATTCCTTGCCTGATAAATTCTGCAACAGGAACTTTAGACCTCTCATTAAGCTCTTTTAACAATTCTTGTTGGTCGGACGTGATATAAACCGTTGTCGCTACTTTTTTTGCCATGGTTAAGAGTTACATTATATTGCCATATATTGCAATTTCCCTGTGGCTCCCCTTCTCCCCTCTGACCAATAGCGCAAAAAAAAAGCCACTCACAAAGAGCAGCCTTTTTTAAACCATTTGGCTTTTAAAACTATTTAGATAGAGTTTTTACCACATCCTTCAATGCATCCACTTTATCTGTTTTCTCCCAAGTAAACTCAGCCTCTTCACGTCCAAAATGACCATAAGCTGCCGTCTTAGTGTATCTTGGCTTTAGCAGATCAAGATTACTAACGATATCTGCAGGCTTTAAACTCCAGATTTCTTTTACAGCTTTAGTGAGGATCTCAGAACCCACAGTACTTGTTCCATAGTCTTCAATCATTAAGCTCACTGGATCAGCAACACCAATTGCGTAAGCCGTTTGTACAAGGCACCTTTCCGCTAGTCCTGCAGCCACAATATTTTTAGCCACATGTCTAGAAGCATAAGCCGCCGAGCGATCCACTTTTGAAGGATCCTTACCACTGAAGGCACCGCCACCATGAGCTCCATGGCCACCATAAGTGTCCACAATAATTTTCCTTCCAGTCAAACCACAATCACCCATAGGGCCACCAATAACGAATCGACCCGTAGGATTCACATGATACTTAGTTTTGTTGTCGATCATGTTTTGAGGAACCACTTTATCAATCAACTCAGTACGAACAAACTCTTGGATTTGCTGCTGAGTCACTTCTTCAGAGTGCTGAGTGGAAATAACAATAGCATCAATTCTTTTTGGTTTTCCATTTTCGTATTCAACAGTCACCTGACTTTTGCTATCCGGTCTCAAGAAGTTCACTTTTCCTGATTTTCTGATGGCTGCCAATTCTTTAACCAGTTTATGAGAAAGCGATATACTTAGCGGCATCTGTTCGGGAGTCTCATTAACTGCATAACCAAACATCAACCCTTGGTCTCCAGCACCTTGCTCATGTTTGTCATCATCAACACCCATAGCGATATCAGGAGATTGTCTATCGATCGACGTAAAAACTCCACAAGTCTGGTAGTCGAATCCCTTATCACTGCTGTCATAACCAATGTTCTTAACTGTGTTACGAACAATTTCTGGTAGATCAACGTAACATTCTGTAGAAATCTCTCCAGCAATAGTTACAAAACCAGTTGAAATCATGGTTTCACATGCCACTCGGCTTTTTGGGTCTTTGGAAAGAAGTGCATCCAAAACAGCATCGCTGATTTGGTCCGCCATTTTGTCGGGGTGCCCTTCAGAAACAGATTCACTAGTAAAAAGGTAGTTTTGCATAGCGCCATCCTTACTGACTTTTAATTAAACCGCTTTTTTATCAGCCTGTATTCTACCGGTCAATCTGCATTACAGTGCCCCCTCATCAATAAGACATAAAAAAAGCCCTCTTAACTAAAAGAAGGCTTCTCTTCGAAGAAATGGGGGCTCAATTCTAACCGGCCTTCCTTCGATATTCATGATGATTCATTTCCAGTTCGGGACTCAGCTGCAGTAGCTTGCCTTCTTTGGAATGCCCAAATCGCTTATGATTTTGAACTTTCTTCTTCCTCTTCGCCATTTGCGTCTTGAGTTTCTGAACCATTTTATCCACCGCCTCATAAAAATCATCGGAGGTGGCTTTTGCCCTCAAAAATTCATGGGAATGCTGAATACAGCATTCAGCCACTTTCTTGTGCCCACTTGTGCGGAACGTCACTTGGACCTTTTCCGGCTTCATTTCGTACTTATCCAGCTTTTCCATCTTTTCTTCTATGTAGGAAACAAGGGATTGAGAGTGATCAATCGACTTGAATTTACAGTCAATTTTCATAGGATTTTTCTCCTAGGGTTTGAGATTTTTGGACCATTAAGAAAGGCGGTTGAGTCACTACTGAGGAGTATTTCGGCTCTCTCTTTTAGCCCTTACTTATTTATCGGCAGCTCTGGACTTTAGGATAGGTGTTGGGTTAATTTTCTCATATCGATACGCATTTCAGGAGGTCCGTTTGCTATTGGAATTGGAGAAAGACTCATTTGCCAGCGGTCAAATCGGCTCTAAATTATGGCTTTGCAGAGAGCTTGAAAAGACTCTCCCCAGCACCACCCCCTTAACCTACTGGGTTCTCGGTGGCTGGATCGGAATGCTTCCTTTTTTAATCCGCTCTCGTGAGGTACTCCCCGTTAAGTCCATTCGTTCCTTCGACTTGGATGGTGTCGCCAGCGAAAAAGCGGAAATCATTAACAATTTATGGGTTTGGCAGGAATGGCAATTCAAGTCCTTTCGGGCCGACTGTAATGAACTTGATTTTAATGATGGCGGACCCTTTTATTCAGATGCCCCTGACGTCATCATAAATACCTCCACAGAGCACATGCCTAACCAAAAATGGTTCGAAAATATCCCCGAAGGAAGATGGGTCGTTCTTCAAAACACTGATATGAAAATTGATGATCACGTGAATAAAGTCACCTCAGTAGAGCAACTCAAAGAGAAATTCCCTCTCTCCCAGACTCATTATTCGGGGGAACTATACTTCGACTACGGTAACGAGACGAGCTTCAAAAGGTTTATGTTGATCGGCCAAAAATAGCGGATGCTGCCCTGTAAGCCATTGACTTATTCCAGCCCAAGTCCCGACGCTGTAGCTTAAATGAGTTATCATCAACAAACCCGTCACTGGAATAACCAAGTAGGCTTGCTTCAGTCCTGTTAAATAGATCGATTCCACGAGCAATACTGCCAAATAGACAAAAAACAAACTTGGCCAAAAAAGGCTGGCTACCACACCTACGGGATATAAAATTCCAGCCAGTACGGGTAAATGGAAATGCCCCTTTGCCAGTGAATAAGCTCCTCCGAAATGGGAGAACCTAAACATTCTACGAAACCAGCCCCATAAATTATCAATACAATCATTTTCACAAGTGGGCTTGGGGCACAAAAACAGCTTAAACCCAGCTCGCCTCAACCTGACTCCTAGGTCAAAATCCTCACCCACTTGCATGGATGCCACTCCTCCCACTTGCTTCAAAGCACTGACCTTAAACATTCCATTGGCCGTTGGAATATGATTCTTTTCTTCCGCTATGCCAGGAATTTGCCCCTGAGCACTCCCCCCATGACCAAAAAAAGACCCTAAAGCGATATTAATGATTTTTTCCAACAATCCTCGCTGAGGCAGACGATTGCCACCCCCAACCGCACAGAGATTCGGGTACTGAACCTCCAGAGTTTGATAGTTTTCTATGTGGGAGGCTAGCCAATCCACAGGAAGTACACTGTCTGCATCCACGTAGCAGATCCAGCGAGAACCATCCACCTGGTTCAATGCGAAATTTCGACTATCACCTAACGCATTTTTATTGGTCTGATAAAATGACCACTTCACATCGGCATGAGATTTAAAAAAACGAACGATTCGATCCGCCGTAGAATCAGTAGAACAATTATCAATAACTACAATACTTCGAATCTCAGCATAGGCCGATTGGTTTAAAAGTGAATCCAAACAGCGTTCAATTTGAGCCTGCTCGTTGTGGGCTACCACGGCGACATCTACCAATTTTCGCTCTGCGTCCATAGTGCCGATTTGATTCACTCATCCCCTCATTGTTGACTGCCCCAGACAGTATCCCATAGTATCTGGAGGCTCAAACGGTAAATTAAGGTATTTCATGCAATCCAAACCATCCCATGTTTTTATATCCGGAGTCGCTGGGTTTCTGGGAAGCCATCTTGCTGATCGAATGATCGAACTCGGCCATCGAGTCAGCGGATGCGACAACCTTCAGGGTGGTTACCTTTCAAATGTACCAAAAAAGGTAGAGTTCTATAATGTGGATTTGAGTGATCATGAAGCCATGAACCCGCTTTTGAAGGGCGTTGATATTGTTTTTCACGCAGCTGCCACTGCTTATGATGGCTTCAGTGTCTTTTCCCCTCATTTTGTTACCCAAAATGTGTATTCAAACACAGTGAGTCTAGCTTCAGCCAGCATCAATCAAGGTGTTAAAAGATTCGTATATTGCTCTTCTATGGCTAGATATGGGGAACAGCAGATTCCCTACAATGAAGACCTGGCACCAAGACCTATCACTCCCTATGGGGTAGCCAAGTATGCTGCGGAACTGGCCTTAAAATCACTGTGTGATATTCACGGTATGGAATACTGCATTTGTGTTCCTCACAATATCATTGGGCCTCGTCAGAAATTTGATGATCCTTATCGAAATGTTGCCGCCATTATGATGAACCGAATGCTACAGGGAAACCAACCCATTATTTACGGAGATGGTGATCAAAAAAGGTGTTTCAGCTATATCGGAGATACATTGCAGACCTTCGAACAATTGGCATTTTCACCCACTGCGAAAAATCAAGTGGTTAATGTTGGTCCGGATGAAGAGTTTGTTTCTATCAATGAATTGGCTCGTACGATTGCTACGGTTCTAGATTTTGAGTTAGACCCTATCTACTTTAACAAGAGACCTGGGGAAAGTCGTTGGGCTACATGCTCTGCGGACAAAGCTAGAAAATTATTTTCTTACTCCACGCAATACACCTTGGAGGATGGAATACGTAAGATGGCGGAATGGATGAAATCCGTTGGCCCAAAACCATTTCAATACAACCTTGATTTAGAGATAAAAAACCAACGCGTTCCTAAAACTTGGCAAGAAAATATCCTCTAAAGCTCTAAAGACGCTTTAACCCAGGGGAAAATCTATAGTTTAAAATGGTGAAGAAGAATCTCACACCCTCTTTAAAAGTGGATAACTTAGATTGCCCTGCACGCTCGGAATATTGAATATTAAACTCTTTGTAATTCATTTTGTTCCGCAAAGTAAACACCGTCATGGCCAAAGTAAAATTGAGTTTGTCCGGCAAATACTGGAGATACACTTGAGCATAGTCACGATGGAAAAACCGATAACCCGAACAGGCATCCGCCACGCTCCGCCCTAAAAATAGAGACACAACCCATCTAAAGATACGATTACCCAATTGGCGCACTCGAGGCATTCCCGTATCCTGCCCCATCCTAATTCCACATAACATGGCAGGCGTATCTTGATTTAAAAAATCTTTAACCTTCAACAGATCCATGGGATGGCAAGTGCAATCTAAATCATAAAATCCCACCCAATCACCGACAGCCACCTCTAGACCTTTCTTTAGCGCAGCACCATAACCCTTGTTCTCAGAAAAGGAGATGATCTCCACATCTGAAAACTGACTCAGAAGCTTCGAGCTGGAATCACTTGAGCCATCATCTACAACAATGACTTGAATATCAGCAAAGTCTCTATTTTTGATGGCATCCTCTCTAAACTGAAGCAGTTCTGGCAACACTACGGGGATGGATTCTTCTTCGTTATAGCAGGGTAAAATAACGGTGATTTTCTTTAGACTCACCGATGCCTCCAACGATCTTTGGATTTTCTAGATTCCAAAACTCCAATATATATAGGGCCGTACAAACGCCAAAGAAACATAGCAAAAAAGGAGCGCCGGCCACCTCTCGCGCATTCCCTAAAAAGTGCAAAAACTTTCTCTTTAAAACTTCTCTGGTGAGCTTCGGACAAGCCCCCACCAACACGCCCGACTTTTTTCCTCCAAAACTGAGTCATACCACCTACGAAACTATGCCAAACATTTAACTCTCCGGAGAGACTTACCGTTGTAGGGTAAAGCTTTTTTGCCAAAGACCACTCTTCCCCGGCACCCTGAACCTCTTCGTCAAACCCACCTACTTTTTCAAATTGATCCGATTGAATAAGAAAGGCACCACCTAAAAAAGTATAGGCTGAAGCTTCGTCTTTTTTGTATAAAGTCAGCCAAGCATTGCTTATAAAATTATAAAGTCTCTGAGTGAAGGTCCCGCTCACAGGAGTGCGATAAAAACCACCGAAGGCCACATCAGGACTATGCTCTGCCAGACGTAGTACTCTCAATAGCTGATCTGGCGTTGTAAATCGACAATCATCATCTAAAAATAATAACCAGCGCCCTTTAGCTCTTTGCGCTCCGTAATTCCGAGCATAGTTTGTCCCCACTTCTGGACTTTCCAAAACCTCAACCTGATCACTCATTTTAGCAATCATTTCAGAATATTCTCTAGAGCGACTTGGGTGATTCACAATGATCAGGACTTCAAAGGGACCTGGCCGCGAACTTTCAATAGACTGAATTAAAGGCCGAAGGTCTCTGCCTTGGCCATAAGTAGGAACTACAACGGTTAAACCAATACCACTCGTAGAACTCACAGTTGGTTTCTCGCTTCCAAACCGGCTCGATAAAACTGACCGACCTTAGATCTCTTGATTCGGTCCAAAATGTGCTTCTCCACTTGCTGAATCAAGAAGCCGAATGCTTTCCAGCTATTTACATTCGTAGTTTTCTCTTTAGAGAAATACTTAAAGCCTGACAGATAACAAAGATTATACACAAACACCTGAAACCGTAGGACGAATTTTGCTGCCTTTGAATAAGGTTGAGCCTCTAAGTACTGAGAGAGCGACAGGTCTTTTGCTCCAGCCTCTTTCACCCCATAGTATTCACGAATTCCCCAACCCATTCCCTGCTTAAAGGCTTTCACACCCAGCTGGCTAAGACTCATCTTGGTGTTGTGTTTGACGTGAAACTTTTCATCGTATTTAAACCGATAGCCAGCTTGCGATAGACGTAAGTTAAACTCAGTCTCCGCACCGCCAAATTTAATGGCTTCGTTAAAGGTATACCCTTCATCAAAAACTTTTCTAGAAATGCAGGCATTCCCACCTACCAAATGGTGATCCCCCTCGTCGCCACGTGAAGATTCGAGCCAATGCTGACAGGTCAATAGGTAAGTGATGTCGGCAAAAGAAGATGAGTCAACAATTCGATACCCTCCGCCAATTCCGACGATGGGAGGAAGCAGGGCTTCAGCCTCCGAAAGTAGATGAAAAAGGTGATCCTCGCTCAAAAACTCACAATCATCATCCAGAAAATAAAGCCATCGCCCGCGAGCCATTCGCATGCCAGTATTTCGCGCCGCATTCACTCCGACGACACCTGAGACCAAATATTTCAGCTCAAATGGGGTTTCTAGGTCCTTACAAAACTTTTCCACTCGAGAATCCAGTAAATTGCTAACAACAATGATTTCGATTTCAGACCCGTCCAACTCTTTCTGACGGGCCATCCCATGCAGAAGAGTCTTCAACCCACTGAAATTACTGTGAGTTGGAATGATGATGGACATTCCTAATTTTGAGTCCAAAAAAAGCCCCCATTAGTCCTATGCGTTATGGACGATTAAGATTTGGACAAATATATTCAGGCCAACAATGGGGCGCAACTAATTCATGAGTTATCGTGAAAAAGATTTCGAAAACTTATATCTAAATAATAGGAAGTATTTCATTCCTGTTCCTTCACCTATTCAAGAGGCTCACATTGTCCTTGGCGAATCTCTGGGTTGGTATCAGCCCCCCGAGCAATTTGATTTAAAAAGAAAAATTCAAAAATCCACCAGTGGTAAGTACACACATTTTCTTCTGCCTCCAAACTCGCTTTATTTCGACGAAAGAGATGCAATAGTTGATGAACTTTCCCTAGCTAGTATTCCTATTGTTCAACAGATTCTGACGAGCCAAATTCAAGAACCTGGGTTTCTAGTCCCACAAGCTGAACAATATGAACTTATCATGGATCAATGGAACGATCGTATTCATGGACTCTTTCAAGAGCTCTTTGTCGGAAAAGATGTGGAACCCAGCTTACTTCTTACAAAGACCACATCCTTGAAAGAGGTTAAGAGCTTTTGCATCGCTTTCGATTTGGAAGTCCTTCCCACTCGGTGTCCCGCACCTCAACATTCTGATCACCCCTTCTTAACCCCGAGACAAGCAGAAAAGGTGATCCGAAAACTTTATAACTACTCTAAAATTAGACTCGTAGGCCCTAGTGGAATAGAGCTCTACGAACCCAGGTCTGCTGCAGATGCGACTCTCGAGGCCCTTTATAAACCTGAGATTCAATTTACTTCCCCACACTCCGAAGAAAACAAATCCATTTCGGTAATTATACCAACCTACAATAATGGTCCCTATTTAAAGAGAACACTTGAACATCTTTTTGCACAAGACCTTGATTCTGATCGTTATGAAGTCATTGTTGTTGATGATGGTAGCTCTGACAGCACTCTTGAGCTTATTGAAGACACCTTCAGTACCTATAAAGGCAATGTTAATTTTAAATATATATACTTTCCAAGGAATCGAGAAAGAAAGATGGGCGACTCTCAGTTTAGAGCCGGCATCTCGAGAAACCTGGGTAACAAATACGCCACGGGAGAATATGTTTTATTTCTCGATTCTGATATCTTGACGCCCACTTGGTTTTTAACCGACCTGTTAAAAAAGCATGAGAAATGGGATGTAATTCAAGGCCGACGCTATGACCTCACTAAAGATGCATCTCGAGTAAAACAGGTAAACTATGAATCTGTAGATCTGGAAAAAGACACATTTGTGACAGATAAAGGTTATTGGGTCGATTTCTATGACAAATGTAAAGATTGGAATGAACTTTCGGCCAGCTGGAAATATGTATGTACTCATAGCTTGTCAATGAAACGTGAAGTCTACGAGCAGGTGGGGTGGATAAAAAAGACCTTTATTTACTATGGATTTGAAGACACTGATTTAGGGTTTAGGCTGGTTAGATCTGGATATAAATTACACCTCAACGACACCAAACTCTACCACCTGTTTCACCAGGACGAGCGGTCGGAGTTTGATAACTCTGATATAAAACGCCATGAAATCTTATCTAAAACGGCTCAAATTTTTTACCGTAATAATTTTGATCCTGAGATTTTTTCTGAACTTGGCATTTTTATGCGAAACCGTTTTGATCCCAATATTTTTTCCTTTCTATTCTCTTTCACTTGGATCTACTTCTTATTTAAATACCTTGTCGCAATACCACTTTCATTGGCATTCAAGATTGTGGGGAATGTTATTGGCGCTCTCACGCTCCCATTTTCTAACAGTATGACTCGACGACTTTTGAACCGTCATATTTTTTCAACCACCATTTCAAACGAAAATGGATTTATCCAGATAAAAGCTCCCACTATTGAAGACCTGACCTTAAAACCTGAAAGCACACTTGCTCCAGAGAAACATTCTTTGCGAAAATATGATTTTTCAACAAAAACCATGTCCACTCTGTGGTTGTCGATTCACGCTTTTGTTCGGCTCTACTTCTCTGTCACAAGAAACCCTGGACATCCGATCACTTGGTTTTGGGGAAAAGTAATTTTAGGCAGTGCTCACCAATTAAAACTGCTTTTTGTCGTCAGTTTTTATTATAAGCTGATTCACACCTTCTTACATAAAATTTGGCTGGGCATAAGCTTTGTTTACTTTCATACGATTCACACTCTGCTACACAAGATCTGGTTAGGGGTAAGCTTTATCTATTTCCATACGATTCATGCTCTTTTGCACAAGGTCTGGTTGGGAGTAAGCTTTATCTACTTCCATACCCTCCACATTGTTTTACATCAGTTGTGGCTTGGCATAAGCTTTGTTTATTTTCACACTCTTCATAAGTTGATCCATAGAGCTATAATACCGATGGTTTCAACTATCTATTTTGCTACTCTTTATAAGCCTCTTTGTGAACTTCGCGGGCTCGGCCTTCGCGCATGGGGACAAATTAAGAAAATTTCCATAGCCATATATCACCCCATTAAACTTGCATTTGTGTTTTTATATTTTCAGATTGTATACAAAACTTTGAGTCAGATCTATGGAGCCTCTTTGAGAGTCTCTGGGTTTCTTAAGAAAGTTCTAATCGAGGTCTATCACCCGGTAAAACTTATTTCCGTCCACGCTTTTTATATACTAGCCTACAACCCAACAACTAAAATTTTAGGCGCGCTCCACTGGCTTATGGGTTTTCTTAAGAAAATTGCGGTAAAAACTTATCACCCTTTAAAGCTTTTGACGGTGAAGGCCTTCTATGTTGGCTTCTATAATCCTGTGACTCGATGTATTGGCTACGGCTATTACCTAAGAGGCCAATGGCGAAGATTTACCGTCTACTTCTATCATCGTATATACCGAAGAGTAATGGCTGTTTTAGAACTTTGTGCGATCAAATTCTATTGGTTAATTCTCTACGCACCTGTAACAAAAGCTTTTTATGTTTCACGAGATATTTTTAGATACTTACAGCGGAACAAGTTGCAATTAGCGCCCAGTAAGGTAACTACCTCTTCTACGACGAACTCTAGTAGCAGATCCAGTGATGATTAATTTCACAATTTTATGATTATTTTTTGTACTCGACGACCATTCCCGTTGGCGGTGCGTATCTAGCAATGCGGCAGCCATTGTCTGAAGCAGTGCTGGAGACGAACCGCAGCCATAAGGGCTAGAAGGAGAGCTCAAAAAATAATCATAAAATTGTGAAATTAGAATCACTAATCAGAAGTACTTCTTACGTTTTGATGAAGGAAGAATTTTTAATACATCTCTGTATTTAGCCACTGTTCTACGAGCTATTTTGATTCCATCTTTCTTGAGAAGGTCTACAATTTTCTGATCCGATAGTGGCGACTTTGGATCTTCATCCGCAATAAGCTGCTTAATTTTAAGCTTAACTGATTCACTGGCTAGCGAATCTCCATCTGTCTTGTTGATTCCACTATTAAAAAAGTACTTTAATTCAAAAATACCTTGAGGAGTATGAACATACTTATTCGTAGTCACTCGGCTAACTGTAGATTCATGCATACCAATATCGTTGGCAATGTCCCTCAAAATCATCGGACGAATGTGAGCTGCGCCCTTTTCAAAGAACTCTCTTTGATGTTTAACAATACTCTCAGTCACCTTATAAATCGTTCTTTGACGTTGGTGTATGGACTTTATCAACCAAATGGCTGACTTGAGTTTATCCTGAATATATTCTTGTGCATCTGACTTTGTCGCAGACTTACCTGATTTTTTAGCTGCTTGCTCTTGAGCTAAAAGACTGCGGTAAAGATTAGATATCCTCAGCTTAGGCAGGCCATCTTCATTTAATGAAATCATGTACTCTTCACCGACTTTGTATACATAAACATCGGGAGTTATAAACTGAGTGTCTTGGCTCATAAATGCACGGCCAGGCTTGGGATCCATAGTGTAAATAATTTTACACATTTCAATGACATCCTCTAAATCGAGATTCATTGCTTTCGCTATTCCCTTATAATTCTTTTTCTCCAAATCGCTGAGATGATTTTTCAGAATATTAACCAGATCATGAGTATCTTCTTCGAGATGCTTAGCTTGAATCAACAAACACTCCTGAAGATTTCTAGCTCCAACACCAGGAGGATCAAATTCATGAATAAAAGGTAACATTTCCTCAAGATCTTCTGCAGTGAACTCTTCGTTCTCTGAGATCTCTTCCATCGACACTTTTATATAACCATCATCTTCGATATAACTGATTAAAACCTGCACTATAGCTTCTTCTTCATCATTAAATCCCGAAAGACTCATTTGCCAAAGAAGATGGTCCGATAGAGTTGTCTTGGCACTGATAATGTTCTCATAGTTCATTATCTCTTCGTTACCACCACCTGTGCCTTGCGGTGGTTTATACTGAGTATCTACATAATTTTCCCACTCAAACTCATCTTGCTGTTGTGGATCTTGTTGATCTTGTTTTTCAGCTGATGACGCCGAGGAAATGTCATCCTCATTCACCTGTGAGGAATCTTTAGCCGGATCACTATCTGTAGTATCTTGAATTTCTTCCAGAACAGGATTCTCAACAAGCTCTTTACGAACTTCATTTTCTAACTCTAATCGGCTAAGTTGAAGTAATTTGATAGCCTGCTGAAGTTGAGGTGTCATCCTCAAGTTCTGCGATAACTTCATTGAGACTTTTAAGTTCATTGCCATATCAACTGCCTAAAGTGAAAAGTTCTCTCCAAGATAGAATTTACGAGCTACCTCCGAATTGGCTATCTCTTCGGCCGAGCCCTCAACTTCAATTTTTCCTTCTTTCAGTATATATGCATAATCACAAATTCCCAAGGTCTCACGCACATTATGGTCCGTAATAAGGACTCCTATACCTTTCTCCTGGAGCTGGCCAATGATCCCCTGTATGTCCCCAACTGCAATGGGGTCAATTCCAGCAAAAGGCTCATCCAGAAGAATGAACTTTGGCTTACCCGCCAAGGCTCTTGCAATTTCTACACGCCTTCGCTCACCTCCAGAGAGAGAGTATCCATAGCTTTCCGAAATATGACCTATACTGAACTCATCAAGAAGTTCAGCCAACCGTTCCTGCCTCTGCGCTGAGCTCAAACCTAAGGCTTCCAAAGCCACTTGAATATTTTCGTTCACAGTTAATTTTCTAAAAATACTTGGCTCTTGGGCTAGGTAACTTAAACCGAAACGAGCTCTTTGGAACATCGGCATTGATCCAATTTCATAGTCATCAATCTTTACCTCACCTTCATCAGGAGTTACCAGACCAACAACCATATAAAAGCTTGTAGTTTTACCGGCCCCATTAGGTCCAAGCAAACCCACCGTCTTCCCACTTTCCACAGAAAAGGAAACAGATTTTACAACTTTTCGCCCTTTAAAACTTTTTGAAATGCCTTTGATCAAGAGTTTACTCAATTGAAATTCTCCAGTCCGTTTTTATCTAATTTCGCCTTCGCTCTGAGCACTTTAACCTTTTTGCCACCATCAATAAATATAATTTCATCGCCTCTCAACTCATCAGCATCTTGCACAACTCTAGGATTTCCCTTGAATACGAACCTGTCTTCATTGAAGAAGGCTATTAGAGAATGGGCAGTCGCCCATTTATCAGGATCACTGACTCTTACTCCACCCACCATTTTAATGGATACTACCTGATCACTTCCGGGATCGAATTGGAAAAAGGCTTCAGGTCCAGTGATACGCATAGATTCGGAATCCAAGACTACATTCCCCTCGAACAAAGAGGTGTACGCCTTTCCACTAAAATTTGCCAAATCGCTTTCAATTTTCACCAAACGCTCATTGGCAAAAACTTTCCGAGCCCTAATATTTTTATTAATAGTTATATCTGAGGAAGTCATATCCGCTATCATCGATTGACCTGTTAAATAGAGTGAGTTGCCATTTATGTCCCTAGGACCGAGCATTTCAATGGGATGAGGTCCTCTGATCTTCCGGCTTTCTGTACTGTACTCGACAAGCTTGGTCGAAAATTTATAACCATTCTGTGATCTAACTACCACATCCCCTTCAATGTGAATGGTTTTGTCTTCGGAATTCACCTCTCCCTTTTTACCGGTTACTATGTATTTATCCCCTTTTTCTGTAAAGAAAATCATTCGCACCACATCCAACTGCCAAGATTGGGACTGTTTGTAATTTAGGGCCTTTTCTGCCCACAACTCCCATTCCTTTTTACCTTCTAAAGTTTCAACTAAATGGACACCTACCATGGCCTGTTGAACCTGCTCCTGGTCATCAGTCACTTCCTCATAGGGATCACGGCCTTCAAGAATATCTTCTGGGGCAAACATAACTAGCTCAAAAATAAAGACTATAAACAAAGTAAATAATCCAAATTGAACAAACTTATTCATAATTTATATTATCCCAATCTTTGGAATCCAGAAAGAGATTGAGGCATCACAGGGATCTATAGACTTTCGGACTCGTCTTTATTTTCACGCTTAATAACAGCGAAGTTTATTTCCTGAATTCCGGCTTCAGTCAATGTATACATGACCTTCTTGACTGTGAGAAAGTCCACTTCTTTATCCGCCTGAACTGTCATCCGTCGAAATCGATCCACTTGCTCTTCTTCTGAACTTTGACCCTGCACAGCACTCTTAATTTTGGAACCTATCTTAGTCTTCTCTTCTTCGCCCTGATGCACCATCTCCTCAACCTTTTGATAGAGATCTGGTAGCATCCAATCTTCGCGCTCTCGAACATCCAATGACTTGTAAATTTTTTCCTCATTAAGCGATACAAAGTTTTTAGAAACCACGACCACGTTTGCTGGCGACAATTCTTTGACCGCCTGGGCATTCGGTAAGCTTACCTCTTCTGAGATATTTATCACCTCTCCCGTCAAATTATAGTTTTGCAGAAGAAATACCACTAAAACAGTGAACATATCCACCATGGCAGTCAAAGAAAGTGCGGCGACCATTTTCCTTTTAGCCGCTTGGCTTCTACCATGCTTATCTCTCTTTCCTGGTACATGAATTGCCACTACTCAACCCCCGACGTTGCCACCGCAATTTGCGGAAATCCAGCCGTCAACAAAGCATCCATACCCCGAATCAGATCTCCATAAGAGAGCTCATCAAGGATCGTAACAATTGCATCTTGCTTATCAGGATAGGTTTGTTTGATTTCCTTTAAGTAATTAACCAACTTATCAAAATCATATTCACCATTGGCTTTTGGAAAGCTAACCGTTCGAGTTCCAATTAAAACCCTGTAACCGTTATTCAAAACATCCAACCTAAAAGCTATATCGGCCTTGGGAGGGACTTGCACCTCTTGGTCAGTTGTCTTTTTTCCATAGATTGAAGAACCTATCTGGATCATTGAAACCTGGGTCCAAACAGCCGTTATAAGCAAAAATATGATCAACACGCTCATCAAATCAATGAACGGGACAATATTAGGCTCAATTGCAATTTGCCGACTAGATCCACCTTGTTCTTCAATATTTGCCATATGAATCCCTACTAATACTTCATCTTGTCTCGGTTAGCCGTAACAAGATTCATCAAATTCATGCTGCTCTCAACCATATCGTTGATCGCTCTTCCAATTCTCAACTGAAAAAATCCATAGAAAATGATAGCTATAATTGCTACCGCGAGTCCGAAGGCTGTACAGTTTAGGGCTTCAGAAATACCTCGAGTCAACTCTTGTGCCTTGGTCGCTGCATCCGCCTGAGCCACACCCCGGAAAGAACTGATCATACCAATAATAGTACCCAACAGTCCTATCAAAACGGCCACGTTACCACTTACCGCCAGCAACGATGAAAGACCTTCAAGCCTAGGTGTCTCTCTAAGAACGGCAGCATCCATGGCCACCTGAACTTCCTCGTCAGGTCTTTTATTTAAAACCTGAACTAATCCGGCCTTTAAAGTATTAGTCAAAGGTGCTGGACGACTGTCACAGAAAGCAATGGCCTGCTTTAAGTCTCCACGCATCAACATAGCAAACAAGTTCTCATTCAAATTGACCTTATCAACCACAAGCTTTTGCAGTTTTGCCATTCTTTCAAAAACAACATATGCAGTTGCGAAACCAACAATTGCAATGAACCACATCACAATTCCACCTTCGCAGAAGGCCCTTTCAATAAAAAATGCTTTGTCAGCACATTCCGATGCTAACGTTGTTACTGTCTCTTCCAAAACGCCCTCCCTTTATTGCGATTGAAATACAAATGGATAAATCACCTCAGCCACAGTATCTTGTGGTGGCTCAGGAAACTTTAAACCTTTTATTCTGTCCATAATGCATCTCGCAAGTGGTCGACTATTTGTTGTATTCGACACCTGTGAGACGGTTCCCACCCGACCGCGAGCTACGATAGTCCACTTTACAGAGACTTTTCCGTATATACTCGAATCGCGTTTTAATTCTTTCTCGTAGCAAAATCGAAATGCATTTTTGTTTTGCTGAATCACTCTTCTAACGGCTTCTCGATCAATAGTTCCTTCAAAGAACTCCTCAGCTCCACCTAAATCGATATTAACCTTATCTCTCTTGCCAAAGCCACCGGTCCCTAAACCTTCAGCACCAGCTCCAGATCCTCTGGTAGTACTAACACCAGAAATTCCTTTTAATGCAGCTCCTTTACCACCAGAGCCCGTATTCTTTAATGGAGTCCCAATGCCCTGACCCGGACGATCTTGGCTAAAGCCCGAAGCTCCCGTTTTCTTATCGGCAAGACCACCAACTCCACCTACACCAGAGAATGTTTTATCAACTTTATCCTGAATACCCTTAGATCCAAAAACTCCAAGTAAACCTGTCTTGGTCACATCCTTTTTTACACTTTTAGCGTTGGATCCGTCAGTCTTTCCAGTCTTTTTGGCGCCTCCAGGACGAGCGGAAACTACTTTAGCTGATTTTTTTCTTATCTTCTTTCTAGAAGGTGCCACAGCAGCAGCTTTCCCTGACTTCTTGTTTGATTTCGCCTGGTCTGGTCGAGAGTTTTTCTTCTTCGGCGCTTCTTTAACTTTTACAATCCTTTTTGGCTGAGGTGGAGGACTCGGTGGCTTTGGTGGTTTAAACTGAATCACAGCTTTTCGGATTGGCTCTTCAATCTTCCTTTCGTCTTCTAGGGAAGGTGAATAGACATACATATACAATCCGAAAATAACCATCATCGCACCGGCAAACAATAAGCCCGTCATCTCAGTGCTGGTCAAAGGAAATAATGGAGCTGCAATAGGCTTAGGCGACTCTGGAACATATCGAACGAAAACAGAAATATTATCATAGATAAAATCCATTCGAATCATTTCACCCTGATTCAATGTTACATCTAGATCTTTTGCTTTAGCGCCTACTTCAAGTCGAATGGAATCTAGCGTTTTTGTTCTTCCATTAAAGTACAAAACACCTTTTGCCGCATTCGGCACATGAATAACAGCCTTAGATCCCATAGAGACCAATTTGTACTGCTTATTGGGCAATCCATTTATTGGCAGAACGATGTCACTGCCACTGCCATATCCAGCGGTTATATCACCGCCTTCACTGAAATGATGAGTGGAAATCACTCTTTCTTTCCAACTAATGATAACTTCTAAAGTAGTTCCTTTAGACGGCTGAATGACCGTATCTAGGCTTTTAATTTCACTCGCAGGAGCGTAAGTGGCTTTCTTAAAAGAAGTGGAATCAACAAGTCCCGCGGAGCCATCAAACGTCACCTCATCTTCATTGAAACTCTCTATATCACCACCAATTAAATCAACAGGAACACTTGATGGTAGTGGAGGAGACTTTTTAACGACTTCTTTTTTATCTTCACTTTCTTTTGATTGATCCTTCACCTTCTTCTTCGGATGAAGTTCAACAGGACTAGAAAGTTGACCTGACTGCTTTGCCTCAGATGGAGGTGGAGGCGGCGCTGCCTCATCGTTATCCTTACTCTCAGCAGAGACAACTTCCATTTTCGGAGCCAACTTGGGTTTTGGCACTCCTATAAAAAATTCAAATCTATATTTACCTGCTACGATTTCATCGGCAGACTCAATTTCCTGATCTAAGATTTTTTCACCGTTTAGAAAGGTACCTTCTTTTGAACCGAGATCAGTGAGATAGTATCCACTATCTCTTTTCTCAATGAGAAAATGGAGTGGAGATACCGAAGTATGATTGAGGTCTATATCGACTTCAGCATTATTTCCAACAACAATCTGATCTGAAGTGAATTGCTTCACTTCGATCAAAGTTTTATCTTCATAAACACGTAATAAAATCGGAGTACTCAAATACCACTCCCAGATCGATGCAATTCTTCTGATGTCCGCTTCATTTCCGGTAAAAAATTCTCTCTCAGCCGAATGAGCTTCTTAAAATTATATTGCTTTCTTTGTAGTAAATAGAAAAGTTCTGGTTTTGAAGCTTCACCTTGAATCAATTCATCTTCAAAATTAATTACAGCCCTCTTCTTATCCTGAGCCCAAACAAAGGATGTAGAAAGGATAATGAAAACACTCAATATGAGTCTATTTAAATTTAGCATCAAACGCTCTCTTCTCTAGCTGCGCAACTTTTTTCATCATCGAACTGTCGTTTGTGAGAACTTTAATTCGACTGAGTAACCTAAGTCCATCATCGTACTTTTTAGAATTCTCCACTAGTAGTATAGCATAGTTAAACAACACCGACACAACTCTAGAATTATCATTCATGATTTTATCGAACACATCATTAGCTGCACTAAAGTCTTTAAGCCCCTTCAAGGCCAGTGCGTAGTTGTTTGCGACTTCTACAGAAATTTTGTTTTGCTTTGCGAGCTGGTCCTTAGTAATACCATAGCCTTCTTTTAGCGCATCCTTAGCACGACCATAGTCTTTATACTCTAAATATATGGACCCTAAGTTTGTTGCCGCATATGCGTATTTAGAATCAGCCTGTAAACTTGATCGAAAGGTTGAAATCGCATCCCTTAAATTCTTTTCAGCGACCTGAATAACTCCAAGATTATTCAATATAACCTTATCGTTCTTAGAAACCTCAAAAGCTCTATCGACTAAAAGTTTCGCTAGTCCATATTGCTTCTTATCATAATAGTGAAGAATCATTTGATTCAAAACAAAGAGATCACTCGAGTTCTCAGAAAGAATTCGACCCCCAAGATTCAAAACTTTGTCATGATTCCCACTTTTTCTTGCGGCAATGAGATCATTTAGATCATCAGAACTCGCTTTTGAAAACCGCTTCTTATCTTCATACTCGTCTACCAATTGTGTAAGAAAAGCAATTTCTCCCGACTCTTTAAAAGAACTATCATCCAGACGGTTTAACTCTTTCGTTGCCACCTTAACCCAATCTGAGTACGACTCAAATTCTGTAGCCTTTACAACAGCCTGCTTATAGAAACTAATGGCTTTATCGGAGAACTGTTTAGCCCTCTCGCCAATACCTGCTTTGTATTGCGCCTGCTGTTCTTTATCTAACCCTTTGGGAATCGGCACTGAAAATAAACTCGCTGCCATATGCTGATTCGCCTGCCCTAGAGTTGCTAGAGAAGCGACAATCTGAAACCCATCATTGTACTCGATCACTGCTGCTAAATCTTTGGCTAGCTTTTCAAGTAGCCCAAGTTTTCTAGTCAAAGCCCGCTCTTGCTGTTTCGGATTTCTTGTAAATCGTACTTTCCGCAACTCTAAGTATGTGTAGTAAGACAACCTAAACTTTGAATCCGCCGCAAATGGAATCCCCACTTTCGAACCAGACTTTTGATAGTTACGATCTATAGCAATAGTTCTCCTAAACCAATCATTGGCGACATCTTTATTCCCTCGGGATTGATAGGACTCACCGATTTTAAAAGCCGCTTCGATTACGTTTTTCTTATCAACAGGATTTTGTTCGATATAAAGCTTGTAGTACTGTATAGCCTTGTTGCGGTCGCCTCTTTTCTCCCAAATTGACCCGATTAAGAATAGTGCCTCTTCCCTCTCCTTAGACTTGTTCAACTTTCTAAACTGTTCAAAATTTCTAATCGCGGCCTTGTAGTATCGCATCCCCATTCGAATCACGCCGGCATTATAATGATACTCCGCCTTTTTAGAGGCCTGCTTAGTTTCCCTAGCTATAGCTTCAAACGCTGCTGCCGCTTTATCAAACTGCCCACTGTTTTGATAGATAGTCGCTAAAAACTCTCTAGACTGCTTTTTTAGAGGAGTCGCTAGCTTGTTTTTAGAAGCCATTAAGTCTTCATAATTCTGCATAGCAAGCTGTGACTTTCCCGCTTTCTCAAAGTTCACAGCAGCATTAAAAATTGCATTTGGCGCTAAAGGAGATAAGGGATATTTCTTCGCAAACCCTTGGAACATTTCAGCACTAGCTTGGTAGTTCTTTTTAACAGCTTCATCTTGAGCTCTCTTAAATACAGACTGCATAAGTATTTGCCGGACCTGACCTCCAAATTTCGATTTTGCAATATGATCCTTGCTAAGCATCTGCTCCGCTGCCTTCTCTAGGCCAATATAATCTTTTTTGGAGTTGAAAATATCTAGAACAGTATTCCCAGCACTCTCCGTGAACTTATTATTAGGTGGCTGCAAAGCAATCTCTCTAAACAGCTTTTCAGCCTTGTCATTAAAGTTATAAGAGTAGTAAAGGCTTGCTAACTTATACTTGATAGCCACGCCCTCTTTGCCGTTTGGGAAAGCTGTAAAATATCTATCTGCTACTCTTTCAAAAACCTTTGTCGTTTTATCCATTGCAATCGGCACATTACTCTTACCCACAACTTTCTTAATATCCTTTGTGTCAGGCAATTGCTTTTCAAGAGCTAGTACAGCATTGAGAATACTCTTTTGATAGTACTGGTTCTTGGGATATTTATCTGAAACCACCAGATAGCTTTGTGCTGCGCTTGCATACTTACCCATGTCAAACAACAGTTCAGCATAATAGAATCTCATATTGCCCATCTCTGGCGTTTCGTCAAAGGCGGTAAAATACTTTTGATATCCCTGCTGAGCAGAAGTACGAGATGCAGATCCTCTTGAGTTTTGAGCTGTCTGGTGCTGTTGTAAAGTAAATGTTCTTAAAGTGGTTTCCACAAGGGCAATAGACTTATCTACAAGGTTTTTATTTGACTCGGAATTCTTCCTGGCCCAACGACTTTTTGGACCGTATTTATCCACCCAATTGAAAAGTTCTCTTTTGAAAGTCTTGGTATCCCCCGATGAGGCATACATAGTCACAACTTGGTAGTGGTAGTCATACGCTTTCGGCGCGTTGGGATCACGATCAATCAAATATCTGAAGTAATGTCTCGCTGCAATCCTTTGCCCGGCATCTGCATAACGGTAGGCCAAACGCTCTAAATATTTATTAATCTCATTTCTTGGGTAAACACCCATGAAATATCTAAGAGCCCCTTTATAATTTGGTAAGTCGGCATAAAAAGGAACCATATTAGCCTTGGCCTCATCGACCAGCCTAATTCTCCCACCTTTATCTCCAGACTTTCGCCCTATAATAATCACTCGCTTTAATAGATCTACAGCAGATTTCGTTTTACCACGTTTATACTCACACCATGCCAGCTTATAAAGAGAAAAGGAATACAACTGAGACTGCTTACGAGACAAGACTTGTCGATAACTGGGCGCAGCCCGAGCCCACTCTTCCCTCTCAAAATAATACTCACCAATGGCAAAATGACTCTCGTCTATATATTCACTGTTTGGAAATCGCTGAATGAGTTCATTATAATAACCCAGAGCTTCTTTAATGTTGTTCAGTTCGAAGTGGTTATACCCTAGGAAGAACAACGCTTGATCGACTTTACTATCTTTTGGAAAATCTCGAATAAACCATTCATAAAGCTCAACCGCTTTCTTGTTGTAAGTCAGAGCCGGCTTCAGGTTCAACTTAGGTCTACGCTTGGTTTTCCTTTGCTGGAAAGCTTCCAAATCTTTATCATACTGTCGCTGCAGCCGAAATTCGATAAACTTGGCCTTATCAACATAAGCCTCAGCCAACCGTAACCAAATCTCACCTCGAGCTCGAGACTTCCTATACTTCTTTGTAAGTAGAAAAAGCTGCTCAATCTCTTTATCTGTATACTCTTCGATCTGAGCTTCAGCACTATCTCCTTCCACTCCCCTAATGGATTGTGTGGAAGGTGGTTTAATCTGCTGGAGATTGACCTTTAATCGTTTGGTCGAATAGCCCTTGGGGGCACTGATTTTGGTTTTATCTCTTATAATTTTAACTTTTGAAGACTGTCTTTGGATATTTCCAAGTAAATCGCCAATAGTTTTAGATTGCTGACCATGGGCAAATGGCAGAAAGAAGATTAAGGCTAAAACCGCAGAGGTCCAATTCAGTAGTTTATTCACAGCTTTGTACACCCAAGTAGTGATAGTTTCCAAGCTCATCTAACCAATACTCACCCCTAAACGGCCAATATTGATATCCATTTTGAATATAGAAATCACGTTTGTTTTGCTCATCGATTTGAACATCAGATAAATCTTTACCGGCCAAGTCCTTTTGCAAGGAATCCTTCTTACCTTTTAACATTTCAAATCGAATAAAATCTTTTTGCTCAAACAGATCAAACAGCTCTGCACGAATGTCATTGATATGAGCTTTCGCCAAACGCCCAGCCTTGTTTTTTGCTTTCCTAAGCCTTGTCTGCAACACTCTCTCAGAATACTTTCCAATTGAGGATGACTTCCAAGAAGCTGGCATGGAATCCAGTTTTTTCATTTCTCTGTGAAGCTTGCCGATGTAGTTGCGCATCCTTTGAAAATCACCTTCATAATAAATACGCTTTGAAATTATGAATGGGACATCATTTTTCCATTGGTCAATTTCCACTTCACCTTCAACAAATTCACCCACGACATTGACTTGCTCAAAGAGAGCCTCTGAACTCACATTTGCAGCTTGTACACTTTTTATATCTCGAAGGACCGGCGCATAAATTTCTGAGAAGAGTTGAAGTACTTTCTCCATTTCATCGTACTTACAAATGTAAAGATAGATAATGGATCGCAAAAGCAGAGACTCAGGCTGAAAGGTATGCTCATAATACGCCGAATGAAGTGAATGGAAATTACTTAGAGCCGATCGAAACCGACCTGTTCTTAACATCGCCCAGCTCATTTCAAAGATCGAATCATGCCAAAACTCAGTGTCACGGGGAATCTCGCGATAAGCATCAATGGCCTTTTGCCACTTTTTATCTTGGTAAAGAACTCTGGCCTTACCAATAAGAGCAGCCACCCTGGATGGATCTGTTATGCCTCTATCCGCTCTGACATTTGCTAATTGTTCAAATCTACGGATGGCTCTAGCATTCTGACCTTGTTCCGCATAGGCTAACCCCTGAAGATACTTTGCCTGTGGGTAATAGCTACTGGCCACATTTACTTTATTTAAACTCGCTATGGCATTTGAGTACTGCTGATTGGTGAGTTGAAACTCTCCAATTCTAAAATAAAGCATATCTCTGTGTACTTTTGGGAACTCATTCACCTTAACTTTCGAAAGAGCATAATTGAGAAGAGTGTCATCCCCTAGAGAATCGGCGGCTAAAGACATCTTTTCAAGAGCTTGCCTAAGATATTTATTTTTTCCCTGCTTAACAACAGACACGAATTGAAAAGCAGACACCTGGTTCAAGTTCATCTCATAGAGCATGAGTCCTAGGATGTATTTAATTTGCATTCTCTGACGTCTATATCTTTTATTGTGACTTAATCTAAATAATAACTTTGAAGCCTCAGTATAGTTTTTCGCCTTTGCAAGGCGCAAAGCTTTAATAAGAGGGCTATTAGATCTTCTCGATTTTCGCGAACGACTTTTTGAACGCGTACTCGTTTTTGCTCTCCGCCGCTTCGATGAACTGCTTTGCGCTACTAGTATCGAGTCAGCACTAATTGTTTTAGCGAACAACTCCGTTCCGCTTACAACTAAACTGGAAGCAGAGAATATAAATAATAAGGCATAAATTCTATACTTCATCTGTAGGTCGCCTCCGGAAAGTAGAAACTCAACCCAAAGGCCACAAAAATATCATACTGATTTTGCTTTTCCGTTTCGGTACCAAGTACAACTTCGGGTTGATAGTAGTTCACTCCAGCATCCCAACGAAAAGCTAAGCCTTTATTGATCGCATAGTTTTGGCCCGTACCTAGATGAATCGTTGGCGCACTTCCATTTTCAGTTTCTGTTGTACCCATTCCTAACGAGAAAAACATTTCAAATTGATTAATTTTTTCATCCAACAAAGCCATCTTTCCAAAAATGGGAGTCCATCTAGCAGCGACACCAAAGAAACTTTTTGGCGTGACTAAACTTTCCGTCTTAACGGTTAGATCTTTTAGATCTTTGGTCACCTGTTTCTCAGTGGCCGAAAGAGCGTAATAGCTTGCCTCTACTGAAATGCTAGAAGTAAAGAAATAAGATCCTCTTATTCCTGCACCCAAATTGGTAAAAAAGGCATTGTTAAGCCCGACTAACCCTGAAGCTGAAACTTCAAATCTTCCAGAAGTGGGTAAGTACTTTCGCTGAATCACAGCCACATCAGTAAAGGGCTCTAGATTCGAAAGGTCAGAAACCGAAGTGATCTCTTTTTCCTTTTTATTGGATCTTCGCTTCGTATTTTTTCTCTTAGACTGATCAGACTCTAATCGATCATAAAGATTCTCGATATCAGGATCATCTACTGGATCTACTTGTGCTATCACCCAGTTCGGAAACCCTACTGTTAAACACAGCATCAGAGTTAAAAAGAATTTTGCTGTTCGATTGTTGTTTTTCACAGTTACCCAATCCGCTTGTTGCAATACTTAAAGTTATCTAAGTAATTAATAAAGTTGTAGAATTTTAAAATTCTTCTGGACTTAGTATTGTCTGGTATTTTTTTAGGCGACTTAGTGAATACTTAACTCTCACTAGCCTAAAGCATAGCAAACAGGCCAAAAGTTAAACTCTGGTTAAAGTAATCCTTTGTCGAAAAATCACTCGCTGAAAAACTTGGGCCCGATGGATCCAAGGCTCCTCGGCTCGTAGGATCGACTCCATTATAAAACATTAGATTAAAGTCTAACCTCAAACCCCAATTTTTTGAGAAGTAAAGCCTCTGACCAACGCCTGCATTTATCACTACATTACTTTGATCCCCAAACTTAATTTGCCCTAGACCAAGTAAGGTATAAACATGAAGGTTAAATACCGTCTGTTTACTAAGACTCAGTTTTCCATAGAATGCATTATACTCCCAGTTCAGCATAAACATAGATTCCGCTGATGGTGCTTTTGAAAAATCAATAGGATCATCTATTACGGTATCTGGAGCTGTCTGTAACTGGCTACCGTAACTAGATAACTCTCCCGACCAACCAAAGTAGTGAAATGCAACACCATGCAAATCATCAATATGGTAGCCAATATTGATTCCAAATACCTCAGACTTGTAGAAAGCTTCGTTTAGAGTTGCTCCCACTAAAAATCCAAATTCAAAAGAGCTATCCAAATCAATATTCTTATTTTTCACAGCAATTTTGTTTTCAAAAACAGGTAACACTGTTTCTGTGGCCAGATCCTCATCTGGAAACTCAACAACCTCTGCTAAAGAAGTTAATCCGAAAAATAGCGCCGTTAAAATACCTAGAAGCTTTACAATCATTGTTATCCCTCAGTTACTAATATACTAAGAGATCTACACAGATATGCCAGCAATTGAATTTGAGTCGAGCCTAAGGTTTAGGACCGGCTAGACTTTATGTTCATTTTCTAGGAAGAAAAAGTGATCAGAGAACTATAAGCCTTGAAGTTTTACTCTCTTCAAGTCGGATTCAACTTTCACTAAACAATATATGACTATTTTATTTTTGACTTTAATAGATCTTGAAGGTGAATGAGTCCAATAGGCTTGCTTGGATTATCAGTGCCCTTATCAACCACAAACAAAGTTTGAATCGAAAACTGCTCCATCACAAAAAGAGCTTTCTGCGCCAACTCCGAAGAGTCGATGGTTTTCGGACTTCTAGACATATAGTTTTCAGCCCTACCTTTCAACATCTCCAAATCCCCTTTTTCTAAAAACCTACGAATATCTCCGTCAGTCACAATCCCAATTAACTCTTCACTACTATCGATTACACCAGCTACCCCTCTCACTTCTTTAGAGGTCATAGCGCTGATCACCTGATTCATTGGGGTGTCTAAGGATACAAGAGGCAATGCCTCTCCAGAGTGCATAACATCTTTGACCGTGGTTAAAAGTCTTCGACCAAGACTTCCACCCGGATGAAACTCTGCGTACATTTGTTCATCAAACCCTCTTTTCTTCAGAACCGTCATAGCCAGAGCATCACCCAATGCCAATGTCACAGTACTACTGGTCGTTGGCGCAAGCTTCAAAGGACAAGCTTCTTCATCTATGGAAATATCGATCACCTCAGTAGCGGACTTCGCCAAAGACGAGGTTAAGTTGCCCGTCATAGCAATTACAGGAATCCCCTTGCGGGAAGCAAAACCCAGCATAGGGGCCATTTCGGAGGACTCTCCGCCATTAGAAATTGCGAGCAACAAATCATCAGCTCTAAACACGCCCAAATCCCCATGAGTACTCTCAGCGGGACTCAAAAATAAAGATGGTGTTCCTGTGGAACTGAGAGTACTGGAAATCTTTGCTCCAATTTGCCCGGACTTTCCCATGCCACTTACTATGACCTTGCCTTTGCAGGACATAATCAAGTCAATACAACGAACAAAGGACTCATCCAAAACTTCCATTTTCTTTAGAATCGCCTCAGCTTCAATTTTTAACACACGCTTTGCTTCTTGAATTTCCAAGCTGAACTCCTATTTATGGTCTATCCTGTGCTGTCGCTTTCTTTCGGGATCTACTCGATGACCGCTTCAAAGTCTTACTCTTCTTAGACTGACGAGGTTTTACCTCTTCCGCCTGAACTGTTGTTTTCTGCTCTAATGCCGTGGCAATAAAACTTCTAAACAATGGATGAGGCATCAAAGGCTTAGATTTAAATTCTGGGTGAAATTGAACTCCAATAAACCAAGGATGGTCACTGATTTCTATGATCTCAACCAGATCTCTATCCTCACAAATACCTGAAAGATTCATTCCATTCTTTTCAAAAATAGGTCGGTACTTATTATTAAATTCATATCTGTGCCTGTGTCGTTCCAAAATTAGCTTTTTTCCATAGATCTGCTGAACTCGACTCCCCTTCTTAAGTACACAGGGGTAGGCACCTAGGCGCATTGTTCCGCCCTTATCCTCTATGTCTTTTTGCTCATCCATAAAATCAATCACAAGATTTCGACGACCTTTAGTCACCTTTTTAAACTCATGGCTGGCAGCATCTTTGAACCCACATACGTTTCGTGCAAATTCCACTGCGGCCATTTGCATTCCTAGGCAAATCCCAAAAAATGGAATTTCATTCTCTCTAGCATAACGTATAGCTGCAATCTTACCTTCAGCTCCTCTTTCACCAAAACCACCAGGAACAAGTATTCCATCAACGCCCTCAAGAGCCGATGCTACATTTTTCGAATTCAATGGTTCAGAATCAATATAAGCTATATTTACTTTTGAATTATTAGAAATACCACTGTGAATAAGCGCCTCATGAAGTGACTTATAGGATTCTTTAAGATCAACGTATTTACCCACCACTCCAATATTAACTTCAAACTTAGGATTAAACAGCGTATTCAGCATACCTTGCCATTGTTTTAATTCAGGTTTAGAGGCCTTTAACCCCAACCTTTCTACAACCTTTTGATCAAAATCTTCACTATTCAGAGCCATTGGGACTTCATAGATGGATTTGGAGTCAGTGGCCGCAATGACGTTTTCGGGATTTACACTACAAAAAAGTCCGATTTTAGATTTAATTTCATGATTTAAATTTTTCTCACTTCGGCAAATTAAGAAGTCTGGCTGAATACCTACTTCTCTCAATTCCTTTACACTGTGTTGGGTGGGTTTAGACTTTAACTCACCAGCAGCAGCTATATAAGGAATATAAGTGACATGAACAAATATGGAGTTTTCAATTCCAACATCAACTCGCATCTGACGAATGGCTTCAATAAATGGTAGTCCTTCAATATCACCAATAGTTCCGCCGATCTCTACAATGGTAACTTCCGAACCTTGAGCAGCCTCAAATATACGATTCTTAATTTCATCTGTAATATGTGGAATGACTTGAACCGTTCCGCCTAAGTACTCACCTCGCCGTTCCTTTGCAATTACACTTTCATAAATTTGACCGGTTGTAACACTGTTAGCTCGATTTAACTCTACGGATGTGAATCTCTCATAGTGCCCTAAATCTAAATCTGTCTCAGCACCGTCTTCTGTTACATACACTTCACCATGTTGAAGTGGAGACATAGTTCCTGGATCCACATTGATATAGGGATCACACTTCATTAACGTTACCTTTAAACCTCGGGATTCTAATAGACTTCCTAAACTTGCAGCCGAAAGTCCTTTACCTATGGAAGAAACCACACCGCCCGTTACAAAAATAAATTTTTGAGCCAAAGGCTTTGCTGTTGAACGAGTTGCTTTTTTTCTCACTTTTTTCTTAGGCCTTGCCATACTTTTCCTCTAACTTTTTTAATACAACATCCACATCTTCGGGAGTATCAACTCCCCAGGAATCATGATCTACTTTAACAACTTTTATTTTTGCACCTAAATACAATGCTCTTAACTGCTCTAACCCCTCTGCCATCTCCATAGAAACTGGAGGTTGTTCACAGAACTCTTTCAGGAATTTCTTCGTATATGCGTAAATACCTATGTGTTTGAGACAACATAGATTTTCTACCGGAACATCACCTCGAGAATAAGGTATGGGATGACGACTAAAATATAGCGCTTCATTTTTTTTATTTAAAACAATTTTAGCTGTATTTTGATGATTCAATTCTTCTTCGTTAATAGATCTACCCAAGGTGGACATGTCGACTTTTGAAGTTTCAAACGGCTCCACTAGGGCATCCAAAATATCTCCAGAAATTAGAGGTTCATCCCCTTGAATATTCACTACCACATCAGCTTCCATTCCGGAGGCAGCCAGCCAAACCCGATCACTCCCTGTAGGTAAATCGGAGGGCGTCATGATGGCGGTACGACCAAGACTCTCCACCAGATCAAAAATTCTTTGATCATCGGTAGCAACTACAATTTTGTCTAATTTTTGGCTTTGCTCAGCTCCTTCAATAACCCATTGAAGAAGAGGCTTCGATCCAATGTTGGTAAGTGGCTTACCAGGGAATCTTTGAGAACCAAATCGGGCCGGAATCACGCCTACAATCTGCATAAATCAAGTTAACATAGGCCCCAAGGGATGGATAGACCCACTGATAAATATTGTGCTTTTTTTAATTGGTTTCAGTCTGAGGCCTCACCCATTGGTCAAAAATCGCCTTTTCAGCCTCATTCACTCCTGTTCGCTTTGACGCTGAAGTTAAAAAGGTCAGTGAAACTCCCTCCACAGACTTGAGCTCTCGCTTTCTCAGGGATTTATCCTTTTGCCCTACCTTGTCACTTTTATTGAGAATCACCGCCAATGGGAGGTTCAGTTCCACAAAATAATCAGCCAACATTTGCTCATCAGGAGTCCATTTTCTTCGGATATCCATGACTAAAATCCCACCCACTAAGTTCTCTCTTTGCTGGATAAACTGCTCAATCATACCATGCCAGCGCCTCTGCTCGGACCCACTGACCGCAGCATATCCATATCCTGGTGAATCCACCCAACGGTAGTGTTCACCACACTGAAAGAAATTGAGCAGTCGAGTTTTACCCGGCTGCTGACTGACTTTTGCCACAGATTGTCCAGCTAAAGCATTCAAAAACGACGACTTACCCGCATTTGAACGACCCATAACTATCACCTCGGGAACTTTATCCTGAGGACATTGATTGAATTCCGCTGCTGATGTCAAAAATTTAAGTTTCACACTTCTATCCGCCTGTGTCCTGATTTTAAGACATTTCCAAAAACAAATACCAGATTTATCAGACAGCCCCAAAGGGAAAGTAGAAATTACAAGCATTTACCGCTGGCATTTCTCTTGAAAACAGAAATCCGGAAAAAGGAGCTACCATGTCAAATATGCCAGATAATCTCTTTCTTCATCGACTATTTACCCAGGAAAGATCCACCACACCTCTTCAAACTATCGCCTCATTTAATGAAAATCACTTTTCTAACTCAGGCAAAACTCAGTGCGGACAATTATATATCAAAAGAACGGGGTCCCTGATTTTCATTGATCAAAATAACTTCTCAGAACCCTTGTATGTGAATGGGCGGTTGGCTGACCAAGAGTATCTATCCATAGGAGATTGGATCACCATCGGAGATTCCCATTTTTTCTTAGACTCAAACCGAGATCACCATCTGTCGACAACTCCATTTAATTCAAAAAACCCAACCTGGGCGCGGCAATTACAGTCACTGCCTTTTTTGGCGCAGTCGAATGAGCCCGTACTTATACTTGGCGAATCGGGAGTAGGGAAAGAAGTTCTTTTTCAGAAGATCCATCAATTATCGAATAGAAAGTCAGAGCCCTGCATACCTATGAATTGTGGTGCCATCAGTGAGTCCTTAGTTGAATCCGAACTTTTTGGCCACAAAAAAGGGGCTTTCACTGGAGCTATTAGTGATCGAAAGGGAGCCTTTGAAATGGCGAAAAATGGAACTCTCTTTTTAGACGAGATCGGTGACCTTCCCTTTGCACTTCAATCCACCCTACTTCGAGCCTTAGAAAATAAAGAGATTCGCCCTATCGGTTCCGATCGCTTGATTTCTACCAATGCACGCATTGTCGCGGCCACTCATCAAAACTTAAAAGAACACATTCTTGAAAAGAAATTCAGGCAAGACCTTTATTTCCGGCTTGGTGTTCTCAAACTAAACCCACCTCCCCTTCGCTCAAGAAAGGAAGACTTCCGAGACCTTCTTTCCTACTTTTGCAAAAACCTTAGAGTCAGCTTTTCCTTTCAGTCGATTGAGTCCCTGGAAAAACACTCTTGGCCCGGAAATGTGAGAGAATTAAAGAATATAGTTTTGAGAGCAAAGGCTCTTTTCCCCAACAGGACGATTTCTGAGACCATGACCTATGACATCCTTGATAGCATTGAACTAACACCTCAAAAAACAACCTCCCATCAAAAAGTGGATTCAAGTTTAACGACAAGGCAAATGGATCAAACTTTGGAAGAGTTCAAAAAAGGAATGATCATTTCAAAATTAATTGAGCATCACGGAAACCAAAGGAAAGCCGCCAAGGAGTTGGGAATGCCAAAAAGTACACTCCACGATAAGTTGAAGAAGTATGATATTGATTTAGATGACTTCCGATAGGCAAAGCTACAGATACATATTTACAACTAGGGCTTGAGCACTTTTGTTTTGATGTAGATGTCTCGAACGATTCCATAGTTCAGCATGGTATTGAGTTCTTTAACGATAGACTTTTTCATAGCCTTTAAACCATCGTAAGAGTTTAATTCATTATAAGTATAATTTTCTACCACTCGCTGAATAGCATCTAACATTTGCGGCTCCCTGTCTTTCACTTCAACAGCTGTATCTTCTGAATCCAGATTCAGAAAAAACTCGAAGGCTGCCATGGGAGTGCTATCAAATCGATCCCGCTTTAAGCTAATGACCATATGTTTTAATAAAAGTGTATATTCCGGTTGGGGAAAGGCCGTATGGTATGGAACCAATTCTCCCTTCGGATTTATTGAACCCTGGTACTGAGCCTGCCCGTAAAAAGAAACCAAAGGCTTATCCTTCAAAATAGGCAGCCAAATACCTTGCCCTGTTTTATATGCAAATAGAGCCGTCACTGCAAATAATACTACAGAAATAAACGCCATAATTTTTACTTTTAATGGCAACTTCAAAAAATTTTTAACTTGTGAAGACAGATAAGAGAAAAAATCTTTCGAGTTAGATACAATAAAGTTAATCCAAATTGGAATATACGTTTTCACGAGATGGAAGAATTTAAGAAGTCCATCTTTTACAAAGAAGTAGAGTCGCTGAGTTATGGAAAATACTCGTCGCCAAAACGCACCAACAACCCTGTTTACCAGCTTAAATTTTGAGAGAACTCCCAATATTGGAGCTATAATTCTATAAATTTTAGGAAACTTCTCTTCAAATGTAAGTTGAACCTCTTCTGGCACAGAATCCTCTAGATCTGCACCCTCCATATCTGAAGCGCTATCTTCAATCGCTTTCAGCTCATCCTCAAAATCAGGAGCCACCTCATTCAACAAAGCATCAATATCATCTAAAGAGATCTCATCGGAGTCCTCCTCTTCAGATTCCTGATTCGGAGCTTTGGATTCCTCAGCTTCACCGCTTGGACCATCGTCCTGCTTTTCTTTATCCTCTTCGGCCATACAGAAAGTATAAGGGTATTTAAAAGAATTTTGGACTCAAAATGTGACGTACTATTCCGAAACATTCAATAGAAGGGAGCTTAAATGAAATTTTCTATTCTTTTATTACTTTGCTTTGGACTTACGGCCTGCTCTGTATTTCAAAGATCTGACAGAAGTGGGTATGGCTTTGTTGGAGAATCTGAAATTTCTAGAAGTACTCCCCGCAACTATTTTCAAGCTCAAAAAGCCAATGAATTAAATCAAGCCATGAATGAGCTGGGATACAATAAAAACAAAGTCATCACCGAACAAGATGCTGCTCGATTAAAGCTAAGACTGATGCTTAGAGATTATGAAAATCAACTCACTACTAGAAAAGAGAAGCAGCAATACTTCAAATTAAAACCCTATTTTAAAAATGACCTTGAACGAATTAGATATTTAAAACTCCCTAGCGACAATCACCGCAGGCAATGGATACAAGCCAAAGGCATCTCTTCTGAGAATGAAGAGTACGACGAACCCACTTTAGCGGCTATCGAGAGCAATGATGTGGTTTTGGGCATGACCATGAATGCCGTAAAAGAAAGTTGGGGCGATCCCGATTTTGTCGAAGTTGCGGGCGATAAGCTCTATGGCAATGAAAGATGGGGATATTCGAAATATGTGAGCTCTGAAAGTGGCTATAATAAAGAACAAAGAATTATTATCTTCGAAGCGGGTCGAGTCGCTGGTTGGGACCGCCGAGAACGGTTTTAGTCCCAACTTCGAAATCTAGTGCGCTTCATCCCAATTGACCCCGATAGAAGAATTCACCTTTAAGGGCACATTGAGTTGAAACGCATTTTCCATTAAATAGGTCACTTCTTTTTGCTCTTCCTCAGCAATGAGCTCATTACAGCTAAAAATCAATTCATCATGCACTTGTAAAAGCATCTTAGACTGGATGCTCTCATAGGACTTAATCATAGCGAGTTTAACAATATCAGCGGCCGTCCCCTGCATTGGAGCATTAATAGCTGCCCGCTCACCAAACTTTCTAACGGCTGGCTGCTTTGCTTCCAGCTCCTCTAAATATCTTCGACGCCCTGATAGCATCTCAACATAGCCATTGGCCTTAGCCTCTTCTACAACATTGACCATGTAATCCTTTATTTTTTTAAATTTAGAAAAATAGGTATCAATGATCTGCTTTCCTTCGGATCTTGAAATACCTAAAGTTTCCGCCAGTCCATAGGCACCCTGACCATAGGCAATTCCAAAATTTACGGCTTTGGCATTTCTTCTTTGCTCGGAAGTTACATCTTCGAGCGAAACACCATAGATCTCTGATGCTGTAATTGCATGAACATCTTGATCGTTTTCAAAAGCACGAATCAAACCAGGGTCCTCAGTTATATGAGCCAATACTCTAAGTTCAATTTGTGAGTAGTCCGCGGACAAAAGCTGGTGATTAGGATCCGTAACAAATGCTTTTCGGATTCTTCGGCCACGCTCTGTGCGAATGGGTATATTCTGAAGATTTGGATTAACACTGGAAAGCCGACCTGTTGTGGTCACCGCCTGATTAAACTGAGTGTGTATTCGACCGGTTTCGCTATTTACCAATTTAGGAAGAGAGTCTACATATGTACTTTTAAGCTTCGCATCTTCCCTAAACTGCAGAATCAATTCACAGATAGGATGCTCGTCTTTTAATCCCATTAAAACATCACTATTTGTAGAATAACCTGTTTTGGTTTTCTTCGATGGCGGAAGACCTAGCTTTTCAAACAAAATACTTCCGAGTTGTTTTGGTGAGGAGATGTTAAAAGGCTCTCCCGCCAGGTCGTGGATTGTCTTTTCAAGATCAGCAAGATCCGTTTCTAGTTCTTGGCTCTGTTCTTTTAATATACTTGAATCGAGCCGAATTCCATTTCGCTCCATCTCATACAATGCCGGCAATAAGGGAAGCTCAATCTCATCGAGAACAGATTGCCCATTCACTTGCTTTACTAATTTAGAAAACTCATTTTCCAAGTTGATCTGCAGCTTTAACATATCGTTCACGCTTGCTAGATCTGGCACTTTTTCGTCCAAATACTTTTCTGTCACCTTACCAATTTTGCCCACATTTTCAGGCTTTACAATATAAGCGGAGAGCATTAAATCACAGGCTGCTCGAGGCAAGTCTATATTATATTTATGCCAAACGTTCTTGAGGTCATAGCCCTTCCAGAAGAGATGTTTCGAACTTAGAACATCAGAAATGTTAGACAAATCATCTTGCGGCAAAATTAAAGACTTCCCATTATAAAGGTAAGTCTCTCCCTCTGCATCCACAGTCCAAACCTCTGAGTAAGCATCGATGGCTTTCTGAATTTCAGCCGCCGACATTTGCACAACTTCAGCGTCCTTAACCTCTACCTTTTCTCTCGCCACTTTAACCGACGGGGTTGCCTTGGCCTTTGTTGTGGATGATTTTAAGTCTTTTTTAGTGGCACTGTTTTTTTCTCTACTACTAAATAGTTTTTTCTCGAAAGATTTAAATTCGAGTTCCTCTAAAATTTCGGACAATGCGTCTCTATCAATGGGTTTAATCTTTAAATCATCGGCAGCTACACCCAGCTCGATATCTCTTACAATGGTCACGAGTTCTTTGGATAAATAGGCCATATCTTTGTTATCCGCTAGCTTTGCCTTTAAAGCTTTACCGGAAACATTTTCGACATTCTCATAAACACCTTCGAGTGTTTTATATTCAGCAAGTAACTTCTCTGCGGTTTTAGGGCCAACACCTCTTACTCCCGGAATATTATCACTGGAGTCACCAATCAGTGCCAAATAATCAATAAATTGATCTGGATGCACACCCCATTTTTCCACGACAGCTTGTTCATCATAAACTTTGTTTTTCATCGTGTCGTACATAGAAACTTTTGGATCAATCAGTTGCGCAAAATCCTTATCTCCACTGACAATAACAACTTCCCAGCCCTGTTCTTTCCCAAACCCACTTAAAGTTCCAATGATATCATCTGCCTCAAATCCCTTTTTGTTAATTTGGGGAATTCCGAGAATATCTATCAACTTATTTATATATGGCATCTGCGGAACGAGATCCTCAGGCATCTCACTTCGATTGGCTTTATACTCACTATAGAGTTCAGCACGAAAAGACGGCTCTTTTCTATCTTGGCAAAAGACCATGTAATCCGGCTGTACTTCCTTAAGAAGTTTTATTGTCATGGAAAGAAGACCATAAAGAGCATTGGTCGGAAGTTTTTGAGAATTACTCATGTGTGGTACGGCGTAGAAAGCACGAAAGAACATGGAGCTTACATCGACTAAATAGAGCTTTTTCATGGACCATTTGTATTCACAAATGGTGCTAATGACCAGAGCTACCGCGGTAAGTTAATCCTTATCTAAATGAGATAGATCTGCTTGATGAAAATTATTTTCCTGCATAACTCGGTCGAAAAGAGGTCTATTCCTATTCTGTCTACAGATTTCGTCCGAATGCCGCTTGAGATGATCCAATTGATTTATGAGCTCACTATCAATAGATAATTGGCCTTTTTCCATTTTAGTGATTTGAGACAAGGTAAGTCCCAGCCGGCGCCCAAGTTCCGACTTAGACCATCCCAATCTCAATCGCATGTGCCTAATTAATGGTCCCGTCCAAGTAGTCATAGGTGGACCTCCCAAATATTTACTTTTATTAGATTAATCCCCTAACAATTATTCGACAATAGGAAAGACCATCTCGGTTACTGGCTTCAGAGGACTGGACCATAGTCTGTTATCATTCAGACTCAGTGAATACAAAAACCAGGTCCCCTTCTTCCACCAAATCGAATCGATTTCGAGCCTCACGCTCTATAAAATCCAACTTCTGAGCACGAGCAATCTTAAAATCCAACTCTTGTATCTTCACTTGGTACTCTTTGATTGAGTTTATATTCTCAGCGTGCTCTCGCTTGAGTTTCCATAACTGCAAAAGCGTTCCATCGAAAACCAAGCTCATTGTGACAAGCGAGACAAATACTATGAGCACTCTTTTGGGATCGTAGAGAAACTTATCAATTAAATTGAATATTTGATTTATCCAACGGCGTAACATAGACCCAGTCTATCAAGTCACGCCATTGAACTTAAGATCATTCGGCGAGCTCGAGACCTAGGACTGTAAAAAAGCCTTTTTACCCGCGTAAACGGCAGTTTCCCCTAGATATTCTTCGATTCTCAAAAGCTGATTATACTTAGCAATTCTTTCAGATCTACAAAGACTTCCTGTTTTGATCTGCTGACAACCGAGAGCTACAGATAAATCGGCTATTGTCGTATCTTCAGTCTCCCCAGAACGATGGGACATGACTGTGGTAAATGATGCCGCCTGAGCCATATTTACGGCTTGGCTAGTTTCCGTCAAAGTACCAATCTGATTGACCTTTACCAGAAGGGAGTTAGCAGACCCCTCATTGATTCCACGCTGAAGTCGCTTTGGATTGGTAACAAATAAATCATCGCCAACCAACTGTACAGACTTACCGTAATCACCTGTGAATCTACCCCAAGCATTCCAATCATCTTCACCGAAGGCATCTTCCACACTGACTAACGGGTATTTTTTAGTCCAATCTTTGTAAACATCCGCTAACTCTTCAGAAGAAATATGCTTTCCTTCCCAAAGATACTTCTCACCTTCAACCAGCTCAGTGGAAGCCACATCGAGAGCCAACGAAATTTCCTCACCAGGTTTATAACCGGCCTTTTCAATGGCCATAGTCAATAGTTCCATGGCTTCGCCATTAGACGATAAAGTCGGAGCAAATCCACCTTCATCACCCACAGCTGTAGAAAGACCCTTATCATTAAGAATTCCCTTCAATGTGTGAAACACTTCTGCTCCCGCACGAAGAGCTTCGCGAAAAGTGTTCCCTAATGTAGGCACGATCATAAACTCCTGAACATCCAGGCCGTTGTTGGCATGTGCTCCACCATTTAAAACATTCATTAAAGGTACTGGTAATTGATTGGCGTAAGTGCCTCCAACATACTGAAACAAAGGTAAGTCCACTTCTTCCGAAGCCGCTTTTGCACAAGCCAACGAAACACCAAGAATAGCATTTGCTCCCAACTTTGACTTGTTATCTGTACCGTCGAGATCGATCAAGGTGCGATCAATTTCAGTTTGACGAGTGACATCCATTCCTTCTAGAGCAGGTCCCAAAATCATTTCTACATTTTCACAGGCCTTTTGAACGCCCTTTCCTTTGTATCTAGCTTTATCTCCATCGCGAAGCTCTGCCGCTTCATAGGCTCCTGTGGACGCACCACTTGGAACGGCGGCTCGACCTACAACATCGGTATCAAGATACACTTCAACTTCTACAGTTGGATTTCCACGACTATCTAAAATTTCTCTGGCAGTAACATCTACAATTGTGGACATGACTTTTCCTTTCAATGAGGGGGTGCTGGAGACGATGTGCTTTCAGCCATTCGGCTTGCGTTTCCATCTATTTCGATATTTTTGTTAATTGAATCAATAAGTCTATAGGATTCTCGCACGGAAATAATCTTTCCCTGCATCACCTGATCCCAGCCCACTCGTCGCATGGCGGTTTTAGCTTGTCCGTCCAAACGACCTCGTCCAACCAGCAAAGTAACCAACTGCTGAGCACGGGCAATATAATCCGACAATCGTGAAACTTCTCCGCGCAAACTTTTTGCAGCACCTTGAATCTCTTCTTTGGCCAACACTTGCTCTCCTTCCAAAGGATGCAGTGCCCGATTGACTGGAGTGTTAAGAAGATTTTTTATATCTTCCTTTAAGGAATGAATTTCCTTTTCTTTGAACTTCAGTTCTTCATTTTTCTTTTCAAGTTGCTTTTGCAAACTCTCAAGGGAGCGAACCATTCCCTGTAACAATTCTGGACTCAAGGATTTTCGCAGAGCCTTCTCATCCAGCAATGTCGGCTGATCCAGTGACCAGGAAATTTCGATGGTATTCTCAGTCCAATTCACATTAGATGCATTTTTGCCCAAATATTTGGGCAAACCTTCAAAAGCAGAAATCAAATATTCCGTCACATAGGGATACTCTTCTGCAGCGATAGGCAGATCAAACCGAACAGAATGATCACTCACTTCTAAATTTGCAATGGGAGGTTCTGGAGAAATAAAGTAGGAAATCAAACGTTGGGGCTGCCCATAAATATCCTTTGGTGATTCAATCATTTTAATGACGGAATCTAAAACACCCCAGGACCGAAGCTCACAACTATTCAACCCCACCAGAGAAACAAGGCTCTCATTGGATCTCAAACCGTAAGTTTGCTCCATCGTGTGAAGAAATGCCTCTAACTTATCGGCCTCTAGCCAACATGCGGGATCTCTTAGAAACTCCACGGGCAAATCGGTGAGCTCATAAAGGCCCTCCAAATTTACCCCTTGGTTATCCAGGTAAGTCAGTACTGAATTGGAAATCTTCCCACTAAAATCCACGCTGGGTTTTTATCCTGGAGGCCCCATAATTACAATCGGGCACTATGCGTAATATAGGGCTGAACCTCTTATATAATGGAAAGCTTATGTGTCGCCTTGCGTTAAGCAGCTTTCTTACGAGTTCTAAACTTGTCTCGAGGAAATGGCAGTCGATTATCTTCGATTTCTTCCATGAAAGTGGGCAGATTACCTTGCGGCTCTAGCCCCCCCTTTAATTTTCCATCGGGCTGCTTTTCCAAACGTCCAATTCGAAAAATAGGCAAAACGTTGTATGTGCCATCCTCATGCAGCCCCAGAACCTCAGAGATTCCAGTGATTTTACGAGACCCGTCGGACATTCTAGATATTTGAACCACTATATCCACCGCTGCACCGATTTGGTATTGGAGAGCTTGTTCACTCAATTTGCTTTCCGCGCCTTGAGCAAGAGCTTCCAAACGAACCATAGCATCCTCTTCGCTGTTTGAGTGAACCGTACCTAAACATCCCTTATGACCGGTGTTCATTGCTTGAATAAGATCAAGAGCCTCACCCCCACGAACCTCACCCACTATGATTCGATCCGGACGAAGTCGTAAAGAACTCTTTAATAGATCTTCTATGGTCACAGCACCTTTACCTTGACCATTAGCCATTCGTGTTTCGAAAAATACAATATGTTCATAATCAATTTGTAATTCTGCAGAATCCTCAATAACGATGATTCTTTGTCCAGGAGGGATTTTACTGCATAACACACTTAAAAGTGTTGTTTTACCCGAACCGGTACCACCTGAAACCAAAACATTTTTCCCAAGCTTCATGCAGATATCTAAAAAAAGAGCTGCGTCTGGAGTGAGTGTTCCGAATTTAATGTAGTCTTTGAAAGTTAATTTAACGGTAGAGAACTTACGAATCGCCACCGTGGTTCCTTTGCACAGAGGAGGAATAACGGCATGAATTCGATAACCATTGGGCAACCGGGCATCGAGCCTCGGGTTCTCATCATCAATTCGCCGACCCACACTTTGGGCAATATTCACTACAGCCATCATCAAACTGTCTTCGTCAGGAAACACCTTTTCTGAGCGTTTAAGCTTACCACCAGTTTCAATAAAAATCTCGTCATGACCGTTGATCATAACTTCCGTTACGGACTCGTCTTGTAGCAGATCCCAAATGGGCTGAAGATAGCCTTTTATAGATTCTTCATAAACACCGGCGACGTCTTTTCCCATGACTTACCTCGATGCAGGCTGTCTCAAGTGAATAGCATCATCCATTTTGTAAGAGGGGTAAACAACAAGCTTCCCTTGAGCTGAGGTCTCGGGACACTGAAAGCTAAACACTCCTTCAGTTTTAGGCCGCAAAACAAAGGTTTTGATATTCCCAAAGTAGGTGGCATGATGCTCACTGAATGAATCCATAACAAAACTTACGTTTCGCTCAGATTCATTAATGTTCACGATGTGAAACTTATAATTCATGCCCCTTCTTACATTTACAGTCGCAGGCACGAAACCCTTCTCAGTATTCAGAACAACAATTTCTTGTAGAGGTGTCGAAGACTCAAAGATGGTATCAAGGAACCCCTTTTCTTCTTTTTCTTCAGAGGCTGGCATTCTTGCGTCTGACTCTAAGGTTTTCATATTTCGTCTAGAGAAATCCACAGACCAGTCCGCCATCGCCGATTGGCTCATAAATATAAGTCCTAATACGATCACTATATTCTTCATCAATGTAACTCTTCCCTTGAGTGGAAGTCAGCAAACTCTTTGGCCACTTCCATTGCTAAAAAACCTAAAATCTTCACATCAAACTGTTCCAACTCATGCATCAGTTGGTCTAAGTTTCCCTGAAAAGCATTCACTACCTGAATCGCCTCTTGCACTTCCGGATAGTAGTACTGCAATTCATCTATCGCTTCTGTCCAATCCTCTTCCAACACGGGATCGATGACTCCCATTGTGAAAAGTGCATCAAATACTTTTTGCAAATCGCCTTGAATAAACATCGTCGCTCCAATTTCTTGCAAAGACAGAATGCCCGTCTTAATAGCTCTATCGGCCACAAACCATGGAGTATTAATGCTTTCGAGAGATTCCTCGACTATTGGATAAAAAAAATCCACTGGCTATTCGGCCAGTGGATCGAAGTGTCGGTCACACCCAACTAAGCTTAAAGAATATTTGCCGCGAGCTCTGCAAGTTCTGATCGCTCACCCTTCATTAGAGTCACGTGACCAGCAATACGCTCGCCTTTAAATCGCTCAACGGAGTAGGTGAGTCCTGAGTTGGCGGCATCCACATAGGGATTGTCTATCTGGTAGGGATCTCCCGTTAATATAACTTTTGTCCCGTTTCCAGCTCGAGTAACAATAGTTTTAATTTCATGGGGTGATAAGTTCTGAGCTTCATCAACGATCAAATACTGATTAGGAATGCTTCGGCCACGAATGTAAGTGAGTGGTTCGATATTCAACATTCCTTGATTAATAAGCTCCTGAGCACGACCCGCAGCCTTCTTCCCCTCACCCATTAAAAACTCAACGTTATCAAAGATGGGCTGCATCCAAGGGTTTAGTTTTTCTTCAATATCTCCAGGAAGGTAACCGATGTCTCGCCCCATTGGAAAAATGGGTCGACTCACTAATAATTTTTGGAAGTGGCCATCATCGAGCGTCTTAGAAAGACCTGCAGCGATAGCAAGCAATGTTTTACCCGTACCCGCTTTTCCAACGAGTGAAACAAAACTAATGTCGTCATTGAGCAGACTATCCAGTGCAAAACTCTGTTCCATATTCCTTGGATGAATTCCCCAAATCCCCTCTGAAGGAGTTAATAATGGAACAATACAGCCATCGGATTCACTAAATCGTCCAATGGCAGAATGATTAGGATTGGAACCGTCTTTCATGACAACATACTGATTCGCAAAAAACTTATTTTCCAGTTCAATGGCTTTTTCTTTGTAGAACTTATCGATTTGGGAGCTAGTGACTTCAACATCCAAAACTCCCATATAGAGATCTTCAAAACTACTCGCCACCGGCTCGTAATCTTTTGCTTCGATATTAAAAACATCGGCTTTGATACGAAGATTAATATCTTTTGAAATCAGCTCTACTTTACTTTCGGGGTAGGTTTTCTGAATGGCCAATGCCGTACCCAAAATACGGTTGTCCGCTAAATTCTCGAACATATCCTTTGGGATTCCATCATGGTATTGGTCAACAATGATGTAGACATAAGAACCCGTATCTTCAAGAGCCACTCCATCAGCCAAAGACCCCTGACTTCGTAGAACGTCTACAAAACGACTAAAATGTCTAGCATTCCTTCCGTTCTCTCCCATATCCCGTTTAAATCGATCGATCTCTTCGATCACCGAAAAGGGAATATAGATATCACCTTTTGGAAATTTTCTTAATGCCATGGCATCAAATAGAATGACGTTTGTATCGAGCACCATCTTGGTGTCAAAATTCGACGGTATGGACATTCACCCTCCTAGAATCCTTATCCACCCAAAGGCCAAAGAACTAGCCCTAGATAAAATATTCTCTCCTTAACCGCTTATTATGACCAGTAAAAAGGTCGAGTTTCAATTCGGCGCGACAAGAACCAAAAAAAAGACCCTTCAAAAAAGGGTCTTTAAAAAAACTAAATTGCAATAGAGATCTATTTATTGAGGTTGGAGACCATAATGTCCCCACTATCGGTTCTTAAACTAGCGCTTACCGTCTCAATGAACTTCACAAAATGATGTAAAGCTTCATCATTTAAAGTGCCTTGCACAAATTGTCCACCATGGCGGTATACAGCTTCTTCATCCACCTCTTGAACATTCTTAAGGACGATGGAAAACGGAAAGAAGGTTTGATGGTTGAGGTAAACACGCATAGCGACCTCTTCACCCACTTTAAAATGACCAGAGTCTCCTTCCATATCAAAGGAAATACCTTGATCGGAGATATCATATAAAGCCACTTTCATTAGACCTTTTTGAGGTACAACTACCGATGCGCCAATAAACTCAGTAAGAATTGTACGCTTCACCTGACGACGCTCTTCTTTTAAAATCTCGGAACGCCTTTCCGTCATGTTGACCACATCAGCCGTGGATTTTTTAGCTTTATCTACAGCAGGCTCAGCTTGACGGTTCTTCAAATGCTTTTGAAAATCTATGACATTATTATTTTGAGACATATAGTATCCCCCCGGATATATTGCCTATCGGTCAAATGTGTCTCAACTTTAACCATTTGTTTTGCTATATTTGAACCCTGGATTGGGAGAAAATGGAAAAAGATCAATCATTACTGGTGTTTACGATATTATTAAGTATTGCCATACATATTTTGTTGGGGCTAGGATCACAACATTTTGGTAAAGCTTTTCCCCAGACCTCACCTCAAGACATTGAAGTGGTTTACACACAAGCTCCTCAAAAGAAAATTGAGAAAAAACAGGTTGTCTCAGATTTGGAGCAACTGGAAGAAAAAGTAAATCAGCTGCAGAAGGCGGTCACTCGACTCTCTAAGAAAAACTTAAGAGTGAGCGAAGAGTCAGTAGCCTCTAGAACGGCAAACAAGACGGTGAACAGATCTCCGACACCAAGCCAAAGAAGTACCCCCCAGGAAAAATCTAAACGAAATCGTGGGCCCGGAAGAAAGCTATCGCCATCACCATTAAACCCACAGAGAGTTTCGGGATTTTCCACCTCTTCCGATTACATCCCCAATGTAAAGATTGGTTCTGCTACCGCATTAAATGCGGATCAATTTACCTATTACACCTACTTTGAACGCATAAAATCCCAGTTGAGACCGAGATGGGTCAACCGAATTCGAAGATCCGTGGCTCTTCTGTCGCCGACCGACCTAAGATCCCTCAGCCACACCACTCAATATACAGAGATCGAAGTGATACTCGATTCTGCTGGTTTCCTAAAAGATATAATATTAGTCAGAGCCAGTGACTCAAAAGGACTAGACGAAGCAGCGTTGCAAAGTTTCGAAGAAATTAGCCCTATTTTGAACCCTCCCGAAGGAATGATTGGGGACGATGGTCTAATACGCATCTACTACAGTTTCAATGTCCAGTTAGCGCCTAGACCATACGTGAGAAATCCTTAGATTCTAAGAGTAGTAAAGGTAAGTTGAGTTGGGATTCGCTATAATATAAGTATGAGACATTTTCTACCAACTCTGCTTGTTTTCTTCTCTGTCACTCTGTTTTCCTATGGCTCATTGGCCGGTGTCACAGAGCTCTCATTATCTACGAATTACAGAAACCAAAAAATCGACTCCAACAATTTTACGAACTCTCTATCGTATACAGGTTCCATATCCTACTATTTCTGGGAAATGTCTGCGCTTGAACTCAGTTATACCAAGGGGGAATCAAAACAAAGCTTTCGCCTCACCGGAGATACGGAAAGCACAGTCGCAACCACTGAGTTTGAACTCATAGGAGTGGACTTTGTATTAAGTTTTGCTGAGAGAAAAGCCGCCTTTCAACCTTTTGTAAAAGTGGGAGCTGCCCACATCGACAAAGTCTTTTTACTCGACCCTGCTGGTGGCACCGAAGCGGAAACCGGAAGCCAATCAGGGATAGCTCCCAGTGCGGGAGTGGGCATGAGGATTCGATTCACTCAAACCTTTTCCTTGAAGATGGGAGTGGATGCTTGGGCCAGTCCCATCAACGACGACAGTGACGATCCTGAGACCGTGGATTATGCTGGACGCGTTGGTATTTCATGGATGTTCTAAAAGCGATACTTCTTGTTTTTTCACTCACAATGCTGGCTTCATGTCAGCTGCCCTATCTTGCCAAAACGGCTTACAACCATTTGCATCTGATGAATCAACGAGTCCCCATTTCCGAAGCCCTCAAAGATCCTAGCCTTCCAGAAAAGACAAAAGCAAAACTTCTCCTGGCACAAGAAGCCAGTGCCTTTTCCGAAGACATTTTAAAGCTTGAAGAAACCAACAACTATCAAGAGTTTGTTCAATTAGAACGAGACTATGTCTCTTATGTTCTTTCAGCGGCCCCCGTGTATGAACTTAAAACCTATCGTTGGAAATTTCCGTTTGTAGGGGCCGTTCCCTACAAGGGATATAAAACTCCCGAAGAAGCTCATGTTGAGGCCAAAACATTTGACCCCAATGAATATGATACTTATGTCAGAGGAGCCGGTGCCTACAGTACATTGGGATGGTTTGATGACCCCATTCTCTCCAGCATGACTCGATACTCTGACTATGACTTAGTGAATGTGATCATACATGAAACTGTTCATGCCACTTTGTTTATTAAGGATCATGCGGATTTCAATGAGCGGTTGGCCACCTTCATAGGCAACAAAGGGGCCGAACTCTTTTACCTGAAAAAAGAGGGCGAGAACTCTAAAACTTTAGCTCGCATTAAAGACATTAATCATGACGAAAAAATCTTTTCTGCCTTTTTAAGTAAAGAGATCGACGATCTTAAAAAGTGGTACGAATCCCATAAAGGTCGTATCGATAAAAAGATGAAGGAAGACCGACTTCTTGAAATTAAAAATCGCCTAAAAACAGATGTATTAGTTAAAACTAGAATTATTAAGTATAAACGCTTTTTAGATGAGCCTCTCAATAACGCCAAACTGCTTTCGCTAAAAACCTATGTTTATGATCTATCTGATTTTGAAAAGGCCTATATTAAATTAGGCAGCGATTTTGAAAAACTCATCGAGTTTGCAAAAACTCTCGAAGATGTAGACGATCCTGAAAAAACATTGAAACAGTTTGTAAATTGAACTTATCGTTGCTGCTGTCTTGTAACTATCTTCCGTTTTGACTTTAAATGATTACCCTACGATGAGGTCGGATTGGCGAGTTTCGTCCACTTCTCGCCAGCCGATAATGAAATTAGATTTCTGCAAACGACCCTTCAATTTAATTACAGCATGACGGTAATTGGCTTTGGCCGTATCGTAAGGACAGTCCATAATTTTTGCGATCTCTTTAAAACTCAAGTCTTCGAAGATTCTCAAAATCAATGCAAGTCTTTGCTTTTGAGGAAGGTCTTCTACAAGAGTCGAAATATGACTTCTCAAATCCTCCATAAAGAGATCATTTTCACTGGTGGATTCCGTAGTCATTTGCACGTTATCCACATCTACAGTTTCACGCTTGCGCTTACGTAGTTTATTCTTCGCTGTATTTACAGTTATTCTGTAAAGCCAACTTTTGAATGTGGATTGCCCTCGAAACATATGAATCTTGGTATAGGCTTTTATAAGTGCATCCTGCACAACATCTTCGGCCAATTGTGAATCTTTTGTGATGCGCACGACGAATCTAACGAGCGCCTTTCTATGACGACTTACCAACTCAGCGTAGTATTCGGAATTCCCATTACGAACTCCGTCTACGAGGACATCATCGTCGAAGGATTTATAGTCGGATGTACCGCTAGTGACGTCCGTAAGGTTTACTTTATCTACTATTGACTGCATCAGAACCCCCTTTGTTTTGGACAGTTAACTTGGGCTGTTCAATCTCGGATGCTAGAAAGGATCTTTATTATACTTATAAGGTGGAACGATCCCTCCTCCTCTCGCTTACTTATTGAGCAATATAGGGGCCAACTTGCTGAGCCACATTCAATAAGATTTATGGATGATGAAAAAACTCGCCCATTGAAACTAAGTATCTAGAAATACAAAGCAAATGATGTACAGGAGATTTACAGGAATTTTATACAGTACCTTTGCCCAGTGACATTTTGGTGGACAAAAAGGTACTAAAGATGTCAAAGCGACACCGTGTCATCTTAAACGTTTAATCGGCAGTGACACGATTTCGGCCACCCTCTTTGGATTTATAAAGTGCTTTATCCGCACGATCAAAAATGGTTTCCCAACCCGAATCGTCATCACGCTTACTGGAAACACCAACGGAAATGGTTATCGGAATCTGAACGGCTTCAAAAATAAAGTCGTGAGACTCTATGGTTTCTCTTAATCGCTCAGAGATTTCTTGGGCTCGCTCAAAAGGAGTCCCTAGTAACAATAAAGTAAACTCTTCTCCACCTGATCTGGCAAAAAAGTCATTCTCCCGAATCAATTTGCTCTTAACCACATTCGCTAGCTCTTGCAGAATATAATCTCCGGCAGCATGCCCATGGGTATCGTTCACCTGCTTAAAGTGATCAATATCAAATGTGATAATACAATAAGGCACTCCCAACAAACTGGACTTGTTGAAAGACTCCGGAGCTCGCGCCATCAAAGCCCCTTTATTGTAGATTTCAGTCAGCGCATCCATCTGACCTCGGTCAAATGTTTGAGCCACAGAAACGGTCTCAATATTGCCCTCTTCAAGGAACTTTAAAATCACATTTCCTAATTTAATCTGATCGTTATTCTTAAGAACTAAAGGTCTTAACGGATTCAACATTTCTCCGTTTACAACCGTATTATTGGTGGACTCTAAGTCCATGATTGAGACATCCCCACCAACCATCTGAAGCTTAGCATGAGCTTTTGAAACACTCTTATCTTCGATACAAACATGAGCTTCATGAGCACGCCCAATCACTCTATCCGTATCCTCGAGAGGCCACTGTCTACCCACCTGATTAGCGGGTCCCACTAACAAAACCAAGCACGGCGGACTTTGCCCAGCCTGAGCTAAACGCACTCGAAAAGTGTCACTTGTCATCACACTGGTTTTGTCTAAGGTGTCTTCGTCATCCATGCTCATAATAGAAAATTTTAATAGAATCGGGGCTCCTATACAACCCAATTCCCAAAATGACTCTGCCGTTAGGAGGGCTGCAAAAGTTGTTTTGTCAGGACCTTGCCTTGTTCCACCCCAGGTTGGTCAAAGGTATTAATTTGAAAGACCTCACCTAAGGTAGCCACCAAAAGTTCAAAAGACATAAACAGTGCACCCAAGGCGGATTCATCCACTTTTTCCACCTCTAGATGGAAGGCTGGTATACCCCCACTTCGCATGGCCTGCATATTGGCGTCCGCTTCCGCTTTAAGGATTTGCCCCATCTTCTTTCCAAGGCAAAAACTTTGGACTCCAAATAAATCACCCTGCATAGCTTCACCGTAATCATTATTTGCAACAACGGTTAAAAAACCCACCAACTTATCGCGTTGACCTTCTATGACCTGTTGAAGCAATGAATGCTGATCATTAGCCCCCCGACAAGCTATTGGTGTTGAGACTGTAGGTCCTGGTTCGCCGGACAAACTTACTTTTTTGCTCAAAGATTCCGCCCATAGCTGCTGCCACCACTCGCCAAAAGTATTCAGCTGATCGCTGTAAATCCACATCATCGAAATAAACTTTTCATCTTTCAGAGAATGTAAAAATTGAATGGCCAAATCACAGACAAAATCTTCATTGGCCAGCGCCCATGTCGCTCCTTTTCGAAGGCCCTCAATATCTAAATTCATAATGGCTGCGGGCAAAACCCCAACCGGAGTTAAAACAGAAAACCGCCCGCCAATATCTTCAGATAATTCTAGAACCTCCACTCCTGCGGCTTTGGCCCAGGTGTACAGTGGATTCGACTTAAATTCTGTAATCACAGTACATCTTGAAGCGAGATCAAGCCCTTCTGCCTTGAGAGACTGCTCTATAAAATTAGCCAGAGCCAGAGTTTCAAGAGTCGTCCCACTCTTGGAAGTGATCACCCAATGAGTGTTTTCTATGGAGTTTAAACCACTCCATTTACGCTTAAAATATATCGGATCTAAATTATCGAAGAAAGTGACCTGCAAGTCGCCAAAATGAAGGGCATTGTGAATCGCTTCCACGCCCAGATGACTTCCACCAATTCCAACCAAAGCTAAATCAGTAAGATCACCCTTCACTTGGTCCGCTCTCGCTTGAGAGGCCTTCCAGATATCTTCGCGGTGGGTCACATCTTTGAAGCCAATATCACTTCTCGTAAGCACATTCTGTAAATGGCCTAGGATTTTCTGTCTATCGATTTCTTGTTCATATGCGGGAGATTTTAAACTAATCATACGATCATCACGTCCTGTTCAATTCTATGATACCCATGCCATTCTTTCAGGAACCCTTGTGGCTGTGTCCCTTCCTGATCTGGATATTCAATGAGAACATACGTGAGTTTAGTGATTTTTCCAAGAGTTGAAATATCTAATGAAGTGATATCTGTCCATGTCCCGGTATTAAAATACTCAGCACGATTTCCAAATTGACGATAGTTATAAACATGAGTGTGCCCAAAAATAACGGTATGAACCCTAGCATCATTCAAAATCTTTCGAGCCGACTCCGTCAGGTCCGGAAAAACCGCACTCTCCAAAATCACCTGCACAAGTCTCTTGAAGGGCCAGTCAAAACGCGGATCTGTTTTGAAAATAGATTTTAAAAAATAGTTAAATAGACGCCAAAACGTTCGCATGGCAAACCGAAACTCATTCAAAACTGTCCAGCGAATCATTTTATAAAAAGGGCGCACCTTATCGATATGAGGATAAACCTGCTTCACTCGCATTACAAATTCGAGAAAAAAATGCGAGCCAAATGGCAGATTGAGTATTGGCTCCGGCACATTTTTTTTAATAAAAAACTTCTTGGGATTCAATCGATTGGCCGCTTCATGCATATGTCCATGCTCGATATGCACTCCATCGAAATAATAAACTATATTTTTAAACCGAATATTAGCACCTAAAAAGTCATTTAAATATTCGCGAACGGCAGGCCACAACACCCCTTGATCATGATTTCCCACGACATAGGTGATCGATTTATTTGGCTTTGATAAAAAGTCTTTGAGGGCTTTAAAAAACCGAGGATGGCCCTCTACGATTCGTTTGGTCTTATTTAAACTGACCTGCTCAGTAATCACCGTTAGATAGAACCCATCATAGTCCACCTGAAGGAGGTTTAGAATGTCTCCATTCAAGATGAGTTCAACATCAGCTGTCTCAAACTGCCCTGTAGAATAATAGTGAAGAAACTCCACAAACTTTTCATCAAAATAGAATTCTTCGAGGGTATTAATACGAGAATCTTCGTCGATTCTGCCCGTGCCAAGATGTAGGTCACTCACAACAAGCTTGAGTTTTTTCATTGAAGTTTCTATTCCGCTTTGCGTTTATTACCAGAGGTATCTTCTACCCCTTCCAACATCGTTAAGGCAATCCTTAACGTCCTCACTGTTCTTTTAAGGACTTCTTCTTTTCCGCTAATCTGCTGATTTAGCTCCATGCCCTTACTTCGATAGTTTTCCAATTCTATATTCAACTGATCAATGGATCTTTTAAGATCTAAAATAATTTCATTTTTATTTCTAATTATGGCCGAGCTCTCCATCTTAACCAACTCTAAGCGATTCTCTAGCTCTCTCTCTCGCACTCTCACTTTTTGCATGTTAGCTGCCAATCGCTCTTCCATGCCCTCCATCTTTTCCTTCAGACTAAACAGTTCTCTATTTTTCTCGGACATTGCATCTTTGTGCAGACGCTTCTCCGCATCATAGACGTGTCGATTCTCTTCTATATGCGATTCCAGCTTTTCCTTTTCACCCATGAGCTGATCCGTTCTCTTTCTCAAAATCTCAGCGGCGGCAATGAGTTCTTCGTTTTCAGTTCGAAGACGCTCAACAAGGGTTTCCAATTCTAAAATCCGCTCCTGAGCGACCCTTACGTTTTCCGCTTGGGCTAACTTCTCTTGGGTGGGTGATTTTGGCTCCAGTTCGGTAGCTCCCAGAGCTCGCCCAACACTTGTTCTAATGTTAGGTAATTCTGGAAGTTTCCATCCTCCCTTTTTTTCTTTCTGTTCAGAAGAATCTATTAGGGCTGTTTTATCTTTATCCGGCTTTTTACCAAACAAACTCTTGTTTTGTTTATCCACTGGCATCGTGGTGCTGGCTTCTTTCAGCCTTTTTCTTTTTTCGATCGCCTTAGCCATCTCGGTACGGACATCATCTTGATCACTTTGGTCCAAGGCCACCGTCTTATCGTCTTTATCCTGGATTTCCTTGGAAACCCGTTCGTCATCAGACTCGAGTGCGATATTCGATGCACTCTCTTCAACTAGCCCCTCAAGGTATTCCGGTAAAACTTTATCTTCAGAATCTGAATTGCCTTCCTCTCCATCCTGAACAACGGAATCAAAATCGGTATAGACTTTCCGATCAAATATCGAAATGGATCTATCGTCTGACAAATCCACGCCAATACTCACTTCATCTGGATGGCCTGAATTCAAATCTACATCCACCTGATCTTCCATCAGGTCTTCTAGTAGTTCGTCTTCAAGGCTGTTCTTCTTCTTTTTTGCGCTCATATCCAGTTAATAAATCGGCCACCTCATCCATTTAATTTACTTAAGTGATGGAATTTTCTAGATTTTTCGTGCAAAGACCAAAAAAAAGCAGGACCTCAGTCCTGCTTTGCCAAAAGATCTACTTAGTGTTCCCGACTAATGCCCAGTAATTACCGACTTGTAGAGAGCATGACGTTTTTCAATCTCAGCCCAATCCAATCCGACGAGAGCATCGACACCAAATGACTCCACCGTAAAACTCGCCATCAAACAACCATGAACACACGCTTGCTTGAGGTGATTGATGTTCCACCCATCATTGACTTTGGAAAGATATCCGAAAAATCCACCAGCAAAAGTATCACCAGCGCCCGTTGGATCGACAACGTCTTTCACCGGAAAGGCCGGCAAGATGAAGTATTGATTTTCAGCGTACATCAAGAAACCGTACTCTCCACGCTTAATCACAACACCTTTTGGACCCATTTCAGCTAGCTTCTGAGCTGCAGCGACACCGTTCCACATACCTGTCAATTCGCGGGCTTCCCCTTCATTAATTAACAGAACGTCCACTCTCTCTAAAACCTTCTTTAATTCATCCAGCTTAGAGCTAATCCAAAAGTTCATTGTATCTACGCCAACAAGTTTAGGTGATTCCACCTGATCAAGAACCTGCATTTGCAAAATAGGATCGATATTGGCGAGAAATAGGTAAGAGGACTTCTTATAAGCCTCTGGTATTTTGGGATCAAAATTTTCGAAAACATTCAGTTGAGTGTCCAAAGTAATGGCCTCATTCATGTCATTCTCATACTTTCCTTCCCAACAAAAAGTTTTCCCTGGGATTTGTTGCAACCCAGACAGATCCACCTTTCGGTCGGTAAGAATTTTTTTATGATCTTCTTCGTAGTCATCACCAACCACTCCCACTACATTCACTTTACTGTAGTGTGAAGCCGCGAGTGAAAAATAATTGGCAGAGCCACCGAGAATATGTTCTCGTTGACCCACTGGTGTTGATATAGTGTCGTAACCAACACTACCTACTACTAAAACTTCTGACATCTTTGCCCCCAAAAATTTTATTGAGATAAGGTTTCTAATTGTGGATGTTTGTTTGCCGTCGAGTTGAGTTGCCCGCAAGCGGCGAATATATCTCTTCCCATGGTCTTTCTTCTTAGAACATGAGCTCCCAAACGAATCAACTCATGTTGAAACCTGTCAATAGCAGAATCCTTAGGGCGCTGATATCCAGAATCAGGATGCTCATTAAATGGGATGATATTGAGCTTACATGGCACATTTTTAGTCAAATGGTACAGCTCTCGTGCATGATCCAAGGAATCCGTCACTCCGGCGAGCAATACATACTCGAAGGTGATTTTATCATTCGTGGCTCTGTAGTGCTCCAAACAAGCATCCAGCAGAGCTTTGATATTCCATTTTTTATTAATGGGCATTACATCGGAGCGCACCCGATCATTAGACCCATTAAGACTCACAGCCAACCGAGCTCCCGACTTGGAAACTAATGGGATTTTGTCTACAAGACCAGACGTTGAAACCGTGATTTTCTTGCGCGAAAGATTGAGCCCCCAGGTGTTGTTTAGAATCTCAATACTTGCAAATACGGCCTCAGGGTTATCCAACGGCTCCCCCATACCCATAAAAACGATGTTGGTTATCGGCTGATCAGGACAAGCCTGTTTCACTTGTAGAAACTGACCCATAATCTGTGAAACAGAAAGTCGCTTTAACAACTTCTGCTTGCCTGTGAAACAAAACTTACAGGCCAAATTACATCCCACTTCCGAAGACACACAGAGAGTATTTCGGTCCCCCGAAGGAATCAGCACCGACTCTACGGACATGTTGTCTCCCATATCAAAGAGAAACTTCTGAGTCCCATCCACACTGCTGAGGTGCTTAATGGTTTGCGGCAGATCAAATGAAAATAGTTGAGGAATTTCCGCCCTAAAGGCCTTGGAGAGATTGGTCATTTGCTCTGGGTCAGTGATACCTCGGGCATACACCCACTGAAACATCTGCTGAGCTCTGAACTTCTTTTCACCACGAGTTACAAAAAACTGCTCCAGCGCACTCATGTTAAAATCGTAAAAATTTACAGTTCCCAATCTCATCATCTCCTAAAAGCCCGGAAACTAGCATATTTTGCATCTCTTGGTGGGAAAAAATCACCCATTTGGAAAGAAATAAAATACTTACCCAGGCTTAGAGACCTATTTTGACACCTTTATACAGCGGTGGACCCATGAGCTAGAATTTCGGCCTTCAAATTCTCAGGTGAACAAGTGACACAGCCGAGTTGACTGACCACATAGCCAGCGGCAAAATTCGCCATCATACAGGCCTCTGGCAGAGTCCAACCCGAACACCACCCCAAAGCCACAGCTGCAATCACTGTATCTCCGGCTCCAGTCACATCGAACACGTCACGAGCAAAAGTGGGAAGCTGTAAGGTACTGTCTTTATCAAATAAACACATTCCCCTTTTCCCTTCTGTGATCACCATATTTTCAGATTGAATTTGCTCCATTAAGCTGCGACCCACCTTCTCAATGAAATCTTCCTTGTGATGCATTTCATCCAAGAGAATACCGGACAGGAAAATGGCTTCGTCTCTATTCGGGGTGAGTAACGAAGCTCCTCTATAAAAGTGAATGGGAGATGATTTATAAGGATCCACCAGTACGGGAACTTGTTTCTGCCGAGCCATTTGAATGACCTGTTGGCATACTCTTTCACTGAGAACACCCTTCGCATAATCCTCTAGGATAACGCCGCGACAGCTTTCCAACTGAGATTCCAACTGCTGCAAAATTTGATCTTCGATCTTTGTATCCACAAACCGTTTGTGTTCGTGATCCACCCGAACCACCTGTTGATGCTCTGCCATAATCCGGGTCTTTCGAGTGGTCGGCCGAGATTCATCCACAATCAAAGATTTGGAGCTGACTCCACTGTCCTCGAGCAGCTGTGAAACTTGCTCCCGAGCTCTATCCATACCTACAACGCCAATGAGTTCCACCTGGCCGCCCAAACTGACGACATTAGCTGCCACATTACAGCTCAGTCCCAGCTTAGCTGACTCAGAATTCACCTCAACCACAGGAACAGGAGCTTCCGGACTGATTTTCCGAACGTCCCCCTGAATATATTCATCTAATCCCACATCACCAACAATCACTACTTTGGTGGATTTGAGCTCTTCTAAACGATCAGGTATTGAGGATTTAAAGGTTGAATCCAGATTTAAACTCAAAGGGCGCTCCTTTTAAATAGACTTATTTAAATATCACAAGTTGAGCACAGTGGCGTCCCAGATAATTGTACAATGGGACCAAGCGTCGCGGGGTGAACTTCCACCCAATTGCAAATAATTTCATGGGTCAACCTTAGCAAAAATTAAGTGGACTTTCTCTTTTCGTATCATTAGGTTCTGCCCACTTAATTCAATGGACGGGAGCATAAAATGGAAGGCGTAACATCTAGTCACCTCTATAGAAACGTCATTAAAACCGTGGAAACGGCTGGGCAAATCGTTGATCTCAACGGAAATGCACTGAGACGCCTGGAAACGCCTCGTCGAGCCATCACCGTGTCGGTCCCTTGTAGAATGGATGATGGAACGGTCCAAATTTTTGCAGGCTATCGAGTTCAACATAACCAAACTCTCGGTCCATTCAAAGGTGGGTTGAGATACCACCCCAGTGTCAATTTAAGTGAAGTGGCCGCTCTCGCTGCCCTCATGACCTATAAAAACTCACTTTTAGGACTTCCTCTCGGTGGCGCAAAGGGTGGAATCACAGTAGATCAAAACAGCTTGTCTAAAGCGGAGCTCGAAAACCTAACCCGCAATTTCACTACCGAACTCGTGCCTTTTATTGGCCCGGATAAAGATATTCCCGCTCCTGACGTTGGCACCAGCGCTCAAACTATGGCGTGGATGCTAGACACCTATTCTAAAGAATCAGGCTACTGTCAAACCGGCGTGGTCACAGGAAAACCCATCGAAATCGGCGGATCTATGGGAAGAGAAGCGGCAACAGGGCTAGGCGTGGTGTTTTGCACCATGAGCGCCCTGGAAGCGCTGGGTCGAGAGCTGAAAGACTCAACCATTGCCATTCAAGGGTTTGGTAAAGTGGGAATGCATGCGGCCATCGAGGCCCATAAACTTGGAGCTAAAATTGTAGCTGTGAGTGATGTCTCTGGTGGGATCTATAACCCTGAAGGTTTAAACGTGCCTGAACTTGTGGAATACGTGGAAGACAATAAAGTGGTCAACGGATACCCTTCGGCAAAAGACATTACCAATGAGGAACTTCTAGAGTTAAAAGTGGACGTTTTAGCACCCTGTGCGTTGGATGGAGTGATCACCAGCGACAATGCGGACGATATTCAAGCCGATATTATTATTGAAGGAGCTAATGGCCCCGTAACAAACAATGCTTCAGAAATTCTATTCAAGAAAAAGAAATTAGTTGTTCCCGATATTTTGGCTAACGGCGGTGGTGTCATCGTCAGTTACTTTGAATGGGTACAAGACATTGTATGGTTATTTTGGACCGAAGAAGAAGTGAGATCAAAACTTAAAAGCGTAATGGATCCTGCCTTTAAAAAGGTTTGGGAGTTTTCTCAAAAAGAAGGTCAGGACATGCGTACTTCCGCAATGGCTGTCTCTTTAAAACGCTTAGAGCAGGCCATGAAGTTGAGAGGCCTACTCTAATTATGGGTATAAAACCCTGGTACCTACTTCCACCATCCCTAGCTCATCATCTTAGCTTACCCGCAATAAATTTGATGAGCCCTTTTCTGCCGTCTTCCAGCTGTAAGTGGAGATCACTCACTTTTCAAAATTTGGAGTTTGATAACCCCTTGGGGATCGCTGGTGGGGTGGATAAGAATGGTGAAGCCATTTTCGCTTGGAACAAACTCGGTTGTGGTTTCATAGAGCTGGGAACCATCACTCCGAAACCACAATCTCCAAATCCCGGTAAGATTTTAGATCGAAACATAGGCCACAAGGCCCTTTGGAACAAGATGGGCTTTCCCAATAAAGGCATGGAGGCTATATACGAAAATATTGTCCAGGCCAAAGAAAGCCATCCTAACCTGCCTCCACTTTTTATAAATTTAGGAAAAAATCGCGATACCGAAAATCAGAACGCCAGCGATGACTACGTAAAAGTCATGGAAAAAATGAAATCGGTGGCAGACGCCTATGTGGTGAATATTAGTAGCCCCAACACTAAAGGTCTTCGCGACCTCTTTTCACCCAACGCATTTTCTCAGTTCTTGAAGCCTGTAGTGGACTGCAATCAGGGAGAAAAGCCGCTTCTACTTAAACTCTCCCCTGACTTGGAAGATGAGCATTTACACACGGTATTGGATCTTTCCTACGATCTTGGAGTCGATGGATGGATTTTAACAAACACCACCACATTTCGCCCGCAGGGCCTTCCTTTCCCCACAGACAGTGGCGGAATGTCGGGGGCACCGTTGGCTCATCTCTCGGAGAGAATGCTCGAAAATGCGCTGAAGCATCTGGGTGACCGCCGCAATAATAAGCTTATAATTTCGGCTGGAGGGATATTGACGCCAGAAGACGTGAAACGGCGATTAGATCTCGGCGCTGATCTTATCCAGGTTTACTCGGCGTTAGTATTTGATGGACCGTTTTTCTTTAAACGAGTGAGTGATAAATTTAAAAATATTCAGTAAGATCCTCTCATGAGCTCTTCGAGTCGAAAAAAAAGACCTACATGGATTCCAGTCGTTGCCGGAGTCATTTCTAAAGAAGGTAAAGTCTTACTGGGGCAACGCCCTGAAGGCTCCTCATTACCAGGGGTTTGGGAATTTCCTGGGGGCAAAATTGAAGCCAACGAATCCCCAGAAATGGCTTTAAAAAGAGAACTGGAAGAGGAATTAGGTATCGATGCCCAAGTGGGCCCCCTCTTACTCTCAACGACACATCAATATGGAGATGTAGGAATCATCATTTTATTTTTTAAAGTGGATTACTGGAAAGGCGAGCCAAGAACTCATCACCATAATGGCCTTAGATGGGTGACAAAAAAAGAATTTCAAGAAATTCAACTCCCCGATGCCAACCAGAAAGTGCTTCCGCGCCTTTTGGAAAGTTTTTGAAGGAGATTTTTAAAATGTTTTGGAGAAATAAAACTCGCCTACCTGAAACTCTCAATATTTGTATCATCGCCAGATATTTCCCGATATTGGGCCGGGCAGCGGACCATGGATTTCTATGGCCAATAGCCAAGGGTCTTGCCAAAGCCGGCCACAAAGTCACTGTTATTTCTTGGAAGAATCCACAGGGAAAAGACCTTATTGAAAAAGATGGCGTATCAGCTCATTTTATTGGGAATAAAGAGACTTCAGACCTGCGTATTAATGACCTCTTTAATGCAAAATTTAAGGCTCTTCACACTGAAAATCCATTTCATATCGCCCATTGTATTGACCGTCATGGAATCGCTGTGGCTCGACGACGTAAAGCCTATAAAGTGGCCGTGGCTTTTGATTCGGATGCGACGGATATGTCTCAGCTCTTTGCCATTATGGGCATGGCCCAAGATAGTGTGAGTGATCTGGTGAGAACTGGAATCGCCATGGTCTATAAGTTTGCAGCGACTTATCTTAGGGGTGATCGAAAAGTATTGAATTCTGCCGACGGAGTGTTCGTTACCAGTCCACAGCAAAGAGTCGTCTTAGAACGCTATTACATGTATCCCGAACTCAAAACTTACATTGTTCCCTATGGGATTGAAATTGGTGATCTCGCAGAGCGCGAAAAATCCAGTGAATTACGTGAAAGTCTAAAAGTTCCTGGTAACTCCCCTGTTGTGATGACATTTACCGATATGTCCGAGTTAGAAGATGTATTAAATATTTTGAAAGCCTTCGAAAAGGTAACTATTAAAAAGCCATCTGCACGATTGATCATTGTTGGGAATGGCCCACTCAAGCGCCAGCTACAATATGAAATGCTACAGTTAGCCTTGGGCTCAAAGGTCGTTTTTGCGGGGGCCATTCGAAACGTTGATATTCCTGACTACATTTCACTTGCCGACGTATTTGTCGATTTAAGTTCGAGAACCACTGGATTTGAACCCGGTTTGATTGAAGCCATGGCTCAAAAGAAAGTGATCATTGGCTCTGAAGTCAGTCCCATTTCAACCATTGTTGAAGATGGACAAGATGGCTTTCTTATTCGACCGGCCGACAGAGCCTCGTTGGCCCATCTCATTATCAAAGTATTTACGGAACAGGTCTCTGCCAACGAAGTGGGTGAAAAGGCACGTAAGAAAGTGGTCGAGCTTTTTGACGTGGACAATATGGTGGAGCAAACCATCGATGCCTATGGTCGGATTCTACTTTCCACTGGCAGATATCGCGAAAATGACCTGGTCGACTATCTGAAAGCAGAGGCCTAACCCCTCGAAATGACACCAAGAGTTGATTTTTAGACGATTTAACTCGCCTTTCGCCCATTGCATCTGGCTTTTCCGAATTAAATCTGGCTTGGTTTCGCAAAAATGACTACAATTAAAGTAGTTTCAAACACTTACGAAGCATTGCAGGTGATAAAATGACAAAGGCCGATTTAATCAACTTGGTATCCGAAAAAACCGGAATCACTCGGGTCAAAGCCGAGACTGTGGTGAATACAATTTTTGATTCCATGGTCGATGCCCTACTCAAAAATGATCGTATTGAAATTCGCGGTTTTGGCTCTTTTGTCAACCGAGAGTACGGTTCCTATAAAGGTCGAAACCCTAGAACTGGTGAAGTCATCAACGTAGGCGAAAAGAAGCTTCCATTTTTCAAAGTGGGAAAAGAGCTCAAAGAAGATATCAATAAAAACATAGAGTAAGACTATTAAAAATCTTTGGATTGAATGCGCCAACTCCAATTAAATGGGTTGGCTTTTTTTATATTCTCTAGTTCAAACAACTGCATAAACACACGATCTAGTCCCACGGCAATTCCCGCGCAAGGAGGCAATCCCCAGTCTAGGGCTCGCAAAAAAGCCTCATCCCCAGCCAAAGGAGAACGTCCCATAGCCACTCGAGAATGATTATCCTGTTGGAATCTTTTCCGCTGTTCCTCCCCATCCGTCAGCTCGTCGAACCCATTTGCCAGCTCAACCCCTTCCCAATAGATTTCTACTCTTTGAGCCCACCCCTCTGAATCAATTCTAGATAAGGCAGCCATTTTTTGAGGATAGTCCACAAGAGCTATAGCGGTTCCCTGTTGTAATAGCCAGGGCTCAATTTTTTCCACAAGAAGTCGTGAAATCAGATCTTCGAATTGGTCGCTTTCGGAAAACTCCAAATTGTTTCGAAGAAACATCTGCTGTAAATCAGGCAAGTCCACTTTCGGATTCAACGTTTCACCTAAAGCTCCTTGAAAGGCTTCCCTCACTGAAATCACTTTTAAATCCGGCATCTTACGCGTTCCCGCCAAACCCAATTGTAAAGCCTGCATCCATCTTTTAAAGGTGTCTATAAGACCCGACACATCATCGAAAGTTCTATACCACTCCATCATGGTGAACTCGGGCTCATGCCAAGGAGTGAGCTCCTTATCCCTAAAACACTTCCTCACTTCGTAAACATCTGCACAATGGGCCGCTACAAATTTCTTCAAGGACAGTTCCGGACTGGTGGGCAGATAAGTTTCAAACTCGCTTCCTAAAGGGATTGTGTTTGCTTGAATGGGATCCAGAGTGGGCTCCATACCTGGACAATCTGTCAAAGAAGGGGTCTCTACATGCAGGAACTGCTCGGATTGAAAAAAATCATGTGTCGCTTTTAAGAACTGTTGCCACAGCTCGACACTTTCTAACTTCACATGGGAATCAACAAAATACCTGCGCTTTTCAGGAACCAAAGGCTTTAACTCTGTAACTCTTTCAAGATGGAAAACAGCCTCAGCCGCTGTCGACAACTCCAGTTTTAAGTTCACAATCGCTAGGTAGATGAGACCCTGATCCAATTCCAATTTCAAACGATCACTTGAATGAGAAATCTCAATGGACCCGCCTCCCCCTTTTAGGCAAAGCGAGCGGCCATTAAAACTTAAATGACCTCCCACTTGGAACTCTCCCGAAGTTAAACTTCCATCCTTCACCACTTGCAAAAGGGAAGGTAGTGACCAAGTTTTGATATGAGGGAGTCTATTCATAAGGATGATATGACATTTGAAAGTCAAAGCTGTCAACGTCGGACCCTTGACATATATATGTTAAAGCCTCAATGTTGGGTCAGGTAAAATCCCTTAAACCCCTAGAGGTAGAGAATGGCAACACAAGTAAATTGGAACAAAATTAAAAAAGAAATTAGAAATATTAAAGACATTGATTCTTTAAAAAAAGAACTCGAGAGATTGGCAAAAGAAATCCAAAAATTCGATATTAATGCCTACTTGAGTCCTTCCGCAAAAAAGCGTTTACGTACCCTAGAAAAACAGTACAACGACATTTTAAAATCTGTAAATCGTTTACAAAAGCAATTGGACAAAGAGTTAGCCCAGGCCGTAAAAACCATCCGATCCGCTGAAAAGGATATTAAAAAACGAGTCAACGCCGTTAAAAAGGCAGCTTTAGGTCAACAGAAAAACCTAAAAACTAAATTGAAAAAGAAAGCTAAAAAGGCCTCCAAAAAAGCCACTAAAAAAACGACAAAGAAAAAGGTGACAAAAAAAGCCACCAAGAAGACCACAGTGAAAAAAGCGACTAAGAAAAAGACCACTAAAAAGAAAGCCTAATCACACTCACTCGATTTAAATTTTCACCTCAAAGGGCGGCCGTAAGTGCTGCCCTTTGTTATTTTAGGACCAATAACTCCCTAAACACAGCCTCAAAATGCTTGTTCCAGTTGCACCCCAGTGGGGAATGTTTGCGCGTCCCTAAATTAGCTTCCACAGCCCTTTTTACCGTGATAGCTTCAGCACAAAGACATTTGAAAATGAGGAGGCTTCTCCATGGAAAAAGTCGTTGAACCCAAACATCCAATTAACGTGAAATCTGAGGTCCCAAATATGGCAGAAAACATCATTGCCGATAAATTTGAAAATCGTCACATCGGCCCCTCCAATAAAGAAGTTCAAGAGATGCTAGATGTTTTGGGATTGAGCTCCATGGACGAGCTGATAAATCAATCAGTACCACCATCCATCCGCCAACCTGAACTGACACTCGATCCAGCATTGACAGAAACAGAGTTGCTTACAAGAGCTCGAGAACTTGCCATTAAGAACAAAGTTTTTAAAAGCTACATTGGCCAAGGCTACTATGATTGTGTAACCCCAAATGTGATTCTAAGAAACATTTTAGAAAACCCAGGCTGGTACACAGCCTACACGCCCTACCAATCGGAAATTTCACAAGGCCGAATGGAAGCCTTACTTAATTTTCAAACCATGGTTGCCGAACTCACGGGTATGGAGATTTCAAATGCCAGTCTCTTAGATGAAGCCACTGCAGCCGCTGAAGCCATGGTTATGGCGTTCAACATGAATGGAAAGAAGTCCAAAAGTAACAAGTTTCTTGTGGACCTCCATGTTTTTGAACAAACCAAAGAAATTCTATCCACTCGCGCTGAGCCACTGGGCATAGAATTGGTCTACGCCGACCTCAATAGCGTGGACCTTTCTGACTTAGATTTTTTCGCTTCGTTCATTCAATACCCTAATTCAGAGGGTCAAGTTTCTGATGCCACAAACTGGGTGAATCAAGTTCATGCGAAGAATGGTTTAGCAATAGTCAGTACCGATATTTTATCTCTGGCTATGATCACTGCTCCTGGCGAGTGGGATGCTGATATCGTTGTAGGGTCCACTCAACGCTTTGGTGTACCCATGGGCTTCGGCGGACCCCACGCTGCCTTCTTAGCAACACGCTCCGATTACAAACGTAATATCCCAGGAAGAATTATTGGTGTTTCTAAAGATGCCCGAGGCAAGAATGCATTGAGGCTAGCCCTGCAAACTCGAGAGCAACACATTCGCCGCGAGAGAGCCACTAGCAATATCTGTACTGCTCAGGTCCTGCTTGCCGTTATGGCTGGTATGTACGGGGTATATCATGGCCCTTCAGGTCTGAAACGAATAGCTGAGAAAGTTCATGGCCTAGCCACGGATTTTGCCAATGCTCTACAAAATTTAGGATATTCCATTCGTCATACCTCGTTTTTCGATACTGTATTTGTCGAACTCAATGACAAGGATGGGAGAGCCCAACTCCGACAACATTTTGAAGCCGCTGGGATTAACCTGAATTTTTTCGACACTAACGGCATTAAAGTGAGTTTTGACGAAGCTAAGACTGAGGCCGATCTAGAAGCACTCGTAGAAATTTTTAAAAAGTGGAAACCTCAGGCCGCTGGAACCCAATTAGAGATCGGACTTTCTCAAGAGAACTACAGAAAAACGCCTTGCCTAGAGCATGAAGTCTTCAAAACCTATCATTCCGAAACTGAAGTTTTAAGATACATCACCACTTTGGAGAAAAAGGACATCGCCTTAAATCGTTCGATGATCCCTCTGGGCTCTTGTACAATGAAGCTCAACGCTACTGCAGAAATGATTCCTGTCACTTGGCCCGAGTTCGGAAAACTGCATCCTTTCGTTCCTTTGGATCAAGCACAAGGTTATCTTGAGCTGATTAAAGAACTAGAACAGGACTTAGTATCCATCACAGGTTATGACTCTGTCAGCTTACAACCCAATGCCGGGTCACAAGGTGAGTATGCCGGCTTGTTAGTGATTCAGAAATACCATGCCAGTCGCGGAGACCAGCACAGAAACATCTGCTTGATTCCTCAGTCAGCCCACGGAACAAATCCCGCTAGCGCGGCAATGGCCGGCATGAAAGTGGTGGTTGTAAAGTGTGACACTGAAGGCAACATTGATCTTGATGATTTAAAATCTAAGGCCGAAGAGCACTCGAAGAACCTAAGTGCATTAATGATCACTTACCCATCTACCCATGGAGTTTTCGAGCAAGAGATCCGTGAAGTATGTGATCTTATCCATGAACACGGTGGCCAAGTGTATATGGATGGTGCCAACCTAAATGCCCTCGTCGGTGTTGCGAAGCCCGGCGAGTTTGGGTCGGATGTTTCACATCTCAATTTACATAAAACTTTTTGTATCCCTCATGGTGGCGGAGGACCTGGAGTCGGACCCATTGGCGTTGCTAAACACCTTTCCCCCTACCTTCCAAAGCACTCTGTTGTTCCCGATTGTGGCCCCGAACAGGGCATACCTGCTGTCAGCGCTGCGCCTTGGGGAAGTGCTAGCATTCTCCCTATCTCATGGGCTTACTGTAAAATGATGGGCGGCGAAGGTTTGAGACAAGCCACTCACGTTGCTATCCTTAATGCCAACTACATCGCTGAGAGACTAAAAGATCATTTTCCCATTCTTTATCGTGGAAAAAATGGCCGAGTCGCCCACGAATGTATTGTTGATACAAGACCTTTAAAATCTTCAGCATCCGTTGACGTTAATGATATTGCAAAGCGCTTGATGGACTATGGCTTCCACTCGCCCACAATGTCTTGGCCGGTACCTGGTACGCTGATGATCGAGCCTACGGAAAGTGAATCTAAATCGGAATTAGATAGATTTTGTGATTCCATGATTCAAATCCGAAGTGAAGTCCAACGCATAGAAAATGGGGAGTTACCTAAAGATAACAACATGTTAATCCATGCTCCCCACACTGCTGATGACATGATCGATGAGGACTGGGAGAGACCCTACTCGCGAAAAGAGGCTTATTACCCATTGGGTTGGATTCGCCAAGACAAGTATTGGCCTCCAGTGAATCGAGTGGACAACGCTTTTGGTGATAAGAACTTAATGTGTTCTTGCCCGCCACTGTCTTCTTATGAATCCACTGATGCATAAAAAAAAGCCGCTGGAACCAGCGGCTTTAACTGTACGTGATATTTAAAAGATGGCCCAGAAGACACCCCTGCAAAAACTCTTGTTCACCCAACTCCCACAACGATGAACTCCTGGGTCCATTGAATTTAATATTTAATCGAAAGTTTTGCCTTACTCGGCTTCAATACTTTCTTGATTGGAAAACGAATCTCTTTGTTCATTTCGATGTTCCTTGTTGAAAGCAACTTAACACTCTCCCGCAACATGTCATAATTCAAAATTATCACATATGTTATTTTCAAAAGTGGCGAGAACTTTTGACATTACCTAGTATTTTCAGGCGCTTAGGATGAATTCACCCATTATGCTCTTACGAACAGTTAATGAACCTTATGCCTAATAAACAGGCTCTGCTTGCATATAAATTACAAGAAAGTTCCACAAGCGTTCGAAATTATGGGAAAAATGGAACGCAAAAAAAAAGAGAGATTTCTCCCTCTTTTCTTCCAGACACTAAAAAATTAACACTATTTTTTTTAGGAATTCATCAGAACGTCTACCCATCCCTTTTTGTCCGCAGGAATAGCCTCCGGTGGCATAAATAAACCTGATTTAAATCCAGTTTCACTGGCGTCACAAGAGGCCCATGCTTCATTTAAGGCCGTCACTCGTTTGGCCAACTCAAACGCTTTCGAGTTGTTTTGGCGCATGATAGTTATCACCTCTTCCACAGTGACGTGAGGGATAGAGTCATCCCAGCAGTCATAATCCGTAACAAAACAGCAAGGCATATAACTAAGCCCCGCTTCTCTTGCCAGCGCAAACTCAGGAAAGTTAGTCATTCCAATGATCGTCGCTCCAATTTGTCTGTAAAAGTTAGATTCGGCCTTCGTAGAAAAATAAGGTCCTTCAATACACACATATGTGGCTCCGAAATGGCAATCAAAGCCAATGTCTTTCGTCAAAGGCTCCACCTGCTCAACGATAGCGCCGGACACTGGCTTCGCTAAAGAGACGTGACCAATCAATCCCTCTCCAAAAAAGGTATGGTTACGAACACCCTTGGTTCTATCAATGTATTGCGTAGGAACCACTAAGTCCCCCGGCTTATACTCTTGCTTTAAACTACCAATAGCAGAAACACTTAAAATGGCCTTAGCCCCATGCTTTTTCAGGGCATAAATATTTGCTCTATAGTTGACCTCTGAAGGAAGGTTTTCGTGGTGAGCCCCGTGCCGAGACATGAACAATATTTCCCGTCCATCTAATTTAACCTTTTTAAATCCAGAGGAGGCCTCACCAAATGGAGTTGTTCGATCCAATTCCTCTACGACTTCAAAGCCTTCAAAGTTTTCAAACCCTGAACCGCCAATAATTGCCCACATAACTCATCCCTTCTTTACAATGTTCAAAAAAAAATCGGTAAAAAATAGACAGACCTGCGACAGCCTCTCTATAACGTATTATGTCTGAAACCTATCAAACACTGGATAACCTGCCAACTGGATTTGAATTGTGGTGGAGAACGCAGCTCCCTAAGGATTCTAATGGTCAGCGTCAGCTGGGAAGCTCTATTTTAGGACTTTCTGATCACTTTCAATCGAACCTACCCACCCCCTGGGATCATCCTACTTTTTCAAAGACCTATAATCTCTATTTTCTGCCGCTTAATATTTTGCGACTTCGTCATGTAATTGGAAGATTAATCCCTACCGGCTTTTTTGAAGGAATAGACACCATCGTCGATTTTGGAAGTGGCCCTGGTACGGGCAGCCTCTCCTTTGAGAACACGGGCCTGGTAAATCAGATTTTAAATTATGAACCTGTTGAAGCCCCTAAGAAGACTCATAGAATGTTCCAGAAAAAGGGAGTCTTAGAGATTTCCAATCAGTGGTTAGAAAAAGAGGCTGACATCCTGCCATGGATCAAAAAAGAGTCCTGTCTTCTACTGATGAGCTACAGTCTCAATGAACTCCCAAAATTGCCGGAATGGATTTACACAGCTAAAAATCTACTCATAGTAGAACCTTCCACCCATCAAAAAGGCCGTCCCCTGCTGGAATTAAGACAAAAGCTTATAGATACTCCATCCCATTTAGTATGGGGCCCTTGCACCCACCAGCAACAATGTCCTTTGCTCGTACATAGTAAAAAGGACTTTTGCCATGATCGGGTTAAACCAAAATTACCCGAAGAATGGTCTCACTCCATTGAAAAAAACATCCCCATTAAAAACAATACTTTAACTATGAGCTACTTGGCGACAAGTCACAGAACTCCCCCCACCCTTGATCGCTCTCGAATCACTGGCGATCCACAAAAACAGAAGGGGAAAACACTGCAAATGGTTTGTTCTGATTCCAAAAGACAGTTTCTATGCTGGATGGACAAGAATAAGAATTATCAACTTATCCCCAGAGGAGAGCTCATAGAAAACTCCTTCTCCTCAAAACCAGTATCGCATGAACTTAGAGTAGAGTCTGAAATTACTGTGATTGATAACTGAAAAATTCCAACGGAAGATGCGTAGGTGAAGTTTTAAGCTGCTCCTCATCCTCTTTATAAAGCTGACCTTGATAAATATCGTTTTGAATTAAATAATCCAGCATTTGTTGATAGGTACGCATTTTATCACCCGTCCACTCAGGACTCACAAGCTCGTCGCGCCTAGATGAATTGGCTGCCAATCGATGAATGGGAAGAGACGGTTTCAGGTGTTGTAAAAATATACCCACTCGCTGGCAATACTTTTCAAAATCAATCGGTGTAAAGAGACCTGCTCTAAAATCTTGTTCTAGCGGCGTATTTTTTAATACATGTAAATTGTGAAGTTTAACATTATGAATGGGTAGCTGGTTCACCAACTCGGCCGTTTCTCTAATTTGATGATCCGTCTCCCCGGGCATCCCAAACATTAAATGTATCCCCACATTCAGTGTGGGGCACTTTTTCTGTAGCCGGAGAAGTGCCTTTATCGACCTTTGAGCATCATGCCCACGACTCATCCAATTCAGCTGGGAATCATCGAAAGACTGAACTCCCAATTCGATGAACACCGGAACCTTTTCTGCAAAACGATTCCACAAATCAATAACGGCATCTGAAATACAGTCGGGACGAGTACCAATAACAAAGCCACAGATATCGCCTAAGTCCAAGCATGCTTCCATATATTTTTCTAAACGAGCCACACGAGAGTAAGTGAAAGTGTAAGATTGAAAGTAAACGAGAAATTGCTTTGCTTTGCCTTTTCGCAAAACTTGAGTTTTGTTATGCCGAATCTGATCAAACAACTCTTGGTCACGACTCTCTGGATAGGCTGCAGAACCCCACTCGTCGCAGAAATTACACACCTGCATCCCATTCAAACCTTCCCTATTGGGACAGGTTCCAGGAACACTTACTGGCAACTTGAGGACTTTTTCCCCAAAGAACTCTTTGTAATACCGACTGATCGGATAATAGGGAATCCCATTCCAATCTGTCTGGTTTTTTGTTGCCATTGTGTCCATGGCTTACTATCTAAGCAATCAATGGTAAAAATGCAAACCTTCCCACATATTAAACTGCCAAATGACTTTAAGTTGGTTCTGACTGGAGATGGCAGTCCCAGTTTGCAATTTTTTGCTACTGACCAACTGGATGAGGTCATGCACCACTCGGCAGGGGCCTTTTCTGAAAGCCTCTATATCTATCAAGAATCTCTAGAGCTGGCTTTTTCCAAAACGGATAGCATTCAAATTCTCTCTGCAGGATTAGGAATAGGTTACAACGAAATTCTCTCCGTAGCCCATTCCTTACAGAAAAATAGGCCCATCTCATCGCTTCACTCCTATGAAGTAATACCCTATCTGAAAAATCAATTCATAAACTGGCTGTCTGAGAAACCATCCGACCTTACTGAGGTTTATCAAAAAATTCTTCAAATGTCTGCTGACCACTATGGAGTTGAATCCACCAGAATTTATGACCAAATCAAAGCCCTATATGAAACTAAAAGTTTTATGTTACATGACTCTATAACGGAAGCATTGGAAAAATCTCAGGAGAGAACTGTGATCTTCTACGATATGTATTCCAATAAAATGAATTCCACCATTTGGTCGGAAGAGTTTTTAACTGACCTCATTGGTAAATGTGCCGCTTCATCTTGTGTATTATCTACCTATGCAGCTACGGGTACGCTGAAAAGAGCATTACGGACAAACGAATTTCAAATTCTAGATAAACCTGGATATTCCGGTAAACGGCAATCTACCTTGGCGACAAAATAAATCTAAAACTATTTCTTTACCGTTTTTCTAGGTTTCTTATAAGAAGACGGTTTTCGATCATTATCAAATGGAGCCTGTTCAAACACAAACGGATAGCTGACCGTTATCTCTTGACCCTCGGGCGCCTTTGGAAAATGAATTTCTGAAAGAACTTTTGCCAAGCAACGGTCTACACTTCGATTCATTCTACGGGTAATTTTAATACCCTTAGCTTCACCCTTATCATTGATTGTCCATGACAACTCTGTCTCACCATTCATTCTAGGAAATCGCTTTAAATTTTTATCATAACAATCTCTAAAATCGGATCTTTGTTTAGATATCTTGCTTCTAATGGACTTTCCACTGATAGCGCTGCTCTCCATTGCGAAACTCACAGCGAGGACCATTATTAGAACATAACCTAATTTTTTGGCTAATATCATTTGTCCCGTTCCCATCTCTCTTCTCCCTAAAATTAATTTTCTAAAACAATCCCTTAAAACCAATATAAGACGATTCTTCCGTAATACTGAAATTCTAAAATCGATGTTGAAGAGTTTTCGAGCACTTACACAAAAATTGTCACTCATCGCCTGTTTCATTGTACCTGAGCGGCTTTCGGGCGATTCTCTATTAGAAATACACTCCAATTCCAAATAAAATATTCATTTGAACTAGCGTTTTTGAGGCCGGGCTCTCCAACTCTTCATATCTGAACTCGGCATTTAAATAGTAGTCCTTTTTATACCTGTAATCTAACCCTGCCACAAAACCCAAGCCAAGATAGGTGGATGTAAGGGTAGATAGAAAATCCCGAGAGCGAACCGCTAATCCCACATATGGGTTATAGAGGTTGTAAACTGACATCTCTAGATTCTCTACTTCAGAAACTTCCATGGATGGCCGTGTCCAATGATAATATCGCATCCCAAAATCTAAGCCTGTAGCTGTGCTACCGGTGAAACCGTCACTCAGAATTAAACTATATCCTGCAACGACTAGAAATTTTTGAAAAATAGTGGCTCCAACACCAATGGAATAAGCCCCAAAACCAGACAATGTATCTGATGAGTCGTTGGTCTCCGTAGTCACTTCAAAGTTATATGTACCACCCTGTAGGAACACCTGATAGGGGTACTTAGTTTCTGCAGCCACGGGTAGGCTACAAAAATAAATTAAAACTGTTATGGCACCAAAAAGTACCCTGCTAAGCCGCAGGCTCCTCATTGGCAATACTCTGAGTTGCATCAATTTCATTTATTAGATCCTGCACATCCGCATTGGACTTGTTGGTTTCTTCTATATAAGCTGCTACTAATGATCTTTTTAAATAACGTATATGGGGTTCATCCTGTGGAGTGATCTTAATGCCACGACCCTCTTCATGAATCCGAAAAGAAAGTCTTTCCGGTATGGCATTAAGAAACTTATCCCGTTCATGATGTTCCGCATGAGTCAGAACAAGAGCCCAGTCTTGAGGAGACAATGCCGTTCCTAGTGTTTTCAAGATGCCTTTAGAGGCATCGAACACGCTAAAGAAGGGAGTTCTTGTATTAAGAATATTAGAATCTTTTGGAAGAGCCACATAGAAATCTCTTTCATCCCTAGTATTAGCCGTATCTAAATACAGAGACAGATCCATCTCTTCAAAAAACTTCTGAATGGCTGCGTCTTTTCGCTTCGGAAATCGCTTCTGAGCTTCCACCATAAACTGACTTAAAAGAGCCCGATCAATAGGATCGTGATTATCTTTTTGATCTAAAAGAAAGGCCGCCCACTGCCCAGGATACATTTCTTTTGCCACGGCTAATGCTTTTGTTCTTGGCATCACCTCAAAAATTCCTAGTGCCTTTTCAATAGATAGATCTCCAAAAATATCTGCTAAGTTCGTCACAGGAATTCGAGAAAATATTAAACCTTCTTCTTTGAATTCTTGTTGAACTTGAGCCACCCGGCTGGATTCATTAAAGGTCATCCTTAATCGCATTTTATCAATTTCACTTAGAACTGATATGGATTTTGGAGACAACGGACCCGGATGAGAAATGGCAACAAACCACCAATCGCCACTTCCGTTTTCAAAGAGATGCTTTAGACTATCTTTATGTAGCTCAGCGAGAATTGATCCTACTGTTTCAGGATCTCTCTGACCCCTCTTATTCAAAAAGTCCATAAAATTGGCATCAGGATTAGCAAAGAACTCCTTATTCCTATCGATAAGCTCTAAAGCGCTCTCACGAATCTCCAGTAAATTAGATCCATGAGTCAGCTCATCTCCGTCGTCATTGCCAGCAACACTAGCACCATTTATTTTTTGTACGGATGCAGTTGCTGGAGTGGACATTTCCGTCGCAATAGATAAGGCATCATCAGCAAACTTCTTCGTACTTTGGCCCAACTCGCGAATAGGTGTACCTAAACCTTTCACGAGACTTCTAACACTGAGCTTTGCAAGTAAATAGAACACACCAAAAACAAGAACCATGGCAAAGGCAAGAAGTCCCGTCACCCAGCCAACAGTTCTATATCTTTCAAGCTTAGTCCAATCCATTTTATAAATTTTTACAGCATCAGATCCTGGATCAAGCTTTAAATGAGTAGCTAATGAGTCTTGTAATGCAACGATATCTTCGTCCGACATTGATGAATCAATTTGAATTTGCAATTCAACTCGACGCAATTGAGCAATCAAGTTGTTCAATGGAATATCCGTTCTATCCCATATTTCCAGTTCTTCCTCTTCAATATCTAAATAAGGTAAATTGGTCACACTATTCGAGTTGGATTGACGATTAAAATCTTTTCGAGTGGGTTCAGCACGGCCTGTATCCACTATTACTGAAACAGAGAAAGGTTCGTTGGGAAACCTGAGCTGCAAAAACTCTCTGGTTTTCGACAGGTAAAACTGTTCGATCTCTGGAACTCTTGATGCTTCCGCTGTTGGCATTACAACGATTGTCGAAATTGCCAAAAGAATAGCAATGAAGAGTCCGTGTATCTTCACTGTATTTTTCATTTTTGATTCTCCTTGACCTTACTTTCCGTTTCCTTATTTCCTATGTCTTCAATATCGCTATTATCTTTACCCTCAGATTGACTCGAAGGAATTCTTGAAGCTGTTTCTTCTTCGAACCCTCTTTCTGTGGCATCCAATGGCTCTACTACAAGCACCACTTTCCGATCATACTTTTGTAATTCCCTGTCGGACACGTCTTGACTCTTGTCTGACTCTCCATAACCACCGATTCGCATGAGATGATACGGCACTCCACTTGAATTCAGGGATCTTAAGGCCGCAATTCCTCGTAGTGCGGATAATTCCAAGTTATCTTTATATACTTTCCCCGATTTTACGGGCCTATTGTCCGTATACCCGCGGACGACTAATCTTAACCGGCCTCTAACTGTTTTAAAGATTTTTGCGAATCTCTGTAGAGCTCTATCGCCTTCGCTAGTCAATGTGAATTGAGCTGAGTCGAAGAAAGAAACTTCAGGAAACTGAATGATCATTTTATTTCCCTGAATTTCAGTAGAAACTTCGGGTAAGTCCTCAACTATTTCATGAATGGCCGACGAAGGTGAACGCCCATCTGTCACTTTGAGAGATTTTGAAGTGAGTCCCTCTTGGCTTGGGGATTGGTCAATATGACCCGTACTGGATTTTCTTCCGTCTGCTTTTATATTGCTTTTAACTGCGCCCCATTGAGCATCAGCTACTTTGGGTACATTTTTTTCTTCTTTATATTCCTCATCAATTTTGCGCTCAAGAATCTGAAGATCTTTATTGGATTTATCGATGCTAAAGAACAAAACAAAGAAAGCTAAAAGCAAAGTGATCATATCCCCATAACTGATCGCCCAGTTACTGTTATGATCCCCTTCAACCGGCCCCACATGGAGTCGATCCTTTTTAGAGTTTCTAAATTTTGAACTCGTATTTTCTTGCATCTCTATAAACCTCTATGCTGCCGAAGCTCTATTTCCAGCAGCACCTCCCCGTATACCCACATGATCTTTTCTCTGAGTCGGTGACAAGTAGGAGTTCATCACTTCTTGCACATAGACAGGAGATCGTTTGTCATTAATTAGCAGTAGGCCTTCCAACATTAACTCCCTATGAGTCATATTTTTAGCCGCCTTATTTATCAAATTCTCTGCCATTGGAACCAAAACGAAATTCGTAAGAATCAACCCATAGAACGTGGCCACAAGAGCGAGGGCCATCTGTAGACCAATCTCTGCGGCATCAGCTCCGGTTGAAACCGCTCTCATCACCGAAACCAGACCGAGCACTGTACCCACCAAACCAAAAGCGGGAGGATACTTTGATATTGTTCTTAACAACAATCCATAGGATTCATCACGCTCCCGATCCCGAAAAAGTCTTTCTGACATTACGGTCTCTAAATCGCCTCGGCTGAACCCCGAAACAATGAGTTCTAAACCATCTCTAAAATAAGGATTATAGTTGGAATCATCCATTGCATCATATAGGGCTTGAGGAGACTCCTTGGCCCTTTTCGCCAAATCTATTATTTGATGAACCGTTGCCGTTCTACTTTCCGGCATTTTTTTACCAATTCGGAAAAGAGCTCGAATCATTTTCACCAGTTCCGGTACGGAATAGGTAATGATCGCAGCACTTATTGTTCCACCAAAAACAATAATCAATGCGACTTCTTCCACATAGTAACTGGAATCCATGTCCAATAACCACATGGCGGACCGTAAAAGCATTCCCGCAATTATGAGACCAAATAAATGTGACATTTTTTAGACCCCTTTAAAAATTAATTCCACGAAGTTTGTTAATCATATTTTTTGCTTCCACACTAGATGGATTCAGGGCAACAGCTTTGTTATAAGCATTGAGTGCATCACTCGCGCGCTTCTGCAAATAATAGATATTCCCCAATAAGTTCCAAGCCACTTCAAGTTTTGGAAATTGATCCACCATGGTCTTTGCTAACTGTTCCGCACGACCAAGTTCTCTTTTCACCGTTGCACTTTGAATTTCTGCTGCCAGTCGAGCCACTTCAGCCAAGTATTTATTGGCCTGGTCATCCTGATAAACCTTGTTCCAATTAGCCAACGGAGTCATCTTTACAGTAATGCTCGCATTCACGCCGAAATTGGCTTTGTTAATGTAGAGCTGTTCTTTAACGAAACCCTCTTTTTCGACACCTAAATGTATTAAATCTCCATCAATAGCTTTTAAGTCTTTCACTGGAATGGTAACCGGAGCCGGTCCAAGATTCTTCTTTTCTCCATTGGAACTGTACATATAAACATCTCCAGGCTCTGGAGTGGTTTGCACTTCAACACCCGATGAGGCACAGCCCAAAACAACTAATGACAGAATCGATAGGGTAATTTTTATTTTGCATAATGACATTGCCGCCCACTCCTAAAAAATATCGTCAATGAACATTTCGGAAGAAAACCTGTTAATCCTTTGATTTTACTGGAAAACTAGACGGAGGTTTTAGCTATCAGATCAAATCTAGGACCGAATCAAATTTCACAACTTTACTGAGTGTATTCTTTTGATACATGGGAGCCGAACTTTATGGGTTCCGTTGGAATTTTATGAAAAATTAATAATAAATGGTCTAGTTAGAATCAAACTGAAACGATCCCACTAAAACTCGCCCTTAGTTGCACCGATAAAGGACTAGTAAACAAAGTTGTAACGTTGGTTGTTTTTATGAATAAGAATTTTTGGACAATTTCAGTTTCATTTGTGTTCTTCCTAGGCTGTGGCTCTGGGAGTGATGACTTTAATCCACTCAATAGTTCGGATGTTTCCGAAATTGAGCAGACTACGATCACTCAAGTGGTTCCAGATGCCGGTTCGGTGACTATCGAACAATCCCAAACTCAGCAGTTTTTTGTGACCGCGGAAGCTCCTCTGGGACGAGGAATAGTTTTAACTTGGGAGATTGATGGAACCAGCGTGCAACAAGGAAGTAGTACCAACTATTCAATCACGGGAGACTTAACTAATATTGGTGACCATACACTCACAGTTTCAGCTTATGATGGAGTCTCTACTGACGAGCACACTTGGGATGTTCGAGTCAACGGACCTCCCGTTGTAACAAAGGTTACAACCGGCACTCCAAAAGTCTCTGTGGGATCCAGTATCTCGATAGCCGTGACTGCAACGGATCCAAATAGTGATAGTTTAACTTATGAATGGCTCATCAATGGAGCTAGTAGTGCTTATCTAACAGGATCTGGTAGCACCGCCACTCTAACGGGTGCCGATGCACTTGTGGGACAGATAAATATTCAAGTGAATGTCTCCGACGGAACGGCCACGACTCAAGAGACTTGGGTCGCTGAAGTGAACCACTTCCCCATGGCCTGTAATGAGTTGGAACAGGGTGAAATTTGCACCATTGCCGGAAGCCCTAGCGTGGGGGACAACACAAACCCCTTAGACTCCGAGTATGATTTGCGAATCCGACCCATTGATATGACTCAAGATGCTTTAGGCAACATGTTTATTGCTGATTACGAAAATCACTTAGTTTGGTATTGGAACAAAACGGCCGGTGCTGTCAACCGAGTGGGACAGACCATTGCCGCCAACACTATTAAAGTGGTTGCTGGAACTGGAGAAGCCAACTCTGGTTCGGACGGCCCTGCCCTTGAAACGGCCATCTACAATCCCCGAAGTGTGGCTTACAACGATGCCACAGGTGTCCTATATATAAGTGAATATAATGGTCATCGCATCAAATATGTCGATTCCAATGGCAATATGTTTATCGGTATGGGTTTCGGCTCCTCACATGTTGACGGCAACACCGCCTATAATCACGATTGTGACAATCCAGTCACGATCCGCATCTATAGTGGAAGCCTATATGTAGCTTGCCGCTCAGAGAACCGAGTGAAAAAATGGGATCTTGCCACTGACTTAGCGACCACGGTTTATGGTGATGGTGGAGATGATGTTTCCGGTGAAAATGCCGATGCACTCACCTCGGGCGCTCGAAGACCCATGGGTTTACATGTGGATGCTACAGGTATTTACGTAACCCATAGTGACAATAACCGGATTCGATATGTGAATACAACCGGTGCAACAGTTACTTTTTGGGGTGATGTTTCTGTAGGAGCTGGAAATGTAAGAACCATTATTGGGACGGGTTCGACGGGTTACCAAACCAACGGCAAACCCACAACCCTAAACACTGGTGACCCAGAAGGGGTCTATCACATCAACAATCGGATCTATTACACCTTTAGAGACAGAGATAAAATTGCATTGGCCAATAATACGGGAGCGGACATTACTATCGGCGCCCGTACTATTGCCAATAATGAAGCTGGCTACCTCAATGCAGCGGGTACGAGCTCCGGATACAATGGCACCAATGTAGATCTCGATATTGCCCAGCTCAACGAGCCCTACAATATTTTTCCTGATGTCAGCGATTCTGACGTGCTTTATATCGCCGACTACAATAACCGCCGTATTCGCTCCATTGATGTTGGCGATGCTAAAATGTATGACATTTTAGGATCCGGTACGAGCCGCTATGGCTTTTTAGGAGATGTTGATAAACCTTCTATCGATCATCTTTTTAATCAATTGGGTGGCTTGGCCTATGAAAGTTCATCTAGAACCCTGTTTTTTGTGGATCAAAACAACTACCGCGTGAGACAAATGACGCCTTATGGAGAAATCTCAACGGCTGTGGGTCGCGGGAATGGGAACCCGGAAATTGAAAATGATGTCCCCTCCAACGCTTTCACTCGCGTTCAGTATAGTGGTGACAATTATATGAACGGCGCCGCTCTTTTATCCGACGGTAGTCTCATTCAACTAAATACCCGAGGGCATAGCTTTCGCATTTGGAACCGCACCATTTCTAATAAAACATATTTCGGTACTTTTATACTGAGTGATCGAATTTCCAATGTGGCAGGTGATCCACTTGGAGCGACAAATGGACCGGGAGATGGCCCAGATGGACCGGCTCTTTCCCATGAATTCAATTACCCTACCGATGTGGCTGTTTACAACGACAGCGGCAATGATGTTATCTTTATCGCCGACCAACAAAACCACTGCATCAAACAGTTGGACAACACTGGAAATGTCACTTCTGTTTTAGGAACCTGTGGATCATCTGGCAACTCTGGCAATAATAATGTCGCCGAGGGCAGCGTGCAGTTTAATCGCCCTCATGGTTTAGCTGTGGACAGTATCGGGAATTTAATTATAACAGATTCATGGAATTCTAAAGTCCGCTACTGGAATAGAACAGGATCTCCGGTAATGGTTGGAAACCTCACTGTAAACGCCAATTCAGTCTCAACCATAGCTTGTAATAGTGGGACCTCTGGCTCCCCTTCTGAAGGCATTTTTGCCACCAGTGCGCGCTGCTACCGTCCCCTTGGTGTGGATGTAAATGAAGATTATATTTGCTTTGCAAACACCTGGGATCACAACGTACGGTGTATAGATCTCTCCGATGGAAGAATTTCGACAGTTTCAGGTAACCTTGAAGCCACTCGCCGAGCGGGCTCTCCCTATGGCCTTGAGCAAGAGGGCATAACTGGAACATCTGCCACACACTACTATCCTGGCGACGTACTTTTCGATGAAAATGGTGACCTATTTATCGGCGATCGTGCCAATCATGTGGTTAGAAAACTAAAGTTGAGTTCGGATTAGTGTCTATTTTCTGTCAGATCTAGAACCTATCGAGAATTTATACAGTCAGCTTTCAATCGCAAACTATTGAAACCAATAGGTTAACTTTTTTGTTTTCTCAAAACGATCCAAATCTAATTTTTAAACGACTAAAAACTATACGAAGTCAAAAAGGTGTCAAAAAAATTAAAGTCTCTGAGGCTTATGTTGGATTTCGGCTGGCATCGTGTTTGCTTTTTATTAGGGTAGCTAGGGGATATGTGAGAGGGGTCTCAAAATGAATCAGAAACAAATATTTTCATTGGCGTTAGCAAGTACACTAATGATGTTTTTCCAAAACTGTGGTGAAACAGCCATGCAGTTTGAAAACGTAGAAAAAGTTTCTATCCCAGCATCCATTCCGGAGGATACATCTAATGAAGTGAGTGGAGACCCTGATACCGGCTACAATCAGCCTCCTGGGGAAGGCGATGTAGAAGTGGAAGACGGCGGAATAGTCGGTGGTGGAGAAAATAATGATTCCGACCCGGATGCTCCCTATGATCCAGATAGAGACGGAGTGGAAAACAACTATGATGATGTCGCGTATGCATGCCAAAATGCACAGGCCTACGAGGCTGAGGTGGAAGTGAGCTTCCCAGAATATGCGGGTTGTAACTACAATGTAGATGGAAATTTAGCGCCCAAAGACCGTTATTATCAAGCACGAGTGGAGCATGCTAGGTACATTACACTTCCTGAAGGGGCTGTTCTTTGTGATATCGATTTTAATGCTGGTGTATCCACCATGTACTACGATGATCACTTTATATTTACACTGAATAACTACGTTTTAGGCGCTTCCACAAATGAGTTTATGGAATCTAATTACATCCAAGTGGCAGATGAAATGGAGAACCTTGGGCAAGTGTATGCATACGATTGGGCCGGCATTGCAGGGCAATCTTGGGATTCTGGAAATAGAAATTATACGCCCTACTGTCTAGGCGAAGACCTTTTGGATGAGGAAGGTAATCCAGTTTCAAACTGCCAACTTCCTGAAACTCAGAAAACCGGTGATTTTAGCCTTAACATTGGCTCCAATCCCATTCAAACCATCATGGCCGCTTCAGGATCAAGCAATGTGCATGAGTTTAAATTTATTGTCACTGGTGACAACGACCGTGACTGCAAGAGTTCAGCTTTTAAATTTGATACTAGAATTCGTTATGTAATTCCTCAGTAGTGTGGATTAAATTTGTAGAGTGGATAGAAGCCGCGATATCGTCGCGGCTTTTTTAATGCAGCAAAGAATTTCCTACTTTTTATCTAATGTTTGCGATCTATAAAATAAAACTCTGTCGGTATTATCCAAAAAGAATTCACTGGGAAATTCTCCACACAATTTACATCGACTGGAACTCTCACCAGGTACTCTCAGATCAAGAGGAATCTGATTCGTAAAATCAGCTCCATTACTACCTCGAATGGCATGAACAGAAAAATGAGAATCCCCATCAAAAGTAATTTTTAAAAAACCCCTTGGAGATTTGGGATGAGAGTCATGACCAAGATAGGTACGAAAACCAGATCCTAAAAGAGGGGCTGAAACATATCTGGTATGAATTTCTCGATCCCCTTGATAGTAGGCATGCTGATGACCCGTAATAAAAAGATCGACTTTGTACTCATCCAGTAACCTCTCAAATCGATTTCCAAAGGCCACTGATCCACGAGCCAAATATTCACTCGCTTTCTCTCTGACAAATGGAAATAAAGACACATGTCCAAATAGAATTCGTCCCTTTACATTTTGATTTTCCCTAAAGACCGTCTCCACCCATTCCGCTTGCTCTGATGATAGAGTTCCTACGCCCGTGGCATCCAGTGCCACAAACAAAACGTTTTTGTAGAGGAATCCATAATAGAAAGGAAACTGAGATCCTTCGATCCATTGAATCTCCCCAAAATGTGACTCGCCCTGCTGATTACGAAGAGCCGAAGGCTCAAGATTTAGGAATTCATCTTGATAGGTGTCTCTTTCTTCCTGATAAGACTTACCCATAGAAGCATCATGATTTCCTGGAGAAGGAGCAAACGGCAACCCACTTCGAGTGAGTGGCAAAGTGACCGCTTCATGAAAAGCGCTCCACATACTTCTATAGTCCAGTCCTCTTTTTTGACCGGCAACCATATCACCGGTGGAAAGCACCAACTCAATTTGTGGGTCACTCGTAATACTTTCTATAGACCGAGCCACCTCTTGGGGGTAACTCGTGCTACCGTAGCTTTGATTTAAATCGGAGATCACCGCGAATGAAAAGGACTGAGGAGTGGTTTTAACGCTGGCATTGGTTCTTGTACTCTTAAACTCGTCAGCGTGAACACATGTGATATTTACCAAAGAAAAGACGACTAGAAGTAATAAGTTCTCCGTTTTCATAAAGCCCATCCTTTCAAAACTCACTTTCTTATCCTAATGGTTGAAGCCTCTAGAACAATGCAAAAATCCAATTCTCCTTCAGATCCTAACAGCTCATCATTCTTCCTGGACCAAGGTGGGTAAACAAAATCCCATTGGACCAATGAATTTGACCAAAGCTAGTATATAAGGACATTGGAAAATTCAAGGAAGGTTAATTAATGAAGTTACCCATTTTCAAAACACTGGTTCCAATTGGAGTATCATTCTTCCTAATGGGATGTAGTCACACTGTAGACTTTAGATCCTCCCATTTCGCCGTCCCACATGTTGCTGACGAACAATGGCAGGGGCAGGTTGCGTTTTCCAGCGCTCAGCCCACTGAAATCACTCTTATCGCCGATAAAGAGTCTAACCCTCCAGATCGAACCATTGACATCAATGATGACACCAGTGAAGAAGGTTTTTTTGAAACTCTTTTCGTGTTGGACACGTTTGGTCTAGAAACTGATCTTACACTATTTCCCCAAGTCGAACTCTACCTCTACGGCACTTCCAATTTTGGTCTCAGGTGGCAGTTCCTAGGACACGGAAACGGAGCTGGTAAATGGGTAGCATCAATTCAAGGTGCCTATGGGACCTGGAACGACGAAAGCGGAACAGAGGCCGAACTTGATTTTGCCGACACTCAAGTAACTACTTCGGAACTGGGGCTTAGTATTGGCTATAAATTTGAACGTGCCATTGTATATATTTCTGGAATTCAAAACACTCATACAACAGAAACTGAAGTGATCAATAGCCATGGCACCTTCGGCCCCTATGAAGATGAAGGAATACATACCACAGTATCTCTCGGAGTTAGCACCTACGGCCCTGGATTTTTACTAGGATTGGAATACAACGCCATTAATATTGAATGGAATGAATCTCTTGAAGACACCCAGGAAACACTTGGTTTGCGATTAGGGTTCGGCTGGTAGGGTCTAAAAAAGTTGATTCATTTTTTCTATGAGTCGCTTTTTGTATTTACCCTGCTCCACAAACATCCCGTTGATATGGCCAGGGTTGGAGTGAATCCACAGTTCTTTCGGGTCGGCTAAATACTTATATAGTCTTTTGCCATGCGACACTTCCACTATAGAATCCTGATCGCCGTAAATTAATATGACGGGCACCGGTGCAATTTCTTTTACTCTGTTTCTATCTATAGAGTATTCATTTGAAATCAAAAAATATGTGAGTGGTTGCAAAATATAGGTGAACCAATTTCTTGAGAGTGCTTCCCGCGCTACAGTTCCATAATCTGAAAAAGAGCTCTCCACTACCACTAGCTTAAGATTTTTGGGCCGATAATTTTCTAAGGCCTTCAGCAATAAACTCCCGCCTAGGCTTTGACCGTAAACTATCAGCGGAAGATTTTTCTTTTCGGCCTCTGTTTCAGCCCATTTCAACATCATCAGAGAATCAGAAAAGGCACTATCGATGTCTTTGGTGCCGGAAGAAGAGCCGTAGCCTTGATAATCAAAGGTCACTACATCCAGACCAACAGGCAGCGCCCACATCATTCCTCGGAAATGACTGCTAATGTTTTGTGCATTGCCGTGAAAATGTAAGAGCATCGCTCTAGGCTTTACGAGACTTCTCTCCCCTTCTTCCCATCTTTGAGCTGGAAAATGCCAGTAAGTGAGCCGGACATCCTTATTTACATGAAGCTGTTTCTCTGCAAACTGAATATTAAAACGATGAGGGTCGGTAAATTTACCTCGAGAAGGCTGTAGAAACACATTGGTGCAAGCACTCGTCGCTAGAACAATCCATGAAAAGAAAATTAAGTTTATTAGCTTTTCACTGATATTTGAAAACTTAAAAAGTACCATTGAAAATCGAGTAGATCATAGGCCCCCATTGAGGTCTAGTCTTTTGTAACTCTCCGACGTTACTTGCTTATTTCCCATATTTTTGAGTGAATGTAATAATCAAATTAACAAAGTCGTTCAGGAGGATGGAATGAAGACAATTGCACATGTTGTACTTGTTGCCGCTATCGCTTCCCTAGGAAGCATTGCAATGGCACAAGACAGTTTTGGTTACGGTATGGCCGGTTGTGGTCTAGGCACACAAATTTTCGAAAACAAACCCGGTAAAATCCCACAGATTTTCCAACACATTACAAATAAATCAGCATCTCAAACTTCTGCTGTTACATCTGGAACTTCCGGCTGTGTTGAAAGCGCACAAGAGATGGCTGCCGTTTATATCTCTATCAACCATGTTGCTTTTATGAAAGATGTTAGCCGTGGTAGCGGTGAAACAATCACTAACCTTTCTGGAATCTATAAGTGCGAAAATGCAAATGTATTGGCCGACACTTTAAAGACTCATTTCAACGATATTTTTGAAGAAGGACGTTCTACTGAAGAAACAAGCCGCAAAGTAGAAGAAGTCATTGTTACTAACAAAATCGGCTGTAACGAACTTTCGTAATTGGGGGATAAAATGAAAATGAATTTAGTTAAAGTACTCTCAATTGTAGTGACTGCATTGCTTGCTGTTTCTCTTTCTGCGAACGCTAAAGGAAAAAAAGGTCACAAAGGACATAAAGGTCATAAAGGCCACAAACACAAAAAAGAAATGATGATGGACAAAGAAGCTACTTTCGAAAGAAAGTATGGTCTTGCTGGATGTGGATTAGGTTCTATTGTTATGGGTAAAGACGGCAATCAAGTATTTGCTGCTACCACTAACAATATCTATGGTATCGAATCTACAATCGTTGGAATCACTTTCGGAACCTCAAACTGTACAGATCCTGGTCACAAAGAATGGGCTTGGAATGTAGATCAGTTTGTTAAAACAAACAAAGTGACATTAGCCTCTGATATGGCTCGTGGAAGCGGCGAAAGCGTTGCCACTTTAAGTCAGCTTTTGGGCTGCCAAAATTCTGAACATTTTGGCCGCACAATGAAAGCTAACTTCTCCACTATCTTTCCTAATGAAAGAGTTCAGCCTATGCAAATTACGGATAGCGTTGTGAACGTGTTGCTTAGAGACAAAGAACTTTCTCAATCTTGCACAAATGTAGACTTAGGATAATAATTCTCTACATGAGTTTTCGCATACAGAAGCCTCAGCCATTGCTGGGGCTTCTTTTTTTACTGCTAAATTGGAATGCCTTTGCCCTTGAATCTAGGCCGGACACTATAGAATCACTGGCTAAAAGTGAACAATGGTTGTTCCTTATGCATTATCAACCCTCCACCTGGGGTGGATATAAGGGGCTAGCCACCTCTCCAAAGTTTTACGCACATCCGGAAGGCCGAACTCATCCTAAAAAAGAACTTCAGGCTCTTGTTCAGCTATTTAACGAAGCCCATCAAAATTCCTATAAAGTCGATCAACATCCTCGGTGTCGATTTCCATTTCGTTTCAAATGGTTAAAACGAAATTTAAAAGGGTTTGCGCCTACAGAAAGCCCAGCCAACTGTGAACTCTATGACCTCTACATTGATAAGCATAATGCCAAATCCATCGGGATATCCTTTTCCTCTTACAACGTGAACTCGCCATCTTCCGCATTTGGACACACTCTTATTAAAGTTTCCAGCAATAAAAATCTGAATGACCACTCTAAAAAGACAGAATTACTCGACCGCGGTATAAACTACGCTTCAAATATACCCGATGGGGTGAATCCCATTTGGTATGCCGTCGGAGGACTGGCAGGATTCTTTCCTGGAACATTCAGTTCAGTGCCTTATTATTTTAAAGTCAGAGAGTACAACGATTATGAAGCTCGTGATATTTGGACCTACCACTTAGACCTGAATCAAACTGAGGTGGATGATCTAATGGATCAACTTTGGGAGTTGGGAAACTCTCCTTATGACTATTATTTCCTTACCGAAAACTGTGCCTATTACGTCTTAAGAGGTTTGCAAGCCGCTGTACCAAGAATACAAGTCATGGATAAGGTGCCGTTTTGGATGATACCTGGTGATACCGTAAGAGCTCTTGCGAAAGTACCAGGGTTAGTAAAAGCGGTCGACTACCGGCCTTCCATACGAACACAAGTCTTTGCCCGGCTGGATAAACTCAACCCCGACCAAGCGGAATGGGTGAAAGATTTGGCCTCTAATAAAGTGAATACCTCTGCACTTTCGACATTCTCCGAGTCTCAGCAACGAGATATGCTCGATGCCGGATTGGACTTTATTGAACTCATCAACCCCGACGATTACTACGAAAAGGAAAGTCCAAGCCTGAAGGCTAAGTTTAAACTATTGCAGCTTCGAGCTCGAAATCCTCTAGAAACACTATCCCTTCAGATCCCTTTGCCCGAACAGGCTCAACCGGATCGGGGCCATGAATCCGCTCGCTGGGGCTTGGTCGGGCGCACGGACACACTCGGGCATTTTGGACTGGGATTCGACATGAGGTTCGCACTCCATGATGTGTTGGATGGTGAAGTGGGTTATATGCGAAATGCAGGAGTAGGATTCTTTCATATCGAAGGGACCTATTGGGAGGAGCAAAACGAATTTATTTTAGACTCCTTTGCCGCTCTTGAGGTGATTGCCCTTCCTGCCTACTCTTATTATCAACCCAACAAATCTTGGAAAATGATATTTGGCCATGAAAGGCGAATTGACGAGAACTGCCTTTCCGCTTGCGATCTATTCGGTATAGAGCTGGCCTCAGGCAGAACCTACGCACTCACTTCTCAAGAAGATCTTTTGATCTACGGACTTATCACTACCGAACTAAAATGGAGCCGCCATCTACCCGGATCCGATTTTCTGGCGGGAGTTGGGCCAGATGTAGGACTGTTGTATCACTGGAGCTTAAATACAAAATCAATACTCCAATACAAACACTACTTCTATTTGGGCGATCAACGCGAGGTTTACCGATCTGGCTTAGCAGAGCTTAGAAGTACAATAACAACCAATTGGTCCCTAGGAGTTAGCTTCCAAAATAACGAAGGCCATAAATCTGTTAATTTGAAACTCTTTAACTATTTTTAAACCCACTACTTCCGGGCCGTGGCTTCGATCAACTCGTCGGAAGCAAAAGTTTTGTAGTTCTCATGCTGGTAGTGAATAAAAAACCTGGCTCCCCGCGGGATAAACCATCGAGTGAATTTAGAACCAAAATCATTCAATCGAATACAACCGACACTCACCGGAGCCCCTAAGAAATCCTTCATTTCCTGACCCACGGCCGTTGTTTTCTCATGAATTCCATTTCCATCCATATAGAATCCCTTTGGATTTGTAGGACTCGGAAGACCTGTAAAGTACATAAAGTTGGGCATCAAAATCCTACCCACACTGAAGATAGTACGGTTCTTCCCCTTACCTCCCCCTGTGATTAAGTCTCTTTGATGATCCTCTTCGTTATAGAGTCGACCTCTTTGTAAATCTTGAACATTTGGGTCTAAAAATCTATAGAAATCCCAAGCTCTTTGAGCGATTCGATTCACGGGCGCATAGTAAACATATCCCTTTTTCTCATAATCCACTAACCCATCAACAATTCCAAGTTTTCCCATGGACTTTGTCACTTCATGCTTGGAGGAGGTAATGAATTTAGCCACTAACTTTAAGGCCACACCACCATCCACTTTTTTTGCATCGCAAAGATTTAACGTTTGCCCTATACAATAGTTACGTCCTCTAAACTTTACGATTCCCGGCTTATCTAACGGATCGGTTTCAAACCGGCCCACTGACGAGAGATACCTCATCATTTGATCGCCGTCGGAAAGCTCTGGGATGAGATCTAACTTTGGATTGACCTCTTGTACGCCTCGGCAAATTTTTTGACCGGCCTCATTCTCTTCAAGAGTATTAAAGTCACCTACGATATAACGAAATCTAAACTCATCAAGCACGGTGTATTTTTGACCTGCCTCCAGAGGGGCATCATTGCGTTGTAAATACTTAGGATCAGATCCATCGAATTGATTGTAGAGATCCTTGAGCTCTAAACCCATTTGCTGAATGGGGATCAAACATGAGGGATGAGACAGGGACTCAATCACTGGGGTATTGGTATCTAGATCGCTAACAACGACCTTTTCAGTGGCCAAAGCATGATGACCGACCAGTACACTCACTAGGGATAACATATTAGATAATTTCATATTGCGGCGGATCATATTAGTCTCTACTTAAACTGTAAAGGAGTACATCCAGCTTCCATAAAGTGATGTAATTTTTTTTAAATTGTGACTTTCGAAATAATTCCAATGGAAGCTTCAAAACCGTGAAGATTTAGCACTATCCCGGCGAGAAGTTGACGTACGTAGTCATGTTTAATATCTCACAACCAAACCTACCCACAACATATAAAAAGCGAGCAAGAGCCATGAACCCCACTCCCCTAACTCGTCAAAAGAAATCGATTTATCCAAGTCACCTATTGGGTCTTCTGTTTTTACTTTGTAACAGTATCGCCTACGCTGGAATAGAACACACCACTGTTATGGCTTTATCCGGCGACATTGAAAGCGGCTACCCTACCAACGAATCCAGAGATTTTTTAATTTCAGATTTCATGAGTAAAAACACTTTTAAGTACTGGAGCGCTAATCGTTACACCGTAGTCAATCGACTCTCTCCTGCGAAACAAAATCAGATCACTCGTTTTGTAGAATCCGAATTGCCAGAGGTGAGTCAAAACTCAAAAAGTGTAATCTATCTTTTTGGTGGACCCGACTCGGTTTATCCCAACTTGTTTTTCCCGAACCTTGAAAAACTCTATTTAGTGGGATTGGAAGATGTGGGTCGACTTCCACAGGTCGATAAAAAAGAAGACTTGATCCAATATGCCAACGAACTGGGTAAGGCATTTATGTCGTTACCTTACAGAAGTTACTTTGTAACTCGGTCTATGGCCCAACAACTCAAGCAACATGGAGTTGTTACAGTGGCTGCGGTTGGTTTAGTTTCCATTGGTTACAAGATTGAAAACATCGCCTATCTGGATGTCACTGAATCCGGCGAACTCTATGAAGATGAAAACTCACATCGAGGAGTTCGGATTGATTACTTAAAACCCAACGGTTCAGAAGCCTCCCTTTATTATTTTCAGCAAAATTTAGGTCCTGATGAATATGATGGATTACCTGGTTACAAACAAGATCGCAGGGTGATTGACCACTTAGAAGCTCAAAATTTCGATACCGCTTTTTATAAAGCGGCCAGTTATGCTCCCTATTTGAAAGACCTCTTTAAAGTGGTTAACGCCCTAGTAACGGAAAATGTCGACTATGTGGTGCAAACTGATTCCGGTCTCAAGGACAATGAATTTTCTGACAATGAATGGGATCGAGTGCTGTTCGGGCAATACACAATCCCCAATTTGAGTTACAGTATTATGAAGAACTTTCAACAGCCAGAACTTCAATCGGCTTTTGATCAGGGTATTTGTGACTCCAGCGATAAAAAGGCACAATCGCAGCTTAAAAAGCTCCGTGGTGATAATAAAGTCTGTGACTCCGTAAAATCTAATTTACTTGGTGTGACCTGGAAAGGTCTGCTTCCATTTAGGTACGGCTATGCCAGCCACCTTACGGGCCCAACAATGGGTACAGGACGTGGAGCTCCCGCAGATGACACACCTACAAATGCTTGTGGGACGGCAACAAAAAGAGAATGTAAATCTTATGCCAATCATCTTTTAGTTTATAAGAGAAGAAAGTAGTTCCGCGGTGTCGATGGATAAAAAGACAATCGGTTCCCTTCCGTCAGTGGCTATCATAATTGGTAGCGTACTCGGTACGGGAATCTTTTTTGCTCCTTCGATGGTGGCTAAGTTTTCCACTCATCTGGGAGTGGTGGCCGCCCTTTGGGGACTTGGCGCTCTGCTTTGCCTGCTCGGCGCTGATATCTATGGCCGCCTTGGTGAATTGCTACCAGAAGGTGGTGGTCAGTACGTATACCTTAAAAAAGGTCATGGGAGAGGTGTTGCTGCTGTATACGGATGGCTCAGCCTACTTGTACTGTGCCCAACTATGATCGCGGGCATGTGTTTATATTTAGCCAGTCACTTAAGTTACTTCGATCCCAATATCTCTACGATCAGTGTTAAACTCGGCGCTTTAATTTCAGCCGCTATTTTAACTATTCTGAACTATCGTGGCATTCGTGCTGCAGGAAAGATCCAAACCACTCTTGTGCTATTTCAAATACTAACCATTCTGGCAATGGTTCTCGGCCTCATTTTTATTTCCAGTCGCCCTACACTTTCCCCTCTTCAACAAATGAATCAGTGGCCTGAGTTCAATGGCCTACATTTCGGCCTATTAGCTTTTGCAGCCATCTTGTGGAGCTTTGAAGGGTTCAATACTCTGACCTTTGTTACAGATGAAGTGAAGAAGGGCAAGAAGCGCATTCGCTGCTGCTTATTTGCAGGCACCTTTGTGATCTTTGCTCTTTACTTGGTAATTAATGTTTGTGCCATACTGTTTGTACCACCCGATCTCATAGCAGAAACACCCAATATCGCCGTTTTACTCAATGAAATGAGTTTTGGAGCTGTTGGAAAGAATATAACACTGTTACTTACAGTTATTGGTTTGCTAACCACAGGACATGCCGCCGTCTTGATCGGCCCTCGCATTACAGCCAAACTCTCGGAGGACGGTTTTCTGTTTCGTCGTTACGGGCGGCTGAATCGAATCCATACGTCCCCCAATAATGCGCTTTCATTGCAGCTATTTATTACAAGTGCTTTTATCTTGGCCGGCAGTTTTGAATCTCTAGTGACCATGTTTGTTGTCGTTAACTGGTTTTTCTATCTTTTAGTAGCCATGAGTTTACTTAAGGTCCTTCCTGATGAGGAAACCCATTTTAAGATTAAAGCCAGTGTGTACACATTTAGTTCGCTTATATTGATCTTCATTGGCGCACAGATGTATCAAAACCCTGAGCTCTCCGCGGTTGGCATTGGCTTGGTTTGTATTCTGATGTTAGCTGCAAACAGCTTAGTTCGTAGAAGTAAAAGTGGAAAATGGGCCTCTCCATTTAAACCTCTTGTGGACTACGCAAAACGCATCAATTTACTGTAATCCAGAAAAATCAAATTCAGTTGATCAATCGCACTTAAGACTCAACAATGAGGTATGCTTAAGTCGTTAATGTTATTTATTGGTTTATCTTTTTCCCCAATGGCTATGGGAGCTTCTTCCTGTGGACTCAATTCCGAACTTCAAAACTTAGCCCAGGCCCCTCTCAACCGTGGCTCTGATGTGGGCTTTTCTGTGAGTGTTTTTAATTCCAGTGGGACCTTGGAGTGTGAAGATCATTTCAATCCAGACAAAACCATTTACCCTGCATCTACAATAAAGATACTCATTGCGGTGACAGCCCTTAGAAAGATAGATCTCAATGGCCTACGCTTAACAGACGAAGTGACCATCTCTCAATCCAACGCTGATGACGAGTGCCAGTTTTATGGTTGCGACGAATGGGCCATTGGCAAAAAGCAAACCGTCGCCCAACTTTTAGAGGCTATGCTCGCACGGTCCAATAACATTGCTACGAACCAGTTTATGGATTTACTCAGTAAGGATTTTATCAACACCGTGGCTAAACAACTGGGCATGACCAACACACAAGTGCATCGAAAGATGTACGCCCTCGTAGACCCGGAGCCTGGCCTTAGCATTCGAAATATTTCTACAAGCAGGGATCTGGGAATTCTTTACCGTTTTTTAAAGCGACAGCGAGCACTTTGGTTGTTGTCTGAAGAGTCTAACCGACATTTGCATTCCGTTTTGGAAAAACAAAGATACAACAATCAATTGAATAAGCGGTTTCCCGAAGAGGTGTTTTTCTTTCATAAGACTGGCAGCACGTCGCGCGCCGCCGGAGATGCGGGTTACTTTATGACGTCCTCTGGAAAGCAAGTCATCATCTCAGCCATGCAGGAGAACCCCCAAAGGGTGGGCCGCCCCCGTTGGGACATCGCCATCCACAACCAACTGGGCGAGCTCGTCCTCCACCATTTCCACCCCTAAAGGGCAAAATAAAAAAGCAGGCTTATAGCCTGCTTTATTTATTTGGTGCCCACGGAGGGAGTCGAACCCCCACGCCTCTCGGCACTAGATCCTAAGTCTAGCGTGTCTGCCAATTCCACCACGTGGGCACATACATATGAAGACCGGACAAAACTAGTGGATTCTGCCCGACTTGTCTAGGACTGAGCTTCAGAAATTAATTTTTTATAATCTGGAGCCCGCATTAAATTAGCTAATTCTTTCTCTGAGTCCATTTCTATACGGATCAGCCACCCATCATTCTGGGGGTCGTCGTTAATTGGACCCGGGTTGTCACCCAAACCATCGTTCACTTCAATAACAGTACCTGAAACAGGCGCCAATAGATCACTTACAGCCTTAACAGACTCTACAACCCCAAAAGGCTCGTTTTGAGTGACTTTTTGCCCTTCTTCCGGCAATTCGCAATATACCACTTCGCCCAAAGATTCCTGCGCGTACTCAGTGATACCCACAGTGACAGTGTTCTCATCCACATAGGCCCACTCGTGATCTTTTGTATAATAGTTTTCCTCTGGAACTCTCATGACCAACCTCATCAATATTTTGTTATTTCACAAAGGGTGTTTGTACCACTTGCGCTTTCAGCTGCCTAGCCCTCACTTGCACTAAAATTTCAGTTCCCAGCTCTGCGTACTCTTTGAGCACATAGCCAATGCCGATATTCTCGTTCAATGAAGGTGAAGGAGTACCACTGGTTACCTCGCCCAATTCCTTATTGTCAAAGGATAACAACTGGTAGCCCTGCCGAGCGATCCCACGATCCAGCATTTTAAAACCCACCAACTTTCGGGCGAGCCCTTGCTCCTTCTGCTCCACAATTTTGGACTTACCCACAAAGTCTTTTGCATTCACTTTTGTCACCCAACCCAAACCGGCTTCATAGGGATTGGTCGAATCATTAATTTCATGGCCATAGAGAGGGTATTTCTTCTCCGTCCGGAGGGTATCTCTGGCTCCCAAACCAATGGGCTCCACTCCCATGGGAGCTCCCTTTTCTAAAAGCGCTGTCCAGAGCTCAGCCGCCTGGGCCTTAGGAACAAACACCTCAAAACCATCCTCGCCAGTGTACCCCGTGCGAGCCACCCAGGTCTCCACGCCGGCAAAAGTTTTTGCAGCAAAACTAAAACTCTCAATGCTGGAAAGATCTTCGCCGAACACAGCGCTGGTCAGCTCCACACCTTTGGGCCCCTGAATAGCTATCTGTGCCCAGTCTTCACTTTCATTGGTGATATCGGCACCTTTATTATTCTCCAAGATCCACTGAAAATCCTTTTCGATATTAGCGGCGTTCACACAAAGTAAATAATCCTCTTCCGGCTCAATACAGTAGACAATTAAGTCGTCCACGATACCGCCCTCATGATTGGTCAAAAGCGTGTATTGGGCCTTCCCCTTGGTTAACACACTGGCGTCATTAGAAAGCAGCCACTGAATGGTGGGTAGTGATTGAGGACCCTTCACTCGAATTTCTCCCATGTGGGAAACATCAAAAAGTCCCACCTTTTCCCGTACTAACAAATGCTCTTCTTTAAGGCCTTTGAATTGTACTGGCATCCACCAGCCCGCAAAATCCACCATTTTTGCCCCGTGCTTTTCATGCAATTCTGCCAGCGGGGTCCGCTTGATATCACCCATAGGATCTCCTGTAGAAATTGAACCTTGTAATTACCTGATATCACTAAAAGGTGCCAGGCACCTTTTTGAGATGCGGCGCACCCTGAGACTGACAAAATGGGGCGGTCTGACTGAGTTGTGAACAGTAAAAATTACCTACTTTCAGCAGGTTAGGCCCTATTTGCCAGATGAGTGCGGCACTGGGATTGCTCCTATAAAACACTGATGAAATCCACAGGAAGACTTTTTATTCTTTTGTTTTTAGGCTTAGCAGCGCTGAGCTTAAGCGCCTGTGCGAAAAAACTAAGTCCACCCAAGGGATCAAAGACTTTTGTGAATGAGGTGAAGGATAACCCTCTTGCAGAAAAACTCACCCTGGAAGATTATCGCGCTATAGAGCCCCCCTCTTATGTTCAAACAGATAGCGCCCAAGCGGAACGTCTCACGCAAATGCAAAACACCATGGATAGCCTTTCCGATGTGGAGCTAGCACGGTCCATTAAAAACATCGACCTGAAACCCTTGGATAAAAACAAAACTCCAATTTTCTCCATGCAAGACTCGGAATCCATCAAATACTTTTTTGTTACCGTTAGTTTTAAAAATGCGGACACCCCGGATATCCAATTTCTCTCCAACCTCACAACTCTAAGAAATGGAGAAGAGGATATTCAGTACAGCTCGCAAAGCACTGACTCCCCTCATTCTTATGGCCTAAGTGCTCAATGTACTGCTCGCACAGGAGATAAATGCCAAACCATTTCCTACATTGTTGGCCAGTATGAGAAACAAGCCGACCAAACTTACAAGACCATAGCTAAAGCTCCATTTCTCTATACTCAGCGTTCGGTCTATTGGAAGTCCCAGCGAGCTGAAGTTCGACCCGAAGAATCCAGTGAGGTGGTTGAGTCACTACAGAACATTGATAAAGATCTACCGGTCTTACAACGAACTATCTCTATGCCGTTTGGCCCCTCTTCCACTGAAGTTAAAATTCCTTTATCCAACGATAAACAACTTTCTATTCGCACACCGAGAGTTACCCGTTCAGAAGATTCCGAACAGGACGACACGGATGCAAATAACGAGCAAACCCGAAAGTCACTTCCCGGTAGAGTCTATATAGAATCTCTGGAGGCCGACGAAACAAATGGTAAAAGTCAGATCAGCGAAGATGTTATCGGTTTTGCCGAACTAGATTACACCGATTTTCTCCACACTCAGCCTCAATCTGAACAGGACACGGACCCGGTTTCCATTTCTATAGATTTAAATCCCGATAACAATGAAGTCTCTGAGTCCATTCAAATTTCCACCACATCTTCTTTCCAGGAAGATGAAGAGGAAACCAATGAACCTCGCAAGTGGCGAGAACGTGCCAGTGATTTCTTTTCAGATATCCGTGAGTACGCTCAAGCCCAATGGGAAGAACGAAAAGAGCGTCTGCAAAAAGAAAAAGAAGCTCGAGAAGAACAACAACGACTTAGAGAGCAAGAAGAACAACAAAATGGATCTCGCCAACAAGAGGGGACTGAAGATGATAGTCCCAATGAAATCACAGATGAAAACCATGACGCCACCCCTTCGCCCGATCCTATTGAGAGCGATGAAACAGATGAAGATATCGCGAAAGCAGATTCTTTACCCACCGACCGCATTGAAAGAATTGAGGACGAATCCGATCAGCCTTTACTTAATATATTCAATCTGGACTGGAGTGATCGCGAGGAAACCCAAGCCGACAAACATATGAACCGGATCATTGAACTGGAATCCACACCGGAAGTACAAGGCTACTTAAAGGTCTTAACCACAAACAGTGGAAACTTTAAAATTTGCTCTGGCAAGACCGTTAACCGTAAAGCTTATCAATGTGCTATGGGCATGCGCAGCGATGAGGACTGCCAAGGCCTCAAGATGTCCTCTTCGAAAAAATCAGCCATAGCCCATTTAGAAACAATTGCCGCCTTCTATCCCTTTGTAAAAGAGATCTTTGAGGATCAAGATGTGCCCCCCACCCTTATGAATATAGTATTTAATGAGTCACTGCCGTTCACCACCCAGCATGGTGTATTCCCCATCGAAGTGAATGCCACGGAGTCGGCTTCTGGCCCTTACCAACTCATTACAGGCACTGGACATAATTTAGGTCGTCAACTACTAAAGTATTCCCCTCTTTATACAGCTGATAAAGTTCATATATACCCCTTAAGTTCAAAAAGAGAATTAGACATAAAAGATGACCGCAGATACTTCTACCCATCGACTCTGCTTGCCAGTCGCTTGGTAAAGAGCATTAATCGACTTTTTAACAATCGTCCCGAATATCTCTACCAAGCCTATCACGATGGAGAACCCATGGCCGCTCTAAGATTGAGTTGCGATGATACTGTGGATCCGGATAATTGTGTGGATACCAACGTGGCCAACAAAACTGTGGGGCGCGCACTTTCCCGAGTGAATTCCTGCATCAGAAAAACGGGGTATAATGAAGTTCGGTCATGCTTTAATGAATTAGAAAAACACTACGGTAAACGATATCGTAAATTTGACCCCACCCGAACCTTCAATAATGGTTTTAAGGCAGTACTCAACCGAAATGCCTCGGCCTCGCAATGTAATGTTCTAGAAAACACTTTAAAGTATATTGGACTTTCCTTAATCAGCTTGAACCCACAACGCTATGATATGCCCATTGTACCCTATACATTTATCGAAGATCCCAACGACCCCGTCATTTATAACCCTTACTGGAAATAAAAAAGGCGAGCCCCGGGAAAGGGCCCGCCAAGGTATTAGTAACGGAACGACGACTAACAAAGAGTCTTCAAATCACTTAATTTTTATAAAGGGAACCGAACCGCCCATCATATATTCGGGCAACTTCCCATCCCACTTTTGCACGGCCTCATACTCCACAAGACTCTTGTTCTGAGACAATGCTCTGGCGCGAATTCTCATACTTTCAGCTTCCGCTTTGGCCGCTATAATTTGCTGCTCGGCCTCTTCACGAATCCGAACGGTCTTGTTTTTCGACTCTTCGGCATTCTGAATCGCCACAACTTTAGCCTCAACGGCATTCTCAAAAGCATCATTGTAATCTAGATTTGTAATCTCAAAGTTCACCATCTGTATATGAGCGGCCTCCATGGCCATTCTAATTTGCTCTAACATTTTTGCCGTGGCATCTTGTCGATCAGAAACCAACTTTACGGCATCGTACTGTCCAATGATCTCCTTGATTTTACCTTCAATGATTTGTGGTAAAAGTTTAGCATCCCAATCTTGTCCAACCTCTTTGTAGAAATTGGCCATGTGCGTGGGATCCGGCTGATAGTTCACCGTGAAATTCACCTCTACATTTTGAATATCCTTTGTATACCCAAGTGTCTTGCGAGACCACTTTTGCACTCGAATATCCATTTCAATGATTTTCGTTGTAAATGGGTTGTGGAAGTAGAATCCCTCTGGCAAAGGTTCAGACACCACTTTACCAAATCGAGTTTTAATTCCTCTATGACCTGTGTCTACAATTGAAAATCCACATCCGGCAATACCGCTTGCAAAAATCATTAGTACAATCGCTCCAGCCAATGGCTTTAAATATCTAGTCACTATAGCCTCCTCGTAATTTTCATAAGTGTGTTGCGTCCAGCCTGGCTAAATAGAGCCAATGGCCAAACTGGAATCAGTAGAATCTTCATCCCAACTTCCTTAATTGATCTAGAGTTGGGCTGAAAGATCATCAATGACAAAGTATGATAGGCCAAAACAGCCATTCCCAAGAAATACAGACCGTAAAACAGTCGCATCATTAACATTGTCACCTTCTACCTCCTTTCTTAATGAGTTTCTTTCGAAGCTTTTCCATAGATTGGATACGCTCCTCTAATAGTCCTTTTAGAGCCTCCATTAAATAGGGCTCTAAATCCTCGTCACTCGCTCCTGAGTTTGAAACCACTTGATCATAAACTTGCTTAGTTTCGTCACTCACTGCGATTACGATTTTATTTTCACTCAAATAATCATTCAGCAGATCTCGAACCAGGCCGCTTAAATTGAGGCCTCTTTCCATAACAGCCTCGTGCTGCTCTTCTCCGATCATCAAACTGATTCTTTTAATCTCACTCATGTATATTAGTATGTACTATTATGTATACTATGTCAAAATATTCTTAAATATATACACTGTTATATACTTGTATATAACCTGAATTGATCACTAAAGTCCCGAATAGCCACAGGACCCTCAAAACAATGTGAAGATTTTTTATGGATTTAGGATCTACGAGAGATGTACATTTTTACTACTTTTCGACTCCGATGACGGCTAGCCGTAAGGTGTTCTGCAAAAGCATTGCTATCGTCATTGGCCCCACTCCTCCCGGAACAGGTGTAATAAAGCCAACATGATCTTTGACTTCATCAAATTTAACGTCTCCGCAAAGCCCCTGTTCGGTACGATGGATGCCCACATCAATAACCAAAGCGCCTGTCTTAAAAGCACTCTTGCCGAGCATTTGCGGGCGACCTGCGGCCACAACTACCACATCCGCCTCTTTGGTATGAGCCTCTAAGTCCACCGTCTTTGAGTGACATACGGTGACTGTGGCATTGGCCTGAGTAAGCAACAAACTCATTGGCGTACCCACAATTTGACTGCGCCCCACGACCACGGCTTTTTTGCCGGTTAAATCATAACCCACATCTTTTATTAGCTCCATAACTCCCAAAGGAGTACATGACACCACACGAGGAGTCCCAGCAACGAGAAGTCCCAAATTTTCAGGAGTGAGGCCATCGGCATCCTTCTTCGGATCTACCCATGACTTTACCTCTTCTCCATCCAAATGTTTGGGCAGAGGCAACTGAACAAGATAACCATCCACAGTCAGATCGTTATTCATTGCCATAACAGCTTCCTTGAGCTCCTCACGACTTGTACTTTCGGGAAGAACCACTTGCTTTGAAGTCATGCCCACTCGCTCACAAGTTCGGTGCTTATTCCGGACATACACCTGACTGGCAGGATCCTCTCCTACCAAGATGACCCCCAAACAGGGCGGCCGACCTTTTTCTTTAGCAAATTCAGCCACCTGGTCGGCAATTTGTTGTTTCACTTTTTCCGCTACGGATTTTCCATCAATGATCGGCATTGGGCCCCCAAGTCACAAAAATAATGGATGTTCTGGCAATTGCGGCCATCCTACAAGGCCTCTTGGCAAAAATCACGGCCAATATAAATAGGAGCTATAATTTGACCCGGTGGTGGAAGTGCAGTAAATCTAGGCTATTCAAACAGTTAAGAGGTGCGCTCATGTCCGGAAAAGTAAAAGTCTCACAAGATGGAAGCATTAGTTTTTCAACGACGGAAAATATCCCGAGCAGCCCCAAAAAGTTTCGAAAAAGCCCTGAAATTGCGGCCTTTTATAAATTCGTGTTCGAGCATGATCTACAAAAAGAAGCCTACGAGATCGTACACAGCCATTGGGTAGAGCGAAAGCACGAGAAAAAGGCGAAACCACCCCGTAAAAAGAAATAAATCAAAATAAGTCCGGATTCCGAATTTCTTAATGCCCACTAAAAAGTGAGGCCATTTGATCTCTATTTGAACTTTGCACTCCTTTTAACCAAAAGGAGGATTCAATGCTTGGAAATCAAAAGGGCCAAGGGGTCATAGAATATCTAATATTGGTCGCACTTATGGGCGTGGCCACCATCGGAATGGTTAAGCTACTACAGTCGGGGGTAAATACTCAGCTCGCTAATGTGGTGAATGCACTCAGGGGCGAAAAGACCGAAGATTTAAGACCCAAGGCCCCCTCCAAGCGGCTATATCGTGAACAAGATATGAGTGAGTTCTCAAATCATGCCACCAACAAAGACAAGTAGACTGTTCCGGCTTTCCCAAGAAGAAGCCGGCCAGGCGACTTTAGAGTTTCTCGTAGGAGGCGGACTCTTGATGGCCGCCCTTGCTCTACTACTGGCACTCGCGTTAGCTACCTTATCTCGAATTCTCTTTGTTCACTATTCGGGGCAATGGTTGCTCTGTCTAGAGGCCACTGCACCGAAAGCGAAGGAATGCGAAGCGCAGTTTCAATCGAAAATGGCACAAGCCTTACCTTGGACCTCGCTGCACATTGAGCAAACAGATGTCAGTCCTCGGCAAATTCAGTCTCAAGTGACTTTGAAGTACAACAGTGAGTTTAAATTTATAAAGGCGTTAAATTTTTCGGAACAGCTAAAACTTCATCGCGCTCAAGTTTATGGGAAAAAGGACTGGAAATGGTATACACAGTAGTCTTCTTCCAACTCCTCATCATGACTTTCCTCTTTATAGGAAACCTCAGCGGATGGGTTCACCAACAATGGCTCGGGCAAAATCGATGCATAGAGTCTCTGTCTTCCATACAAAAATCCATTAACAAGCAGATCTTAAGAGTGCAGTCCTATAACAAAAAGGCAAAAAAGCTAAACCGATCATTTATTAAGTGGCAGGGAATTAGCATCGCTGCTCTAGCGGCGGGCAATATGCCCTTATTCTCTCGAGCTCAGCAAAAATTACTAAAAATAAAGGCGCAGCAGCTAGCTATAAAAGGGAAACAGCAAATTGCAATTCAACAAGCCCATCTAGAAAACCAAATGGCTCGGCAGGACACCTTAAGAGAGTTTAACCAATCAAAGCAAATTCGACCCATACAGCTCTCAGCGATTCCCCTATCTATCGAAGGCAAACCCTTTTGGTCGGTGGCACCTGAGTACCACCGAGTCGATGATTTTGAATCCGCCCAAAACCTTACTATGACTTGGGAGTACAGCAGCCCCATGGGCAAGATCGTGAAAAGACTCTTTCCATTCAAAGGATGGATTCGACATCAATGCGAAGTCTCTCAAATTAAAAAGGAAGGCAAATGGATCCCACAACTAACAAAGGCTTTTTAGTGATCGAATTTCTCATAGCCATCAGTTTGGTAACCAGCATGATTCTGTTTCTAAAAACTCTACAAGAGGAATCGCTAAAAATCCAAGCTGAAAGGCAGCACTTCATTGAAAGGAAAACCCTTCCATGAAACAGCTTTGGATGAAAAATAAAAAAGAAATAGGGCTACTGGGACTGAGTTTAATCATGATGATATTAATATTAGATCCCTTCCCAAAAAATGAGGTCACCACCTCTAGTCCTCTAAGTTTAAGTGCCGACACTTTGATTCCTGCGGGATATCAATTGGTCGCCATAGAATTGGAAAACGCTCTATCCATTGACTCACTTGTGGCCGACAACACCATCGTGGATCTCTATTCGCGAACTACAGGAAAGAATAAAAGCCAACTCATTCTCAGAAACTCAAGGCTTGTACGAGCACCACGCAATGAAAATCAATTTGCAGTCCTAATAACTAAAGAGCAAACCGAATACCTACTTGGATTTCAAGGCCCTTACTTTGCTGTTATCAGCCCGTACAAACCCCCTCAAGTGGGTGAAAGACCTTCCAAACCTAAAACTAAATCCCCAAAAAAATCCGTTCAAATTTACTATGGAGAAGATAAATGAATTATAGATCGTCTTACTGTGTTTTAACCATAATTTTAACTCTCGCTTCAACGGGTTTCGCCGAGCCTGTGATCCTTGCTGATCGTGCTCAAAAGTTGCAGTACAAAGTTTGGCTCGAGTCGCGGACTCATCAGCACATATCAATGTCACAATATTATCTAGAAACACTCAGAGATAGTGCACAGGAAGAAAATGTAAACGACCTCTTTCGAGAGGCCCTACTTCAACTCAAGCAAGGCAACCCTTTGGCCGCCAGAAAATCCTTTTCGGCCATTGTTGAAACGACCCAGCCTCAATACCTGTCAAAGACAACCTTTCGCCAGCTTTGGGAGACCTACTCTTACCTGTTCCAACTAGAAACTCAAAAGGAGAAAAAAGAGGCTTGGCTACAACAGCTGGCCATTCATTCACCCCGAGTGCCCGAAAATTGGTGGAGTGACCTGAAATTTAAAAATAGAGTTTTAGAAATTTACAATTCACTGGAAAAGGTCCATTGGAATTTACAAAATGACATCAAAAATTACGACTTCATAATATATCAGAAGCAACTTATCCCAATAGAGCAAGTGGATGAGGTGGTTAAATTACCTGGCGCACAAGTGGTTTTTCTCTCTAATAGCCATCAACCTCTTGTGATGCAAACCAATCTGGAAGGTCAGTTGATTCCACGATCAAAGAGCGTCCCGTTGGTCGCAGGAAGCTGTGACCGCCCCAAATTGAATGGAAATATTAGACTCAATCAAGTAAAGGTCTTTTTTAGCCCCCTTTGTATTCCGGCGGTCAATCAAAGCATTCGCCCCATAGTTTTAGTCCCACCACCAATTAGAAGTGATAGGGCCACCTCTCCACTCACCGAAATGGAAAGTCGCCATACCGCTGAGGAATTGAAAGATAAGAGAATCAGTCCTTGGGTTTGGGTCGGTGTAGTGATTGGTGGCTATTTTATATTTCAAGAGACACAAAAAAAAGCCTCGAGGGTTCAGCCCACCGAGACTTTTGGATTAAATATCAATGACTAATTTAACGACCGCCGAAAGAAGCTCCCGGAGTACTTGTACTAAATCTACTAGTGGTACCTGTGGTTAAACTGGTACCCACTCCCAAGTTTGTACCCACTCCTAAATTAAACCCACCCGTGAGACCCACTCCAACACTAGAACTACCACCGTAGTAAAGACCTTGGTAGGTCTGTGCAATCTGTGCCTGAAGCTGCTGAATCTGTGTGGTTAATGAAGAAATTTGCTGAGTCGCTTGAAGGCGAGCCTGCTGCTGCCTTTGAGCATTTTGCATGGCGATTTGATACTGCTGTTGTTGCTGTTGCATCAACTGCATTTGCATCTGAATCTGAGCTTGCCCGCCAACGCCGCCGATTCCGCCGATTCCGCCAATTCCGCCAACGCCGCCGATGCCGCCAATTCCGCCAATTCCGCCAATTCCGCCAATTCCGCCAATTCCACCGATGCC
>TARA_B100000749_G_scaffold280889_1_pt1 | contig 110719 bp, 98 predicted proteins | sample TARA_B100000749 | Tara Oceans TARA_B100000749 (sample SAMEA2621232) | marine metagenome | biome: marine biome (ENVO:00000447); feature: mesopelagic zone (ENVO:00000213); material: "saline water (ENVO:00002010), including plankton (ENVO:xxxxxxxx)" | depth 800 m
ATCGCCTCTGGCATCCTTTGGGGATGCGGGGCAACGGAAAAAGGGACATGGTACCTTTAAGGAGAGTGACACTTTGAAAAATGAAATTAAACTTATAACACCGGATAACTTTGAGCCTGAGGATCACTTCTATCCAAAGGCTCTTAATTCACAAATGCATACACTGGTGAATCATTTTTTTAATTTAGACCACACACGCCTGATTAAGCGCTATCAACATCTCAACCCACAAGTGGACGGAGAAAAACTAAAAGTCGTGTTAAACACACCCACAAAACATTTTTTTTGGGGTGGGGCCGACTTGTTTTGTGTGACCACCGAAGCCGGCGACCGAAGAATGGCGGTTCTAGAAACCAACTCCTGCCCCTCGGGGCAAAAATCAATGCCCATCCGCTCCTATGGAGACGAGCATCGAGGCTATAGAAACCTCATAGAACAATCTTTTATTCCAACACTTAAAAAGCGCCGACTCCCGGAGGGAAAGCTTGCCGTCATTTATGACAAAAACTATATGGAGACCTCCGGATACGCACAGACCATTGCCGATCTCACCGGAGAAGACGTTTACCTTATCCCTCATTTTAATGGCGAAGAGCAGTTTATACGTTTTGACGACGGAATAATGATTGCCACTCTCCCCACTGGCGAAGAACAGCCCATTCGAGCCGCCTTCAGGTACGTAACACAAAAGCCTTGGAACCGAATTCCTGTGGATAGCCGCACTTTTATTTTTAATGGTGTTTTGGCCTGCCTCTCTGGAGGGAGAAATAAACTTGTTGGTAACAAAGCTTACGAGCTGTTTAACTCCGAGCTCGCTCAATCCGGCTTAAGAATTTACATGCCTGAAACTGTGAAAGACGTGAGCAAATTAGAAGTGCCCCTTTGGGTGCAAAGGTTCGGTGGCCGAGCTGTAGTGAAAAACCCCTACTCCAATGCGGGCCAGGGCGTTTATACACTCACATCCGAGAGAGAGCTTGAAAATTTTATGGAAGAGGATCATGACTATGATCAATTTATCGTACAAAGTTTGATTGGTCATCACAACTGGAGCTCCACTGGCAGTGAAGGGCGCTTCTTTCACGTAGGCACTGTGCCTGATAAAAAGAACAATATTTATATTTCAGATCTTAGAGTTATGGTTTACAGCACCCCGCAAGGTTTCCGCCCTTGTGCGCTCTACGCACGTCGAGCTAAATCCCCTATGGAAGAAGTAGCCCCCGAGGACAGCTGGAGTGTTTTAGGTACAAACCTATCGGTAAAACAAGGTAAGAACAGCTGGGACTCTGAAACTCAGCGGTTGCTTCTTATGGATCAAAAGGATTTTAACCGATTGGGCCTGGGGTTAGATGATCTTATTGAAGCCTATGTACAAACCGTATTAAGTATCGCCGCCATTGATCGAATGTCTCAAAATTTAATCAACAAAAAGGGTAAATTTCGTCGGAAGCTTTTTACTTCGTTAGATAATGACCCCGCACTTACCAATGAACTCATGTCCGTGGAAAAACAATGAAAAAAGTCGTAGTTATAAAATCAAAAGAAGATCTTAAAATATCCGCACTCAAGCGTGGAGAAATTCATCGCTTTCACGTACACCTGTCCGATAATTCATTGGGTGTACCTTGGCGTCTACCAGTCATTGTTGTACACGGACAAGAGAAGGGACCAAGTCTTGGAATCACTGCCGCGCTACATGGTAACGAGCTCAATGGCATTTCTACGATTTTTAAGCTCATTGAGAAGGTCAATCCTAAAAAAATGAAAGGCACCCTAATACTTTGCCCGATTGCAAATGTCCCAGGGTACCTAATGAACCAAAGAAAATTTGAGGACAATATTGATCTCAATCGAATCATGCCTGGACGACCCAGCGGACCAGCATCTGATATCTATGCTCATCACCTTACACAAAAGATCGTTAAGAAATTTGACTATCTTTTAGATTTACATACAGCCAGTCACGGACGAGTGAATAGTCTTTACATAAGAGCGGATCTCTCTACTGAAGAAACGAGAAACTTGGCCTACCTACAACACCCGCAAATCATCGTGCAAAAATATGATGAAAAAGGAACCCTTAGAGCTTGGGCCAACAGCCAAGGCATTCCTGCCATTACCGTTGAAATTGGAAACTCCAATGCCTTTCAACACACTCTCATCGATGAGACTCTTGATGGGGTCATAAATACGATGAAGCATTTAAAAATGCTTCGCGGTCGACCTACAAACATGGTTACGGATGCCGTGGTTTGCGATAACTCCTATTGGATATATTCTACAAAAGGGGGCATCGTCGATGTGTTTCCTCAACTCACTGAAAAAGTGAAAGAGGGGCAAGAGATCGCACTGGTTTATGATGTTTTTGGACAAGTCAAAGAGCGGATCAAAGCGGATAAGTCGGGAGTAGTCATTGGAAAGAATGTGGCCCCCAATTGCTCTGCCGGAACTCGAATATTGCATCTAGGCGTAGATCGAATTCAGCCGTCTGCCAGCTCCATTCCAGGCGAGGAGAGCTTCAAAGACTAATACCAGCCATAAGATATCGCCTAGAGGGTGTATAAAAAATCCAACGACCTTGAGCTCACCAATCAATGGCAATAAGTTATTGCCATAAATGTTAAAATTTATCTTTCTCCCCCTAGTATTGCTTTGGTTTTTGACTACAGCGCAGGCCGAAACCTGTAGTTCCTTATTCAGTTCCCCTAACTGGATGGGCACTTTTGTAAAATCATTGGAGCGTTTGAATCCAGAAACCATAACCCACGCCAAAACACTGGAAGAATTGATTTATGATTTAAAAATTGAACAGTATCGTTACTCCCATGACTACATCATTGTGGGTCGCGGAAAAGAATTTTTACAAGACACTCATGCGGCTTATCTCATTTTAAAAAATTCAAAAGCCCATGATTTAGATTCTATCTCACTCGAGCAACTCACAGAGTTTTACACCAATGGGTTACAGGGTCTCATTGATAGAGCTTACATGACCATACTTCAAGTTAAGGCACATACACTTCTTTACGGTGAGCCGCTGTCTATATCTGATTTAAAACGAGAACATGTCAACGACCTAACAAATTACCTTTACGAATTGAACCGCGTGCCTACACACCCGAACGAGAGAACTGTAAACGCAGAAGAGGCACTAGAATATTTAGCAGAGATAAAAGCTCCCTCGAAGCGAGAACTTCAAGACAAAGCGTTTTTAGATAAAGAAAAAGTTCGATTTTGCTGCGCCAATCGATTGGGTGGTTGCAGACTTTGCCCAAATAATAGAGCCACTCTCCGTAGTGCAAAAAATTCTGCCGAATAAAAGACCAGTCCACCTAGACCCGTTGAATCACTTCTTTTAACTAGTTCTATAATTTATTTTAATATTCACTCTCTTTCTATTTTGGAAACTCAAGTATAGACATCGACTTGATTAAAAACTTTTAAGTCATTGTTTAAACGATTAAGTGAACGTTTAAACTCCTTAAGAGATAGACGGATAGGGCCTTTCATAGAACATCATTTTTGAAACAATAATTTTTAGATAGAAATTTTCCATTCTTTGTTTAAAAAAAGATCTCTATTTATTTTTAGACCGGATTCCAAAGAGAAAATCGACTCTTTTATGCAATGATCTTCTAAAAAAATGGGTTGCTCGTTACCCTATTCTCATTGAAACTTTCTATTCAGAGAAAAATCATCAATCAGGAGAAGAAATATGAATTCTTTGCGATTTATCTTCTTGGCCGCGGCAATGAGTGCTTCTGTCGCCCAAGCAGCTCCCAAAACGAGTATCTATGGTTACGTTGAGGGATATTACGAAAAAGTGGATGACACTCCATCTGTTAACACAACGACTCCATCTGAAAATCCAGGAGAGTTCCAAGTTCCTAACTTGAATGTAATGATTCAAAGTGTAGGCGACGGCACAAAGGCCTACATCAACTTAAGCGGAGCTGACGCTGGCACTGTAAATGTAAACAACGCATGGGCTGAAATGGATCTTCATGGGGAAATGGTTCGCTTCAGAATCGGTAAGCTTTACCGTCCTTTTGGTCTCTATAACGAAATGTTGGATGCCGTCCCAACCTACATTGGTATTGAGTCACCAGAATTATACGACTCTGACCACCTCATGTTATCGCGTGAAACCAATATGATGATTCACGGTCGTCTCGCTGCTGGACCGGGCTTTTTAAACTGGTCCCTTACCACTGGAAATGATGATGCCATCGACACCAACACTCCACTCGGTGTGGATTTAAGATGGAATATGGGAAGTAAATGGTTAGTTGGTGCCAGCTACTACACTTCCGGTGGAAAAGTGGGCTATGACAGTGACTTCAAAGGTGGAGTTCTACCTTACTGGACTGAAGACGAATACAGCGTAAGTGGTATTTATGGTCAGTACAGAGACGAGTCATGGACTGTTCAAGTGGCTTACTACGCCTCAAGCCATGAAGGAACACGGGCCTCAGACATCTGTACAAACACTTTGGATGACAGATTGAACGAGCGCTTTAACTGTAGCGGAACACCTGATTTAAATGGTGAGTTCGATGCGAAAACTTATTATATACGAGCTGGATATGACGTTTACCTTAAGTCGGGCACTCTCACTCCTTACGTGCAATACGACTATTATGAAAACCCAGAAATGCTACCTGTTAAGTCCGAAGGTGGAGACAACGAGGCCGGAATATCTAATGATGGCTCTTTCGTTAAAGCCACTTTAGGTACTGTTTACAGACCACAGGCCAACTTGGCATTGAAATTAGATTATTCTCAACATATTCAAGAAGTCGATACGGTTTCTAACTCAACCATAGATGGTGACTCAGAGAACTACGGCGAAGTTCGTTTCTCATTCAGTTACTTCTGGCAGCTTTAAGGAGAGGTACACAATGAATAAGTTACTCGTAATAATATTTTTTCTTTGGGGTGGACTGGCTCATGCTGGCTATGCGGTCATCGCCAATAATGGCATTTCCGCATCATCAATTTCTAAAACAGATTTGAAGAATGTATTCAATGGCGATATTCAGTCGTTTAGTGGAGCCAATGTTGTTCTTGCCGTTTTGGATTCAGGTCCCGATTCAGAAGCTTTTTTTGATCAAGTTCTTGGTACTAAGCTACAGGTTTTCGAAAGAGCATGGCTCGAGAAAGCCTTAACTGGTAAAGGAACAGCTCCTAAAAAGAAAAGTAGTTCTGCTGAGGTAATTAACTTTGTAAGCTCGACACCTGGAGCTATCGGTTTTATTTCCGACAGCGATACAGGTGCTGCATCTGGCAAGGTTAAGATATTAACTGTTAATTAAAAATAGCGAATTAAATCAAGCCCATTTGTTATGCGGCTTGATTCTCTTTTGAAGAGGCTGCTGAGTGGGATTTACCCGACAAAGCAGCCTTTTTTATAAATTCACCTTCCGAGTTTACCATTCCTACCATCATTTGTATCTGTACACACAAAGACTGAAGGCCGCTATTTAACTTAAGTCCTTCTTCGGATAAATCTTTAATCAAAGTCGCACTTCTTGAGTTTTCGCTCGCCAAATCTGTAAGACCAGATATGGCCTCTAAAGTTTCTCGTGTGGCCGATTGTTGTTCTAAAGAGGCATTTCCAATTGAATTTAATTTGTCATCAATGGTTTTAATATTTGAATCAATCTTATTAAAGTTTTCCGCAGCCTGATCACTTCTTTCAATCCCCGCGGCCACCCGATCTGACATCTCTTTTACAACTAACTCCACTTGTCCATGAGCCTTATTTAAAAGTGAATCTATGTCGTCGGCAGCCTCTCCAGACATATCAGCCAGCTTACCCACTTCTTCGGCCACAACAGCAAATCCTCTACCGTGCCGCCCGGCTTTTGCAGCTTCGATAGAGGCGTTAAAAGCCAAGAGCTGAGTTTTAAAAACGATGTCGTTAATTACATCTGTCTTTTTTGAGATATTTTCAACGAGCTCCGTAAGCTCGCTCAACTGATTTTGAGATTCTTCTAATTCACGCATAGCTCCTGTCATTTGTCGCATACTCGTCCCACCAATTTGAGTAGAGTCCAGAGTCTCAACAGACATATTTCTACAATCACTCACATGGGAGTTTGTCTGATCTAGCATTGAAGCAATCTCATGTAGAGCAGACAATGATTCTTGTAGAGAAGAATCTTGTTCAGATGCAGAGTTGGACAGCTGATTAGAAGAGCTAGAAAGCATACCCACAGATTGTTCATTCTTTCCGATTAAATTGGATAAGGAATTCGCGAAGCCTTCAAGCTGATTCTTAGCACCCATGAGGGTAATGTAGGTAATAATGCCAGGGCCAATCAAAAAGATAAGGCTCAATCCAATAAAAATACCTATAAACCAGTTAAGTGTACTACTTAATTTACTTTCAGAATGCTCAGCCATATTATTTAGTGCTCTCTGAAATTTTTTAATAATTGCATCTTTTTGTTCAATCACCTGATCCAAGCTTTTTACGCCAGCTTCCCTATCGCCAGTTAAGAAAAGTTTAATAGTTTCCCTTCCAGCCGTATCGAACTTATCAAATTCATGCCGCTGTTCCTTCATGCTCACTACGAACCATTGAGTGTCTTTGTTGGCACTTATTAGTTCATCAAACATTACTTTTGCCTCTTTCACCTCTTCATTTAACTCGTTAACAAGTTTCATTACGTCTACATCCGAACTGGTGAGAAGTGCATATTTAGAACTTATAGATTCGGTTTGCATTTCTGCGGTGAGTATCAATTTTGAATTTTTGGAGTTAAATTTATTGGCATTGTGTACAATATTTTTTACAGAAACCAGAGAGACCACCCCGAGTAAAGCCAAAACTACAATGGCTAATCCCAATAAACCGTTTGAAAAATAGAGTTTAGCTTGCATAGAGAGTTTTCTAAATTTGCGAATCATAAATAGCTTCCTAACCTTCTGGTATTTCAATCCAAAATACTCTTCGGACTTAGAAACTGCCCACTTTAGAAATTCCATTTACAATCTCATCAACCCATTTAAACATTAATTTAAAATTAATCTGAAATTAAGAATTCAAAAGACAAAGGTCTTTATGGTGATATAAAATTGAGATGTAATTATATGATACTGGGAGAAAAGATGACTCCGCAGTGCTACCTAGACTTTAAAAAATGAAGTCAACTCCCAGCGAAACCAAATCGCCACTTTTTTCGTTACCTACCACCGTAGATGCCCCTAAGGGATTGTCGTCTTGCAATTTATTATGAAGCACGTAATCCGCTTTAAAAAGAATTTGCTCCCCCAACTTATAATTAAACCCCACCTCAATGGCAGACTCAAAAAGATCCACCCCATCTAAATCCCAATAAGACTGGGAGTAAGTCAATCTTGGCATCCAGTTGTCCATTGTATAACCATAAATCAAGTAGGCAGAATTGAGGGTTTTACCAATACCTCCATCAACTTCATTATGATTCACTCTATTTATTCCCTCAATCCAAATTAAATTATTATTCCTTTTCCATTGAAGCCCTAAAGAGTAGTTATTAAAATTACCTTTTGCCTGAACTCCTTCAACGCCATCAATAGTTAAATCTAAATCCGGTTCCGAATGTAGATATCCCAACTGCACGTCTAGTAAGCCAACGGATCTACGGTAAGTGAATCCTAGAACATTGCCTTCAGTACCTTCGACATCAGTGATTTCGCTGGAAAACGACAAGTTAGCTGTTCCTCCATATAAAATAATATGGCTGGATCCAACTTTATAATCTAATGCTAACCCATCAAATCCCGAAAAAGGAATGGTTTGAGTGAATAAACTGGGGATCTTCCGATAAGGCAAAAGAAATCCAACACTTGCATACTCGTTAGCCAAGACAAATGGAATGAGCTGTCTACCAATGGTAAAATAAAACTTATTATTTAAACCATAAGTCACGAAGGCCCATTTTGCAGCTAGATCGAAATTTTCATTTGGACTACCGGTCTCAGTCTTCGCTACAAATTGAGCATTCGCTCTCATTTTATCCGACAACGATGAAGATAGATTAAGACCAAAAAAGCTATCTCTTGTGAACTCCGTTTGCGTACTTTCTGCGGACTCAATGAAATAGGACTCATTCATGGATTTGGTCAAGTAGAAGCTACCAAAACCACTCCACTCCACATTGGCCTTCAACATTGGAGTTATAAGAAAAAAGATTAAAAAAAATATTTGTTTTGAAGAAAAAAAACCAAACTTCCGCAAGAGTACTCCCAAATATAGAGGTCTAAAGAGAATGATACCTTAAAATTCGACATCTTTAGTAGCATCAAACTAGATATACTCGCCTTTAAAATAGGTGATCTGACCTTCGTCGAAATTAGAAAGCTCTATCTATTTGTTTAAAATAACTGTTTAAATATTTTTATCCCATTATGAGTTTCCAACAATCCAAAAAATGAGTTGTTCAATCCTCAATTTTATTTGAGAATTTTTTCCTAAAAACTTTTCTTTTAGGTATCTTCCTTGTTGTTGTCAGGCCGTCCACTCAAAAGGACGGCCTGATTTTTTACAATTAAACACTTGTTACAAATGAATTCTTCTCCGCACAGTTCTTTACTCTCAAACCTTTAACAGCCCTCAGATCTCAATTCTATACAGGTAAAAAGTTGGTGGTCTGAATCAAAGCCTAATATTGAGTTAATATCTTCCATCCCGCACATAGAACTTGTTTATTTATATCATTTTTTTACCGACAAGGTTCATGACGGGAGGTCACCAATAATGAGCGATGAATCTAGCAACTTTGATAAGGAAATGTTTTCTTATTTCTTAGATGATTCAATGGATGGATTATCTAAATGGGAATCCTACTGCCTAGAGATGAAACAAACTCACGACATCGAATTGCTAGACGGTATTTTTCGCGTGGCCCACAGCCTTAAAGGTGGCTCAAAGGTATTAGGCCTGAAGCTATTTTCCGAAGTCGTCCATCGATTGGAAGACTTCATAAAGGCTATACAAGAGCAAAGACTTACACTAACAGACAGTTCAGTGAAGCTCTTTCTTGATGCAGAATCTGTTTTTAGAGATTGGCTAGAAGCGATCCCGGACAATCCCTCAATTGAACCTCCTGCTGCCCTCGAGATTCTTCAACGAGTTGACGACCTCTTTCAACAAACATTAAAAGAACCTGAAACGCTGGGCGAAATCTTGGTAAAAGAAGGCGACATTTCAGAGCAAGATTTGCAGCAGGCATTGAATGAACAGAATCGAAAGCTGGGCGAGATATTAGTTGAGAACAATAAAACCTCTCCTGATAAAATTGATAAAGCGCTTGAAAAACAAAAAAAGACCAAGGGAAACATTATTGAGTCGATTCGAGTCGGCCGAGATAAAATCGACCTTTTGATGGATTTAGTGGGTGAACTTACAATCGCTAATAACATTCTACAAAATGATCTGGGCTCCTATTCAAACTTAAATTACAAAACACATGAGCTCATGGATCAAATTGATATGATACTCTCACGAGTCCAAGAGGCCACTATAGATATACGCCTTATTCCTCTGGAGGCCATGTTCAGGCGCTTGGAGCGAGTGGCTTGGGAGCTTTCTTCTGAGCAAAATAAAGACGTAGAAATCACAAAAATCGGTGAGTTTGTTACCTTAGACAAAACCGTCGTAGATAAGGTCGTTGAGCCTCTTATACACATTGTGCGAAATTCTATAGATCATGGGATTGAACCAAATGCAGTTCGTGTTGAATCAGGAAAATCCGAAAAGTCAAAACTGATAATAGAAGCCAAAGACACTTCTGGAAATGTTCTGATTAAAGTCACTGATGACGGTAAAGGTATAGACCCAGAAGTAATTTTCAAGAAAGCCACTGAAAAGGGCTTAATTTCTGGAAACTATGAAGATTTTAGCAAAGAAAAGATTCTTAACTTACTTTTCGCTCCTGGGTTCTCAACGGCAGAAGTGGTTACGGATGTTTCGGGGAGAGGTGTTGGAACAGATATTGTTAAATCTACAGTTAAGTCCCTCGGTGGGAGTGTGTGGATCGACAGCATTAAGGGACAAGGAACCACCTTTTATATCCAGCTTCCAACTAACCTTAGCCTTATAGAAGCCTTTATTGTTCGTACAAACAAACAATGCTACGCCGTTCCCGCACAAGATATTAGTGAAGTGATTAACCTAGAAGAATACAACATCCAAATGACTGCCAATAACCAAAAGTTACTCGAGTTACGAGGAGAAAAAGTTATTGTTGAGAATGTTTCTGACCACCTGAAAGTAGGGAATGTGAAAGAAAGCTCGATGGGTAGTCGACGCAAAAGAAGAGGTACTCCCGCTGTAGTTGTGATTAGTCACAATGGACAGTGGGCCTTTGAACTTGAAGAGGTGATCGAAAAACAAACCGTTTTCGTCAAACCTTTAGGTGACAAAATTGAAAATAGTCTAGGCCTTGGCGGATCAACAATTTTGGCAAATGGTGAGCCTTGTATGATTTTACAATTAACCGACATAATAAGACGGCTGGAGGTGGCAGCATGAGTGAAGCAGCCTTAAAAGAAGATTTAAATGATATCGATATGGAGTTAGAAAGTGAGAGCGAAAAATTTAGCTATTTAATTTTTCGGGTGGGAGACCAAAAATACGCAACTCCCCTCGTTGAAGTCCGTGAGGTCATTGAATACATCGAGCCGAATCCCATCCCTAATATGCGCGATCATTTTATGGGTGTTATTAATCTTCGCGGAGAAGTGGTGGGAGTTGTTGACTTACGAGTCTCTTTTGGAGAGCAATCCACTAAGTCATCGACAATGCTAGTTTTTGATACCGAAGCTGGTCCTATTTCAGCCATTGTGGATCGAGTTATTTCAGTAACAAATATCAAGCCCAATGAAGTTGAAAAGAATCCAAATGTAAAAACTAAGTTTAATTTGAACTATTACAAAGGAATAGCCAACCATGAAGATGAATTTATTCACTTAGTGGATTTGTCTAGTGTGTTGGAAAACGATGATCTAGTAGCCATTAGAAAGGCCATTCATGAAGACGGCCATTAATATTGTTGCCTTTGTAGCACTTTTTATTTGGTCATTTTCCTCAGGATTTTTCCTGAGTGTCATGCATACTATACATAATGTTGGATTTGATCCGCCAGATGTAAACCTCACCCAACTTGCATCAAAAGCTAAACCAGGACAATGGAGCCTAGTACATATTTTAGGGGAAGGATGTAAGTGCTCAAGGTATGTGGCGGAATCCTTGATTGAGCGTGGCGCTGACAATGAAAGCTATGAACACGTCATATTTATTGGTCATTTTTCAGAAAAAATCGTCGCAGAAGTAAAACAAAAAGGCTTTCACGTACAGCAGCCCACCGATGAGCAAGTGAGTAAAATGGGGGAATTTGCTGGAACCCCAACATTGATCATTTTTGACGATCAAAAACAAGTGGCTTATCAAGGTGGCTATAGTCACACATTACTCTCTCCGGCTAACCCACCTACAGATCAGCAAATTTATGCTCAACTGAAACATGGTGACACCCCGACGAATCATCAGATTCGTGGATGTGCAATGAGCAAAAAACATCAAAAAAACATAGACCGCTTTTCACTAAAATATAATCTAGAGGAAAATGCATTATGAATGTACTTCATCAGGACTATCTACAGAAAGTTAACAAATCCTTTTTATGGGTCCTTGTCGCTCACTTACCCGTCTTCACACTTACGGCCTGGTTTTTTGAAACTGAGTATTGGGTGGCATTAGGACTATCGTCTTTTATTTTGGCTGGGCCTATCGTTGCCTATGTATTTGCTCCTCGCTCAATCTACTCCTCAATTATCAATGCTATGTCTCTGATGATTTTTTCAGGTCTCCTCATTCATCTGGGACGAGGGATGATAGAAATGCATTTTCATATTTTTGTATTTTTAGCAGCCATCTCTCGCTTCGGCCTAGTTTCACCACTGATTTCGGCCGCCGGAGTGGTAGTTGCCCACCATTTACTGGCTTTCTTCCTTCTTCCGACCAGTCTATTTAATTATGACGCTAGTTTCTGGGTAGTGCTCTTACATGCTGCCTTTGTCGTCGTGGAAATGGTTCCGCTTACCTTGATTGCTCTAACCATAAAGCAGAACTTAAACATTCAAGGCTCAGTGGTTTTGGAACTTGAAAAAACCGTAAAAGAATCGAATGAAACGTCCAATCAACTCGCTGATGGCGCTGTAGAGCTCTCAGATGTAGCTAATAACCAAGCCAGTTCCGTTCAAGAAAGTGCCAGTGCTATAGAACAGATTCGCGGAATGTTAGCACAATCGGGAAACCGAGTGAAACAGGCCACGGGCTCTTGTAACTCCCTTGAAGATGCCGCAGGTAAGGGGCAGAGTAATATTCAAAATATGGTGTCCGATATCGATTCTATTGCGAAAGCTTCTACAGAACTAGAAAGCATTCGAGAGATGATGAGTCAGATTGAGCAAAAGACCGATGTCATCAATCAAATCGTTTTCAAAACTCAGCTTCTTTCCTTTAACGCGTCTATAGAGGCTGCCAGAGCGGGAGTTCATGGTCGTGGATTCTCTGTGGTTGCTGTTGAGGTGGGTAAACTTGCAACCCTAAGTGGTGATGCCTCCACTGTTATTGGAGAGTTATTAGAAAATTCAAAGCGACAGGTGGACTCCATTGTGAACTCTATCGAAGACAAAGTGGAAAAAGGACATACCTCCAGCACCATGGCTAAAGAATCCTTCGACTTGATGGCCGGAGAATTGAGAAAAGTAAGCCAGCATATTGTCGGAATCGCCAGTGCCAATGACGAACAAGAGCAAGGACTCAATGAAGTGGCTAAGGCCATGGAACAACTTAGTATGGCCACTTCCACAACTGGAACAAGAGCCGAGGACGTGGCAACCCTTGCGAAAACTATTAAATCTCAATCCGAGGGACTGAATGTTCATATTGCACGAATGAAAATGGACAAAAAGAACAAGAGGAAACCGTCGAAAAGCTTTAATCCCTTAGCAGCACTTTCTGAGAACGATACTTCCTCCAGCACAGCTTCGGTTGAAATTGAAGCCGCACCCTCTGTAGGCTCAAATGTTGAAGAGGAAAACTTACCTAGCCTGAGCGAATTAGCCGATATGCTAGTGGGAAAATTCGGTGGCCAACTTAATAAAAGTGGTGTTGATAAAAGCCAGCCGGATGAAGACGATGGGTTGACTACAAGTAAAGACAACTCCAATAAAAGCGCATAGCGAGAAGGTATAAATGTCCACATTTAATCCTGAAGAAGAAAAAATTGTGCTCACACTTGTAGGCTATTTAACTGGCAACACAATGATGAAAGAGCACAGAAAAAAACATATGCTCACAGCTGTTAACCAGAGAATCACAAAGGTCGCTGGTGGCAGTTTGCGCCGATATCTTTACATGCTCATTCAGAACGAAAGCGAACTTCTGGAATTCCTCTCCTCTACTACCATTCATACTACATTTTGGTTTCGTGAACGACCACACTTCCGAACTATTGAGCAGGACATAAAAGATCGCAGACCAAAGCATGTTAAGATATGGAGTGCCGGATGTTCTTCAGGGCAAGAGGTTTACTCTTTGGCCTTGATGCTAGAGAATATTAAAAAGAATGGATTCCGAGAGATGACCTATCACATTACAGGCAGTGATATTGACCGCATCTCTATCAAAAAAGCCAAAAAGGGACATTACCCTATTAAGGAAAAGGAAAAGATACCCAAGGAGTACCATTCTCATCTTATTACAGATGGAGATACCTTTACTTTTAAAAAAGAAATTATGAGAAATACGGCATTTGTATTTTCTAACCTGTTAAATTTTGAAAAGTTCGACCTCATCAAAGAATCTAATTATGTGTTGTGCAGAAACGTTTTGATTTACTTTACCCCACAGACCGTCGTGGAGGTTGTAAATTACATGGGTTCCATGTTAGCTGACCAAGGTCACCTATTTCTTGGACATAGTGAATTTGTCATCGAGCCACCCAAAAAACTCGTAGAACTGGGGGGCAATAAGTTTTGCCGTGATGACAGCGCTTCTGCCTCACAAAGAGCTAGTGAAAAACTTGAAAACATAAAAAACGCACCTGTTCGCAACCCAAAAGTTCTAGTCATAGAAGACTCAAAAGCTGTGAGTGAGTTAATTAAAAAGCATTTAACAGCAGAATCTTTCGACGTTACCGTTGCCGATACTGGAGAGGCCGCCGATTCCGCGGTAAAACAAGGACACTTCGACATTATTACCCTAGATTTAAACCTACCTGATACTCATGGATTAGATTGGTTAAAGAAGCAAAGAAAGATGGGCCTTAAAACCAATGTCATTGTTGTGAGCGAAATTCGAGAAGACGAAGCCAGCCAAAATATCAGTCTATTTGACTATGGAGTACAAGATTATATTGAAAAAGGCTCTCTCAATGAGGGGATGTCCATTCTAGTGGATTCCCTAAAGGGTCTAACTGAAAGAGATAGCGGTAACCTGAAAAGTCAAAATTTAACAACAAGAAAAGTACTCACGGCTGAACAGCTAAGTGAGTACAGATCACCACAACTTATCGTTATGGGTGGCAGCACCGGCGCTATTCCCGTTTTTCAAAATATTTTTACGCAATTACCAGAAGACTGCCCTCCCATTGTTTTAGTTCAACATATAAACCAAAAGTTTGCAGGCAAGCTCTACGATACCTTGCTAGAAAAGTCCGCTCTAAAAACTGCAGAGTGTAGAGATGGAGAGACATTGAAACGAGGCTATGTCTATATGGCCAAAGACTATCGCCATGTTGCTGTTGAAAAGACGGGTTCCCGGCAACTCTCACTGAGCTTCTCTACCGAAGACCCCAAGTTTGGACACAAACCCAGTGTGGATCATTTGTTTCGCTCAGCAGCCAAAATAAATATTCCAATGGCAGCAGTAATTTTGACGGGTATGGGAAAAGATGGATCTGAAGCTCTTGGAGCCATCCAAAGAAAAGGCCACTTTACCGTTGCACAAGATCAACAGTCCTCTGCTGTATTCGGGATGCCCGGAGAGGCCGTTAACAAAGGCTTTGCCGAAGCCATAGCTAGTCCGCTTGAGATATCGCAAATGCTGAAAACCTTAATAAATCCAGAAAGATTGAAAAAGAAAGCGAGCTAAGTGTAGCTCCATCAGACTTTAATGAGACTCATTGATTCCACCCGATCAAAATCATTCAACCTCTCGATGAGTCTCAATTTCTCAAAATCATCTGTATAGTCGCCCACTATTCTGGCTACGGGCAACCAACCAATTCGCAACGAAGAGTCGCCCCAAGTGTAACCCAGTCTAGAAAACTTCTCCGAATTCTTCTCAAACCACTTTTGAATAGCCCACCATTTACTCTCAACCACTTGTTCTGAATGCGTTGGACCAAACCAAAAATAGCTATCAGCACTTATGTTTTCCAAAGGCAAGATGTGATCGTCTGCCGCAAAATCATCTTGAGCCAAAAATAATTCATAAAAATGGCGCCCCACCTGGCAATAGTTCACATAGCAGGTACCGAAGTCTTTTTTAATGGTAAAGTGCTTTTCATCATCAGATCCAATTGGAGTTCTAAAATTATTATTCCACGTAACAAGTACATTCGCGCAAGGTACTCCCACATTTTTTCGTGCAAAGGACGATCTTTGTACCCCTTCCAGGGCATGCAAAATATTATTAAATTCTTGCCAGGCGAGATCGCTTTGTTCCGTAATTCTAGAAGCTACATGGTGACTGTCGGCAAAATGTAGATGTAAACGATTAACACTTTTTTGAAGATCTTTGATATCAATGGATTCTGTTATTAACTGAGGGTGAATAGAATTTAATTTCTGAATAACACTTTCCAACTGAGCCACTAATTCACGAACCTTCTCTTCGTCATTAGCATGGAAGTTCTGCACTAAATGACGTTCTCTTATAGAACTCTCGGCCTGAGCCGAGCTCAGAGCTCGAGCCCATTTTTGAGCCGCGCTATGAGAAAGCACCTCAAACTCCACATCTGCAGTTGCGCCGGAACAATTAGTCAATGTAAGTCTCAAAATCATATCTCTATCCATTCCTTTCAGATACTAGGATTTGCTGGCATTCACCAGCGTTAGAGCTAGCCCCCCCAACGACGCATGCGTTGCGTCAATCACTTCCTCCAACAAAAGCCAGACGCAGTATAAGTGCTTAGAGCCCTGTTCAGTGAGAGTATTTATAGAAGCATTGACGGACCAACTATAAATAAATATGTGATCTTATTGAGTCGTTAAGAAGTAGAAACAAGTAAGGATTTTGAATGTTTGGTCAAATCGATAAGATCGATGAAATGAAGGATAAACTCAACGATGTCTCTCCCTCATTTTGTATGGCAAAGTGGATGCACGTGACTATGCACCTTTTAACTGGCCACACCCACTCTTGTTATCTACCACCCACTCATAAAATTCCATTGGAAGAAATTAAAAAAGATCCCACGGCCTTACATAATACCAATCATAAAAAGCAAATGCGTAAAATGATGAAAGAAGGCCAACGACCCGAGGAATGTGGAATCTGCTGGGGTGTTGAGGATTTACCAGGCAATCACTATTCGGATCGTCATTATCGCGGTGTGGACGATTGGACGATGCCATTTTTCGAAAAAGTAAAAAACATGAATTGGGATGAAAACATCAATCCAACTTATGTTGAAGTTAGCTTTTCAAGTGCATGTAACTTTAAATGTTCTTACTGCTCGCCGGCAGTGAGTACGGAGTGGATGAAAGAAATCAAGCGCGAAGGATCTTATAAGTTATCAGATTTAGAGCATCAATATCTTCCTTGGTTTGAAGATAACGGGCAGATGCCCATTCCAGAGGATGAAAATCCCTACCTGGAGGCCTTTTGGAAGTGGTGGCCCGATTTAATTGGTGATCTCATGCATTTTAGGATTACTGGTGGTGAGCCTCTTTTGAGTAAAAATACTTTCCGAGTTCTCGAATGGCTTCGAGAGCACCCAGCTCCCCAGCTCAACTTATCCATCAATAGTAACCTGGGTATTCCAAAGTCACTCAATCAAAAGTTTATCGACGCCATGAAAGACATCATGGAAAATGATAAAGTAAGATCTCATATTTTACACACAAGCTTAGATGCTTGGGGTGCACAAGCGGAATACATCCGATCCGGCTTGAAAATGGATCGATTCATGGAAAACTTAGACGCTTATATGACCCAAATTCCAAATGGCTCTATTGCTTTTATGTCTACTTTTAATAATTTAAGTGTTGTTGGCTATCAGTCCTTTCTGGAGCAAATTTTAGAAATGCGCCAGAAATACAACAATGACCATAGAGAGGTTTTACTAGACATCCCTCACCTACAGGCTCCCCATCATCAATCCTGCCAAATCTTAACCCCGGACTTTATCGACTATATGGAAAGCCATATAGATTTTATGAATAAATATAAAAATGAAAAGACCGGATTTAAAGATGCTGAAATCTATAAAATGACCCGCATCATGGAGTGGATGAAAGAGGAAAAAGAATCCGAATGGTTAGAAACTCACAGAAAAAACTTCTATCTCTTTTTCAACGAACATGACCGTCGTCGAGGGACTGATTTTTTAACAACCTTTCCCGAAATGGACATGTATTGGAGTTACTGTAAAAACTTAGCTCTTGGAAAAACAGCTCCGCCAAAACCTCTACCCCAAAAGAAAAAGGGCTTTTTCAGAAGTTTTTTTGAAAGGGCCTAATTGGATGAGTTTTCTAATTATCTTTTGTTGCATTGGTTTTAATCATCCATTGTCGAATAAAGCGCAAATCTAACTCTTTTAATCCGTATAAAATAAACTCGCAGTCCACCTTACCCTCACTGATCTTGTTATTATAATTGCATACTCCCTGCAAGGTTATCTCCTGCTTTGGATCATCTGGAAGCTGGAATCGAAATCTTCGAACATCTCCAATTCGAATCTCCCTATAATAGTGAAACGCCAGATGTATTTCCGATACAGAATGAATTTCAATAGGCAAAGCTGTATCTATCTCAAAATCACCTTCTCGACACTTTCTTCCAAAATCTTGTCCCTCTTTAATTTTCCATTCCGGGAAAGCTTGTCGGAGCTTTCTAATAAAATAAAATCGATCCAGAGGATAAAAAAAGTGATCATCAAATCCATCCAACGCTTGCATTTTCTCAAATGAATTCACAAAACCGCTACTACTTATAAATAACTTCTTGCGCTTATCGGCAGAAACTTCTTCATAAACTTTATGTAATTCTGAATCCTCACTAAGAACAGACTCAAACAGCATCCAACCATCTAAGTCTCCATTGGACTTTACTTTTTCATACTCTTCCATACTGGAAACATGAACCACCTTCACACTGTCATATCTCTCCGAGATATATTGAGTCGCATTGGAAACAAGTCCGTCATCCGTGCAAACCACCGCCAAAATCGATTGTGCTTTGGAGCTACTCGCTTTGTCGAAAGCCATTTCATAGCTATCTGAGGCTTGTAAAATATCTTTTCGGATTGCATTGAGATGATCTTGCGACACACCAAAGAAACTAAAAGAGCTTTCAAAAAGACCGTTTTCTTGAGGCCTATTGGTGTAGCATTGCGCAAAGACAAAGTGATTGGGCGGATCTCCAAAAACCTTACCTAAATATTTTGCCTTTCGACCCACGGCAATTTCTCTCTTAGATAAAGTCCTAAACCCCAACTCCGTCAGTCTTTTAATATGAACCGACTTGAGCATCTCAATTTCGACCGAACATTTATGAGTGTAAAGATCCGTACTAATTGGCGCATTCCCATCAAACGCCGCTTTTATAAAACCTTTTAATGTCATTGGATCAAAGGGAGTAACTATCAAATTACGAATATATGGACTTAGAAACTTCTTCATCTCCACATCTTCGGGAGTGGAATCTGTCAAAAGAAAGCCGGGGGGATTTTCCTCGTCCCCCAAAGGGGTATTAAGGAGCATCTTTTGCATTTTCTCAAAAATGCCTACATCTAAATGGGCAATCGACTCCACATCTAAAACGAATAGTCTAATTTTGAAGCTATCAGGTTTGTCGCCGGAAAAATATTTTTCCACCTCTTCCTCTTCAAAGGAATCATTTAAAAATTTTTTAATGATTTGCGCGGCCTCACCGGTGTCCTTAATTCTCAAACAAAGCAGATCCGAGCTATAGGCAACTATAGCCTGCTCCAATTCATGGAAAATTTGATCTGAAGGCTGTACAACAAAAACAATTTCCAAAACGGATTTATCCTTACATGAAATTAATGTCTATTTGAATTGTCTTCAAAAAAGTCAAAATCTACGCTTATGGCCGCACAAAAAACTATTACTTTTTTAAGAGTATCCCATTCCGAATAGCTAAGGTCCACACCGAAACTATCAGAATCAGTGAACACTTCCTTGAAAACTCCCGTCCACTTCTTCGAAATGGATCCGATTTCTTTTCCTCGTACATCAAATATCTTAAAAGTCCAAATCCGCCAAATTGGCGCATTAATTTGCGCGAAAACCATTTGGTTAAAGTCCATTAAATCATATTTTTTTCTTAGCAATCCGAATCGTCTATGAATACTTCCGATTCTCGTACCATGTGAATCCGAGATAAAAAGATCCGAAAACATCCAAAAAAATTTCCTCTCTAACCGAAGAATGGGAACATTTGATTTATTGTAGACAGTGATTTTAAAAGGCCTATGTGATCTAAAAACGGTTCGATTTAAGAAACCCCAGAATCCACCAGATTCTTCGATAACCGCCCCATGATATTGCCCTGAAGAAGTTAGGATTTCATACTTATTTTTTGTTTCAAAGTTTAGAATCAACTCGCCCATTTCAAGCTTTTGTTTAAGAAAAAGCTGCCCCTGTCCAGCAACAATGCTGGATATGGCTTCAATAGATTTCTCATCAGGTCTTCGTATTCTCATTGAATGTGGCGAATAATTTCTCATACTTCATTCTAGCTTTCCTCAAAAACCTGTCTAGTCCAATTTTATCTATAGGAATTGACCTGACACCCTCTCTCTACAAGACTCAAAGGTTAAGGGGGGTTCAATGATGTTCAGTCGACTTTTCATTGTAATCTTCATCTTCTATTCCAGAGTAGTGTTAGCAGGACCACTTGAATCTCAGATCAATCAGTTGATCAACCAATCCAACCTCCCCACCGATAACTTAGGACTCATCATTAGTAAGGTTTCTGACGGAAACTTTGAGCCCGTATTCTCTCTCAATTCAAATCAACTCTTTATCCCTGCATCCGTCACTAAGTTGGTAACAGCCACCGCCGTTTTGGATAACATGGATCTAACCACACGGTTTAATACTCAACTTTTCATTAACGGCAGCGTTGAGGGAGATCTTCTGCATGGTGATGTCATTTTAAAGGGAGGTGGAGATCCCAGTTTCATTTCAGAAAGCCTTTGGAATCTAACTAACAATTTCTATAGAAGTGGAATACGAGAAATCAACGGCAACATCATCGTTGATGAATCTGTTTTCGATGATGAGTATATTGATAGCGGCCGTGAGCCCGCAAACACTGACGCCGCCTATGCAGCCCCTTTGAATGGAGCTATGTTAAATTGGAACAGCTCTGGAATTTTTGTAAGACCTGGCGCTCATCCCGACCAACCCACTTTGGTATACACAGATCCCGATTCAGAATATTTCGAGATCGACAATCAATCGACAACGGTAAGAGGAGATCGCTCAAATATTTCAGTTCGAAGAACGAGCGGTGATTTTTTTGACAAGGTCGTTATCAGGGGTACCATAGGAGTCGATGCCTCCGAAGTGGTTAGATATAGATCCATCACAAAGCCCTATCTCTGGATAGGAACTCAGCTTAAAACATTTTTATCCCGAAGAGGTATCCGCGTTAATGGGGAAGTCATTAAAGGAATAAATCCAGAGTCTTCACTATCAATCGCACAGGTCTCAAGCGCCTCACTCTTTGAAATCGTCAAAGACCTATTGAAGTTTTCCAACAACTTAATCGCTGAAGCATTGACCAAGCAATTGGCTGTTTTCTCAGGTGAATCCCCGGCCACTATGCAAACAGGCCTTGATGTCATTCGCGATTTTCTCTTTGAAATAGGTGTATCTGATGCCGACTACTCTATATCCAATTCCGCTGGCTTGAGTCGGCGGAATAGATTCACCCCTGATTCTATACATTTCCTACTTAAACATATTAAAAGTCGTTCAGATATCTCCCCAGAGATCATTGCAGCACTTCCCATAGCAGGGGTAAATGGAACCCTTAAGAAAAGGATGCAAGACTCCCCAGCAAGAGGGTATGTCAGAGCTAAAACAGGTACCCTTACGGGAGTTGTAGGACTGGCCGGATTCGTAAAGACCGCGCATCAAGATGAGTTTATCTTTTGCTATTTCTTTAATGGAAATACACGGTATCGAGCTCGCGCCACCCACCTGTTTGATGATATTGGTGAAGCTCTCTATCTCAGCGAACATTATTAATTGAAAAATTAATTTTCACTCTTTAAAAACATAGATCCTGTAGGTGTCTCAGAACCACCCTTTGGCTCTAGTGTGATTTCAAATGAGTCTATGCTTTCAGGCTTTGATTCTGGCAGCTCTGCAATTGGATGAAAATGGCCTTGCCCCTCTTGAACGCCGAACAATATTACGTTTATCGAGCTATCCTCACCCTTTCTATTTAACCATAGTTGATACTGTTTGTCCGGGTTTGTCGGTGCTAAACCGATGACTTGAAGCACACCTTTTTTGGTGTCCGGATTCCAAAATACTTTCCCCATACTTATTGATTGATCAGCGGATCCTTTTAAATCTACAATTTCTAATCCGGGCTGCCCCAGAAACTCCAAAACCTTCTTTTCATATGAGTTCACGGCTTCAAGATATTTCAATTTTGTCGTCTGTGATTTCATTCTATTTTGAAGCGTATCTACTTGCTCCTGCAATGTATTTAATTGAAGTTCCTGCTCCGAAGCTTGGAAGAACTGAAATCCATTCAACGCTAATAACACCACCACCACGGCCACTAATATACCCGTCGCCGGCGAAAACTTTCGATCTAACTTGAATTTAACCGGCTCCGACTGATCAGACATCTTATCTTTTTTCGAAAACCTTGCTTTAACTCTAGTAAAGAACCGTTGCATCTTAAATTTCATACTCGCCTTTTCTTTGGCCTCTTCCTCAATTTTTTCCGCTTCGAACCCAGCAAATGTAGCTTCGCTAATTTGGGCCATTATTTTTTCGAAAACTTGAGCTGACGGCTCCTGCCAATCTATTGCTCCGGATAGTAAGTTCGCTGAACGATAAAACATTTGATATGTTTCTAAAAATTTTGCTTCTCCACTATCTAAGGCCTGATAAAAGGTTTCAATATCCTTTGTATCGGCCAAAGAACCCATAACATAGAGAGCGCAAAGCTCTTCAAACTGTTCAAGCTCCAACTGGACCCCCATTCATAAGGTCTGCAATTGTCTTGAGCGCTAAACGAGCAAGAGGCTTCACCGCTTCATTCTCAATCTTTAGCTCTTTCGCAATCTCCTTTTCAGATTTACCCATAAAATAACCATATTGAAGTACATCTCTTTGATCTTCTGGCAACCCAAGTAAAGCCTCACGAATGATTTCCCTTTTTTCTTTTAACAGTGAAGTTACAATGGGTAGAGCCTCATTTTGAGGTAATCGATCCAGGAGTTCGTCCTCGTCAATAGTGATAGAATCCCTATTTGCTGAAACGGCTCTCATACGCTCAATAGCTCGGTTTCTAGTAAGTGCTATTAGCCATGAAAATGGACTACCCTTTTCTCCATCAAACAAATGGGCTTTCTCCCAAATGACCACAAACACCTCTTGCAAAACCTCTTCAGCAAGGGGTTGAGTCTTAACAATAGTTAAAATGCTACTAAACAATACTCCCGAATAGCGATGATAGAGTTCTGTCATTGCAGCCGAGTCTCGATCGGCAATTCTCTGCAATAGGATCTGTTCTTGATGAATAGCAAACCTCCACGAAATCAATCCCTATTTTCTCAGGTCCCTAATCCTTCCGTCACCCCTAGCAAGCCCCTTTTCGGACCTTGGTACTCAAAGGCATTCACTGCATTCGTGTAGGACAAATAAATTAGATTTCATTTGTATTAGGATTCTTAAGCGAAATCAATCACTTGGACTTGGCTCTATTTTAGATGAAATTGAAATTCATCGTAGACATTGCTAATCGATCTTAGCTTTAAATTCAGTTGCCCTTGGCCTTTTGGTCTTTTGATGACGTAGTAGTCATTTTCGGGTGTCATCACTAGCGTTTTAACCTCTGACCCTAAATACAAACTGGCTTCGATTCCATAAAGAGATTCTTTTATATCTACGGTTTTATGGCCCACCACATAGACCTTCAAGGATGTATCACCAGGCACTAATTTCACTGAAAACAGCTGACCTTGCTGAGAAAACCCTGTAGCTGCTTCATTCATTGAAGGCTGGGAATGAGCCGATAATAGATATAAATTTGTTATTATAAAAATTAATACGAACTTCATTCCCATTCTCGTTTCTTAATTAAAGGGGCTAAACTCAATGGACCCATTGTCCTCAGAACCAGAAGTTCCATCCATCCCGTGGCAGGCAAAACAAGTAGAAGTCACTTGATTCATATGTTGAACCACTTCTAAATCTTCACTTCTTGATAGAATCTCAATTTTTTCTGCACGTTGAATAATTTCAGAAAAAAGCTGAATGCTATCTTCTCCATGAGTCATGTTTCTATCTTTTAAATCTTTGGCCACCCTGCCCAACTCATTCGCTACGGAAATGATAGTTGCAAAATTGAAGTTTTGTAACTGAGTCGCTGAATAGAAGTAATCCACAGCTGAAAGCATTGCGAACATATTTTTACAAACATACGGGCTTCTATCAGGTGCTGGAGTATTACAAGTCTCCACAATCATTGACCAATTTACTTTATAAATCTGATCCCATCGATGGCCACTAGAAGGTTGTGCTGAATTATGACATCTCTGACAGGTACTTTGAATGTTGTTGGCATAGGTTAATGCTTCAACCCGCTCATCCAATGCCGCCTCGGAAAGCTGCGCTGCCAGCGCTCGCACTTCATTTAAATCTTCAAGATGTCCGCTGTCAGATCTTTGAACTAAAAGATGAGAAACCATGGATTCAATGTCTTCTCCCAAGTTTTTAAGCATCTCAAAATCCACACGCATCAAATCTCTTTGTTCTCCCAAAAGATGAACGTTGGATCGAAGGTGGCGCATCGTCTTACAAACAAGTGTATCCCGAAAAGGATCCGCACAATCAAACGGCATGGTTGGCATTTGATCATTTACGGCACCCATTAAAAAAAGACCCGACAACACAAATAGAGTTGCTGTGATTAGTTTCTTCATTCTTACCCCCAAAAGTATGCCCTGTTGTAACTCTTTTCATTTAGTTCGCAAGGCTAAATTGACAAAATATTGAGAACTACTTTATTGGGTCACAAAGTCAGTGGTTGATTTTAAGTTTGAGACTTTCTGACCGGAATTACTCCATATTAACAATGAAATAGCCCTCGTACTCATCCCGTAACACTTTTCGTGCCATGACTTCTGGCATTGATAAAAACGCCGTGGAAAGCAGATCACAAGTGGAAGCCTTGGGCCCTACCACTGACACAGTAGGTCTACTCGCGGGCTGCAATTTTATAGGGTCAATAACGTGATGCCATTTTCGATCCGCCGAGAAATAGTTGTGTTCACCACTGGAGGTTGAAAGGGACTGATTCATTAGGGTTAAGTTCTTTGTTCTACTTGTATCTAAATTGCGCACTACCACCTGCCAACCCTGCCCACGTATGGCGTTGCCATGAGCTCGAATGTTCCCTGAAAAGTTAATAAACCAATTTCTTTTTCCCCATAATTGAAGCCGATCCGCAACTTTGTCGACGGCATACCCTTTGGCCACTCCGTCTAAAGTCACCTTCATCTTTTTGTTTCGGAGATGTATCTCATTGCCTTCGACTGGAGATTTTCGGGGCATTGCCATGGCCTCAAGCAATCTTTCTCTTTCTCTTAGGCCATAACCGTCAAAACCTGATCCTCTTGTTTTCATTATCTCTAATGCAGGAAGAACCCCAATATTAAAATATCCTCGAGTCTTTGAATAAGCTCGATGGGAAATATTTATTAACTCTTTAAAATCGTGGCTCGATACTTTTAGAAGCTTGTCTCTATTCAGACGACGAATCCCGGAGTTCTTTTGATAGAGACTCAATTCGGCTTCTAGGTTATTTAGAAGAGCTTGTATTTCCGTCCAATGGGTTGGACTCAATTTTTCGTCGCAAGACTGAACCCACTTGATGTGAATAAACGTACCCATCGACGGCAGAGTCTTTTCAACATAGCAATTCTGTGCCCCCTGAGCTGAACCAGCCCCAATAAGAAAGCACAAGGCTATTAAAAACTTCATTGCTACTGGTTACCCTCTAGAACAATCCACTCAGTGACTAAATCCAAGGCGCGATCACCCTCCCGCCAGATGGCTCGATGCCGGCTCCCTACTGATTTTGTGTAAAAGGAACTCCTATCCGGAAAACCCGGTACTATTCTACTTTTAGCATCATTGTAGCTTTGTATTTTTCGAGGATGGCACATCATACAGTCCGCTTCCACCAATGGCTTTATGTTGGACTGATAAAACTCTTCTGGAGTTAAGGAAGGCTCTTCGACTGGCGGATCATCTATAGAAGGATCTTCATCCCCCGGGAAATCGCCAATAGGCTCTGGATTGATATCTTCACCCCCAGGGTTTTGATTTTTTCTCGAGTCCGGCTTCTCATCCTCGATAACTTCCTTTTTAGTCACATCGCCTCGATCGAAAGGCCCATGCACTGAACAACCAGCTAGTAAAAAACCTATTATGATCAAGAATGAAGGCTTCATAACTTTTCCTTTACAAACTCACTAAAAAAGTAAGAAGCCTTTCTTACTCCTTCGGAAATGTATTCCGAAGTATAAGTAGCCCCACTGACCCCATGAATTTCTTGTCCTGGATAGACTTTATTCTTAGAATGGGACTTTCCTATGAATTGGTCTAAAAAGCCCCGTTCCTTGGCTTTTTGTCCTCTATCTTCGTTAAACTCTAATAGCTCTATTGCGCTGACCAGACCCTCACGGGAAAAACATACACCAATTTGCATAGGTCCCTCTTTACCTCTTTGAGGAATAACGGTACAGGCGCTTTCAATTTTATCTTCATCGGACTTTCCAAAATAGAAGGCCACTGAACTGTCCTCCGCATTCTCTGCCAACGCCTGCATTCTTTCTTTTTGCTTGCCGTCCACCTTAAATTTTTCTTGAGTCAACTTTTTGTAACTGGATAAGTTATTTTTAAGAAAAGACTTTTTTGACATCAATTGCTCTGCCAACACAGGCAATGATAGAAAAATTAATAACACCCCAATATATCTAAACACGAGTCATCTCCTTATTTTTTATGAGGTCACGAAATACCACCCACCAAAGCGCGGAAAAGCTAATAAACATCAGCATGCCTGCAAAGGCCGTCAAATAAGCGAATTTTGGTCCAAGAAACCGAGTGGCTAAAAAACTTAAATTATCAACAACAACGGTAAAAAAGGGTAAGCCTACAAGCCAACATTTCGCTGTAGAACTCACAGAACTAAATAAAGCCAAAAGGCATAGGCCAAAAAAGAAACTCGTCATTCCAAATAAATGAAAATGCCCCTCTGCCACCAATGATTTTAAACTGGGTCGAACGACGATAGGTGCTTCTTCTGCATCCATCTCCTCAAATGAAAAGGATTCCTCTCCTTCATTTTGCACCTCTGAGACCTCAATCACTTTATCCGATCCATAATAGTGAATCATTATATCCTTAGGTGTTAAGCCTACCACCAACGCGATGTTAAGCAGGGCATAAGCATAAGCTAAACTCAATGCAAACAGATACCCCAAACCCATTACCTTAAAAGGCTTCGGTAGGTTTTGTAATTGAATCTCAGAAATACTCATTTTCTTCCCGCCTAAAAGTCAGCACTGGCCATAAACCGCAAAATATCATTATCTTCTTCATCTTCGGCTTCCAAGTTCCATTGATGCTCTAGCATAAAGCGCAAAGAGCGCACTCGCTGTATATAAGCTAAAGACCAAGTCTTCTTATCGTTTTGATCCACGAGCCGACTATCATTGTCGTAAGTCCCATAACGTAACCTCAGGCTTTTCTTATTGAGCCCATTGAGTTTCGCCTGGAAATAGTCACCTTGCTTTTGAAAGTTACTCGTATCCGTATCCAGTATATCCACTAACGAGACCCCAGCTTTAAGATCAACCGTCGTCACCCAATTGCTCTGCAAATTGAGAGAATAACTGGCATCCAGTCCGTAGGAGTGCAAGTCCGAGTTGGGGCGCCATTCAGTGTAATAATAGGATGCTCTCATTTTCGATCGATGATTCATTAAATAAGTGAACCTGAGACCTCCGCCCTGCTGAGAATCGTCAGAGGGCAAATTGAGTTCCGGTTCATTGGAGCCGTTCAAAGAGGTAACCCCACTCACCATATAGATATCACCTTCGTAACTGGATCCTTTATACTTAAAGTTGAAACCTTTTTCCGCCCAAACGTTAGGGTACATAATTCCAGACCCATTAAAATTGACATTACCTCCATAAATATGGTGGTACTGATCCGTCTCACCATAGGGCACAATGATCTTACCGAACTCCAATCCCCAATTGGAATGAAACTGGTGAGAGACAAAATAAAAAGTCTCGCTCACAATCTCTCCCATAAAACGAGTCTTAGGGTCCGTCTGTGCAGAAAGGAAAACAAGAAAGTGTTGTTGTTTGAACTCACTATTCGTGGTCACTTCTTTTCGATCATAGGGAGAGAACTCCGTAGACACAGAAACCTTACCAAAAAACTTCAAGTGGCTAGACGGTCTTTCTTTAACGACGGGCCTTGCCGGCTCGCTATCCAAGTCATCAAAACTAAACTCCGCCTCATCGGCCATGGAAAGCGAACCCAATGCTATCGCAAATAGAAAGGGAAATACCAAAAGCAAAAGTGGCTTCACTGAGTGACCCCATCTTCTTCTGTCCATTTTGACTTATGAAGCAATGCCTCAACGAGAGTCGGCAGAATATAACCGTAACGAGTGTTTTGCTTAGCTTTAGTTTTAATTTCTTCGGATAATGGTTCATCAAAACTTAAAGTGGTGGGTTCAAAACCAAAGTCGTTAAAAGTCCTAGGCCGAGAATTCAGTTCCGGAGACCAAAGAAAGTCCGGATGAGCTAAATTATACCACTCACCGCCAACAATATTCCCTTCAGCATCTAACTCTAAATCATAAGTGTATCTTACCCAGACCACATTATCTTGAGATCGATCCACCTCAGATTGATAGGCACTGATTTCAGAAATGTACGCCAAGTCCATAATTACACCAACAACACTTGCCATAGCTTCTGCTCGATGATTTGCAAAAATATCATCCGTTAAATCTACACGATCCACTTTAGCTTCCGCTAAGGTCTCCACTGGACGCATAAGATTAGGGTTAAAGTAACGATAAGAATAGGCGTAAACCGGTTGATTCCAAACCTGATAGTCATAAGTGGCATCCATGATAAAGCTTTTTCTCGCTTTACCAATCTGATTCACTACAATGGTGTGCCAGTTACCCGGATTGGTATCCAAACACTGAGGCTCAATCAAGCGTCCTTCTTCGTCTAATTCCGGCTCTTTCTCGTTACATCGTCCACCTAGGAAACGAGTTCTGTATTGCCCTTCGGCCCACATAAATGAAGCAAGACCACGCAGTTCTGCTGGATAGAATTTTAATGTCTGACCCTCAGCCGTTTTAAACTCCACAGATTTTACGGGTCGCGGGGACAAATAAGCCGCCGGTGCCCAACCATGACAGATTCCCATCCAAGTCTCTACTTCACCGCGGGCATCAAAGTAGTACTGACCCTGTTTCCACATTTTCTCCGTTAGTGTCCCCTCAGATCCCACTAAAAGATCATACTTCTCAGAAGTACTCAAAAGCGCCGAAGCATTATCATTCTGTAATACTTCGCTCACTGGTGATGAGTGAGTATATTCTTTCTTTGCCAACCAGCCCTCTGCATTCATAAAACTTGGATCAAAGGGACGAGAAGCTAGAATACCATTGGCTATTGGCCAGTAGTCTCCAGACCATGGAGAGTCATTCAGCTCAGCACTCAACAATTCTTGCTGATCCATAGCTTCCAAAGAGTGAAGAACTTGGTCAGAAGGAAGGTCAATAATTGCTTCAATAGTACTTGCCGGCAATCCTTCGGAAAGCATGCCCACATCTCCAGAACTCCATATGATCTTCTGCCGATAAAAATCTCGATTTATTGGTGCCACGTTTCTCGTCCCGCCACTGTGAGAAAGTGATCTCTGCATGTATTCGATGGGATTATCTTTAAATGCTTTTAAGTCCGCCTCTATGTCTGACAATCCCCAAGCCGGTCCCGCTAAAAAAATAATTAAAAATACTAATCCGTAACCCCTCATGGTTTCCCCTTTTCAATAATTGGATGGCATGGCCTGCAAGTTAGGTGCTCAGTGAGAACTAAACAAGTTCACTTAAAAGCCGCCGCAGTACAGCGAATGAGACTATATGTCCGTTTCATTGAGTCATTTAATCCGACTGTGATGCTTTGCAGCTCCAAAAGGGGATTGGCACCTTTTTGCCTGGGGTGCTATGCCTAAGCATGCCGTCTAAAAGTTTTTTTCACGACCCCATTTATGGACATGTTTTTCTCAATGGCTTAGAGCGCGCGCTCGTTGACACCATAGAGTTTCAAAGGCTTCGATTTATTCGGCAAAACTCACTTTTACATTACGTATTTCCAGGAGCGTTTCATTCTCGCTTTTCACATTCAGTCGGTGTTTGTCACAATGCGAGTAAGATCCTAAGACAACTTTTTCCACAAAATGAGAATCATGAGTCCAACTACTGTTTACAAGTGGTTCGTGTTGCCAGTCTTCTACATGATGTTGGGCACGGAGCTTTTTCCCATCTCCTGCCTCATGTGGTGATTGGAGATCAAGGATTTTTACCTTCTTTAAAAAGTGTTTTGGAGCATCCTGAGAAATGGAATTTGGAATCTCACGATGACGACCCCTTAACCGCCGGCATAAAAGAATATTTTGATGGTGAAGAAGATCATCCTATTGAGCATGAAGCCCTATCCGTTTTAATTATCAAGAGAATGTTCCACGAAGTGGAAAGTGAGCTCAACGAGGAGTTAATGCAGATCCCTCTTGCCACATGGATTCAAGATGTTTCAGCCATGATTCTTTACTCCATCCCCACTTCTTCGCAATTTGATACTGCGGGAATAGAACTCATAAATCAAAATTTAGAGCATATCCCAAAAATTGAATCCTCCCAGTTAGTGGAAGGAAACATTCCCGCCAATTTGAAGAGTATCTTAAGTTCACTCGTTAGCGGGACAATTGATGCGGATAGAATGGACTATATGCTCAGAGACTCTAGAGAGTGTGGAGTGAATTATGGTTTGTATGATTATGATGGCCTTATTTCGGCTTTAAAAATTGTTGTGGATGATAATGAATTGGCGTTGGGCTTTAACTCCAAAAGAGTAAATACTTTGGACGACTTTTTATGGAGTCGATACCAAATGTTCAAACAAATCTATTGTCATAAAACCCATAGCGCATACAACTTACTTCTTGAAAGAGCCATGTCCGAATTGGCCGAAAATGGCGAATTACGGTCCCCCGAATCTTTAGATCATTATCTGATGCTTACCGATGATTATGTTATGAGCCGTGTGTTTGAGAAAGCCCAAGATGGATCCACTCAAACTCCATGGGCACAAGCCTTTGCCCGTAGGCGATTACCAAAATTTATTGGTGCTTTTGAGGCGAGTATGACAGACACCATTTGGTCCCTGGAACCCGAAGAGATTTTCAACAAAACTCAGCCGTCCCAACAAACAAAGACACTTAATTTTGATAATGTGGTTTATACTTCTTCAAAAGCAGAAGTGGTTCGCACTCAAGCCGATAGTCGAACCTTACCTATAGCCATTCGCTTCGATAAGTTTTCCCAAACCTACTTTAAAGATTCCTATTTAAATCAATCGGTGTTTTTTCAATCTCAACTCGAAGAAAATTTGCGACTTAAGGAACTAACAGAACGCCTGAATCGTAAACTCATGTTCTTTTTCCGGAATACCCTTTGATAGAACTGAACCAAATCAATAAACATTTAAATTCTGAAGTGCTTTTACTGCAGACTTTCCCGCTACAAGGGCGCACCCATGAAGAACGCCGTCTTTTTCTCAGAGAACAAATCATCACTTGCTTCAAGGACTCCCCCCAATGGGCTGTACCTGAGAATGAGCTTTCTACCTTAAAGGATCTCACTCAGCCGCCCACTTTATCGTCTTATAATTTGAGCCTCTCCCATTCTGGTGATTATGGTGGATTTATTGTGACTGAGAAATCCGTACAATGCGGATTTGATATGGAGTCCAAAGCGCGAATCCACAAAGACCTGATCGCGCGGATTAGTAGCCCCGAAGAAATGGAGGAGTTTGGGGAAGAATATAGGTTTATATGGGCGTTTAAAGAGTCTTGTTTTAAAGCCCTAAATAAAAACATACATTTAAAACTTGTTGTTGAATTACAGTTTTCAAAATTTCAACTCTTTCCCGACGAAATTTGCATAAGCCCTGACATTCGCGTAAATGGTGAGTGTATTCAAGGGGTTACGTCTATTGGCTTTGAGGACGACCGTTTCATTTATGGAATATCCTGCAGAAATATCTCAACTTTGGCCTAGTTCCGCCGAAGAGTTAATTACTAGATGGAGATATACTATGAGCACATTAGAGCGGCGGGGACACAATAGAAAACATATAAGTGGCGTTGAGTTTAAGGAAATGACCTCCTTAGATACCTACAAAGTCATTGCGAAAAATGGCTTCATAGTGGATGCCTCAATCACTGGATTTTTAGTCCACATCCCCAGATCTTCACTTTCTAAAAGTTTAAAATCTGATTTGAATGTAGACCAACTTGTAGGTCAAAGTGTGGCCCTCTATTTACCTCAAATGAATTTGGATTTAGATGGGCACGTGATTCGAGGACAGCATATTGGCCGAGGAGATTTTGAATTGGCCGTCGAGTTTTCAAGAGACGTCCCCGAGTATTGGCGGGAATGCCTAGTGGATCTTCTTCCCAATCAAGATGAATTGGACGCTTTTGAGAAGAATTTTAGCTGATTTAATCTTTAACCCGAGTTGAAAAACTCTTTGTACTTGTACCTCATAACTTTCACTGGTTATGAGGTTTTTTTATGATCTTTCTCGGTGTCTTTTGGACACCGCTGGTGTCATCACATCTGATATTTGCTGCCTTAATTGGAACAAACTGTTCCCCACAGTTGTCTTAAAAGCTGCGGGCCTAAACCCTTCCAGACTCACAAAACAATAATAATCGAGCAATTCTATGGGCTTAGAGAATTATAAATTCTACTTATAATTTCTAAAATTTTTAATGAAAACAGATATTTAACTCGCCACATTGCGTGGCACAGTTCTTGGTGTTAGAAGACCCAATGGTGACAGTTTGCCCCCTTTTTGGGCAACGCCAGATTTGAAAGGATAAGTCTTGAAAAGAACAATAGGGTTAATCATTTTGTTGCTTTCGCCTGTAGCTGTCACCGCAGCAACATCTGCCGAAAATGCTAATGGTACATCCACCGCTACATTAGATAGCCAACAGCAAGTGGAATCGAAATTCAAGATTTCCACAACCTTCTCCTACAGCTCCAATTTGTACGCCGATGGAGAGTTCGAAAAAGCCACAGATTTTGGAATGGATGCCATTCCCTCCTACAAACTGACGGACAAATTGACGGCTTCGGCGCGTATCATCTTAAACCAAGACCTGGCCGGTGTGGGTGATACCACTTTAAATAACATTCGCCTTCGTCTTTCACAAAAATCTTATCCCATTGGCGGCAACTTAAAAATGTCTCCGCGAATCAGTGCCTACTTACCAACAAACGAACGCAATCGCATTGATAAAAAATATTTCGGCGGAGCTGCAATAGGGCTTCTGTTTACAACCGACCAGCCTTTCTTGGGACTTGATTGGTTATACGGCCCTACTCTTAAAAAGGATTTCCACGAATTCGAAACGGATAACTTAAATAGAGAAAATGTAGAGTACGCTCTCTCCCATGGTTTTGAAGTGAGCCGTGCCTTGGGTGACAAGTGGACCCTAGGCTTAGGCGGCACTTATCAAACCGGCCAAACCTATCGGGGCACATTAAAGAATCAATTCGCATTAGAGGAGTATGTCTCCTGCCAAGTGAACAAGACCTTTTCCGTAACGGTAGGACATACCAATGAAGGCAATGCCTTTCGATACGATGGCGTCAGTAACAACATCGAAGTTTACGATGAAGCCACATCAACTGTTTATATGAGTTTAAGCATTAAGAATTAAGTTTTAAGGGGACCATAGGAGTTAATCATGAAGACACTAATAAAAATCACACTGGCCATGGGCTTAGGGATTGTTGGTACGGCTTGTACTAAAAAGAAACCCTACGATACGCTTCCCGCCAATAGCAAAGTCGATGTTCAGGAAGTGGCTACTTTTAAGCCGCAACTGAGTAAAGACTCTTCTCTTGGCATTCAAGCAGAAGACTACATTATGATGGTTTCCAATATTGGTGCCGATCGCATCTCTCCAGCCATCACTTATTATAAAGGCTACTCTGGTAAGGTCCGATTCGATTTAACGGAGGAAGGCGAGTTAAGAGTTGTGTCCATTGCACAAAACTTCACGACAAACCCTCTCAACGACAAAGTGTTGCTGCAGATTCCGGTCACCCATGTGGATTACCGTTGTGCCCAAGATGACTTCGGCAAATGTACAAACACTGAGGAAGAAGACTCTGACAAAGACTGGTACGATAAAAAATATATTAAAGTCGATCTCAACGGCCTTAATAGCACCAGCCCCATGATTGATGTGGAGTTCGATAGCTATTTACGTTCCGGCTGTACTGTTCAGTCTGGCGCGGCAGTTAAAGATTTTATCATTGAGAATAATGGCGATGCCATGAACATTGTGGTGGAAAGAACTTTTACTGTTTTACCAAGCTGCCTTGGCGATAATATCCGCAGCTGGAATGACCTTACCAACCCTCGTAATTTAGTATTTACAACAAAACAAAACTTCTCTTTTGCGAAGCTGAAGGACCTAGTTTCCCCTGACTACCGTCCTATGCAGGCCGCTTTAGCTTCAGCAGGTGGTAACTCCAACGAATTTGGTTTCTTCCTCACAGAAAAACCAGTTTATGATTCCAGTAATAATATCGAGCAAAGAGACATCGAACTTGTAAACCGATGGAATCCTAATAAGAAAAGTATTGTTTACTACTTAGGTCAAAACTTTAATGAGCCTCGAAACAAAGGCCTTAAAGATGCCACGTATCACGCGGCCAACTTGATCAACCACAGTTTGGAAAAAGCCGGAGCAAAGATTCGTCTAGAGCTTCGTGATCCTGATCCAAATATTATCGATGGTGACGTTCGATACAGCCAGGTGCTCTTGGCAGAAGACCCTATCACTCGCGGTCTACTTGGATACGGACCCGTTGTTGCGAACCCTGATACCGGTGAAATACTTACTGGTCGCGTGGCTATGTACTCCGGAATTATAAAAAAGACCATTCGAAATGCATACAACGACGTCATTCAATTGGCGAAGCAAGAAGAAGCGCAACTCACTCCCCAGCAGCAACAACAGTTAATGAGCCAAACCCAAACGGCACGCTCTGATGAGAACATGTCTTTAGCTATGGCAATGGGGTTCAGAGATAACGCTTTAGCTTTTAAAGATCGTATCGATTACGTGCAACCTATTGATCTAGATCAAATCGTAGCTATGCAAGATCAGGACGCCATGATGTTTATTGCCCGCAATGTGGATGGCTTTGGACGCATCAATCCAGATCTTGGAACGGATCAAATCTCTTTGAGCAATTCTTTGTTCCTTGAGCATTTTGAAACTGATAGCCATAAAATCATGCACCGAATTGAAGAAATGAAAGAAGCTTATATAAAACAAAGCTTTTATCCTGTTGAAATGTTCAATGCCCACTCGGCCATTGATGATAAAATTCAATTGATCAAAGAAAAGTATGGCTTAAAGCCTTGGCTTCCAAACACTCCTGAATATGCCGGCGTGTCTCAGAAGTTAAGCGAAGCTGAGAAGCAAGAAATCATAGATCTACTTGTTCCTGCGCTTTATGTTCCAACATTGGTTCACGAATGGGGACATAACCTGGGGCTTCGCCATAACTTTGCCGGATCAACGGACAAGGACAACTGGTATGCACATAAACATGACCACAGTGCCACAGATTTAGAGACTAGCGAGGCTATTGAAGTTAAAGAAGATATCCAGTTTTTCGAAAAACTTGGTATCAAACGTAAGATCGAATACAGCTCCATCATGGACTATGCTTATGGAACTATGAACGAACTTAACATCATGGGTAAGTATGATGTGGCAGCACTAAGATTCGCCTATGGTTTTGCTGTAGACCCTCTTACTGGCGCTATGGAAGACTCGGCTCTTGAGTTTGTAAAGCGCAATGCGGACGGGCAGATTGTTGAAAAAATGGTGGCTTCTAATACACCTGAAGGCAAGCAAGCAGCGTTAGCTGCAGGTTTTGAACTTCGCGACTATGCCTTCTGTACAGATGAAGGTGTTTCGCTCAACGCGACTTGTAACCGCTTCGATGAAGGAACCAACTATTCTGAAGTGTCTCAACACTATATCGACAGCTACGAAGAAAACTATCATCGTCGTAACCTAAGAAATGGTCGCCGCAACTTTGATATTGGTGGCGGAGACATTCAATACTTGTTGCGTACCCGTGAATTGTTCAGAAACTTGAGACTTCCTTTCGAATTCTATGAGTTGATTAAGAATAAGTACAATATCCCTGAGAACGATCCACAGTGGCTTACTGACGAGTTCTTAAGTGATGTAAGACAGGCTGCGGCCAAAGGCGGACGTTTCTTCTTGAGTGTTATTACCACTCCAGATGCTATGTGCCGAATTTCACCTGCCTCCAATCCAACTCAAACCTTCCCAATGGCACCGTTTGTTCCATTAGCACAATTTGGTGACTCTTACGCCCATTGTGGAGAGGTTCAATTGAATCCATTGTCTGGGTTGATCATCTCTGGTCAAGCCGGTAAATCTCTCAACTCCAGAAAGTCTCGTAACAATCCAAGCTCGTATATCGATGAAGTTGATGTTCGTGGAATCTGGATAGATAAGTTACTTGCCGCTCAGGCTCTTTTCACTCGCGATACGGGCATGGCCAATGACGAGTACGATGAAAACTATCTGCATTTACCAGAGTTAAGAGACGATATCACAAATACATTGGATAAAGTCTTGAACGACCAGCATACGGCATATGTAAACGTAAGTCTTGAGCCTGTTTTTAACTCCAACCCTGATAAGGCCTTGGGCGGAATGATCACTCAGCCTATGTCATATAGCTTAGTGAATGACAATGCGGGCACAATTAAAGAGCCTTTGGTTAGAGGTATCGGACTTTACTTTGGACTTCCTAAATCAAGCACTTCTTTGCAAAAGAAGATCGCAGACATTATGAAGGAAAATGCAGAAGCTGAGTCGGATGTAGAAGTCAGCAACCTAATGGCCAACTACACCGGGCTTGAAACGGTTTCCAACTTCGACCGCTCATTTAACTTCTCGCGTTTCATCTCTGATGGCGGAAAGGTTTTCAAGGATCCTCATTCTAACAATACCTATATAGCGACAAAAGAGAATGTATCTGCTCAAAGAGCCATTACGTTTATCGAAGAAATTGATCCTGAAGACAGATCTAACACTCTCGGAGTGATCAACAAGTTTATCGATAAGCTTTCTGGCGATGTAGATCCTGATGACGAAGAAGCCGTTGAAGCGGATAAAGCTGTTCGCCGCCAACGTGTCCGAATGATTGCTATTCAACGATTGCAAGCAGAAGCTGCTGGTGAAGAGATCGATATGAGCGAAGTACCTAGTATTGAGCGAAAACTGTACAACGAACGAAATGTTAAATTGGAAGTGATGTTCGCCTATGCGACGGGCTCTCTGAAAGACACTGAGTTCTACCTAAGCACCTTACGCAACTTAGCGAGCGTAGAAGACTAAGCTCTTATTACTGTATAATGAATATTTTTGACCGCCACAGATCTTTCTGTGGCGGTTTTTTTATGGGGACTTGAACTCCCAGCCTTCCGCTGATACATCCCTGGTATGCAATTACACGAATGGGCCCAACAGCCCGAAGCTTTTAGAGATGAAGAGTGGGAGCAGAATTTCCTCAATGCGCTGGTTCAGGGGCAAGTGGAGATTGTCTCCGATGAACCCATGTCCGGCCCGGACGGATGGCCCTATATGCTAGTAAAGACGTCTGCCGAAGCTGAAGAGCCCTCTAGGAACCTATTACATTGGCTTTCAGAGAATGGTGTGGGCCTGGTCATCAACTCTCACAAAGAAATGCCCGATTACGTCTTTACCTACGGGATGATTTGGAACTTTCGCCATAATGGCCATTTTTTGAGCTCAAAAGACGCCCTCCCAGATAAAACTGGGGAAATTGTCTTTAAACAGGGCCAACAAGTCCATGCTGGTGATGCTAATGAAGCTTACTTACCTAAATACGCCAGAGATATTTTAAAGCAATTCTTCAAACAACAGAACGTGGATTCGCCTAAAATCTTAGTCATGAGCTCCGATGGTAAAAACTACGATCTGGTCATCTCCCTCGACGCCATAGGTAACCCACCCAAAGAAGAACATCAGGGAATTTTAGAAGCCATTTCTTGGTTCCTACCCCTAGGATACTCCTTAATTTTAGCCTCTGAAGAAGGCCTCCCTCCGTTCTTCGACTTGTAAATTTCGCCTATAGGACCTTACAATAGTGCTCTGTATGCGTATTCAGGACTGGATTGCCTTTTTAGCTGTGATTGTCGGCAGTGTGTTTTTCTACAAGAGCCTTACCGTTTTTTGGGCTGACTCCGAACTATGGGCTGTCACTCTGTCTAAAGAACATTTTTTCCTTTTCGATTCTGCATTTCATATCCCAGACAATGCCATTGGGATGTACTTTAAACCGTTACATCACCTGATGATCAAGTTCATATATTTTGCGTTTCCTAGTCACTGGGATATCATGGCCATCAATCGAATTTTTGGAGCTATTATCGGCCTGGGATCCGCCTACGTATACTCCAGAATCTTTCACGATATACTTTCCAATAAAAAAGGTTGGGCCATCGCCTTTGTTGCGATTGTTACTACCACACTTTACTTTGAACGCGGATTTCGTATTCGAGCCGATCTATTGGCCTCTTTATTTCATGGCTTAGTTCTGTATGAGTTTTTTAGAATTCAAAGGATAGAGGCTAGCAAACGTCAGATAAAAATTTCGATGGTTCTTATCATTCTGTACGAAACCGCAATGGTGGCCAGCACTGTAAAGTACTTACCAATTTGGTTCCTGCTCAACATTCTTTACTTTTTTCTTCTTGTTGGAACACCAAAAGAAAAATATTGGGCCCGCTTTTATAAATATAAATTCATCGCTCAACTTGTAGCCATATTTATTTTAGTCATGGCCATCACTCTCTTTAAAGCTAGCTTTTTAACAGATTACCTGAAGACACTTTCCAATTACGCCAGCCAGGCTAACTCCCCGCTATTTAATAGCTATACTTCTAAGTTTGTCCATATTTACAGATGGATCATAGGCAATCCGGCATTGTGGGTTGGATACTTTTCACTGGTACTCTTTAGCATAACTCGCCTGTTCTTTTCTTTTGAGAAGGTTTTTACAAATGAGAAAAATAAAAACTTTCTCACATTTTATAGTGTCCTTCTTTTTGGCTATGTCTTAATGACCCCCGAGAAGTATGCCTATTATATTGCGAGCGTCTCCCCCCTATTCTCTATCCTCGCAGTCAGCTATTTTCTACACGCTCTTGCAAAACTCAAGGAGGAGAGTGGAGCTCCCATCAATATCTATGGACTCGCAGGTGGACTATTGTTGGTAAAGACTCTACTCGTCATCATTATTTATTCGGATCAATGGACGAACTTTGATCAAAGACGATTTCAGTTCGCATTAAAGAGTTATATAGAAAAAAATAACATCTCATCTTACTATGATCCCATTGGAATTCTGCCTAGAGACATGAAGCTCTTTGCGTTCCTTGGGCCCAATCAATACAGCCAAAACAAAGTGGCTTTTGAGAAAGTCATGCGACTCGAACCCGAATTGATTGTATGTACCAGAAAATGTAATTTGCTCCCTTTTGGTTGGCACCGCACTCTGGTGGAAAAATATGAGTACAACTCCCCAAGTGTCTTTAATCTCAAGGGTTTAGAGCTGAATAAATTCCAAAATCCAACCAACCAATCTTTGAATAATTTATTCCGTTACGATCACCATAAATAGTCGTCTTTTTACTCGATCTAGACTCATTTTATGCTTATATATAATGCAAAGAAAAATCTCTTAAGGGGGAGCTAAGATTTACTTTCACGATCTCAGCCATTTGCTAGTTAAGCATACAGAATTCGAACACTGTACTCCACTAAAGCATGTGTTTGGAGACGGATACCTCTATAGCCATTCCCATGTATTTAAATCCATCAGGGACCAGGCATTAAAATCGAGTGTGACTTTCGGCGCAGAACCAGAACTCCAATCCCAGTACGATGCATTTCCGCTTTTATGCTTGAATGAGATTATTAAGCATAGATGTGTTCCCGCTAAAGATAACGTCAGTCCCCTGCGGAGGTTTGAACGAGATTACCATTTAGATTTAAAGTTCTATCCTAAACCCGTTAATCCTATCACCCATGAGACCGTTCATATTCTAGTAAATGATTTTTTTGGCGGACAACCTCTCCATTTTACAGAGGGTCCGGTTGATAAGTATTATGTGGGACAATTGATTGCTGGCGAATCTGCAGCAAATACCTTTGAACATTGGATTGCTCATAATTGTCATGATGAAATCCTGGGTAGCCTTTGCCGATTCAACCTCTATAGAACCCCGAGCACGGAACACACCACCCAGTATTCTTACTTAAAAAATAAAATCGGTGAAAAGTCTGTTTTTAAATTGCTGTTCTATTCATTTGTAGTAGCTAATTTTTACCATAAAGAAACCAAACCTTCCGCCTCTTTAGTGGATGCTCTCATTTCGTTTTGCCAATTGAACAAAAAGAATCCTTTAGAGCTTGAACTGTCCAAATCCGTTATTGCCGATGGCTATCAACTCAGCCGCAGCTTTGCCACTCAAACCACTCAAGGATTTTTCAAGTTCATTGGGGGACCTAGCACCCTGGAGGAAGCTTACTTCTTTAGTATTGAAGATTTGATTTTTCAGGATCAATTTTTTGAACCTCTTATCGACCACCTTTTCTCTGTGGTCATAGCCCCTTCAAAAAAAGAATCTAAAACGATCCTCCCTACAAGTTTGCAGGAGCTACCCATCGATGCTTTCTAAGAATACAGAACAAATGGATTCAACTGCTGGCCTACAAGACGAGGCCACGTTTCAAAGGGTTAAACAGTTAAACTCAGATTTTAGCTGTCAAAAAATTAATGATCGCTTTGGATCTCAACTACACGCTAGAATTACTCCCTCCGGAAAGCTAAAGGGCTCTACCATTGAAGAGTGTGCCATGACGGCCAAAAAACTCTATCACCTGTCTAAAGATCCAATAGTCCTATGCTTATCCTCTGGTGCTGATAGCCAGGCTCTATTGCAATCCTTTCTATTAGCAAAAGTTCCCTTCCGAGCGGCAATCATGCAGTTCAAAAATGGATTCAACGAACACGATATCCGGTTAGCCAAACAGCAATGCCTTGAACTTAACATTCCCCATTCCATTGTAGACATTGATATTATCCGTTTTTTCGAATCCGGAACTTTTATAGAGTACGGAAAAAAGTATCAATGCCAATCGCCTCAGCTAGCTTCCCATTTGTGGCTGTTTGACCAAGTCGATGGAACTCCGGTCGCCTCTGGAAATTTCTATTTACCTACAATGAAAGATAATCATCTATTTTGGTTTGGTATGCCTGGAGACCTACATGGTTGCTTGTTTAGGTATTTTTTGGAGAATGATCGACCTGGTGAACCTTGGTTTTTCCAAAATCGATCTGAGGTTTTAAGATCTTTTTTAAGCCTACCCGTTCTGAAAAGTTTTTCTCAAAGAGCGGAAAGCTCATTTATCGATGAATATTCTATTCGGTGCTTAGCCTATCAAAATGCCGGCTTTGATATAATCCCACAAGAGGCGAAACAAACCGGATTTGAAGTTTTACGAAAACACTATGATCATCAACTAGGAACGAAAGATGGGAAAGGCTTTGATGCTATTTTTAGGCGTCCTCTGGAAAAACTAAATCCCTTCGTAAAAAATTACACTCAAATCGTTCCGGAAAATATACTCCCGTCAACAGGCCAGCCGATACGATTTAAGTCCCTCTACAAAAAGTTCCAAGATTTTATTTGATCTTTAGTTTTTGCAAGTTTCTCTTATAGTTTTCCTCTAAAAAAGAGGAGTCGAGACCGCCATGAGAACTAGTACTTTTGTCAGTCAGCCGACCATAGCTAATTTGGTTTTTTGCCTCCCGAAAACTCCGTCCGACAGTTTCAATCTCTTCCAGGCCAGGTCCATAGTTTTCTCTATATGCCTCCTGATCTAAGGCAATCAGTGACGATCTCTCTTTCACTGCTATTACGATGCTTTGATGATCCGTGCTTTTTACAAATTCATTCAAATTTCCAAAAACGCTTCTTAGGCTTCCTCCCAAATCTCGCACCAGTAAGCTGTACAGCTTCTGCGATGAGGAGGCTACGTTGATAGATAAAACACCGCCTGGCGTAAGGCGATCCCAGCATAATTTGAAAAACTCAACGGTCGATAAGCTATGTACCATCAAACTTGAGTTTCGAGCCGGCATATAGGCATCCACGATGATGAGATCAAAGGACTCTTTAGTTTTCTCTAAGTATTTACGTCCATCACCTACATGTACCTTTAACCTCGGGTGATTCTTGGGCAGACCAAAATGATCAAAGGCCGCTTTGGCAGTATCCGGGTCTATTTCAGCGGAGGTGAAGTGGATCTCTGGATACAACTTCAGGAAGGCTTTAGCATTGTGCCCACCGCCCAATCCAATTTCATATACATTCTTAACATGACTATTGATAAGTAATGCGCCATGGAAATAATCGTTATAGAGGCCCTTCCCGCTCAGGCTCTCGCCCTTACCTACAACCGTCTGAACCACTGAATTTTGTTTAAGTAAAATTCGTTGTCCATCATCGACGACTTCCAAATCACCGGCGGCTGACTTATCGACCCTCTTAAAAAGGACTTTTCCGGGATCATCAGCCCAACTCCAGGCTCCAAAGAGACTCACTAAAACTGTGAGTAAAAAAATCTTTAGAAAATCCATTGGCGCAAAACCATTCCATCGACTCCTGAGGGCAAATTTACAAAAAAAAAGCAGCCCAAAATGGCTGCATTTTAATTTGGTAGGGAGTGCCGGGTTCGAACCGACGACATCCACCTTGTAAGGGTGGCGCTCTACCAACTGAGCTAACTCCCTAAATCGGATAATGAGGCGCCAAATTAGCCAAAATTTCTTCGGCTGTCCAGCGCCTTTTTCACTAATATTTAGGCGGCCAAATATAAGCCCTTAAAAAGGTTTCAATTAATTCTGGGGCTTCAATTCGCTCCAATACATAAGCCTCAGGGTCATTTTCACTGGCTTCTGTGTCCTGAAGCTTCAAAACGTAGGTTTGCAGCCCAGAATCCACATCACAGAAGGAATGGAAATATAACCAGTAAGTGACCGGCTCTGAGGCCACAAACTCTTCTGAGGGCCTCATAACCGCGTTAATTTGGCGCCCCTCATTCTGGAAAACACCCGTTCCACTGGCAGAAATATAAGCTTTCTCTACTCCATCCTCCAACTCAATCATTTTGAATTGTTGAACGAGTAAAATACGGCCTCTTCCGGAGTTTTTAATATTAATATTGAAAAACAATTCGGCTTCGCCATCTCTATTTTTCGCGGCCCAAAAGCCTTCGAAACTCTCTACTTTAAATTGGCAAGGACTACCCCATGGGAAAGGGTCTGTTCCCCCATCATCACCTCTCAAGGCCGACCATGCTGGCCACCCCATTAACATTATCAAAGCTACCCTAACCACACCCATTTTACCCATTTTTGACTCCCTAGTGATGAACCATAACTTTCGCTGACTTATTCAAATAGTAACCCTGTTTTGACCTGAAAATGTATTTAGGTCGATCGTAATCCGGCTCAATAAGTTTTCGAAGCCGCTTGATTGTGACATAGACTTTATTGTCATGCACCCTTGGATCGTATTCCTGCTTCCAAACCTTTTCAACCAAAGCCTCTTTTGAAAAAACCTGTCCTGGTTGACTCATGAAAAGCTTTAATAGATCCAATAAAATAAATTGAGATTTAAAATCCACCTTACCTTTTTTCTTTTCAAGGAGCTGGTGGGCCTCTTCATCTAAGACCAAATCAAATTCGGACTCGGAAATATCAGCGTATTTATCCATTACCCGATCAATGGCATTGCCCATAAATATATTATTTTTAGGATCAATGGATCGCTTAGCTAGATTCAAGTAAACCTTGCCCATACTGGTTTCGCCTTGAAGCAAATAGGTGTAACCCATTGAGAAAAGTAATCGAATGTACATATAAAGATGTTTGGACTCTTTCACCAAATCATAGGCTTGCCAGTACACATCCAAAGCTTGATCGTACTTGCCCATACTTCTTAAAATATTTCCATTCAAAATCAGACTAGATACTTTCAGATCTGGAATATCGATCAATTCGAAAAATACCTGAAGATTATAAATCTCCTTCAAAGCGTTATCGTATTGTTCACGCATCCGGTAGACCCATGCCATCCCATAGATGGCATGACAGATATCCTTTTTGATATTCGTATCCAGCCCTAATTTAAGAGCTTGTTGGAAATACTCATGCGCCACATCGGTTTGCTCCTTAAGTGCCGCGCAAACGCCAAGAACATAATACATTCGCGAGTTCAGTTGAAACTCGGAGCGAATTACTAAGTCTTGTAAACGTTCTTTAGCCGCGTTGATTTTATCAAACCGCTCTAATTCTCCGTAAATTCTTAGTAGCACGCTCTCAACTTCAATGAACTGTTGATAGTTTTTATCTTCTAAGTAATCGTTTGCTAATGGCTCTAAAAGAGATTCAGCTTCTAGAAAATCGCCTCGCTCAGCGAGCATTTTCCCCATATTAAAATGATCTGTGGTTATAACATCACTTTCAGTTTCAGTTTCAGTTTGCACTGTTGTCCTTTTCTCAAATCTTACAAAAGATCTGTAAGCAAGACCAATTTCTTACAAGATCTGTATTCTGAGTCAACATTCCTAATTTATATAACGATTTGCAAAATAATATCAGGAAGTTCGGTAAGCCATGGGAATGTGGATATCCCTGTGAATATCCTGTTGAGAACCCGCCAATCCGCCCATTAAAAAAGTAACAGATCTGTCCTGAGTGCTCTCATTTTGATCTGGCAGAATTCATTCCAGGAAGTGAAAAAATTTCCACCCCCAGTCTCATCAGGAACTTAAAGTGACGTTTTTTTGATATTTTCTCGCTGTCAGAGAACAACCCTACAACGGATTAAAAAAAAGCGCGATAGATATCGCGCCTTTAAGTTCCACTTAAATTTTAATAATTAGTGCTGAAGGGTGTGCCCCGTGTACTGAGCCTTGATTCCTGACCCACGCTCGCCACGATGTTTGAAAATCTCTTTTGCGTTTTTCACATCAAGAGCATTCACCAACACCTGATCCACATGATCAACGAGTACTACTTTTAAATCTTTCATCACTTCTTTAGGAATATCCTTAAGATCTTTTTCGTTCTCCTTCGGACAGATCACCATCTTAATTCCACCTCTATGAGCGGCTAAGATCTTCTCTTTGAGCCCGCCAATAGCAAGAACTCGTCCTCTTAACGTCACTTCACCAGTCATCGCCACAGTTCTTTTTACCGGGGTGCGAATAAGAGCTGAAACAATACTTGTTGTGATAGTGATACCCGCACTAGGACCATCTTTTGGAATCGCCCCTTCAGGTGCATGAATATGAACATCTAAGTTTTGGAAAGTCTCCTTGTCGATGCCGAATAGTGGCCCACGAGAACGAACGTAACTCATCGCCGCTGTACATGATTCTTTCATCACATCACCCAGAGATCCGGTGATAATAAACTTACCTTTTCCTGGAACGATTGAGACTTCAACTACCAGCAGATCACCACCCACTTCTGTCCAAGCTAAACCGTTAGTAATTCCGATCTCATTTTTTCCATCAATTTTTCCGTACTTAATCTTGTTCTCTTCACCCAAGAACTCTATCACCTTTGCCGGTGTTATAGGCCACTTCTTCGGAGCCTGTTTTGGCCCTTTGGACTTTGTAGTGGTCTTTTTAGATTTGGTTTTCTTAGAAGTCTCAACCGCTTCCGCTTTTACGATGTCGCGAGCCGTCTTTCGACATAGAGTCGCAACACGTCTTTCAAGTCCACGAACTCCGGCTTCTTTCGTAAAAGAGCGAATCACTTCTTTCACAGCAGCATCGGAAAAAGAAACATTATAGTCCTTCAAACCGTGAGCTTTAATCTGCTTAGGAATTAAATACTTCTTGGCAATATTATATTTTTCGCTCTCAATATAACCATCCAACGAAATAACTTCCATTCTATCTAATAGAGGCCTAGGAATCGGATGCAATGAGTTCGCTGTTGTGAAAAACATAACTTTAGAAAGGTCGTATTCCACCTCTAAATAGTGATCACTGAAATTTTTATTCTGTTCAGGATCTAGAACTTCTAAAAGTGCTGCAGAAGGATCGCCTCTAAAATCGTTACTCATTTTATCAATCTCATCGAGAAGAACTAAAGGGTTTCCAGATTTTACTTTTCTTAATGCCTGAATGATTTTCCCCGGCATTGCACCCACATAGGTTTTTCGGTGACCCCGAATCTCAGCTTCATCACGCACTCCACCCAAAGAAATTCGCGTGAATTCGCGATTCAATGATCGAGCTACCGATTTTGCCAATGAAGTTTTACCAACCCCTGGAGGTCCAACTAAGCACAAAATTGGACCCTTCAACTCGCTCGATAATGTTTGCACCGCCAAATGCTCGATGATTCTTTCTTTAACTTTCTCTAGTCCATAGTGATCTTCATCTAAAATCTCTTCAGCTAACTCCAGGTCGTGCTTCTCCTCTTTGTATTCATTCCAAGGAAGACTCACCATCCAATCAATGTAGTTTCTGACTACAGCCGACTCCGCTGACATTGGAGACATCATTTTTAATTTCTTTAGCTCTTTAAGAGTTTTCTCTCGAGCTTCTTTAGTCATCTTTTTATCTTTAATTTGATCTTCCAGCTCCATTAACTCTTGCTGGTAATCATCTTTCTCGCCCAGTTCCTTCTGAATGGCCTGCATTTGCTCATTGAGATAGTATTCTTTTTGCGATCGCTCCATTTGCTTTTTCACACGACCACGAATCTTCTTTTCGACCTCTAGGATTTCGATTTCACCAGTCATCATGTTAAGCAATTCTTCCAAACGCTTATTCGGTGATGCGATCTCCAAAATATTTTGCTTGTCTTCAAGCTTCAAGTTCAATTGCGCTACAATGATATCCGCCAACTCAGATGGCTCATCGATTGTTGAAACCCGCATTAAAATTTCTGGCGGAATTCTCTTGTTCAGTTTTACGTAAGTTTCGAAAGTTGTTTTCACTGAACGCATTAAAGCGTGTGCTTCCGTTTCGTTATCCATGGACTCTTCAATATTTTCTACTTTTACTTTGAAGAAGCCATCCGTCTGCAAAAAGTCTTTAATACGAATGCGATTTTTACCTTCAACTAAAACCTTAACCGTTCCATCCGGAAGTCTTAACAATTGAATAATTGTTCCAACAGTCCCAATAGAATAAATTTCATCTGGCGTTGGACTGTTTGTTTTAGCGTCTTTTTGTGCTGCCAAAACAATATCAGTTTGATTGCTCATTGCTTCTTCCAAAGCGTTGATGCTTTTTTCACGGCCCACAAATAGGGGCATCATCATATGAGGAAATATAATTAAATCTCTCAATGGCAACAGTGGTAATTCTTGAACTTCTTTATTTTTTGCGTCACTCATAGACTCTCCTCACTCGTAAACCTTATGTCTCGTGGGTCAGAAGAGCTAGTGCAGAATGATAATTTGGAAGTGCGCGCTTTTAACTGATCATCCTTGGCGCCTTTATCAAAGCGCCAAGAATATTTCTTAAGCGCTTTCGGCAGATGATGAGTTAGTTACGCTGGCTTCTTTGCCATCTTTCATTACTAACTCTGGCGGTGCACCTTCTGTCACCACCTTATCAGTGATTATAACTTCTTTTACGTTTTCCTTGCTAGGGATTTCGAACATAATATCCAACATTGCTGTTTCCATAACACCGCGTAGTCCACGGGCACCCGTGTTACGACGAATGGCCTCTTTAGCAACAGCTTTGATAGCATCTTCGGTGAATGTAAGCTTTACATCTTCATAAGAAAACAAACGTTGGTACTGTTTAACCAAAGCATTTTTTGGCTCAGTTAAAATTTGTACTAATGCGTCTTCGTTCAACTCCTCTAAAACAGCGATTACAGGGAGTCGACCAATAAACTCTGGAATTAATCCATACCTAGCGAAGTCATCAGGCTCTACTTTTTTCAAAGCACTTCCTTCGTCCTTCTTTCTCTCGTCTTTAGTCTTGATATCCGCAGCAAAACCTAATGCTTTATTGGAAATTCGATTTTCAACCACTTTATCAAGCCCGACGAAAGCCCCGCCACAAATGAATAGGATATTCGTTGTATCTACCTGTATAAACTCCTGTTGTGGGTGTTTTCTTCCACCCTTTGGAGGTAAATTGGCTACAGTTCCTTCAAGAATTTTCAGCAATGCCTGCTGAACCCCTTCACCACTTACATCTCTTGTTATCGATGGGTTCTCTGATTTACGAGTCACTTTATCAATTTCATCCACATAAATTACGCCACGCTGACAACGATCCACGTCATAATCAGAAGACTGCAGTAGATTTAAAATCACATTCTCAACATCTTCACCCACATACCCAGCTTCAGTAAGCGCTGTGGCATCAGCCATAGCAAAAGGTACATTCAAAACTTTAGCAATGGTTTGAGCCAGCAAAGTTTTACCACTACCTGTAGGTCCAACGAGAAGAATATTTGATTTAGCAATATCCACTTCGTCCTTTTTCTTAGCTCCCTTGGTAGCGTTCACACGTTTGTAATGATTGTGTACAGCAACTGATAGAGCTCGTTTCGCGGCAGTTTGTCCAATGACAAAATCATCTAAATGAGATTTAATATCGATCGGCTTTGGTACTACCAACTCACCCGTTTTCGAATCATCTCGCTCTCGTTCTTCGGCAATAATATCGTTACACAAATCAATACATTCATCACAAATGTATACGCCAGGTCCAGCAATTAACTTTTTCACTTCCTTCTGGCTCTTGCCACAGAAGCTACAACTTAAATTTCCACCGTAGTTTTCTTTATCTTTTTTACTCATTCATTTAGCTTTCTTCAGAGTTGGATTTTTTTCTGTACTTAACAATCTCGTCTACTAAATTCCACTCAACGGCCTCTTCGGCAGTGAGGAAGTTGTCCCGATCCATAGCATCAGTCAAATCCTCATACTTCTTACCCGTATGTTTTACATAAATTTCAGTGAGGCGCTTTTTCGTTCTTTCCATATTTTTTGCATGAATAATTATATCACTCGCTTGTCCGGTAATACCGTTACCCATAATTAAAGGTTGATGAATCATAACTTCAGAATGAGGTAACACGTATCGCTTACCTTTAGTTCCACCGCACAAGAGCAATGACCCCATTGAAGCCGCCATTCCCGTACATGTTGTAGAAACATCACACTTTACAAATTGCATAACATCATAGATGGCAAGTCCTGCAGTTACACTCCCACCAGGAGAGTTCACATAGATATTTATATCTTTTTCAGGGTTCTCCATTTCTAAAAAGAACATCTGCGCCATTACACTATTGGCCATCTGGTCTGTCACCGGGCCACCTAGGAAGATAATTCGATCCTTTAATAATCGAGAGTAAATGTCATAACTTCTCTCGCCGCGTGGTGTTTGCTCAATAACTACAGGTACATAACTCAAAGCCGTCTCCTCTTTTTGCGGTTTGGAATGGCTGCTATAAAAAAAAGACTCTCAGTAAACTGTCATCTTCCCAAATCTCAGCATAGGTTCCAATCATTGCTACCTAGCATACCTTATTTAACATGAGCATTCATGCTGGTATGACAAGTTCTCATCGGGGAAAAAACCAACGAACTTGAACAATCTAAAAATCCTTTTATTGCCATCTCACCTTGTGATACAACTCGTTCTACTTCGACACATTTAGCTGATTTCCAGCCTTGGATGCGTCGCAACAATGCTGCTGTTTTGATCATTTTTAAGGAGAGACCTATGCAAATTTCTGTTGAATCAAATCCCAAAAATCCCGCCAAGACGTTGGTCGTGTTCACTCAGACCAGTACCAAGGGAAAAGATAAGACCTTAAAAGTGGATAGCTCTGTGGACAAAGAAACTAAAACTCTTTTACAAGATGCCTTTGACGATAAAAGCTTTTCCTCTGCCAAAGGCGCATCTCTATATTTTAGAAATGCTTCAGTGAGTGGTTATGATCACTTACTAGCTATTGGTCTAGGGAATGACTCAGACTTGGACGCTGAAGTTTTGAGAAGCGCTGGAGGCTCACTGTACAAAAGTCTTAGTACTATAAAAGCTCCCTCGGCAGATATTCTTTTAGACTCTGCAGTTAAAACTGCAAAAACGGCCCCTATGCAGGTCCAAGCTTTGGCTGAAGGAATAAACCTTTCTTCCTATAAATTTGACGAATACAAAGATGTTGATAATAAAAAGAAGCCCAAGCCCACTCCAAATTCAGTTCGTTTTCTTTCTGGTAAAAAAGCGTCCACCGCTGTAGCAAAGAAAGCCGCCACTTATGGTGTAACACTAACAGATTGTGTGAACTTCTCTAAAAATTTAGGCGATACCCCTGGAAACCTAATGACTCCAGATATTTTAGCAAAACGCATTCAAAAAGCGGCTAAAGGTACTGGCTTAAAGGTCACCGTATGGGATAAAGCGCGCATCAAAAAGGAACGTTTCGGCGGTTTACTTGGTGTGAATTTAGGCGGAGGACCTGATCCACGTTTCATTATCATGGAATACAAAGGTGGAGCTGCGAGCAAGAAACCTTTGGCTTTTGTGGGTAAGGGCCTCACTTTCGACGCTGGCGGAATTAGCATTAAACCTTCTGCTGGTATGGATGAAATGAAATACGACATGTGTGGTGGAGCTAACGTTATTGGAACTATGCTTGCTATCGCAAAATTGAAATTAAAGACCAATGTGGTTGGTTACGTTCCATCGACCGAGAATATGCTCGGCCCTATGGCTAACAAACCAGGTGATATTTTAAAATTTCGTAATGGTAAAACAGCACACGTAGATAACACTGATGCTGAGGGCCGCTTGATACTTGCCGACGCTCTATCTTATGCCAGTGAAAAGAAGCCCGCTGCCATCGTCGATGCCGCCACTTTAACAGGCGCTTGCGTGATAGCTCTTGGAAATTCTCACACGGGCATCATGGGTCGTGATGACAAAATGGTAAAAATGGTACAAGACGCCGCTCAAACCACTGGTGAAAAAGTTTGGCAACTGCCACTTATTGAAGACCATTTGAATGACATGAAAGGCACTTACGCAGACCTTAGCAACATCTCTTCTTTTAGAGGGGCTGGTTCTTCCACTGCCGGTGCATTTTTAAGTCACTTCGTTGAGAAGGATATTCCTTGGGTTCATTGTGACATCGCAGGAACGGCGTGGAACTGTGGTAATCGTTTAAGCTATGCTCCAAGTAAAGGTGCTACTGGATCTATGATCCGTACCTTTGTCGAGCTTGCTAGAACTTTCAAAGCCTAATCCCATAAAGTGCCGGAGGTATTGCCTTCGACAAGCATAGCGAGGCGAGCAGGCGTAGCCTGGCAATGCCGAACATACATCTTTTTCGGATGCAGCCTGGCATGTTTTGCCACACCACATCCGAAAAATATGCCTGGCACTTTATAATCTATACCTATGCCTGTAGGTGGAACGCCGCTCCTGGTGCTAAAATTAAGTAAATATAGGAGCGGGAATGAATCTCAAATACCTGGCGGCTTTTTTTGTATTTCTAGTCGGTGGCATGTTTGGCCATCGGATTGCCATAAATTCTTGGGACGGATTGGTTTACGTCTACGTCCAACACGACGGGAATCGCTACCCGGCGGCAGTTGAAAGTAAATATGATTTTTCAAATCTTCGGGGAAGCGCACTAGATGCCGCCTCTCAAAGACGCCTACTCTCTCACGCTAAAATGGTCACTCAACCGGGGCAAATTGGGATCGAGCTCGGGCATTTCGTCCAAAGAGGTAATAAAGGCCTTAAAGAATTTGCATGCAATAGCTTTGATAGTGTGGAAATGGAATTTCGTGCTTCAAACATGATGGTTAGCGGAAGCGTTCCCACAATGAAAATCGAAGGTTCTTGTAAGTTCACTAAAACCCTCGACCGCATTGATCCCATATGGATTCCCATTTCAAAGATTAAAACTGAAAAACCCGGAAACTCTGTTTTGGAGTATTGGGAAAATGAACGTGTGACTGTTTCATTTGAAAACATGGGTGGAGAGTGGCCGGAGAGCTGGGAGCTGCATTCCGCTCGTCTTTATAAAAAAGGTGGCGGTGAACAAATTCGGGTGACGTCAAAAGAAATTGATAAAATCCTAAAAGGCGACCCCATTCAGATTCATTTCGATCGATTCTAAAAACACTTATTTTTTAACGGTAAGTGGAAAAGTCTGCGTTCATCTCACGAGCCTCTCGCGCAAGTGCAAGAAACCCAATTTTAGCAATCCAACCGTAGACATTTTCCAGTGGGTTTCCCTCTACAGAAACATTTAGATCTGAAACACAAAGTCTCTTATAGACCGCCCCTGGAGAGTTTAAACTTTCAGTGGCTCCTTTTTTATCGTGGGTTCTAAGAAACCCACCCGCCAACTGACAGCCCAACATATAAATGACCGGTTCTGCAGCATTACCCGATTCACTCACCTCTGTAGGAACCCCTTCTTGCAGAATGACCTGTTGAATGCCTCCACCGCCTTTTGCCGCTTTCATCTTTTTCCGAGTTTTATTATTCCACTCTTCAACATCTTTCCCTGAGCGGGCCGTTGTCACCCCTAGACCGTAAGTGCCTGCACTGTTTTTTATATAAACGTAAGGCTCATACTGCACACTGCAATGGGAATAATTGCCACGAATTCGATCTAAAAATTCATCCACGTGAAGGGCTAACTTTTTACGAGATTCTTCATCATTGATATCAAAATCATTATGAGTCTCGGTAAAAATCCGTAATAGACAGGGTGTTAACCCAATAAGTTGGGAGAACTCTCCCACCAGTTCATTGTAAAGAGTAAAAAACTTATCCTTACGTCGATTGTGCCAACCCAACTGATAAGGAGGATTTACCGGAGTCTCAAGACCTTCCATAAATTCATCATACTTTTGAGTAAAGTCATTATTGGAAATCACAAGATCAATGGCTTTACCATTAACCATGACCCCAGCTCCCTCGCGGTGTGCCTCCTGGACATCAATGGTAGCTCCTGAAGCCGTCTCTAGAGTCAATGATCCCGATTCAAACTTTCTAGGCCAAGCGATTTGTGCATCAAATCCGGCGCGCTCTAATATGGTTTTAATTGCCCGTGCGTTGTCTGCATAATAGGGGTTGCCCGTATGTTCTTCTGTAAACAACATGACTGTTTTGACATCCTCATAATGATCTGTGAGAAATGTCTTCATTAAATCAACGGCTGAATCCTGATCCGTAAGACAAATATTATTAAATCCAGCCGGGTAAAGATTGGCATCCACAGGAGCAATTTTGCATCCTGAATCGCGAATATCAAAACTGGAGTAGAGAGGAAATTTTAATCCCACTCTCTTTTCCTTAAACCAGTCGTCAACGTCAGATTTAGATTTCAAAATTTTAGTGTGAACTTGATCATGAATGGACATGTTATCCTCTCGAATCAGCCAATAACCGACTGGCACCCACGACAGCTAAAGGAAGAAGAAGTAAGGTTGAACCCGGAATAATTAATGTGGCTCCCATGCCCGCAGCCATTCCACTGGCCATTGGCAGAGAACCCAGAAAGGTTTTGATTCGTTGACCAAAATTTAGCCCTAGTACTTCGTAGCTGTAATCAAAGCAATCGAAGGTGACAATCAGAAGTGCCCCATAGGCAGAGACAATATTTAATCCCGGAATAAATGAGCAGATAAACAACACTACACCAAATAATGAGAACACCACAGCCTTGGTGAGTGCCGCCACAAGCATTCGCAATGTAAATCCAATCCAAGATTTTAAACTAAAAGATTCTTCCTCAATGACTTTGAGCTGTAACAGCGTTTTTTCAGCCAAAAGGGCGTTGAAAGGCGCTGCCACAATAGTTCCGATAATAAACGTAAGATAAATCCATAAGATGGCAAAAGCGACAAAAGCTATAAACAATAGAGGGTAGTAAATCAGTCCAAAAATCCATTCAAAGCTCTGTAAAAAGCTGAGTAACCCTACAAGCCAAGTGCTCATACTTAAAATTAAACCTTGTATCCAGCCACCTAAAGTGACAAGTCCAATTACGAAAACCAAAAGGTCTACGAGCAATGGAAGTAGGATCCACTTTTTTAAGCTGGGATACTCTTTAAGAGTGGCCCAACCTCTAAATAGAACCAGTAAACCATTTCCAAATTTATTGTTTTGAACCACTTGAAGAACCATTGCGAGTCCAGAGCTTTAGCTTTATTGCTTTTTAGGACTTTCTAGCACACGTCCGGGCAGTTTCAAGGCATCTCTTTCCAGCGCCTCTTTTGTGAGATTCGTACCACGTGTAACCCGCGCCATTTCCACCTCAAACTTTTGCTCCGTTTGCTTTATCCTCTCAAACAGACTGGAAATGATGACCGGCTCCTGCCGCTGCTGAAAACGCTGCAACTGTAAACTACGAAGATTGCCAATAGCCCCTTGAGCTAAATTCAGTTGGCGGGTTCGAGCTTTGCGAATGTCCACCTCGTCGGTCGAAGATGGCTCCTCTTGTTTAATTTTAGCAAAAATTTTGTCGTAGCCTTCCAAAATCTCTTCTGCCGAACGGGGGGACCAACGAACATCGTTGAGCTCCACCGACATAAGTAAATAATTTTGTAAGTACTTTTGACTCTCCAAAAAAGATTTAGTGGTCATGGACTCTAATGAATGCTTTTGCATACTCCCCATATGGAAAAGGGTTCGTGCCAGCAGCTCTCTCTTTTTTCCTGGTGTTCTAAAGTTAGTATTTAATTGCTTGAGCCCCTCTTGTGCCTTTAAAAAGTAAGACTGGGCTAAATACTCGTTATTAAGCCTTGAGTAAGCGGCCGCCAATCGAGCGGGTATTTCAGCCAAAGAGACTTCTTTCCCTAAAAAGGAACCTCTTTTTTGTAAATCTAGCAGTGAAGCCACCACTTTGGCATCATCCCCAACACACTCGTAACTGTAACTCATACGTAATAGAGCCTTTGCTTCCAGCTTCTTAAACTTTCCAGCAGAGCGCTGAAGCACTTGGCGATACCTTTTTACCGCCCGATCACATCTCTTCAACCCCTCCAACGCACCACCTAAGTTATAGACGATTAAAAGCTCTAGGTCGGTATTAGGGTACTTCGTTAAAATTTGTTTAAACTTGCGCCCGGCTTCTGAAAATTTGCCTAGATCCAATAACGCCAGAGCGTTATTAAACTCCATTTGGACTTGCTGTTTTTCGGCAGAAATTTTGGCCGCTGTAGCTGCCGATTCAGACCCCGCAAGGGAACCTTGCCGCTTTCGGGAGAATAGAGAACACCCTGTTAAAAACACTAATGAGAATATTAAAATCGATCGAATCACCGCGGGCCTCCTAGCTTTGTGAGCTCGTGGGGCTTTCTATTAAATTGGCCACCGTGACTAGGCCTTCCAGGCCAGCCAGCTCATCTTCCACTTCTGGTAACATTACCACGTTTAGCCGATCAGAAAAATCCTTTTGGTACTGATCAAACACCTGAGATCGAGCTGAGTAATACTTCATTTGCTCCTCATAACTTTTCTCAAGGGCTTCGGAGGAAAAATGGTCAGGACGCGGCTTCAAATACCATGCAGGAAACGCCCTATTAATTAAAGTGGTGTGCAATTGATAGCCGCCACCGACCAGCTCACTATAAAAACTGGTGGCCTCTTGAATTTTGGCCCGATCAAAACTGGTAACGAGTACAAATCGAGTGGTGGATTCTTTGAGAAGCTCCTGCGTCCCCTTGCAAGTCTGGGTGATATTATCTTGTAAATCTTTAAGACTAAAAAAGAAGTTGGACAACTCATCCATAAAATCACTGCCTGTGACTTTATGAAATACTGATAGAACTGTCTGCGTCCCTTTATGTATCAAGCGGGACCAAACACTTTTCCCCACTTCGGCATTGTTAATAAACCACTTGGTGATGGAGCTTTGAAACAAGGCGTAGATCTTCTCGGGTGAGTGTAAAAAATCGATAGCATGTTGAGTGGGAGGAGTGTCTAAAATGACCAAATCATAATTCCCAGAATTCTTTTCCTCATACAACTTAACTAAACTTGTAAATTCCTGTGAGCCACTCAATGTGGTCGACAATTGTTCGTAAAGTCGGTTGCCTAAGATTTTTTCCACCACGTCACTGGATGGGGCTGAATTTCGAATGAACTGACTGAAAATTTCCACCGAATCAATACGGCCAGCAAACAACTCCCCTTTAAAGTCCTGCCCAGGAACACGTACCACTGTATTACTAGAAGTAATACCCAAAGCCGTGGCCAATCGTTTTGCCGGATCGATCGTAAGCACTAAAACTTTTTTACCCTCACGGGCTGCCAAAACCCCTAATGAAGCTGAAAGCGTTGTTTTCCCAACACCGCCACTACCGGTACATACAATCACTTCCGTATTTTGAAACAAATCCTTCATGACGGCCCTCCATGGATGGCATCCCCTGAATGCTGGGCCATATGATCCACTAACTTTTGTGGTTCACTTTCAAAATAATAAGGCACTTCCACCGCTGGCTCATAATGTTTGAGCAAATGCTCCCAAGCATGATTCTGGCGGGACAGGTTTCTCTGGATGGAGGATTCAAAAACGTTGGATGAGGTTTCAATTGTTGGCAGAGCTCTTAGACTCTTATTCACTACCACTTTAATATTGTCGTTAAACTCTGACTTTAGTGCATCACAGAGTTCAATGGTCTCACTCACCGGCAACTCTTCCAATAGGGACACCACATGGTACTCGGTCAGCCGGGGATCACTCATGGTTTTAACGATTGCTTTGGACTGATCCCCCATGGGGCCAAACTTTATAGCTTCATACATACCCACCGGAGCACGAAGTAGCGCCAAGAAATGGCCAGTGGCATAGCTGTCAAAAATCACATGATCAAAATCCAACTCGGGGCCATAGTTTCGCACACCACTGGTGGCTTTCCCCAAAATGGCCAATTCTTTCAAAGCGGGTGCCCCGCGAATGAGAGCTTTCATCACTTTGTTTTCAAAAAACAAATCAGCAAGACGATCTATTTTGACCAAATGGCCGATGTAATCCCGCAAACAGGTCGCGCCACTCCAGATAGATAAATGGAGATTATTTTCTATGGCCACCGGGTCCATTCCGAAGGATTTACCGTAAAAGAACCCATAGAAGCTGGTTTCGCCGAATTCGACCAACAATACCTTTTTACCTGAGCGAGCTAACTGAGTGGCCAATCCCGCTGCCCAGAGGGATTTCCCGACGCCCCCTTTTCCGGTAACAAATACAAGTGGTGCTGATACTTTAACCTTGTTCTCCAACAGATCCCTCATCATAAATAAATGGGTTGCAGGCCCTCTTCTCTTCCTATATTTTGGGCACCTTTCAAGGAGATGCAGAATATGGCCCAATTAGAAGAATTGGATGGACTAAACCGCAAACTGACCGTTGAAGTCCCTAAAGACAAGGTCGAACAAGAGCTGAATGAAGCATACAATCAAATCAAAGGACAAGTCACCCTTCCCGGATTTAGAAAAGGAAAAGCTCCTATTTCTAAAATCAAAACCCTATATAAAGACAAGGTGCATCAAGATGTCCTTCAGAGAATTATCTCTGAAAATTACACAAAGGCTCTTCAGGAGCACTCGGCAGACCCGATTTCTATGCCCAAAATCGACTTTGACGAGCTCAAAGAAGGGGAAGATTTCAAGTTTTCCGCTGAGTTTGAAATCCGTCCAGCCGTTAAACTCACTAAGTACGAAGGCTTGAAAGTTCAAAAGGAAAAACTCAACCTAGATGACAGCCGTATCGATGAAGTGTTGGAGCGCATGCGTGCGGACCGAGCAGAAAACACTCCGGTGTTGGAAGATCGACCCGCTCAAACTGGTGATGTGGCGAAAATCGACTTTGAAGGTTTTATTGATGGCGCTCCTCTAGAGGGCGGACAAGGTAATGACTTTGAGCTTGAACTAGGCTCCAACTCTTTTATTCCCGGTTTTGAAGAAGGCATCGAAGGTATGGCCATCAATGGTGTGAAGGAATTGGATCTTAAATTCCCTGACGAATATCATGCACCAGAAATTGCTGGAAAATCGGTTAAGTTTAAAGTGACTCTAAAGGCTCTTCTCAAGAAGTCTCTTCCTGAGTTAAATGACGACTTTGCAAAAGCTATGAGCGAAGAGATCGAAACTTTGGATAAGCTCAAAGAGCGTATCAAAGAAGATATTGTTCAAGGTGAAACCAACCGCATCGATGATGAGTTTAAACAAAGACTTTTAAGAGTTCTTGTTAAGGAAAACCCTGTGGAAGTACCGGGCAGCCTTTTCCAAGAGCAAAAACAAAAGCTGATTCAAGACACACAAAACCGTATGGCTCAGCAAGGTATGACTCCCGATCAATTTGAAGAATACAAAACCAAATGGGATGCCGACTTTGAAGACACCAGCCGATTTATGATTCAATCTAGCTTTCTTATCGATGCTCTTGCCAAAGAGTTAGAAATCAAAGCCTCTGAAGCGGACGTCACTAATAAAATTGGTGAGTACGCCAAGCAAATGGGCCTTGAAGTGGACAAGGTGAAACAATTTTACGACACACCCGAAAGACGTTCACAATTGTCTTTTCAAATCACCGAAGACCGTGTTGTTAAGTTTCTAAAAGATTCAGCCACTGTTACCGAAGTGGAAGCGGATAAAATCGAAGACGTAAAAATCTCTTAATTTTTTGAGGTACGGACTAATCTTTTTGTCCGTACCTATTTTTTGGCCACTCTACGTTTCATCGTTTTAAATTTAAACAAACTTGTCATTCCTCGAAACCATTGGGAATAGCTCTTCCGTTCTTTTAGAGAAGCACTTGCCTTCAAGCAAACTAACTCAGACGATTGCGCCTTTGCTTTAGCATTTTTATCATAGATTCCCTCTGAAACCGTGTATCCGCCTGTAGCACAACCCATTAACCCTTTTACGCGAGTGCTCTTGTTTGGGCTGCTAGCGGGAAACCTCTTTCTCAACTGCATATAGACTGATTTTGGCAGAACCCGATGCCCCATCTGTTTATCATTAATATAGTAAGAGGCTGCGTATGAAACCGCGTTCTTTCCCCTTTTAAACTGGGTTAAAACCACGTCCTCCTGGGCTTTATTATTAATACTCACCTTAAAAAATTTAACAGGTTTCCATGCTGAGTTTGTGCCTTTAAATGCCTTCGCCTCATTAGTAAAAGTAAAGGCGGCTACTGCGGCCACACACCACCCCATAAAAAGGTTTTTCATCGCGTACCTCCAGATTGTTGACTTCGAGAATCGCCCCGGCTTTCCCCACTCCCACTGATCGAGTGCGAGCACAATGGTTCCTGAGTCGGTTCACAACCCATGGCTTCTCGCATGCGTGGATCAGATAAAAATATTTTTTCCAATCGCGCGATACTTTTTGGGTGGCTCATATTGTTTCTATATTGATTGCCTATAACTTGGTATGCGATTTCCGCCACGGAAGCCTCGTTGGTATCCAGATACTCGTAATTCGCCCGTTGATAACACAATTGGCCGATCCAAAAGGCATAGGGACGCAATCTTTCTTTATCCGTCTTGTATTCCCTATCCGAATACATATCTCCAACTACTTTAGCACCCCACCAGTCACTCATGGCTTCGCCCATTTGCCCAGAAGATCCAGGTCCGAAACATTGGGGATACTTGGTGAATGCCGACGTTAATTTTTCTTTTTCGGATTCCACATCAAATGTATCGCCCATAATAGCCAATCGCTCCTGAATGTAACTATTTACGGCCACTTCAATATCAGATTTTGTGACAGAACGAATACCCTCCTTGGGCTGAAGACAACTATAGACGTCTTGTAAAACATAGCCATACAGATGATTCCCTCGCTGGGACACCTCTGGAGGTGGCTCCGTCTTTAAAGATATAATTCCTAAATCTTCAAAATATTTTAACTTCCCCGGGTCGGACAGATACATTTTTACCTTGTCGGATATCTGAGAATTTTCCTCTGTAACATTTTGATCGACGTGCTCCATAAAAAAAATTAAATCGTCATCCGCCAAAATCTGTTGAACGACCTCATCATCAGTAGAAGACGGATCAAGCTGCATGAATTTTTTAACATCAACCTGATACATGCCAAACTGGGAGTTACAAGGATCGATAGCGTGGCCCATTTCATGAGCTAATACCATTGCCAGTGATTCTTCTGGATAATCATAAAAGTTAGCACATATGCTCATTGTATTTGCCGAAGGATTGTAAAAGGCATTAGGCATTTCACCGGAGCAAATCTCTGAGTAGTAAGCTCGATCGTCATCACCGGGTATAAGCTGAATGGCTTTTAATTTTTCTACTGCCGCTTTTTCGGCTTGAGTCCATTGAGCCGGCGGCTTTTCCCCCACCAGGTTGGCTATCATCCTATCTCTCACTCGTTCAAAAAGTATGTCTACTTTATCCTTTTGCTGGGTGGAGAGACGCTCCTCTTCAGTGTAAACGCCACCTGAGAATGTAAATATTTGATAGCTTGACCCCTCAATGGATTCATTAAGCTCATTCAAATCAGCACGATATTTGACAGATAATTGATCGACTTTATCCACTAATCTAGTGCCAAGAATTTTATCTAGCTCTTTTTTCACTTCATAATTTGAAACATACTGAATGGATGGTTCCGCTCCACCCACCTTCCCCTTTGTTAGAGGCCAAAGCATTGGCAGCTCATACGCCGTTTCTTCCGAGATCCCCAACCCTTCTGACAAACCATAAAGCGATATAATCAAATGAGGGTCACCTGCTAAGAACATCTTTGCCTCTTCGGACAAGTCTTTAGAACTATCAAGCAGGGTCATTAGGTCTTTTTCCAATTGAAAATCTAAGGTGACCGATTTCAGGTTATAATCTCTATTTACATTCATCGCGGAGTTCATCGCCTCCGTAACGCCTTCTATAAAATCTCCCATATCCGATGCATCATTGAGCTGAACTTCCGCTCGGCCCTCTGCGCTTTGATCATCTTCCACCGGAACCTCGGACAAAATATTTAAAATACTCGACCCATCAGAAAATTGAATCTTAGACTCACCTGCCTTACTAAACATTTCACAGTTTCCGCTGATGGAACGAAAATTACATTGAATACCACCTTTTGCACTGGCCAAGCTCACCTCAGTGGAACAAACTAAGGAGAAGACGAACACACTCGCAGCGACCAGTGGCAACGCACAGAATCCCAAAAGTGTGTCCGTACCTATATTCACCAGATTACGTAGGTAATCCCATGGAATCATTTTTGCTCATTCTCCGAAGGCGCTTTTGCGCGGAGTTGGTGAAGGCCGCCCATCACTTTCCATGCTCGTAAATAGTTATAAGCTTGGAGGATCTGGAAATCCGACTTCAGCAACTTGTCCTTTTTAGAAAGTTTTTTAGATTTATTTTCCTCTTCATTCCACCACAAGTTAAAGCCACCAGAAGTCTTTGTCTTCTTAAGGCGTTCTTTTTCTTTCTTCCCTAAAATATGACCTTTGATATCCTTTTCACGGCGTACTGATTTTTTAATCACGGCCTTCTCTAGAAGGTCCGGATCAAAGTTCTCAACCTCTACGTCCGGTGATACACCTTCCGCCTGAATGCTGCGTCCACTAGGAGTAAAATATTGGGCGACGGTCAATTTTAAGCCCCCTTTATTCTCACCCAACGAAATGACGGACTGAACGCTTCCCTTACCAAAACTCTTTTTACCCATAACAAGCGCACGGCGATTGTCCTGTAGGGCTCCCGCTAAAATCTCACTGGCTGAAGCAGAATATTCATCGAGCAATAGAATAAGAGGTGTTTTTTCCAGAGTCCCTTCCTTCTTGGCATAGAAGAACTCTGTATCTGAGCGACCTTTTGTGGAGACAATAGTTCCGTCCTCCAGAAAGAGGTCACTCATTTTAATCGCCTGATCTAGCAATCCCCCCGGATTCTTTCTTAGATCAATAACAGCTCCTCGAACCCCTTTCGACTTCTTTTTATGCTTACTATAGAGCCGATTGAAGTCGCGAGTGGTGTTTTCGATGAAACTAGTGATTTTAAAGTAGGCGTACCCTTCGCCAAGATCAGTATACTTTACAGATCGAATTTTCACATCCCCACGCTTGACTGGAAAAACTTTAGGTTCTTGAAAGCCATCTCGGTAAATTCCCAATTTTACGACGGAGCCCATCTTACCACGCATCTTTTGTGCCGCTTCAACAAGACTCAAGCCCTTAGTGGACTCTCCATTGATGCTGACGATTTTATCACCCGCTTTGATTCCGGCCTTCCAAGCCGGAGTGTCTTCAATGGGAGAAATCACTGTAAGAACACTTTTTTGAACAGTGATCTCAATACCTAACCCACCAAAACGTCCTTGGGTTTCACTTTCAAACTCTTTATAGATCTCTTCAGGAAGAAAGTTTGTATGAGGATCCAGCTCACTCAACATTCCTTTAATCCCGCCATGAAGTAACTTTTTGGCATCCACATCTTTCACATAGTACTTCTGCACAAGATTCAATACCTTAGTGAAAAGTTGTAGCTCTTCGTACCTACCCTCGGCATAGGACTTAATACTTCCCATGGAAAGGCTCAGCGCTAGCACGAAGAATGTTACTCCCACAGCTGATAGAATTTTGTATCTCATTTTCACAATTTCCTCCGACTCACGATGCCTTACTATTATTGCTATTTTTCACTAATAATTTTTTATCTAACCAATGCTCAGGATTGATCGCGTCTGAAAAGTGACGAATTTCAAAGAAAATACTCTTCGCTCTCTTTTTCACTGAACCCAAAGATTCGCCACCTAAGAGCGAAGTCCCTCGAACCACACTCAATTGATCCATGCCGGTATAAACGGAAAAGTAATTGGATCCATGGTTAACCACCACGACATTACCCACACCGGGCAACTCCCCCGCATAATCCACTGTGCCCTTAAATACCGAATGGATCGACTCCTCGGCAGCCACATTAAACCTCAAACCTTTGCTATAGAGCTTAAATTTATAGTCATGATTTTCCATGAGCCCAAAGCGTTGAACGATTGGGGCAGACACGGGCCAAGGCAATCTCCCCTTTTGCATATAGAAATCCATATTTATGATTTCATTAAAATCCGCTTCGGAGATATTAAGTTTTTTAGCTTCGTTTTTCAGCTCCTCAAATTGACGCTTGAATTTAGTTTTTGACTGATTGATTTTTCCTAGAATTTTAGACTTAGTTTCTTGAGCCACATCCAACTCTGTCTCGAGGTTCGATAATTGCTTTTGCCGAGAGACCAGTGTTTTTACATTACCCTTTAACTCTTGATTCTTGGCTTGTAGTTCAAATAAATTTTTCTGATAGGAGTTAATCAATTCATAGTCTCTATCCGCAATACTTTTTAAGTAGCGCATATTTCTATCTAAATTTCCTTTAAAGGATTTGTTTAGGAAAATAGATAGAGATCCCATATTGTGAAACTTGTAAATTGCCCGGAGCCTGCGTCCTAACCATTTTTTTTGATCTGAAATTTTAATCTTTAGCTTGGCTATATCGCGCGACAAATACTTCACATCCGCTTCAGCCGAGACTAGCTTATTCTGTAGTTTTGCTCTTTTTTCCGAAGTTTCCTTAAGCTCTGAATTTATACTAAAAATGTCTCCCAGCACTTTTCTGTGCTCCACTTCAACATTCAACAGCTGACTCTTCTGTTGGTCAAACTTTTGAACAACTTTATTTAAATCCTCTGTAAGTTTCACTTCTGGAAGACGTGCATCTTCCGCTAAAACGAGAACAGAAAATAGTAAAATAAATAAGGACAGCCCTTTAGCCATTGACGCTCCCTGCGCCGGAAGCTGCCCAGCCGGTATTTATATTCCGTACTGTCAAATGGGAGCTTAATGCTCCCAAAACTAATCCAAATAGGCTGAATAGAATGATTTTAGATGGGGATAAAAACTGTAATCCATTTCCTAAACCAAGAAAGCCTAACTCCTTTTGAATTAATCCCGACTGTGACAGGAAAACCAAATAGGTGATCGCAACAGCTCCCAGAGCAGAGAGAACACCTATCATGGCACCTTCAACAATAAAGGGTACTCGTATTTCTGTGGACGTAGCACCTACGAGCTCCAAAATCTCTATCTCTTCCCGCCGCTGCTCGAGGGAATTCTTAATTGAGTTGCTGACGATCAACATCCCACCGGCAAACAATACAAATAATAGCAGTAAACTTGAAACCTTAAAGCTTCTGACCACAGTGGCGTAATTTTCCACCCAATCCTGACCATATGAAACCGCATCAACTCCTATCAAAGATTCAATAGATTTTGACGCCTCTTTCAAAAGTCCCAACTGATCCTCTGGATCAACTCCAGCTTTTAGTGCCACTTCAAAACTGGCCGGAAGCGGATTACCATATTCTTCATTCAGAAGCTCTGGTGCATAAGCGGACATAGAGCTTTTAAAGTGCTCGGCAGCCTGTGATTTAGAGGTAAAAATGGGTTCGTTAAAGCCCTCTAACGCCTTAATTTGAGTTTCTAATTTAGATTTATCTTCAGGACTAATGCTGTCATCCAAATAGATACTTAACTGAACATTTTTTCCAATACTCTGGAATGAATTTTCAATATTATGAGTCACCACAAAAAAACCAGCGACGATAGTAAATGTCGCCGTTAATACAAGGAGTGACGAAAACAACGTCAATGGATGATGCTGAAAGCTTTTGGATATATGCTCAATGATTGCTTTAGACATCTAACCCACCAAATTCTTTTTCAATGTTTCCATTATTGATTTGAACAACGCGCTTATTTCTGCGCTTCACCATTTCATGATCATGCGTGGCCACAAAAACTGTTGTGCCCTGCGCATTGGCCTTATCTAACAGATCCATAATCTCTTCGCTCAAATGGGGATCCAAATTTCCCGTAGGCTCATCAGCGATTAAAATTCCTGGATGGTGTACCAAGGCTCGAGCAATGGCCACACGCTGCTGCTCTCCTCCAGAGAGAAATTGAGGAAATGTGTCTCTCTTGAAAGAAAGGCCCACGTGCTCGAGCATCTCACCTACACGGTCACGAATGTAGTTGTCACCATCCCCTCGAACTTTAAGAGGTAACGCGATATTTTCAAATACAGTAGAAGACTTGAGTAATTTAAAATCCTGATAAACCACACCAATTTTTCTCCGCAGAAAGGGCACCTGAGAGGAAGAGATACTATTCATATTGTATTCCCCCACTGTGACTTCACCAGAACAGGGGCGATCAAAAGCACTGATCATTTTAAAAAGTGTGGATTTACCCGCACCACTTGGACCTGTTAAAAAAACAAACTCCCCTTTATCAATGTAGAGATCAATATTTTTAAGAGCTTGAACGGAACCAGAATATGTTTTGTAGACGTGTGAGAAATGTATCATTCCTCTATTTTATAGATACTTATAAAAGTTGGCCAGAAACCAATAGGTCTAGAATTTTCTGATGCTGGATCTTCATCGCAAGACGAACAGCCTGACCCGACTGTCTTTGGGAGGGTGGAAGGATTTCCGCATAGGGAATTTTTAAACTTTTTAACACCCGACCGTTTTGATAAACACGACTTACAAGGTAGGGATTGTCCATACCCCAGTCTTCGGTTTGTACATGATAACTCCCGTTGGAGTGATCTATATCTGTGTTGTAACCCTTTTCCATGATCTCCGCTCAGATGCAAATTCCTAGTCCATTTACCGGTTCCAGATTTGAACTGTAGTGTAATAACAGTTTGTTAAAAAAACCATCCCAAAATGAAACAACTTGCGTGTCCTTGGTCCGGGATTTTAACCCCTCGCTTTGGATTTATGTCAGAATATTAAGAGGGGGTGTCCTGTAAAAAGTTTTAGCATTTTCAAGAACTTAATTCCCAATATGGTGCTACATGATTTGGCAATTCGCACCGATAAGTTCCCTATGAAAAAGCAAGTCTGTGGCGCACTATTGAATGGGTTTTTGGTTGTGATGGGTTTAGCACTGGTGGGCTGCGGAGGTAGCCAATCTAGTAGCGGTGGCGGTAGCCTTGGAGGCACTTGCGAGCTCAATGGTAGAATTAGTACTGAAGTGGACGGCCCAACAGTACCCTCTTATTGTTCGGGTTCTACTACCTATTCTGGTGGGGTTACCATCACAGGAGCAGCCACTTATCAAGCTCGACAAATTGATTATGACCTAGTGAGTCCGACCACGGGCCTATTGGATGCTGGTTCAGCCAATCCCATCCGCTATGCTGAGGTCACCGTGGAAGATTCCAGCGGTAATCAAGTACAATGTACAGAGACCGATGCCTCCGGTAATTTTAGTTTTGATTTACCCAATAATAGCAGCACTTACACGGTGAAGGTTCACTCACGCGCCAACAACTCCAATTACAAAGCCTATGTAATGAACTGCCCTGAGGAGAACGAAGCGTTCTATATCAGCGGTTCCGTTACACCCGACAGCTCAAAAAGCATTGGTACACTTAACGCTCCCGTGACTGGCGAAATCATTGGTGGGGCCTTCAATATTTTAGATCAAGTCCTTAACGCCAACGACTACTTGCGAACAGCCACTTCGGGTTGTTCTTCCGTACACTCCACTTGTTCCGATTTTTCTGTGGCACCGTTGGCCAACATTTACTGGGATCCTGGATTCAACCCAGGTTATTATTCGGGTAGTAGTTCCAGCGGAACTAGCTTTTATACCCCCTCTTCCAAACGACTTTTTATTTTGGGGGGAATTAACGGCGACACGGACAACACCGACACCGATCACTTTGATAACTCGGTGATCATTCATGAATACGGCCATTTTTTAGAGGACAATGTGTTTGCTTCGGATTCACCCGGTGGCTCTCATTCCCTGGATCGATTGATTGACCCGCGACTCGCCTGGAGTGAAGGCTTCGCCAACTTTATGCAAGCCGCCGTTCTAGATGTCCCTCGCTACATTGATACCTATGGAAATGTCGATGGCAGTACTGGCGAATATTTTCGGCTGAACTTAGAGCGACAAACGGGCACCTACTATGACGAACCGATTAACACCGAAGAAGGTAACTTTAGAGAGTTGTCTATCACGCGGATGCTTTGGGATGCCATTGACACCGATGATGATGGCAGTGAGTCCACAGACAGTGCTTTTTCTGAAATATGGGCAGTGATCTCTAGCTCTGAAGCCGGTGGATTTTTAGGTTCCAGCTCAGCCTTTAGGTCAGTGGGACTGTTTCATGATTTTCAAACAGGACTGTCCTCAGGTACAGATTGGTCAGGTGTGAGAGCTAATGCCAAGCAAAGAGAGGACAGGCTGCACTATGCGCGGTATATGGATACTACAGGTGTGTGTGGATCAGGATTAATTACTATTGTTCCTCAATCCAATGCTGGAAACGTCGATGCCTCACCCGGAGTGATGGGTTCGGATCCAGGGGGCTTAAGTACCTCACACTTATTACTGAATAATGATTTTTATCATTACAAACACGATGGTGGGACTTTAACGGTGACTTTAACTTACACCACAGCCAGCGGAACTGAAGCGGATTTAGATTTGTATGTCTATTCCAGCAATGGCTCCACCACCTTTGGCCGCTTTGGAACATCTAATGATATTATAAACAACGTCTCTGCAGAAGAAGGACTTAGCGTTCCCAATGGAACTGTCGGTGACACGGAAACCGAGCAAGTGAGCCAATCCGTTCCTGCTGGAGACTATTTGATTAATGTGAATGTCTACACGGGTGACGGTGCAGGCAGTTCTACTGACTATGCTCTTCAGGTAGGAGGAACAGTATTATGTCCAGCAGATCTTCCGTAGATAAAAAACCAAAACACCCCGGCCTACTTTATGCCATGGTGGTTGTGATCATGTTATTGATTGGAATGGGCATCATCATGTCCTCTCAAGTGGAGAGCTTGGAGGTAGGCTATAAGCCGAAACCGAATTCCAAAGTAAAAGTGGCGTTGGTACATAAAGACCACACACCCTATGCCCCTAGCACTTCAAAAATTTCTACGCCCTTTGAGATTCAGTTGGAATCTGAGACCGGTCTCGATCCCGTAGAGGCGGAACAACCCTTTCGCTTAACCGCTACAGTACAAACCACTTCCCTTCAAAAAAATGTAAATATCGAATGGGTGATCCCTGAAGGTGTTGAAGTGATCAGTGGCAGCGAGGACTACCAGGTGGATGTGATAGGTCCGGAGAACACTCATGTCAGTGAAATCGTGCTACAGGCGCCCGATTACAGTAATTATAAAATTCACTTTTCCGCTCAATCCAAAAATCAAGACGCCTCGTTTTCTTTAGTGAAACAATATAACACTCAGGAACAGGCTCAAATTGAGGCACTGGCTAAAGAATTAAATGAAAAGCACAAAAAGTTTGTGAAAAAGAAAATTGAAAATGGCGAAGCCACACAAAAGCCGGTCTTCTAGAACAGACTTATTCTCTTGGACTTAGCGTCTTTCATTGTTGAATCAGACGACAAATATTGCCACTACCAATACAACGATACAGATACGTGTAAAATATTGAGTCATAGTTAAATTTCCTCTTACATACGATAATTTCCTATCGGTGTATTCCGAGAAAACTTCAGGACCTTTGTCTAATCTTATTAATTCTTATCCCACATTTTAACTCCCGCGAGAATGCGCCGCGGCTCCAAAAGGTGCCTGGCACCTTTTAGACGGGACGGACCTTGAGGGAATCGTTGCCTAACTCATGGCGAAGAATATTTTGAATGGCATCGAGTGTTCCCATCATAGCACTGGGGCAACCGCCACATGCTCCCATATAAAGAATTTTAAGCTCATTGTCTTTCAATTCCAAAACTTCTAAATCTCCCCCATCGGCCTGCAATCCCGGTCGGATGGTACGATCTAGAATTTCCTCAATCTCGCGCATTTCTTCGCTGAGTTGAGATCGATCTTTCGGAGTATTGGTTTTGGCTTCGTCGACCTCATCGTCAAACTTAAAATGGGGATCATGGATCGGTAAGCGGGTTTTAATCACGCCTTCTATTTGATCGGCCAAGGCTTCAAACTCCATAGCTCCTTCATGATTCACAGTGAGGGTGTTCTGATGCAAATACAACTGCTTAACACCAGGCACTTGAAACAAACTCTCTACTAATTTGGAATCCCCCAATTCACTGGGGTGAGTGATCGTGGCTTTACCCGAAGCTTTAAAAGCGTGGTTAGCAACAAACTTAATGGCATAGGGGTTAGGTGTCGGCTGTGCTCTAACCATTACGTCATCTACGGTAAAGTGGGGTTGATAACTCATGCTAACATCTCCTTGGCTTTTACTAGAGCCGCTTTTAACTGGTGAACATCATCAATAGTATTATAGATAGACAGACTGGCCCGAATGGAGCCAGGCACTTTAAAGCGCTTCATTAATGGCATACAACAGTGATGGCCGCATCGAACGGCAATGCCTTGCTGATCTAGGATCGCACCAACATCTGAAGGATGAATGCCCTTTAGATTAAAAGACAAAATATTAATTCTATTGTCTGACTCCCCACCTAGAAATTCTAGGTCGGTAATTTCAGATAGCAGTCGCTGACCCTCTTGAGTCATCTCGGTTTCCTGTTCAAAAACCTTGTTTAAATCCAACTGACTGAGATACTCAAGGCCTTTAGCTAAACCGTACACTCCGGCGATATGTGGAGTTCCGGCTTCAAATCTCTGCGGCGAATTCAGAAAAGTAATTTCTTCAAAGTTCACTTGGTCGATCATACTTCCGCCACCCTTAAAAGGAGGCAGTTCATTCATTAACTCCTCTCGACCATAGAGAACACCAATTCCTGTGGGAGAAAACAACTTGTGCCCTGAGAACGAAATAAAATCACACCCGATATCTTGAACATCCACCGGCATACATGAAACCGACTGAGCCGCATCTAAATGCACTAAAACTCCCACTTCATGGGCTAACCTTGTGATTTCCTTCACCGGATTAATAGTTCCTATGCCATTAGAAACATGCACAACACTGACCATTTTAGTTCGTGGATTTAAAAACCCCTTATAGGCTTCCATATCCAGTTCGCCATTATCCAAAAGAGGAATCACGTTTATTTTTAGACCGCGCTGCTTAGCCATTAAGTACCAAGGCACAATATTAGAGTGATGTTCCATTTCACTAAGAATGATCTCATCGCCCTCTTTAAAACGACCATCGGCTAAAACATGAGCCAGTAAATTAATGGAGTCTGTAGTTCCTGAGGTAAAAATAATGTCATTAGGAGACTTAGCGCCAATAAACTTTTGCACTCCAATTCTCGCATTTTCATAGGCCTCTGTTGCCAGATCGGAAAGATGATGCGCCCCTCTATGAACATTAGAAGATCTGTGCAAATAAAACTCCGAAAGAGCATCAATGACAGGCTGAGGTTTTAATGTACTGGCGCCACTATCTAGATAGATTAAATCTTTGCCCCGCACTTGATCACTCAGGCTTGGAAAATCTTGTCTTACTCCCAAATCTGCCATTACACGTTCCAATCTATTTGATCGACAAATTGAATTAAATACTTTCTAGAATCCTCAGCGGTTTGTTTGTAGAGAACATCCATAGCAAAACCACGAGCAATCATTTTCGTGGCTTCATCTTCAGATATGGCGCGACTGTTAAAATAGAACACTTCTGATTTATCCAGAGGACCTGATGCCGACCCATGATTGGCTTTGACATCATCCGCACTCACTTCCAACTCTGGCTTGGAATCAATTTCTGCTTTGGATGACAGCAACAAATTTTGATTTAACTGAGAGGAGTCCGTTCTCTGTGCCTCTTGATCAATAGTGATTTTACCATTGAAAACCGCTCGGGACTGATCATCTAAAATGCCTTTATAGAGTTGACGGCTCAACCCATTAGGTTTGGCGTGTCGAATTTCCGTGTGATTGTCCACATGCTGCGATCCCTTTGTTAAATAGAGGCCGTTCACATGAGCCTCAGCACCCTCACCCAATATGTCCACTTGAATGTCATTGCGAATGAGCTCTCCACCTAAACTCACGCTGGTGGCTTCAAAAAAACTATCTCTTTGCATATTGCATTTAACAGATCCAAAATGATGACCCGATTCAAACTCATCCACCAACTTAGAGTACTTCAGCCGTGCATTGGCGCCTAATTCAATGGTCGTAAACACGTTTTGAAAATAGCCCTGACCGTGATCTCCACTACCAATACAACTTTCCACAAGTTCTAGTTCCGAACCCGTCTCCAAGACAACCACACTTTTTGGCGACTGAGTCCACGCCTTTGAGGACTCCCCCGCACATAGATGTAGTACATGAAGTGGTTTATCTAATTTTTGATTTTTAGCCACTCGGATCCAATAACCATCCTCGGTAAGGCTGCTGTTAAGATCATCCATGGAGGCTTCACCATGTTTTATATAATAAGTGTCTTCGACCTTTTTAAAATTTTCTATCTGGTCACTGTTCATGCCCATGATCACTTCCGAAAACGCCGTCACTGATACGCCAGTAACTACTGGCAAATGCGACAATCCAGGAATATACACGCCATTGGCGAACACCAACCGATAGGCATCCAAAGAAAACCCACGGAGGATTTTTGGGTCGGACTCCAACACATCCATTTCTATGGCTGGCGCTGGGGCAAATTCTTTTTTAGAAAGTGTGGACAAATCGGTGTACTTCCAGCTTTCTTTTTTGGTTGTTGGCAACCCCGACTCCTGCAATCGTCCCCAGGAATTTTGTTTTTCCTTTAATAGACGTTCACCAAAATCTCCACGACCGTAAGATTGAAGACCCTTTAGGCCCTCATTAAATATAGAATCTAAATTATTTGTTGAAATCATCATAATTCCTAATTCACCAACCAGTCGTAACCTTTTTCCTCGAGCTCTAATGCCAACTCTGGCCCTCCGGTTTGAATAATTTTGCCACCCGCTAAAACATGTACGAAATCGGGCTTTATATAATCCAGCAAGCGTTGATAGTGAGTCACAAGCACAACCGCATTGTGCTTGGATTTGATTTTATTCACCCCATTAGAAACCACTTTAAGCGCATCAATATCAAGCCCACTGTCTGTTTCATCAAGAAAGGCCAGTCTTGGGTTCAGCACTGCCATCTGCAAAATTTCATTTCGCTTTTTCTCTCCACCACTAAAACCTTCGTTCACCGGGCGGTCTAAGAACTTAGAATCCATTTCCACAACTTTAGCTTTTTCACTCAGGAAATTTCTAAAGTCTTCCTCCGACATCTCTCCGGCTCCGGAGTGCTTACTTACGGCATTAAAGGCTTTGTGTAAAAAGTGAAAGTTAGTCACACCTGGGATTTCGATAGGATACTGAAACGCCATAAAGATGCCCTCTCTGGCTCTCTCGTCCGCTTCCATCTCTAAAATATCGGTGTCTTTAAAATCGATATCATAAGTCACCGACCCAGAAGTCACTTCATAATCTGGATGTCCAGCAACCACTTTAGAAAGTGTACTCTTACCAGAACCATTCGGCCCCATGATGGCATGCACTTCACCGGCGTTCACCGTAAGGCTAAGGCCCTTTAAAATCTCTGTCTCTTCAACTCTTGCGTGTAAGTTTTCAATCTTTAACATTTAAGGTCTCCATCAACCGATACTATTTTCTAGTTTCATTTCTATTAGCTTTACAGCCTCAACTGAAAACTCGAGAGGCAATTGTTTAAATACGTCTTTGCAAAAACCATTCACTAACATGGCAATACAGTCCTCCATGTCTAGTCCGCGAGACTGGAGATAGAACAACTGGTCCGCACTGATTCTCGAAGTGGAAGCTTCGTGTTCCACCTTGGCCGTTTTGTTTTTCATTTCGATATAGGGAAACGTATTTGCCGCACATTTATCTCCCACAAGCATGGAATCACATTGGGTGTAATTTCTTGCGTTAGTGGCCGAAGGCAATACTTTGACCAAGCCACGATAAGAGTTTTTAGACCCATCTGCCGAGATACCTTTAGATATGATAGTGGACTTGGTGTTTTTACCAATGTGGATCATCTTTGTTCCGGTGTCCGCCTGCATTTTATCATGGGTCATGGCCACGGAGTAAAAGGCCCCTTGGGAGTTTTCCCCTTGCAGAATACAGCTCGGATATTTCCACGTGATTGCCGAACCCGCTTCCACTTGAGTCCATGAGATTTTAGAGTTTTTACCCTGACACCGACCCCGCTTGGTTACAAAGTTATAAACTCCACCCTTGCCTTCGCTATTACCTGGGTACCAGTTTTGAACTGTGGAATAGTTGATCTCTGCATCGTCCAACGCAATCAACTCCACTACGGCGGCATGCAATTGCTTTTCGTCACGCATCGGAGCAGTACAGCCCTCTAAATAATTCACAAAGCTGCCTTCATCAGCCACCACAAGAGTTCGCTCGAACTGGCCTGTTTCAGCGGCATTAATTCTAAAATATGTCGACAGATCCATAGGGCACTTAACGCCTTTAGGAATGTAACAAAAAGAACCGTCTGTAAAAACAGCCGCATTTAAAGCAGCGTAAAAGTTATCTCTATAGGGAACCACTTTCCCAAAGTATTTTTTCACAAGCTCTGGATGTTCTTGAACCGCTTCGCTGATGGAGCAAAAAATCACACCCACTTCATCTAGCATCTCTTTATGAGTGGTGCCGATGGAAACGGAATCAAAAACCATATCTACAGCTACACCAGAGATGCGTTTTTGTTCTTGAATGGGAATTCCTAGTTTTTCAAACGTCTTGATCAACTCTGGATCCAAATCCTCTAAACTTTTTGGACCCTCTTTGGCTTCTTCCCCCTCTTTTGTTTTTGGGGCGGAATAGTAACTGATGTCCTGAAAATCGATTTGCGGATAATCCACATCGGCCCAAGTGGGTTCGTCTAATGTTTGCCAATGCTCAAACGCCTTAAGTCGATATTCAAGCATCCACTCGGGCTCGTTTTTCTTTTGTGAGATCAAGCGAATTACATCTTCATTGAGGCCTTTCTCAATGGCATCCACTTCCACCTTGGTAATAAACCCGTGTTTGTATTCGCGCTGTTTTTTTACATTTTGTGCCACATCACTCATGACCACTTCTCCGCTGCTTCTCCCAACCGATCCACATTTAATTCAGCCAATCCCTCTTTAGAGGATGGCGCTAAAATCTCATGCAAACTGATAGATTTATAAAACCCGATCACCTTTTCATTCAGTACGGTTAAGGGCGATTGAATATTACAGGTGTCCATCAACTCGCAGGGCGAGCTGGCTTTTAAACATTTTATGACTTCTACTGGACCCATTAAAATTTCGTTCAATTCAAAATAAGATACCTTTTTTAGGTCTTTAATTATGAGATAACCGCCTTGGGCCCCTTTTTCCGATTTTAATACTCCCGCATGAGAAAGGGATTGTAATACCTTGGCCATGGGATCAAATGGCGCACCCAACTCATCACACAGGGTTTTCACTGGAGTCACCTCTCCAGGTCGTCGGCCCAATAAGAACTTCAACGCCATTAAAGCGTATTCCACCTTACGATTGATTTTATTCATTCATGGCCCCAGCAGTTGCGCACATAGAGATCCTCAAGTTACACTCCGACATTCAATGGGAGTTAAAACAGACATTGGCTTAAAAAACAGCAATTACTATAACAAATAAGTTGTTTTTTAGCCTATATAAAACATTAGATTGGACTCAAGAGTTCAAAATAACTGTAGTATTTTCAATAGGATAGTCATGCAAATCTCACCGGTTCTGAGAATCGTTTTCATTAGTTTCACCAGCATTATAAGTGTTTTTTTAGCGCTATTCGCTCTTCGAATGATTGGCCTCTCCCAAACTCCCAAGGCTTCGATTTTACCAGAGCCACTTCAACAAGAAGGACTTGTGGTTTACTACGCCACGGGAACTAAAACAGTCTCAGGTCGCTCCCTTACCACACCCCTGTCTTCCAACGAGTTTTTTGCCTTACCCTTGCAGCGCTTATCTACCGGAGAGTTTTTAATTTATCCCCTTGGTAGCTTCAAAAACACTTCCGGCGAAGAGCGCTTCTTTATTGAGCTGGATCGCGAAAGTGCTCTCACTGAATTGGAAGCCAGTGCGAGCACTCAACATCTAATGCTGTCGGACTACTTGAAGTTTCACCCTCAGGACAAAATTTTGTTTATCGACCTCGCCGACCGGGACCCAGCTAAGTTTCAAGGATTGCGCGACATCCTGTTAAAATCTCTCCGACCCGAACAAATTGTATTTACTAGCGCCTATGTGGAACCTTTAGATTTTCTAAGGAAGGAGATTCCTCGAGCCCTTTTTGCAATGAATGTAGCTCAAGTGGGAAAACTGGTTTTCATGAACTCACTCTTTATTGAGACCATTGCGCCGATGGATGGAGATCTTGTTATTGCTCCCACCAAGTACCGGAAACGCCCTCTATTTCAACCTCGTCTTGTTGACGAACTGAATCGTCGTCAAATTCCAATCCTTATAATCAACCCAGACGAAAGCCCATCCGACAATCTGAGAGGTCAGGTCAAAGGCAGCGTCATTAACCCCTATTATGGCATTAAAAACTAGACCTACTTTTGCCCATAAAGTCGCCTCTAAGTATCTAAAATCACAAATGAATTGACGCGGCCTGCTGTGCCTGTGCCCCACTTAAAATCTATCATTAAACACTATGATTGAGATTGCCTATGCCGCTGAGACGGCCAAAGTAGATACCGGAATGTGGCACGCAATATCCAGTGCCAATATTATTGTTCAACTCTCTCTCCTCACCTTAGTCGTTATGTCTGTGGTGACCTGGGCTATCATTGCTCAGAAGAGAAAACAATTTCGCAAAGTAAGACAAGCCAATGAGCCCTTTCTTGATGAATTTTGGAGAGCGGATTCTTTAGATGATATCTATGAGCACATCAGTAGATACTCGGACAGCCCACTCGCCAACTTATTTAAGGACGGCTATCTTGAGCTTCGAAAAATGGCCGACTCCAATCTGGCGCAAAAAAAAGGAAATGATGAATCCGGTCCGCTTTTAACTGGAATCGACAACCTTGAACGCGCCTTAAGGAAAGCGACGGATTCTGAAATTGCACTTCTAGAGCATCGCTTGAGCTTTCTAGCCACTACCGGTTCTTCTGGGCCATTTATTGGATTGTTCGGAACGGTCATTGGAATTATGACGGCCTTTCAAAAAATTGCCCAAACAGGAAGTGCTAACCTGGCCGTTGTGGCGCCCGGTATTTCCGAGGCTCTTATCGCAACAGCTGTGGGGCTATTTGCAGCTATCCCAGCTTCGGTTTTTTACAACATGTATGTCGCCAATATCCGAAAACTTGAATTGGACATGCAGAACTTCTGCGCTGACTTTTTAAATATCGCTAAACGCAACTTTTTCGTGGACGAGTGATTCATGGGAATGTCAGGGCCTAGCGGCGGACGTAGCCGCGCAATGATGAGTGAGATCAACGTAACACCCTTCGTAGATGTTATGCTCGTCTTACTTATTATTTTTATGGTCACCGCACCCCTAATGCAACAGGGCCTAGAGGTGGATTTACCCGAGACCAAGTCCAGTGGAGTGGAAACCTCAGATGAACCATTTATTCTTACAGTAAAAAAGAACCAGCAAGTTTTTATTGGCGATGTAAAGGTACCTATGAAAACTTTGGCCGATAAACTCAACGGCATCTTTGCCACTAGAAAAAACAAGCAAGTGTACATTCGAGCCGACAAAGCCGCCCCCTACGGTGTGGTTGCAGAAGTCATGGCCGAAGTACGAGCCGCTGGAATATTTAATATAGGATTAGTAACTTTACCGAAATAGGCTATGTCAGAGAGATCAAACCCTTTGGAGAAAACATTTAAAGTCTTTCTGGGTGTATCCATCATTGGACACATTGCAGTCTTGATTCTTCTTAACATTGATTCTCTTTGGGTGAGCGAAAACGACTTAATTATCCAAAATGCCATTAAAGTGGATGTTGTCGGCCTACCTGAAAAAAAGAAACCTAAACCGGCACTTCCTCGTAAAAAACCAAAACCTAAGCCACAACCTAAGAAGACCGCAAAAAAGCCTAAGCCCAAACCCAAACCTAAAGCCGACAAAAAAGCCCAAGAGAGTGCGTTTGAAAGACTGGATCGGTTAGCAAAAGAAGAGGCCCTTAAAAAGAAGCAACAGGAGGCTTTAAAAAAACTGGAGCAGCAAACCCAAAAAGAGGAACCCGAAGAAACCCCCGCCGAGCCAGAACAGCCCGTAGCTGGAAATATAATCACCATGGGTACGGCACTTAAGGGTTTAGATAAAATTCAAATGGAACGTTACTTTGGACAGGTACAACAACATATACAAAGCCAGTTTCAAATCCCTTCATTTCTCAACAACGCACAACTCTCAGGCCAAGCGGATATTAAAATTGACGGCCGCGGGTTTGTTATTTTTAGAGGCATCTCTAAAACCTCTGGCAATGACATTTTTGATAACGCCATTTTAACTGCCATTGACAACTCCTCCCCTCTTCCCGAACCACCTCCACGTCTACAAAGTCGTTTAGAAAATGCGGGATTTAGGTTAGGATTTCCAGAGTAAAGCACACGTACACAACAGGAGCACATATGAAACACTTAATATTCTCAGTCGTAGCTGCCATTGTCTTAGGTGCACTACCCGCTTTATCCCAAGGCAACGGCCAGGTTTACATCAGCGTAGGACAGGCCACATCAAAAAAATCTCTGCTTGCACTTCCCTCGTTTAATTATTTTGGCTCTCAAGCGCAAAAAAGTTCTGCCATCCGCATCGGCTCTGAAATGTATGAAGCGGTAAAAAACGATTTAGATGTTTCTTCATTGTTTGTGATGATGAAACCCAATGCATTTTTAGAAGACGTCTCATTGGTGGGACTAAAACCCAAACCCAACGACCCCAACGGTTTTAATTTTAAAAATTGGTCCGCTATTGGTTCTGAGTTTCTTATTCGTGCGGGCTATAAAGTCATCGGAGGAGACGTGGAGCTAGAGGGTTACGTGTACTACGTACCTCAGGCAAAACTTGTCGTAGGAAGAAACTATAAAGGTCCTAAATCGCAAGCCCGCAGTATCGCTCACCGCTTTGCGAGCGATGTGGTGGAAGCCCTGACTGGTAAAGGCGCTATGTTCAATTCGAAAGTGGTGTTAACTGCCAACCGAGATGGGAAATATAAAGAGATCTACTCCATGGATTGGGATGGGTTTAACATTCAAAGACTATCTAACTTTAGAAATTTGAGCATTTCCCCCACCTGGTCCACTGATGGAAAGCGTGTGGCCTATACGAGCTGGGCCTATCATCCTAAAGCCAAAACCAGAAATGCGGATTTATTTATCCAGGATGCTCGCCCGGGGGCAAAGCCCGAGTTAGTCTCTTACAAAAAAGGAATTAATTCTGGTGCAGAGTTTCACCCTAACGGTACCGATCTCTATCTCACCATATCTCGCGAAGGCAATGCTGATATTTATAAAAAGAACCTTAGCTCTGGAACAGTCACCCCCATCACCAATGGACCCGCTGGTGCCATGAATGTGGAGCCTGCCATATCACCGGATGGCACTAAAATGGCCTTCTCTTCAGATCGCTCAGGCCGACCTATGTTGTACGTAATGAATTTAGCTACAAAGAGTGTTCGAAAAGTGACTAAGGCGGGCCACTATAACTCCACTCCTTCCTGGTCTCCGGACGGCAAAAAGCTAGCCTTTGCCGGCTTTGATAGAAAGAAGAATAATTTCGATATTTTCATTATGGACTGGAACGGGTTTAATTTAGAGCGTCTCACTTCGTCGAAAAAAACCAATGGAAAGTGGGCGAACAACAAAAGTCCCACTTTTTCTCCCGATGGCAGACATATTATGTTTGTGAGTGATCGTACGGGTAACTATCAGCTATTTCTGGTCAATGCCGATGGCACCAATGAGCGGCAGTTAACAAAAGATCGGTTTAACTACGAAAAACCAAAATGGTCTAAAATCTTTGAGTGATCTATGAAATCCTGGCTTGAGTACAGCGACAGCGAAAAGGCGGAAGTATCCCAATGGAGTTCTGCCTGCGAACGCTATATGCGCTTTCTCACTGGTGATAAAGCAAACCTTGATCCCTTAAAAGAAAAACGTCATCACCGATGGCTAGATGCTGCCTTTGCCACATTTTTTAAAACAGCACCCACCTCCCAAGTGGTACAAAGCTGGAGCCGATCCTCGTTAGAGATTTTAACAGAAGCTTTTAATGAGGTGGGACTCAATGAAGAGCCCGTGGCAGTTTTTGCTCTTGGGAAATTAGGTTCCTTGGAGCTGAATCTATCTTCCGATGTAGACTTAATTTGGGTGTCCGACAAACCGGCTGGCCCAGCCATTAATAAAAAAATTCAAAAACTCAATCAAAGGCTTTCACTGAACAATGAGTTCGGCTTTTGCTTTCGGCTAGATTATGATTTGAGACCCGGTGGTCGATTTGGCCCCTTAGTCACCAGCCTCTCCCAAATGGTGGATTACTATTGGTCGCAAGGGGCCACTTGGGAACGCATTGCTTTAATTCGTTTGCTACCAGTAACCGGCGATCAACATGTTATCGATGAAACTCTAGCCCTCACCCATCGATTTGTGTTTAGAAAGTATGCCGATTACAATTTACTGGAAAGCCTACAAAGCCAGAGGTCTAAAATTCGTGATTACTATGGCTATGATCCAGAAAAACGCGACCAAACCATAAACCTAAAACTGGATCCCGGCGGCATTCGAGATATCGAATTATTTTTGCATGTTCATCTTATTTTACATGGAGGTCGAGAGCCTCACCTTATATCTGCTGCCACAGAAACCATTGCTAGCAATCTTGAGACCAGTAAACTTATTGCTGAAGCTACAAAGAAGACTTTAACAGAGACCTACTGGAAACTGAGACATATTGAGAATTTGGTTCAGCTGGAAAACGATCGTCAAACTCACGTGATTGATAAAACCAATCGGACCTCCCTAGAGAAACAAGATGTAGAGATAAATGGGATTTTGAGTTTATTCGACCAAGTCAATGCAGTGGTCTCGACACTTCTTGGAGAGATCACCAGTATAGATCAAAGCCTACCTGAACCGGAAGAAAAGCAAATCGAACTACTTTCCGAGTTGGGCTTTTCCGAAAAGGCGCAAAAAGAGATTTGGCCTAAGCTCATAGGCATGCAAGCCCAGTCTGCAGACCCCATTCGAGATGAGAGCTATCGGAAGCAGGTATTGTTCCGGTATTTACATCACCTCGCTGAAAACTCCCAAAAAGAGCACTCGCACGGTAAGGATATGGCTCTTAACTTATTTGCCGAATTTCTTAGAAACATTCGTGCCAAGGCCAGCTTTTTTGCTTTCCTGTTAAAGCAAGATAAGCTTCTTAAAGATTTGGCATTTCTGTTTTCACGCTCTCCCTATTTAGGACAGCTGGTTGCCTCCCGGCCAGAAATTCTAGACAGCTACGTGTTTAAAAATACTTCCGAACTCAGCTTAGACGAAAACATCGCCTATGACCAAATGGCGGAAACTAAACAACTTACGGAACTCATTCACTGCCAAGATTTTTTGCTCAATCAAGACGTTGCGTCTTTCAACAAAAAAACCAGTCAGCTTGCGGAGAGCATCACCAAACATTTGCGAACTCTTTTAGGACAGAAATTTGAGCAAGATGGACTCAGCATCCTATGTTTGGGGAAATGGGGTGGTCGAGAGTTGGGTATACACTCGGATTTAGATTTTATTTTTGTCACAGAAGACTCCCCTACCCCATCACAAATGAAGTTCGCACGAAGATTTATAGCTCGCCTCACCGACGTCCAAAGAGGAGGTCGACTCTATTCAGTAGATCTTCGACTTCGACCCTCAGGTCAATCTGGCCCTTTGATTACCTCTAAAAGTAAGCTACTCAAATTCCTATCGGAACAGGCTCCGGCATGGCTCAGACAGTCTTATCTGCGGGCAAGAGATTTAGATGGTCAGGACTATACACAAGACCTCTTAAAGACGGCCGTCGCTAAAGATTTGACGGATGCAGAGATCATTGAACTTAAGGACATTTTAAATAAGTTGTTAAAAGCGCAGAGAGATCGAGGTGTGGATTTTAAATACAATCCCGGCGGACTGTTACAATGTGAGTTCGTCACCCAACACTGCTTTCTGAAAAACCAATGGCTACCCCTCTCCGCGAACACTGTAGAACAAATGGAGCAGCTTGCCTCTCTCACTCAAAATTCCGCATGGAACGACATGAAAGACCACTACCTAGCCCTCCGAAAATGGGAGCAACTGACCCAGCTGTTTGGCCAACGATCTCAATCCTTTTTAGAGTGGAACAGCGACACTTTTCAACGTTTGGCTGAGGCTAAAGCCCTAAGCTCAGAGCAGTTAACAAACACATTGCAAGAAGGCCTTCATCGAGGTCAAGGTTTGTGTGATCAACTTGACCCCCTAAAATAGGTAAGATACCGTTTTGTATAGGTATTTCTTCGATTAAACCACACTACAAATGAGAACCAACGGATTGGGGCCATTATGAAAAATATCATACTTATCATCTCACTCACCCTTGGATTTCTAATACCTCTAACTCATCCGACATGGGCGCAAGACGGTTCCGCTACACAAACTCCTGCTGTGGAAAATAAAGCTACGGATACGGCTAACACTCCTAGCGATCCAACTCCTGCAGAGAAAGTGGCGCCGGAGACTAAAAAAGGTCAGCCAGACTATTTGCTCACCCCAAGAAAACAAAAGAAGAACAAAAATTGGGAAGAGAATCTGTTTGTAGGCATTAAAAGACTTTATGCGGTTTTACATATAAAAGTGGGCGATAAAAAACTACCCGATGTAAAAATCCGATTGTTTCATACGGCGGCTCCAGAAACAGTAACTAACTTTGTTGGACTCTCCGAAGGACTAAAAACATGGTTTAAAAATGGTCGTTCCATGATCAATGTTCCCCTATACAAAGACCTTAAATTTCACCGAGTCATTCGAGGGTTTATGATTCAGACCGGAGACCCCGCCGGCGATGGTACTGGTGGACCAGGCTACCAGTTTAAAGATGAGTTTTCCTCCTCATTGAGACACGACCGCAAGGGATTGGTCTCAATGGCCAACGCAGGTCCTGGCACCAACGGAAGTCAGTTTTTTATTACCGTAGATAAAGCCAGACACCTGGACGACAGACATACTATTTTTGGTGAAGTGGTGAGCGGCTACAAAACCGTGGAGAAGATCAGCAAAGTCCGCACCGACCGGTTAGATAGACCTCGCAAAGATGTGATTTTAGAAAAAATAACGATCATTCGAGAGAAGTAGTTCAAAGCTCTACACTGAATCAGAAGTCTGATGATCATCCATTATGAGTAAAAAAAAACCGCAAATCCAAGGGATTCGCGGTTTTACCAGTGATTTAAATTTACAAATCAGAGGCGCATCTCAAGCATGGCTGAGCCACACCCAGTTAACCTTAAACTCTATTAAGCGCAAAGCTTTTTAAGGTTACGTACAAATTCTTTAACAAGTGCATCAAGACCCTGTTCTTTGATCTGAGCATCTGTGAAAAGAGTTTCAGCAGCTGCACGAGTGGCCGCTTCCAAAATTCCATCAACAGGATCCGTACCGATTTCGTTTCTTACCGCATTGATGAACTCTCTTAACTTAGGAAGATCTTCCTGAGCACCACGAGTCATTTCAGCTGTGTGGAAAGTTAAAAGTCTTAATACACGAGCGTGATCTTCAATGGCTTTGTCAGATAATTTTGAGTTTTTATTTGTAGCGTTTTTGCTGGCAGAAATAATATTCATAATTTCAAGAGCTACAGCTTCAGCAAATTCTGCTGTTTGTTCTTTTTCAGAGTTTCCTTTAGCTTCTTCTTTAGCTTCATCTAATTTTTCAAAAGATTCTTTAAGTGCAGATTCAACCGTTTGAGTGTTATCGCGCGCACTATTTTTTCCATAGATACCTGTTAGATAGGCATCAAAACTTTTAGAAAAAACACCATCTTCTAGTCTTTCGATGTTGATTTCTCCACGAGCTACTGAAGTAGCAATACTTTCTTTTACAGAAGTCTCTAGGGCTTCTTTACCAGCAATTTGAGCGGCATCGTATTTCGCCTCAATACGCTCTCTGGCATGTTCCACTTTTTCTGGTCTTACTTCTGTTCTTGTTTTTGCAGCGAATGCTGGAGCACCTACAAACGACGCAAGTACGACAGCTGATAGTAATGATTTCATCTATATCCTCCTAAGATTGTACATTTTTCACTGGTGTTTAAAAAGACCGGCTCACATCTGATCAGTTACATCTGATAAGCTATTTCTCCGTGTCCTTTAAACAGCTATTTTTAAAGCAAATTAAATGCCACCCTCTCACTGAATCCCTAAACGTTCTGAGTAGTTAAGGTCCTCAATGAGGTTTATGTGGCCAGAGAACTCTGTAAGGCCGTTGAGAGCGTTTTGTAGGCTCTGCTTAAGGGCCTCATGTTGCATCTCATTCACCCAAATCTCAGGGAGTTCACTGTCAAACTTAAAGCTATTAGGGCTCACTTCTGTCACCTTGTCTTCTGAATCCTCTGCAGACCTTATAGCCTCCAACCACTTGTCTTGGCCTTCTAAGGGGGCCTCTTCCACTTCCGCAGCGGCCGCAGCCACTTGCTCGGAAGGCGACCCTTCCACGGCCTCAGTTGTTAGAGCTTCCACCTCTTCTTTTAAGGCTTCCACTTGCTCCTCCGGAAGGTCCTTTTCGATATTGAGAATTTTAGAGCACTGCTCACCCAATTGAGCCGACAACTCGGACTGACCCAAATCAATCATGAGTCTTTGTAGTAACATTAATAATTCATAGGAGTTTTGCTTAAATGCCGCTTTGTCCGATTTGGACTCAAACTTTGCGGCCATCTCCATTTTCTCTTCGAAGCGACCTTGCATTTCAGACAAGTAGTCTCTCACCTGCTGCCGCTGTTTTTCCATATCCAAGTCACTCACTACAATCGTAGAAAGGTCGAATTTATCCAACTCCTGTTGAATGTATTCTGGGTAGCCCACTTGCATTCCTATGAGAATCATTTTGAACTCTGGTGCTAAATCCTTTTCCATTTCTTCAAAGGCAGGATCATCTGTTAAAAAAGCCTTAAATATTTTTAGACCCTCTTCTGTGATTTCCAATCCTTCATCTTCAAAAGACTTCGCAAACTCATTTATAAAATCATCCACCTTCTCCACACGCAGCTTTTCAAAGGCTCGACGCTTTTGAATGCGTTCTACCGATATGGCTCCAATGAGTAGCTCGGGAAGAATTTCATTAAAGTAAAAGTCTAACTCTAGACGTAGAGAACTGATCGCGCCAATTTCATCCATGCGAATATGTCTGTAAGCCCAGCCCGTCAAACCACCAACGTCTACGATTTCTCGTAAATCTTCTAATGGAGGAAACAACTGTCCGGTGCGGTAGTGAAGACGACCATACAGGGCAGGCTTAATGGAGTACTCCACCAAATCCAGGTACTGATCATGAGCATGTCGAAACAGCTGATCCGAGTAAGGCTTCACATGGTTGTTCCAAAAGATATCAAATTCATTGTTGCCCGCACGGAAAACATGCCCTCCTAAATTCTCAGCCACAAGATCCACAAAGTTTCTGTAGGATTTGTCACCAACCATCCACTCGCCCGCAAAAGGATTCATTAGACGGTTATATTTATTATTAGAAAGAGCGTTGTTGCCTGTAGATTCTTTTGCCACATCCACATTAGCCATCCCGTAACCTTGATTACAAATTCCCGCTTGGTCTAACAACCGAGGAGGATCGAAACCAAAGGCAAACCCAGTTATAGATTTAAGAAATGATGACTTACTTACCACATAGTCAGAACACTCTGGAAAATCACCAAAAAATTCATAACTCCATTTGGCAGCACTTTGCATATAGGTGTTTGGACTCTTGAGCCAATTTTCAAAATAAGTTCCGCCAAATCGATCGTCATCAATGCGCGCGGTTGTTAGAGATTCACATCGTCGCTGTCCCGCTTCTTCCAAGTTGTTTGATGTACAAGCTCTACGGAATGGGCGCAAATCTGGAGGCAACAGCGGGCTTTCGGCGCGTGCCGCTGCATAGCGATCACACACAGCCTGTCCCGCTTTTTCGTAGTCACCGGAATTGCACACCGCCACTTGATCTGTAATCAAAGTCTTACATTGTGCTAGGTCGTCCTTCATTTTTTTAACAAGAGCTGTCTGGGTGTTATAAAAAGCCATGTTTCCCGAGTCAGCAAACGGATCCGGCCCACAGGCCATTTGACCTAACATGTATTCCCCATAATGGCGGGTTCTTAAATTACCCACTGTTTTTTCGCTGGTCTCATCGGAAGCCAGTCGCGTGGAATACATGTGCAATGCCAAGCTATCAAAATAGTCCTGGCCTCTAAACGTAGGAGCACCGAGGCGTTCATAGGTGTATTGAAAGAGACAGTACAAACCACCCAATGCTTGCTGCTGGCAAAGGTCATTCATACCCTGATCGGCTCTCACGGCTTGAGCCAACTTCTGGATGCCTCTATCCCATTCCTTATGCAGACGTAGCCAATATCTATTGAGAGCTTGCGCATCAGTCATGTCCACTTGATCCCTTTGTGGATTATAATCCTTAAAGAGAGCCAAATATTCATCCACCTTATTGATAAACTCCACCAGGGCCGGGTCCGCGGAATCTAAAACTTCGTAGCTTTCAATTCCTACGGAAGCCATTAAATCAGCCATACCGGCTCTTGCACGTCCCCAGAGACTTTCCGTACGCTTGGCCACTAAAGGAAGTAGTTGTGTCTTGGTATCCACAAGGAGCTGCCTCGCAATCATAACAGTATCCATGCGAGCCTTATTGATTTCCTGCTCGCTCATACCTTCTAGGTCTTTCACTTTATAAACCAGTTGAAAGCGACCACTGTCATCCGGATTTGCATTGGCCTCTAAAGGCTTTACTTGGGAGAAGAATTCCAAGCTATCATTAGACTTGTTAAATATTTCCGGATATTTTTCCTTTTCCGCCAGCTTTTGCAAAAAATCTCTATAAACGGTTTCTGCGCCCACTAAACGTTGATCTAAACTCATCAAGTGCATCTTCCAATTGGAAAGACCCATGTTGCCCTCTTCCAATAAGAAATTACGGTATTGAGTTTGAAATTTACCGTATCTATAAAGGCTCTCTTTTAAAGCCCCATTGTATTGGGCAAAGCTCGGGCCGGCACTACTGCGACTACGGTTTCTTCTATCCATAATCATTGAGCGCGCATCGAACCCATGCGCCCGCGCTTGCTCCATTTGCTCAATCAATTGATCTTCTTGACTGTCAACAAACTCCGAATGGGATTCACTCATTCCCATTTCATAGGCGGGCATAAAGATTTCGTTCCAAAATAAGAAGTTATAAAAGTGAGGCACAGTGATTAGGGCAAAGGTCATCGCCGGATGAGCTCGCGCCAATCCCTTAAGACCATTCACTGCCGCATCAACACCTTTACCAATGACGGCCGCCGTAGAAAAGGGAATCCGAACCATACTGGCTACGGGGCTTGCAACCCCCTTCACAGTATAGAATCCATTAACAGCAATACGCTGAATACCCGGATTAGAAATCTGGCTCGTTTTTTCTATAACTTTGTTGTCTACAGCATTTAGTAAAGTATTTGCAGAAGCCGCGGCTTTTTCAGCAACCCCGGCCACTTGTGCTCTTGTGCCTCGAACCAACCGTCTAAATTGTCCGGTCATGTTAAGCTTACCCGGCGGCATCATCGGTTTTGGTCGGGCAAAGATATCTTGACCCACGTTATAGGCAAAAGTGATCCCACGCTGAAGGTTGGCAGAAAAGTAAGCGGCAGGAATCAATTGATAGGAGGCTGTCGTTAACCAACGCTCATAAATTTTTCCGGTTTTATATTCAAAATAAGCATCATCGCACTTTTCCAGCTTAATACGGTCCTCAAGATTATTGGGATCCAGATCCATAATTTTTGTGATGGTACAATCATAGGCCATAAATGCCGTATCTGTAACCACACTGGCTCCCACGGAAGCCACCATCATGGAAAAGTAATTGTTGCGAAACACCTTAAACATACTATTGAGCGTACGTTGTGACATAAACCGAGGGTTATTCGCTTTTATATAACTTGAAGCTTTTACGTATTGATTGTTAATCCAAATACCATAGAGAGTATTGATTCCAATGAACGAGGCAAAGTGGGCCGCACCTTTGGGCTCCGTAAAAGACATTTCAAATTCAGATTGTATGAATCGTGGATCCAATACCGGCTTAATTTTATTTAAGTACTCCAGCGCCAATGGATCGCCCAGTAATACATAGTTTTGAAAGATCTCTGAGGCAAAAGTATGACCGAGCATTTGCGCCGTGGTGTCGTCCGGATTGGCCTCCACATACTTCACCATTTCATCCACTTTATCTTCGAACTTTTCATCCAGGTTGGCTCCACCCAAGCGATGTAATGTTCCTTGAACGGCATTTCCGGCAAAGTAGAAACCCAAAGTATCTAACACAAAACGTTTTGCGATCATCCCACCGGCTTTGCGGTAAGATTGAATTTCTTGGCGAAGTTCACTGGGTTTAGGCCCTTGAGGCAGCTCTACATCCCGCCACCGGCCACGGCCATCGGGTCCACTTTCAGCATACCGACGATAGATTTTGCCATCGGGCCCCACTACATCTTTAAAGGCCACATTTAAATGCTTACTGGTGCCTGGAAGCTTAATGGAGTCTAACTTCATATTCCGAGATGTAAACGGTCGATCCGTTACAGGCTTGGCTCCACCTTGATACCAAAGTGGGCTGTCATTGGTTAACGGTTTACCATTAATTATGACTTGGCGAACATGGTTGTTCTTTAGAGGGCGTTGCCCAGATCGAGACGGAATTTTGCCTTTTTGAGATCTTTCATAGAGATCTCGGTTAGACATATAAATCTTTTGATAATTTTTATTATAACCAAACTGAGGTGATTTTACGGCCGACCACGCCACGGGCATCTGTAAGAATACCGCCACAGAGAGGAAAATTTTAAACCATTTTTTCATTTGAATTCCTCCCATTAAGCCCAACATGAATCATCCATTTCTTCCGGCGGCCCACTACATGGATTGTATAGGGGGTGCAGCTGGCGTTGTCGAAGTTGCTCTTTAAGCACTTCTTCATAGCCCTCTAATGCGCTCTCCAGAGCATCTAAAAAGGACTCCATCGCTTCCGGGTAAAGCCGAATAAATTGATCGTATTCTTCTTTGTCTTCATTTTTCTCAAGTAGTTCACGAAAATGGAAAACCGCTTCGTCCACGCCGCCCACTTTTCCTTCGAGCTTTTGCATCCATTTTTTCGCTACTTTTTCGCCATAATAGATCACAGCACCACCACCGGCGAGAGCCAGTATAAATCCCAAGCCCCGATTCAATCGAGCCGTAGCCGATCGAGTGGCCATGTATTCCATAACCACAGGACCATACCTGGCACTAAAAGCGGCAAAAGCTGCATCGGCAGTGATGGCGGTAGAAACATACATGGCTGCTGTCATATAAGAATCAATGTGGCTATTTAAAAATGAAACCATTTTATATAAGTCTCTCGACATGGCTCGGTTCACGTAAGTTTTATGTTCGTAAAGCGCTTGTAAGTTTTGACTGATCATCATGATGTCATCAAATGTGTAATAGCCTTTATAAGTGTCAAACAAAGGGGCGCAGTCATAGCTTAAATCAGTCATCTGTTTACATCTGGACAAATACACTCTCTTTTTCGTTGCATCCGTCGTGATTCGGAAGGCGAGCTCATCCGTCTTTTCAAACTTTAAATAAGTCGACTTAACTGTACTCCCCTTTGCGACATCTTCACGCTCCATAGCTTCTAATTCAGCAATGCTCTCAGCGGTCATGTTAAAAGCCGGCACCACAGTAAATATATCTCTGTATCGGTCCTCTTCTAAAGACATTCGATCGGCGTAAACAAAAGCACCTTCGGCCGGAGTGTAGATAATGGAGAGGTTCGACAAACTAAATGTTCCAATTTTATCAGCCGGAATATCAAAAACAGCGTCATAGTAGTAACCGTACCGAGGATCTCCCTTGTGATCCTTCAGAACCTCTCCTTCGTCGGTCACCGACATCTCTAAGTTTCCTGAACGGAAAATTTTTACCGTCTTGAGTTTAATACTACCGACTCTATCCGTGACTAGATTGGCATAAACTTCCAAGTCACCTTTTGTATTATCCAACATAAGGTTAGATTTAACTTCAAGATCATAGGTGTTTCTTAATGCTTCTCGCTTGGCCCACTCTTGATAGCGCTCTACAGAACCCTTATACTTTACTCGACCATGTCTATCTCTTATCACGCGAGGCTTAGGATCGTCTTTAGGAAAGTCTTCTGGCAACTCTGCATAGATTCGCTTGGATGAGACACTATATATAAGTTCACTAAAAAATCGGACTCTTAAAGAAATGGTCTCACCCTGAGTGTATTGAGGTTTTTCATATATAATTAGAGGAGAAACAAAAGGAGCAAACACCTGAGTGTTCGGCATGGACACTAAACCCATTTTATATAGGATCTGCTTAACCTCTGTGGTCTTGTAGTGTTGAAGTAGCAAGCTCAAAACATCACGGTAAGAATCCACTTTGCTGATAAATTTAGAACACTCTGCCGAGAGATTTTCATCTTTGCGCATCTCTCTTTTGAATTGCTGCTCATCCTCGGGATCTATATGGGACAAACAAGCCGACGTCTCCAAAGAATCTCGTACTCTACGCTGTAAAGTCATAGCATCGGCAGATGGATGATTATTGACTTTGTCAAAAAATCGCTCTGTTTCTTCTTTTACAATTCTACCGGTGGATCGCAGACATTTGGATTTGTCTTCAACAGGACATTCTCCACCCTGCTGCATCCCCAACATTAAAGTTAATTTATTGAAATAGCGCTGCTCCAGCTCCTCCACAGAGGGTTGATTTTCGCCCGCTCCCACGGCAAAAACCATAGCAACTAGTACTAATATTGTTTTGTTTTTAAATGATTTCACTAGTTCACATCTCCCTGTTAAGGACACTAAAGAGCAATTGGTGTTCCAGTCTGGGACACAATTTCTCAGAGCTAAGTGCTTGAAATGACTAATAGTAGTGAAAACGGACGACAATGTTTTGGAGGACAATAAGCGGCTCCGGGTCAGTGAGTGAACAGGGTTTGACCACCAATTTAGTAAATATCTGTAATTATTAGGATATTTAAAATAAAAAGTGTAATAAAGTTTTACACCCAAAACGACGAATTTTGGCTCCCATAAGTTACTGATATTTCAGTTGATTTTCACCCGTATCGCAGCACCAATGAAAAAGGCCAGGAAAAGTCGGCGAAGGCCACTCGCCGAATGGAACCCCCATATTGGCCACTGTTTTGAGGCCAAATCGGATCTCGATGAGCTATATTTCTGTGTCCATAGGTAGCAAGAAAAACACCAATCGACTGTTTTTCTTTCGAGGCCCCTCATCCTGTAAAGGGAATCGAGGTCGATGGGTTCCGAAACTCGTCGGTACCACCACCTGCGGAGTGATTTCCGTTCGCTGGGTTAAATATCTTGCCACGGTGGCGGCTTGTTGAGAACTGAGTGACCAGGGGTGCTCCCCTTTTGCTAGTTTTGCAGTTTTACTTAAGTGGGTTTCTACAAAGATCTTTCGGTTCTCCGCCTTAAGTGCCACTGCCAATCGATTGATTACAGGTAATGCATCCTTTTTCAAGTAACTGCTGTTTCCATCAAACACAGAGTCGCCATACAAAACCAATCGAACCCCTTTGTCCGTAGCATATATGTCTTGAATGAATTTGGAGATTTCCGCTTTAGATAAATTCTCTTCAATAAAAATTTCCACCCGTTTTAATGAATCACCAACTCCTGGATCTTGAAACTTAAACTTTTGCAAAGGGTGCTCAATGGGTGAATCCATTTTTTGATATTGGTTTGCTGTTTCCTTCGAGCCACCATCGCCTTGCACTAACATCATGGCCCCACCGCCTCCAATTTTAGCCAAATACTTTCTGACTGATGACTCAAACTCTTGCTCTTTGCCTTCATTGGGAGAACTGGTCGCATATAAAACCACAAAGAATGCAAACATGAGAGTAATGAAATCAGCATAGCTAACAAGCCAGCGCTCATGAGACTCATGCTCTTCGTGAGATTTACTTCGACGAGAAGCTCTGCGACTCACTAAACCACTCCAATTTTAGATTTATTTTCATCGGCGAGATAACCTTGAAGTTTATTCGAAATAACAATTGGATTAGCTCCTTTAGTGATGGCCTCGGCCGCATCTAACACCATCTCTTGAGCTGAAATATCATCTTGTACTTTTGATTTTATCTTATTCCCTAGCGGTAAAAATATCAGGTTGGCACTCCCCACCCCATAGACTGTGGCCACAAATGCCACCGCAATACCTTTACCCAATTCAGAGGTGTCCGATAGATTGCTCATAACGTGAATCAAACCCAACACAGCACCAATAATTCCAATGGTTGGAGCAAATCCACCAGCATCGGACCAAATTTTAGCTCCTTTATTGAGCTTGTCTTCGTTCTGCGTGATTTCACTTTCAAACACATCTCGAATCAGCTTAGGATCCCCACCATCGAGCATGTACTTAAAAACTCTTTTCATAAACGGATTACGAATGCGATTTAAATTTTGCTCAAGGGATTGAACTGACTCAGAACGAATGAGTTTTGTGATATCCATAATTTGCAAAGCTAAACTTATTTTTTCCTGTTCGGAGTCTTTGGCAAAAGCTCTTTTGACGAGCTCGATACCTCGTTGAACATCATCTAGCCGATTAGAAACCAGAGTGGCTCCCAATGTGCCGCCAAAAACAATGAGAAAAGCTGTGAATTGAATCAGTGCGGAAAAGTGGCCACCCTCCAAAAGGTTTCCAATAAAGATCGACATCAGACCAACGATGATTCCAAACAGAGTTGTAATATCCATAAGCACCTGCTTTAAAAGTTCTTATCATTATCTCAATAGTATTAGAGTTTTACTATCCTGGACCGGACCAAGATGTTTTTGATTTTTAGTCCGACTGGGAAGATTCACGCCCTTATCCAAGTCCTTTGTCGGGACCAAACATACATAGAAAAACTAAAAGTGAGCTATATTTCTCTCTTTGGCATAGGAAAGATCACTTGTTGTCACTCTTAGTCGACTACAAAGGAAGTGGGAAAAGGCCTTATACAGTTCAAGCCCTAGGTCCGATTGTGAATCAATCAATTTTTTTAAATCGGAATATGTCAGCCGAACCACTTCGGAGCTTTCTATTGTTGTTGCCGTAGCAGACCGACGAGCACTATCAAGAAAAGCCATCTCTCCAAAATGACTGCCCTTACCAAGAACTGCTATTTCAACCGCTTCCCCATGTTCTGTTTTCTGATGTATTCTTACCGAGCCATGCCGTAAAATAAAGATGGCCGTCGCCTCATCTCCTTGCAGAAAAATATTCTTTCCTGCTTCAACAGAATGGCTGGAAGAAATGCCGGCCAACTCCTCAATTTGGTCTGGAGAAAGCTCTTTGAAGAGATATATGTTTTTAAATAAGTTCAGATCGCTCACAAAACACCCTAAATCCATTGAAACACATTTGAACCTATCAATGAAAAAATTATCTTCACTCTCGACCTTCGAAGTGTTCGCCACTTGTTGATCCTCTGGTGAAAAAAGGCTATTTTGAGTCCCATTTAAAGAGAGTGTTTATGAAATACTTAGTAACTGGAGCCACTGGTTTTGTTGGCTCTTGGGTCACCCGAAAACTTGTTGAAGATGGACATACTGTGCGAGTGCTTCGTAGAAGCTCCAGCGATATTTCTGAATTAGAAGGTCTTGATGTCCAACACTGTATTGGCGACATCACCGATCTTGAGTCGCTAAAAAAAGCTGCAGAAAGCGTCGATAATATTTTCCATATAGCTGGATTGGTTGGCTACACTAAGCAGGCTCGGGCCGCTATGGAAAAGGTGAACGTCGAGGGCACACGAAATGTCATTCAGACCGTTAAAGATTTAAACCTCGGTCGACTTTTACACTTTTCCAGTGTCGTTGCCATTGGTGCGGGTTTGAACAAAGATCAAATTCTTACCGAAGACAGCGAATTTAACATATCTCATTTAGATTTAGGTTATTTTGAAACCAAGCGAAATGCGGAACTTCTAGTGAAGGCGGCCGTGGATCAAGGCGAAATTGATGCCGTGATGGTTAATCCTTCAACTATTTACGGACCGGGTGACGCCAAAAAAGGAAGTCGAAAAGTTATGTTAAAGGTGGCGAAAGGAAAATTTCCTATTTACACCGACGGTGGAGTGAATGTCGTAAGTATCCACGACGTGGTTGAGGGTACATTGAAAGCTTTTGAAAAGGGCCAATCTGGCGAGCGCTACATTCTTGCCGGAGATAATATCACCATTAAAGAATTGTTCTCAACGATCGCAAACGCCGCTGGTGTAGCTCCACCAAGTTTGTTTTTGCCTACCCCAGTAGTAAAAGCCTTAGGTGTTGTGGGAGATATACTTGAGAAATATAATTTAAAGAGCATTACCAATTCTGAAAATGCGGCCACAGCCACAATGTTTCATTGGTTTAGTAATGAAAAATCTAAAAAAGAACTCGGCCTTCAATTTCGAGACTCCAAATCAGCCATAAGAGAAAGTATGAAATGGGCCAAGGAGAATGGAAAAATATGAACCCCTTGAATATGGGCATTATCGCTGCGAAATGGATATTTAGTCTTTTTTTGATTTTTGCCGGATGCATTTGTGGACTTTTGTTTTACGTAATCGCTGTAAGTCCTGACGTAAGTAAAATCAAAGATTGCGTCACTACCCGCACCACTAAAGTTTTGGTGTGTGAACAGAATCCCGATTATGTACCCCTCAATGCCATATCCCCTTACCTGGTGGATTCCATTGTCGTTTCAGAAGATGCCAAATTTTACGAGCACGATGGATTTGATATGGAAGAAATCTATCGAAGCTTTATTACTAATATTGAGCGCATGGCTTACAGTCGGGGTGGATCTACCATCACACAGCAGCTCGTAAAAAACTTTTATCTTTCCAATGAAAAGTCCTTCACTAGAAAACTCACTGAAGCCTATATAACCATGCATGTGGAAAACCAACTCACCAAAGACCAAATCTTAGAGAAGTATCTTAATATGATTGAGTTGGGTCCAAATATCTACGGAATTCGTAAAGCCAGCCAACACTATTTTGGAAAAGAGCCCTTAAACTTAACCCTTTTGGAAAGTGTCAGCTTAGCTTATTTACTTCCCAATCCAAAATTGTATTCGCGAGTGTTTCAAACCGGTGAACTCACAAAATTTGCTACTTGGAGACATGAAGGGATCTTAAAAAGCTTAAAGCTACACCGGCGAATCAGTAATGAAGTTTATGCGTTGGCTATGAGTGAGGTTCAGAATTTTCCCAACTTCAGTCCGATTATCCCCACCGAAGATTCCTTTGTTAATGAGGAAATCACAGCCGAGCCGGCTCAACCTGTTTTTCCCAAGCCGACTGAAAAAGGTAAGTCTATCAACATTTCCGAATTGGAACCCGGCCAGCAAATAGAAAGCATTAATGCTTTAACGGCACAAAGTGACGAACTCTTCTTTATAGAAACCCATTTAAATAATGACCAAAAGAAAGATACCATTCTTGTGGACAGCCACTCCGGAGAGTCCTCAAGATCCCAAGCCTTTTTATTTTTAAACAAAGAAAATCACTACCTGTTTATTGGAACAGTTTGGATCAATCCGTCACAGTTTCACATAGAGAATAAAAGCTCCAATGAGTTTTCCTCTATATTCACTTTTATACCTGGTGATTCTGAAAGTGGTGACCTCATCGAATATCAATACAGAAACGGCTACTATTCAATGAAAGCTGAAATCATTCTACGTGAAGAAGCAAAGGCCATCTTCAAAGACTCGGGCCTACAAGAGGTGAACGAAATATAAGCGAATCATTATTTCGTTCGAAGAGTCCCCTTAGCCGTTATAGGTTTCATCCATTCGCTTTTCGAAAAAGCTCGTTGCATAGTTCGTTAAAAACACTGTGTAGGTGAATAGAACCGCAAAGCTTATAAACATATTGTAGTTTATAACTCCTGCTTCTACATACCGCGTGATACTAATGGCATGAGTGATAGGGGAAATAAACATCGCTGCTTCGATAAAGTCAGGTAAAAAATCTATTGGAAAATAGGTGCCTGAAAATAACACCATCGGCAAAATCACAAAAGACTGAATATAGATAGCGACGTTTCGGTTGGCTGTCGTCATCGTCACTAATACTCCCAGTGCGGAGAATATCCAACCAAGTACTCCAGCGAAGAACACTCCTACTAAAGCTGTCTGAAAACTAATGGTATTGGAAACAAACAGAATTACGGCCACCAGAATAGAACCAAATACTCCCTTCAGGGCACTCCAAGACATTTCGCCCAGAGCAATCTGGTGTAGCGGCAAAGGACTTAGAACATAGGGCATATAGCTACCTGGATTAAAGAAACGAGACCTCAACGACTGTGTGCTTTCGGTAAAAGTATTCATTAGCCCAGAGATGAGCAGTAGAGATATGCCAAAATATTGAAAATAGGAAACCCCTAAAACATCCCCAATATAGAAACCTAAACCATACCCAAACGCAACCAGGTAGAAAATTGGCTCCAAACCTATCAGTAAAAGATTTGCCCACAAACTGTAGCTGAAGTGAAAGAAGTTCCTCTGCAAAACATAGTAAGAGCCCCTCCCTGGAAGGGGAAAATAGAAGGCCCACATAAGATGATCAATCCATCTTATTCTAGTTTGAGGCGTATTCTTTGTCCTTGTTGGTGAGAGACCAATCATATACATCCCTTAAGTTTACTTTTCTAAGATTAATGTCGTCAGATACTGCAAGCTGAAGGGCAGACATACTATCCTGCCCCGCCTTAACATAGATTTTCAATCTATTATCAATCAGCTGATAGCTATGTCGTCCTTTGATTTTATTTATATAATAATCAACATCTTCAGGTTTTATTAGAAACTCAACGATTTCTTTTCCAACATGCTCGGAGACCAGTGATTTGGGCTCACCTTCAAAAATACATTTCCCATCATTTAGTACTATAATGTAATCCGCAATGGACTGAGCAAAATCTAGATTATCTGTAGCCACTAAGACCCCACGCTTCTCTTGTTTGCAGCGAGAGATAAATTGGCGAGCCCATTGTTTGTCACGTTCTGTATCGTCCACAGGTTGATCATATAAAATAAATCGAGGATCATTGACCAAAGATCGAATAAATAGAAATCTCTCTCGTTCACACTCTGAGAGTTTGGAAACATCATAGTTTCCCATTTCTTCTAATTGATAAACTCTAAGTTGTTGTTTGATGAGGTCTTTTGTGTTCCGAGGTGTGATGCCATGCAATCGAGAAAATATATAAAGATTATCCATGGCACTAAAAGCTGGATCTAGCAATTTTTCTTCTGGTATGTAACCGACACGTTGTTTTGCTTTGTAAGTGTTTTCCCGAAGATTAATTCCCTCAATATAGAGTTCACCCGCACTCACTGGATAAATGCCCGCCATTGCTTTTAGCAAAATCGATTTCCCCGATCCTTTAGGCCCTAAGACAACAGTGCAAAGTCCGGCATGTAACTCCAAATGAAAATGGCTCAGTAGCACGCGCCCCTTGCCTTCTAAAACTAAATTTCTAGCTTCAACTACAGTGGACAATTTCACCCCCAAAACAGGAAAAATACCCTGAGAAATAATGATAGCACTTCATTTTTAGGAAGCAAAAGGGGACTAGACCGGATGGGGTGTATCTAAAATTAAGGCGGCTCAATTACATTTATCAACTCGACAAAAGTAGATAAGGCTAGCCGTGTCCACCCATTAAGAATGGCTCACTCGAAGTGTCCTCTTGGACAATATGACTAATTTCCTCAAAGTAATCCACAATCCGTGGCCGTACCTCTTTCGGGTCTTTGGTTTGGAAGATCGTTTTACGAAATTTAGCCGCCCCGGGATAGCCCGCCGAATACCAAGCCGCAAACTTTTTCATTTGCAATCCAGCCACTCGCTCATCGTGAAAAGAATAGAACTCTTCTTCCATTTCTTTAAACAGGTCCATAAAATTTCGAACCACCGAGAGTTCTTTATCCTGATAAAGATTCATGCTTTCTCGAAAGATCCATGGGTTCTTTAAACAACCCCGACCAATCATAACTCCATCACAGCCGGACTCTTTCAGACGCTGGTTGGCTAATTGCGGTGATGTGATATCTCCATTACCCAGAATGGGTATTTTAGATTTGGACTTCACTTCAGCAATATAGTCCCAGTCCGCTTTTCCATTATAAGCCTGTGCCCGCGTCCTTCCATGAATGCCCATCCATGTGATGCCTTCATCGTAGGCCACTTGGGCAACCTCAACAGAGTTGCGGGTTTCCGCATCCCAACCTGTCCTCACTTTTATGGTGACCGGGATCTTAACGGCCCCTTTTGTGGCGCGAAGGACTTTTGTCAGCTGATCAAGATCTTTGAGTACGGCACTTCCCGCACCCTTACTCACCACCTTTTTCACAGGGCAACCGAAATTCAGATCCACAAAGTCAGCTCCCATATCTTCGACGTATTTTGCCGCCTCCGCCAGGGCATCCAATCTTTCGCCGAAGATCTGAATACCTATGGGATGCTGAATTTTATCAAATTGCATTAACTTTACGGTCTTTTCAGAATTGTATTTAAGACCATTGGAGCTCACTAGCTCGGTGATCACAGGTCCGCAGTGATATTTGCGCATCAAGGTCCTGAACGGCTTGTCAGTGATTCCAGCCATGGGGGCTAGAACAAATGGGTTCTTATTTAACTCTGCAATCAAATCCAAATGGGTATCCTCATCGCACACCTGACGTGCCGTGATAAAATGCCAAAGATACCAGCAGATATAAATCACTCAGAGGAAAAATTGCAGTATTTACAGTGGGGTTACCCCATTTATGACGGCCCGCACCTGTTATTAATTCCAGGTACAAGTTGACTCTGGCGGACCTAGGAACTAACTAAAGAGGTTCTCGTGAGAGACAACCGTGGTTCGGTAGCTCAGTCGGTAGAGCAGAGGACTGAAAATCCTCGTGTCGGCGGTTCAAATCCGTCCCGAACCACCACTTTTCAACTCTATTTTTCAATTCCGTACCCAGTATATCGATTCAGTCCATCTAAGTATGTGGCTAGACAAAAGGTGGCGCACCAAGTCCTAAAAGTGTGTCCGTACTATTTTTACCTTTCATTCCTATGTCCAGAAATGGGGCTGGAGGAAGAGGTAGATACGGGAACCCCGTTTTTTGAGCCAAAACCTTTGTTAGAATAGAAGTAATGAAATGTATTTTCACAGGCTTCATTGTCATACTTTTATCTCATGTTTTGTTGGCACAAGATCATTGTGAAAACCTCTATTCAAAAGCATGTGCTTCTAAATCGGTGAGTCAATTTGACATAGAAACCGCAATAGACAAGCGGAGCTTGAAATACAAAAAGACCATTCTCAAGCAATTGAATGATCCTGATAGTGCTTACTTTAGAAAAATAGCTCTTAATATCTTTGGTCTCGAAGATCACCCGTCCTGCGTAAATGGTAGAAAAATTGAAGATTGTAATCAAAGAGTTGTGAACCACTTATATAGCTTGGCAAAGTATCGCATATCTCCCTCCAATACCGCAAACCTTGGCTCCAACGCCGACCTGGAGGACATTGACTATGTCTTGTACAATTCTACTTTTGAAGATTTGGTCCGCCAAATTAAAGGTGACTTAAGAAAGTCACTCAATTGGCAAAACCAATTAGATAAAATTGAATATGACCTGTTTCCTAAAGTAGAAAGGTTACTCGCCCAAAAAATTACATCCCTGGATATTGAGGACAACCAAAAAAAACGGATGATCGAAAAGATAAAATCTATTCGTTTTGATCGCGACACGTGCAATCCCGTGTCCCAAGGACTCGACACCTCCCTCAATATAAATTTTGTGTCCAATGCGTTTTACGACCCTATGGCTAACAATTTTAAGATCTGCGATGGATTTCTACTGAATAACTACTCTGACTCCTTTTTGGTAGTGGTCATCGCACACGAACTTGCACACAGTATAGACCCCTGTAACATCCAACGAGGTCCGCTTTCCATTACCCCTCAATACTCTAGAAAAGATATTGCACAAGCTGAAACTCAGTATCCCATAACCCCACTTATAAAGTGTTTAAGAAACGAAAATTCCATTGCCGCAAAAAGATATGACGGGCTTTTAGATTACATTGGAATGGCTACTTTTGGTCTTATGAACCCCATGTTTTGTGAAGATGATCAGATTAGAGAAGGCGTCCCTGACTGGTTCGCTATCGAAGTGTTAGCCGAGTACGCCGCAGAGGAAAACCCACAAATGTCCATCGAGTCTGCCATTGATTACTACTCGAAAGCATATGCGGGGTTTTGTCATTTTATCACCTCTAACACCCACCCCCCATCGAAGGATAGAGTCAATGATCTTACACTCGCCCACCCGGAAGTTCGAAAATCCTTAGGATGTTCTCGTTCAAAAAATTCAGCTGGTTATTGCGACGGAATTTCAAGCACACCAAAGCTTTATGGACAGCCACCTAGACAAGAGAGAAAGCGCCAATGGAGACCGAAAAAACATGGACGGAGTAGAAGGTAATGAAGATTATATTTAACAATTTGTTATTTTGCGGAATTATCACCTTCGCTTCACTCGCTCAGGCTAACGAATCCCATGTCCTCGTCAATTTCGGACACAAAGTGACACAGTATAAAATCACCACCCAATACAAAAACAAAGAACCCCATGTCACAGTAAAGTCGTCTCGCACGGAGAAGTCCACACAGCTGTCCACCGAAAACTCCAAGTATCTATTAAAAAAAATTAAAGAATTGATAGCTACCCCCTCAAATAAACGGGAATTATGCCCACGACAATACATACTCACCACTTTCAACAAGAAAGCCGTTGTGGGGTGTATTGCCTCCCCTACTCCTGCAGCTGTAAGATCCAAAAAACTTGTAAACACTCTCACGATGGCAGAATTGCTCTAGTCGCAAGTGCCCGATTCGGACTTCATTTTACTGAATATCCCATTAGACCCTCAGCTCTATAAGAACCAAAAAGTAAGATGAACAATCCCTTTGCCATGTAATTTTAGTTTTGTTTCCTCAAAACCACTTTAAAAAATCAAAGCTCATTTGATAGAGATGTTCTTCTTTTGAATTTTGACTGATCTCACGAACATTCTGAATAAACTTTTTAAACTCTTGGTTTATTTTTTCCCGAGCCTCTTCATCCGCAGTAAACGCGACCATAAAAGATTCTTTTTCTTCCTCGGATGTTTGGTTCAACCGTGAGATCATTTGCGTTTTCAACTTAGCCTGATGTGCCCGCATTAAAGGATTATCTCGCCCATAATGGGGATCCCGATCAAACACCTCCACCACTTCAAAAGGATCTTCCCCCAACCGTATATACCCCAACATATCGAGGGAATCTAAAATTTCTAGGAGCTTTTTTGGGTTCATTCCAGTAAGAGAGCATAGTCTTCTGGGATCTCTTTGATAGACGGGCATCCAAAGCGCCACATGGACAATGACAGCCATGGGTTCAAATAAATACCTCATCTCTCGCATCATCGTGCTGGAATCAGAGAAGTCCTGGTGTTCCGCCTGTATAGCACGCTTTTTCCGCTCCTTCTCGATCCGAGCAAACAAGAAGCTCTTTCGATCAGGCTCTTCCGTGGTTGAGTAAGATCGCAACAAATCTAAATAGTCGATCTCTTCCGGCAAAAAATCTAAAATTTTGGCCATCTTAAACAAATGATCTTGGCTCAAATGATGCCCTGGCTGATTAAGCACCTTTGATAAAAACGTATACTGCAAGGGAATGCGTTCACTGATACGCCGAAAAGTCACAGATTGCCCCAACCCCTTTAGGTGGGCCACCCGGTCCTTTACCGCCAGCTTATAATTGTCATATGAGTACAAATGATAGGATTTCAGCCCCGACTCCTCTAAAAATTATATATTTCCTATAACTAAATCTGCATATTTATACAATAGGTTAATACCCATAACATAAGCCAGCAGTCATTCTTAGTGGCATTGAAACACTAAAGGAGACAGCAAATGTGTAAATCACAAATTTCACTCATTTTAACTCTGCTCGTAGCATCTGCCGGACTGATGGGTTGCGCGAGTATGTCAGGACTGCAAACCGCTCGAGTACTAGAAAAAGGAAAAGTTCAATCCACTTTTGGTGGAGGTTACTACTCCAGTGGCGATATTGCGGCTTCTGTCAACGACACCGAAGATGGCGAAGACATAGATATGCCATTTTTAGAGTACAGTTATCGCCAGGGGGTTGGTCACAACTGGGATGTTGGACTGAAGGTCACACTCATCGGAACCGCCGTTCTCGACGGAAAATATAACTTCTACTCCGGGGACAAATGGGCCCTAGCTGCCGGACTCGGCTTAGGCTATCTCAGCATTGAAACTGAATCTGGGGATGAGAAATCAGAAACCACCATCTTAGACTTCATGCTGCCCCTCTATGCCAGCTATGACGTCAGTGAGAAAGTCTCTATCTATACCGTTCCCAAATACATTCATCGCTCCATTAGTGGTGAGGGATCTGGATCGTCAGCCCTATTGGGTGCCACTCTTGGTTTAAAAATCGGTAAAGAATGGGGCTCCATGCTAGAGGTGGGACAGTTTCGCGACCTAGACGAAGACTTGGATATCAGCCAAGCCAACGTCGCCTTCTTTTGGCATCCCGATAAAACCTGGTTCTAATTCAAATATTTTTAAATGCGGCCTTCGGGCCGCCCCTTTTTCAAAACTAAACATCCACTAAGGAGACAGCACAATGAAACAATCAACATTAAAAAACATCGCACTCGCCATCACTCTCGTCGCCATGGGCATGACCCAAGTGGCCTGCTCGGCCAAGTCCAGTACCAAAGCTATAGCAGATGAACTTGGCGACCTCGTTCCCCCACCTCCGACCTCTGAAAATCCAACCGAACCTACTGATCCCGTTGAGGAAGAAGAAACGGATTTCAAAATTGGCGAAGAGACCTTCAGCCTATATTCTACTCTTTCAGCATCTTACACTCCTGATGGAGATTTCGATGCCGCATACAAAGACTTTGTCTTAGAAAATGCGTCTTCCTCTCGAGACATGTATGTCTCTAGCGAAGCCCTGCAAATGTCTGATCAGTGTGAAGCTGCCGGCGGAAAATTGGAGTACAAATGGATTGAGGTGGACAACAATGGTGAAGTGATTTCTTCCACCGATGTCACCGACTGGGTAGACTTCAGCTCTCAACTCGGCAGGAATTATATCTTTAGAATTAGTTTTAAAAATATCAGGGATTGCGGTTACGTCAGTGTTAGCACCGCTGTCTCAGGTTTCTAAAACAGGCGGACACGCTTTAAGGGGTGGGCTTCGGCTCACCCCTTTTTTTTTACTTAGCGCTTTGGCTTTCCCATTCAAAACCCCAGTTAAAATAAGTCGGCGGCGCATAAACCAGAACAGGTACCATACTACCGGAAACCATGCCCACAACATTAAAGCTGGCCGGCTTCAACTCCATGTACACCGGATAAGGTCTACGCGAAGTTAAAGTTCTATAAAACCCCTGAAGTCCCATCTCATAAAAGCTCGGACCCACCATAAAATTGGTGTAATTCGTCTCCTCCCGAGTAAATACAATTTGTTCTTCAGGAAGATGAATAACCACGGCGGGGCGCAACCCCATGAGGCGGGAGACTTGTTCCTCACCCTTTAATTCTCCTAACTCTACAAGAGGAGTGTTGTTACTTTGACGATAACTCACCTTCCAAGTGTTCTCTGGTGTGGGCTTGCGCTCAATGCGCATACAGGCCACTGAAGCAGGAGCTTTAAAAAAAGTTGCCATAAAGCTACCGCTCAACTGACACACCTCAAATTCATGCGGAGCTTGAATAAAGGTTTGTACGGGATTGTCGGTAAAGTATCTGATGAATCTACGATTTAAAAGTTGATCAAGAAAAACCTCACTCATAACCCCAGAACCTGTATGAGGAATTCCAAAAACATGTCCTAGTTCGTGAATCAATGCATAATCTAATAGCTTTTTCGACCGCCAAGCTCGCTCGACCAATTCACCATTGTTGGCGTAACCTTTCGGCCCACTATCAGAGGCTATGTATATGAAGCCCGAACCACGCATTTGTTGCAAATCGTAGTTTTTGCGAACAGCAACCCCAATATATTTGGTCGGGTCTTCTAAGAACTCAACTTCCTCTTGAGAGAGCGTGGAGAATCCCATTTTAAAAACAATATCGACCGTCTCAGAACATTCCTTTTTTGTGAATCTTTGCTGTGCGAGGCCGGGCTTGTTTTGGCCGGGCTGCGAATTCATTTCGGAACGCCAGTAGCTGAGGGCGGATTCGATGGAAAGTAAAATATCTTCCTTGCTGGCGCTAAAATGGGATTCATCTCTCTGTACACAGTAAGTGACTTCACTCACATTTTTTAGAAACCAAGGATTCTTGGCAAACCGAAACACCTCACCACCAGATGAGGACCAACCGCCCCCAAAAGCCATCGGCATGTAAACGCTGAATGCTAAAACAACCGCAACAAACTTCATACTAATTCCTTAACTCTAAAAATGGTTCTGTATCTTCCCACATAGGTTCACCTAAACCAAATTCCACCAATTGATTGAGGGCATTTTCCGCTTCCGGATAGTAGTAGAAATAAAACACCTCAGTTTGAGTACCTTCTTGCCACTGATACTCCCCGGTAATCAGATACACGATCACCGACTTTGAAACCCCATTCTCCACTATGGTTCTTTGCCGCGACACTTTCGTTCGCAGGAACATTTTACCTTCATCAGGACGTACAAATTTCGACGTTTTCTTCAAAAAGGACAAAATCCAATTGTTCCCTGACAACATATAATCTTGGCGAGTCACGAGAATATCCATGCCACCATCAGAGTATACTTTTACGTATTGCGGAGAACATTCTTCGGCATAAAAGGCGTCTGCAACAGGGTTGGGAAAGCTGACACAAACGGATCGACAAAAGAAGTTGCAAGTGATCTCGCAACTCTGCATCTCTTTGACCAACTTGTTGGACTGATTGTCACAAGTAAAGGCCTGCTGATACGGCAAACCTTGATGACGGCGTAAAATCCCATTGGGATCTAAAACCCTAAAATCGGCCCAAGCCATTACGCTCAAAATAAGTATGAGCGCACTGACTAATATTAAACTACCAGCATTCCGCATAAGAAAAATACCCCGGCTGAATATCATGGATCAGTTTATTGGACTCGCCGGGCGCGTTCGGCTCAAAATCAAAACCAACGTTTGGCCCGTCATTCACTTGATATATGAGAGTTTTTTCACCGTTGGGTCGCGCCTCCAAAATCACTTTTATTTGGTCACTGTTTGGCAAACTCACTACGATAGGATCGTAAGGCTCTGTCTCTGTTCCCTCGTGAATCATACCAAACTGTATCGCCGGAATCAGATGAATTTCGTTTCTGTCCAATGCATCTTCTAATTCTGACAAAGAAACGTCTGCAGCTTCATAGAAAGAAAGAGAACACGACATCAGCACTTCCCCAACGGGCTCATCGGGCCATGGGAAAGGTCCATCTGGGGGGAAAGGATTACCAGTATCAAAGTCGTCTTCATCTTCCTCATCCATTCCAGGAACCTGCATTTCATTCACATAGGTTTGGTATTCATCAGCTGTCACTTCTCGCCCATTGATTTTGTAAATGGCGGTGATGTTAAGAAAACCTTCAATGCGAATGGAGCTTTCAAACTGAGCGGCAATGGCCGTACCCACATTGACTGTTTGCTTTTCAGTGATCACCTGTTTCATACCAAAAAAGCCACTTTCAGATGCATCTTCTGTAAAAGGAAAGGGAACTTCATTTTGCGCATTTGGAAATACAACCTCAAAATCACCACCATCATTCATTCCAGGACTCATTTCCACACGTACGGACATTTCACTGAGAATGTAAACGGTGCCATGCTGTACATGAGTGGCGCGAGTTTCAAGACGAATACCCACATTGTTAATGATTCCACCATCCGTAGTTTCACTAAATTCATTGGAAATGCGTCCGTTCATTTGGGACTTTTCAAAACCCGCATCTTGTTTCATTTCCTCGTCAAAGATTTCGTAACCCAAGGAATAATCGACGGCGATATTGAACTCTTGCTCCACGGCAGCAGCCACTCGCATGTTCACAGACATCGGACAATCTATTCCCAATGACCTAAAATTAAAAGTCGGTAACGATCCTTGCTCATGCTCTAAAGGTGCTTCTTCTGTAAAATCAAATCGGCAGCCGACATCTTCGATGTCCCTCATAAAATCATCTTCTGGATCGAAGGGCTGTTCCTCGACAAAATTATTGTAGGATCCGATACCAATATGGCTTTGCCCGTCATCAATAACTGATCCGGGTAAACGTAAACGCTCAATTTGATTGTTCAAACTAAAATTGGATTTTCCAAAAGACTGCATAATGTCTTTTAGAATAGGTTTTGAAGTCTCATCAAATGGTGTTAAACGTGGGCTCTCATTTCCGCTGCCACTACTGTTGGAACATGCCGCGAGTGAAAACAATATTCCAAAAAGAAAAACCAAATTTCTCATACATCCCCCTGAATTTATTGATAGCTGGAATCTAGTAGCACCAAATTTCAGGGTCATGTTCTTTTTTGATCAATTTAAAGTAATAGATAAGATTCACAACTGAGGTTTGTCAGATGTACATCTCTGTGATTTGACGTAGGAGAACGGAGAATCGGTGATGCTCCGCGGCTCCAAAAGGTGCCAGGCACCATTTTTCGATAAGGCACCATTTTTCGATATAGGTACCTAGAAGCTAGGTACGTTTTTACTTTTCAGCGGTTTTTAGAGCCAAGGTTTTGCAATCCTGAAAAAGCTCTCCTTTTTTCATCCCAAATTTCACGGAATCAAAAAAGTCATATTTAGCTTTTAAGTTCTTTTCATCCATCCCAATCTTTTCACAAATGGACTTCATCTGTGACATCGCTTCAGCCTTACATGTCGCCTCAGACACAGTGGCTTCAGCCAAACTTTCAAGAGGTGTTGATTTCACACCCTCGACTTTGGATATATGAACATTACATAGGGAACCTGAACCAGCAGAAGCCCCCATCACCCCAAAAACACCTATAAATATGATCGATAATCGTAACATACAGCTTAAAAATGCAATGAAAAGGCCAACCAAATTCTAACACAATGAATTTGAGTGACTCATTTTGAGAATTACCGATATGAAACAAGTCAGCTGACTATGAGTTAGACAGCTGAAATCACTAAGGAAACCTTAAACTTATATCTCTTTATTGGAGTTCCTTGATAAAACGAACCTTCAGAGGTCATCCACCCAGTGCCTGTTCCAAATCCGCTATGAGGTCTTTTTTATCTTCGATCCCCACGCTAATCCGAATCAAAGTGTCACTAATACCCAATGCTTCCCTCTGATCCGCTGGAACACTTGCATGAGTCATTATTGCCGGGTGCTCAATCAACGATTCCACCCCACCTAAACTCTCCGCCAAGGTGAATACCTGGACGGACTCTAGAAAATTACGCGCTTCCGCCAAACCACCCTTAATAAAGAAAGTGATCATTCCACCAAATCCGTGCATCTGTGATTTGGCCAATTCATGTTGTGGATGACTTTCTAATCCCGGATATAAAACCTTTTCTACTCGATTGTGGCCTTCCAAAAACTCAGCCACAGACTGAGCATTCTCCTGATGAGCTCTCATTCTGACAGCCAATGTTTTTAATGACCGAGTGGCCATATAAGAATCAAATGGGGACTGGACAGCACCCACACTCATCACAAGAAAATTGATTTTTTCCGCCAAGTCATCACTGTTCGTGCAAAGCACACCACCCACAACATCACTATGACCATTCAAATATTTAGTCGCCGAATGCATGACTATATCCGCACCTAACTCCAATGGACGTTGAAAATAGGGACTCATAAAGGTGTTATCCACGGCAGTGATAATACCTTTAGATTTAGCAAAATCAGTGATTTTGCGTATATCAGCAATTTTGAGAGTGGGATTCGTCGGCGACTCAAGCCAAATCAATTTGGTGTTTTCCTTTACAGCAGACTCCAATTGCGAGGAATCATTGAGATCTACAAAAGAAAATTCGATCCCAAATTTAGACATCACTCGGGAAAAAAGTCTGTTTGTTCCACCATACATGTCATCGTTTGCAATAACATGATCACCCGACTCAAGCATCTGGATGACAGTGGAGGTTGCGGCACAACCAGAGGAAAACGCAAACCCATGTTTTGCGGATTCTAAGCTCGCCACACATTGCTCATAGGACGTCCGACTTGGGTTACCTCCCCGAGAATAATCGTACTTTGGCATTACCCCAGGGCTCTTTTGTGCAAATGTGGTGGTTAAATAGATGGGCTTCATCACAGAACCATATTCAGCCTCTGGTTCTTGTCCAACATGAATGGCTCGAGTTTCAAAACCAGCTTCTTTGATATTCATGATAGCGCTCCTCTGCCAATTATTGATGGAGCGCAAGAAGAACGGAGTTTAACCGCTCTATAGGCTCCTTTTTATATTCTAACTTTAATCCCAACATGAGTTTTCGCACTCGAGATTCGTCGGGTTGATCACGCATTAGTTCTTCCACCAGTTCCTGATACTTTTCAACGTTTTTTCTATAGTTTTCTTGGGAATCTGTGGCTTGTATTTTCTTTTCCATAACACCTCCCGGACTATACCAATTGTTTATATAAGATAAAAAGGCTCAAAGCCCATAAATAGTAACTAAAAACTTCCAGCCGACCTTTTTTAACAAACTTAAGAACAATTCCCAGTCCGATGAGCCCAGATAAGTAAGCGGCTACAAATCCCGAGATCACTGGCATAAGACTAATTTCATCTTGAGCAGAAAAATCCTTCAATTCTATAAGACTCGCGCCCAGAATTGCCGGAATGGACATTACAAAACTGAATAATGCCGCCGTACTTTTCTCGACCCCAATCAATATTCCAGCCGCAATGGTTGATCCTGATCGAGAAATCCCGGGAGCAATGGCCAATCCTTGTGCGATCCCAATCACGATGGCCTTTCCATAGGTCATGCTTTCCAAACCAGAGAGATCATCCAACTGAGTGGCCTTCATTTGTCCGGATTTAGATTTCCAGCGGGTAACGAATAAAAGCAATCCTGTCAGGAAAAAACACACCCCGACTGCCGTAAAATTCGAAAACAGTTGTTCAAACTGATCCTTAAAGCCAAATCCGATGATGGCCGTGGGAATATTAGCGACAAATACAAAAAGAACCAATTGTAGCCCATGGGAAGACGATTTTGTCCCCAAACTCTTAAAGGCCTGAGAGAAGATCTTTTGGATCGATTTCCTATAGAGCGTAAGAATAGATAAAACTGTTCCTAAATGAACCGCTAAATCAAAAAGTATACTGTGCGGCCCTGGAGTTAGAATTTTCTGGAAAACTACAAGGTGACCCGAACTAGATATTGGTAAAAATTCACTTAAACCCTGAACGATTCCTAAAACTATTGCTTCAAAAATTCCCATGCTGATTATAATAGTTTTTACTAGACCTCCTGTCAGGGAGGAATTGCTCCTTAAAGCTAAAATTTTCTCGTTTTGTATCTGTAGTCTTCCACCGCCTTCTTCCAATGCTTCCAACAAGGCTTCGGAATGAATGACCTGTGCTTTTCTAAAGCGTAAAAGGCTAAAAGCTCACTGGAGTTTAAGTTTAAACATTGGGCATTTGCTTCCCTCTTTAAGTGTTCACTATTGGCTTTGCTAGGCATCTTATCGGCCCATTCAAAGCACTGAATGGGGAACTGCCTTTCCGTGATTTGCTGAACACATAACGATTTTAACGCTTCGGAATACCCACTACTTGGATTCTCTGAATAAGCTTGCGGTAACATGTAACAAAAAAATGTACAAAAAAAGATAAATATCAGAATTTGTTGGTATTTCATTTAACTACTCCACTAATAAAATGAGAAATTATGGGGCCAAAAAGGATCAATAAGTAGGCGGGAATAAGGAATATTAAAGTGGGCCCTAGCAATAGAAACGGCAGCACTTTAAGTGATTTTTCAATTTCATCATTGCACGCCTCTTCGATTTCCATCTGCAGCTCTTCTAAATTTAACAAAATGGGCTCACCTTGCAGTCCGATTAAGATCAATTCCATTTGTGATCTGCGATAGGGGCTCTTTTCCGACAGCAAAATCGGGCGATAATCTATTCCTTGATCAAAGTGAAACACCAACTGCCGAACAAGCTCTACGTACCGACAACTCAGCAGACCTTCTTTTTGCTGCAGCAAATAACGAAGAGAGTATCCATTTTTTAAGCCTTCACAGATATAAAGTGACAACTTTAACGGTGGAGCTACGTCTTCCACTTCCACCTCCGGAATAAGAAATGAGAGACTAAAAGACCAATACTAAATAGACAAAAAGACGACAAAAACAGCCTTTCATTACCGCTCCAACCAAACTGATAAGAAGAAAAAAGAAACATTCCGAGATACAAAGCGGACAAAATCATAACTTGAAGGCGGATATTTAAAGTCACTTGCAAGGACTTACGTCGAAAATTTTGAATCATTGTGAGCTTGTTTTTATAGTTTTTAATAATAGATCGTGCGACTTCAGGATGCTTATCCGCATATTTCAAGTTTTCATAGAGCTCTAAAACACCTGAACTCCCCTTAAACTCGACCTTTTGTTGCGAAAAAACCACAGAATTAATGATTTTCTTAATTTGTAGAGCAAAAACATCCTCGTTTTTGGGAATGGATTGCTCCATTGCACTTCTAAAACCGAAACCAATATGCATTTTTAGGATTAAAGTGTTTAAAAATAACAGTAGCTGTTTTTTAAAATTCCTGTCTCTATGGAAATTAACGAACCAATGAAGGAGTTTTGGTATGAAGATTCCTAAGATTAAGAATACTAAAAACAGTTTTTGATATTTTAAAGCTGTCCAAATTGCAAAAATCCAAAACAAAAAAAGCGCGGTGCCAATTTTCGGCAACATTTGACGAGAAACCCTATCCTGTATTGACTGATATGTCCGGTAAACGGACCAAACAATATAGTTAAAGAACAAAACCAAAAGTAATTTTAGAAGAACCATCATCCGAATTACTTAAGCAAAAAAAATGCTTAAGAAATAATTTTTTATTGACGATGAGAGTCACACAGGTAACATGGAGTTGTAAGCAACATTGTTAACAACAAATGTTAAATCATCCTAGGAGGATCAACTATGGCGAAAGCTAAGAAAAAAGCCACTCGCAAAAAAGCGAAGAAAAAGGCTACAAAAAAGAAGGCTACTAAGAAAAAAGCCACTAAGAAAAAAGTAGCTAAGAAAAAAGCTACTAAGAAAAAAGCAGCTAAGAAAAAAGCTACTAAGAAAAAAGCAGCTAAGAAAAAGGCTACTAAGAAAAAAGC